>Ga0153916_10004454_pt1 | contig 10582 bp, 17 predicted proteins | sample Opewatmetagenome_FD_109642 | JGI IMG/M metagenome (GOLD analysis project Ga0153916, IMG submission 109642) | Freshwater wetland microbial communities from Ohio, USA - Open water 3 Core 3 Depth 4 metaG | ecosystem: Environmental > Aquatic > Freshwater > Wetlands | place: USA: Ohio, Lake Erie...
CTCCGCCGCCGGCACCGCCGAGCAGCTCACGGCCCAAGCCTGCAAGGCGGTGAGCATCGCCGCCAAGGCCGCCAACACCGGCAACATCTTCATCGGGGGCTCGACAGTCTCCAGCGCCAACGGGCGCATCCTCGCCCCCGGGGACAGCATCGACCTGGCCATCGACAACCTGAACCGGCTCTACATCGACGCCGCCGTCAACGGCGAGGGCATCTCCTACCTCTGGGTGAGCTGATCATGATAACCGACCTCCTCCGCAGCAAGCCCGCCGCCGGCGCCGGCGGCGCGACCACTCACTGGGCCCGCCGCGACGGCGCCGAGATCTTCCTCCCCACCACCGGGGGCCCCATCGCCGTCACCTCCGGCGCCATCAACACCTTCGGCGCCTGGACCGCCATCGCCACCCCAGCAAACGACTTCTACCTCTCCCACCTGCTGGTATTCCTGAGCGTTATCCCGGCCGCCCTGGCCCGCCTGGTGGTTGAATTCGGCTACGGCGCCGGCCCCACCGCCCTCGACGTCACCCGGCTCGACACGAACGTCGTCGACCCCACGGCCGACGCCGCCGGCTACATCGAGCTCCACCTCCGCTCTCGCCCCACGCTGGTCGCGGCCAGCCAACAGATACAGGCCCGCGCCTACTCCTCCCGCGCCGCCGACGCCTTCGCCTGTATGGTCGCCGGCTGGGACACGTCCTATCCCACCTGGACCGCCCTCCCCGCCAACACCGTCGCCGGTCCTGGGCGGTACTACCCGTCCAACACGTCGACCACCGGGATTCTCGCCAACGCCGGCGCCTGGGGGACCTGGGGGACCGCCGTCACCGTCGTCGACCCCGCGCCCAACGATATGCTGGTCACCCAGCTCTTGCAGGTCGCCACCGCAGCCAACGTCATCTCCACCGGCGTCGCCTACCAGGTGGGCTACGGCGCCGCCGGCAGTGAGACCTGGTGCGCGACCCTCCTCACCGGCCACGCGAGCCGCGCCCCCTGGGTCTGGCCCCCCGTCTGGGTCAAGTCAGGGGAACGCCTCGCGGCCCGGGCCCAGGCCAACGCCGCCGGCTACCGCCCCTGTCTGCTGAAGGTTCACGATATGTAGGCCGCCCATGTTCTACGAGTACGACCTCACCATCCCCGCCAACACGCCGGCCACCGCCCTCAGCGAGCTCGAGGCGGTCCTGGACGTCGGCCGTATCGTGGGGGTGGAGGTGCAATTCCCGCGGGGCTGCGTCGGCCTGGTCCACGTCGCCGTCCGCCGGGAGCTGCACCAGCTCTGGCCCACCAACCCCGACGGCTTCATCGCCGGCGAGAACGCTAACATCAAGTGGAGCGAGGACCTGGACCTCCTGGAGGCGCCCTACACGCTGACGCTGGTCGGCTACAACGAGGACGATAGCTTCCCTCACACGGTCACCTTCCGCTTCAACCTGCTCCCGGTGGCGGCGCCGGCGGCGCCGGCCGCCCCTCCTCTGGCGGCGCCGGCCATCGTCGAAGAATTCGCCCTGGAGCTGTGACAGGCCTGGTCCTGGGGGTACTGCTCATCATGCCATCAATCGGCGGCTACACCTGGTCTGCGGAGCTGGACGCCATCATCCGCCAGGAGGCGCAGGTGGCCGGCGTCCCCCTGGACCTGGCCTACACCTTCATCGCCGCCGAGTCCGGCTTCGACCCCACCGTCGTCGCCGCCGAGGCGACCGGCGGCTACTCCTACGGCCTACTCCAGCTCTACGACCACGGCCAGGGCGCCGGCTACCCGCCTGCCGTCCTCCTGGACCCGCGGCGCAACCTCCAGATCGGCCTCCCCTACATCGCCGCCGCCTTCGCTCAGACCTGGTCACCGACCATCCCGCCCTTCGAGTTCATCTACCTGGTGAGCATCCGCTCCGGCCACCCGGGCCAGGTGCCCCGCGACGACTACCGCATCCTGAGGATAGCCCGCATCTGGACGTCGTTTTTCCCCGCCGTCGGCGTCTCCGGCCCCCTGGGGGCGCCGGGGACGGCGGAGAGCCGGCCGGGCCCGGGGATCTCCCTGACGGAGGCCGGGGTCGCCGTGCTCCTCGCCCCCCTGGCCCTCGTCGGCGGCGCCGCCGTCCTCGTCAATTCCCTTCTCCAGATGGCGGAGGCGACCTCCCTCACCACCATCCCCCAGACCCTTGACCCCTCGCGGGTCATTCACAACCTGGACCCGACCCGCCAGCCCTGGCGCCTTCCCACCCCCTGGCGGATCCGGCTGGTCGCCGCCCGCCGGCCGCCTAGACACCCGCCGGGGCGGGGCCGCTAGAATAGGGGGGGAGGAGCTCGCCATGGCCCACGGCACCCCGGACTGGGGCCTCACCGCCGGCACCATCACCGTCTACCAGCTCACCGACCTGGCGGAGCTCGCCGCCCGCCTCGGCTCCATCGTCACCTTCGACCGGCAGGGCGCCGTCGTTTTCCTGGAGGACTTCGAGGACGGCCTCCACCGCTGGAGCACGAGCCCGGTGGGGACGGGCGCCGCCGTCGACCTGTCTCACGTCTCCGCCCGTTCCGGCGCCTACTCCTGCCGCCTTCGCACCGGCAGCACGGGCGCCGCCAGCGCCGGCATCAACACCCGCCTCGGCCCTCCCGCCCTGACCCGCTTCGCCCTCGAGGCGAGCTTCGCCATGGGGGACGCCCTCGTGGAGTTCGTGGCCCAGCTCATCATCTACACTGGCAGCCGGGCTCAGACCTACCGCTTCCGCTACCTCCGCGCCTCTCAGGTCGTCCAGGTCTGGAACGCCGCCGGCGCCTACCAGACCGCCATCGCAGGCGTCGACCTGGTCGTCAACGCCGACGCCTACCACACCCTCAAGCTGGTGGTGGACCCGACGAGCGAGCGCTACTGCCGCTGTCTCCTGAACGCCCTCTCTGGCGACGTCTCCCTCGTCGCCCCCCAGGCGATAGACGACACCACCTCCCCCCACCTGCGCCTCTTCCTCACCGCCTACGGGAGCGCCGCCACCAATCTCACCGCCTACGTTGACGACGTCATCGTCACCCACGCCGAGCCGGCCTGAGCTTGACAGGCCCTGCCCCCGGGCTGCTATCATCGAGGCTGCCATGAAGATCCAGGACGTCACCGCCGCCGCCGTCTCCGTCCTCCTGGTGCTGGGCCTCATCGCCCTCTCGGTGATGGGCAGGACGATCCCCAACGAGCTGCAAAGCGCCCTGGTGCTCTGTCTGGCCTGGCTGTTCCGGGGCGCCGTCAACAACTACAACAACCGGCCGCGCCCCACCGCCCCGCCGGAAGGGGAGAGACCCCAGTGAACAACCCAGAGATCCTCATCGGACTGCTCGGTGGAGCGGTATTCTGGGGCCTTGTCGCCGCCGCTATCCACCAGCGGATCTTTAGTCGCCGGCCCGCCGGCGAGAATCGGCGAGGTGACGGGCCCGTCCGCAGATCTCGCCACTATGTCAAGCACTAGGAGGTAACGCCCATGATGCCCCCGCCCGGCGGGATCCCACCCGCGGAAACGTCCTTCCAGCTCGCCGCGCCACCCGAGCCGAAGTCATACGTCGGCCAGCTTTTCACCCTCGCCGTCCTGAAAGCCGGCCGCGACGGCTGCACCTGCGCCGCCTGTCTGACCCTGAAGCAGGTGGCGGAGGAGATGGAGAGGGCCCTGGAGGCGCGGCCCCATGCCGGTCCAGGTTAGCATCCTCTCCGTCGGCGAGGTGCAGCTCCCCGTCGCCCCCGGCGTGACGCGGCTCCTCCGCTCCATCACCTACTCGGCGGACGGGGCCTTCCCCCGCATCGTCTACGTCGAGCCGGACAAGGACACGCCGGCGGAGCGGCGCCGGCTCATCGCTGAGGACCTGAAGAAGGCAAAGGAGGAGACCCCCGAGGGGCTCACCATTCCGTGACCGACCTCGAGCCGTCCCCCGCCGGCGAGCTCGCCCTCACCCTCCCGGTCGACCCCTTCTCCTCGTTCCTAGACGACGCCCTGGCCGACCTGGCGGACTACGTGCTGCCCCACGGCTTCCCGCCCCAGATCTCCGGGGCGGCCATCTGGGACGACATCTGGAACGCCGTCCAGACCCTGTGGAGCTTCATCAGCTACCCCAACACCCTCATGGGCTGGCTCTGGGACAACGTGGTGATGAAGCTCTGGAACCGTATCTGGGACGCGGCCCAGTGGTTCTGGTCCAACGCTATCCAGCCCTCCCTCCAGTGGACCTATGCCCGCATCTGGGACACCTGGAGCTGGTTCTGGACCAACGCCCTCCAACCCTCTCTCCAGTGGATCTACAACCGCCTCGAGTCCGGCATAAGCTGGCTCTGGGACAGCGCCCTCCACCCGTTCCTCGATTCAATCTGGCTCCTGGTCGATAACTGGTTCCGCTGGCTCTGGGACAGCGCCCTCTACCCGTTCCTCAACTCGCTCTGGAACAGGGTCTGGGACGTCTGGCAAAGCTTCTGGAATGACCTCCTACAGCCCTCCCTCCAGTGGCTCTGGAGCAGGGTCTGGGACGTCTGGCAAAGCTTCTGGAATGACCTCCTCCAGCCGGCCCTCAAGTGGATCTATGAGCGCATCGCCGCGATGGCCCAGTGGGTGGTCGACAACATCGTCCTCCCCTCCTGGAATTGGCTCTGGGACAACATCGCCGCCCGCTTCACCGATCTCACCGTCTGGACGGGGGGGAAGTTCCAGGACCTGGGGGAGAGCATCGTCAACGTCACCATTCAGGGCGCCCAGGCCATCGGTGAGGGCTTCGGCGAGGCCCTGCGCTGGTTTGTGGAGCACGCCTTCGACCCCATCGCCGACGCTATCAGCACCAAGCTCTCCATCCCCCGCAAGCTCCTCACCGTCCAGTACAACAGCCTGGAGGAGGTCCTGGACGACCTGGAGGACCCCATCACCCCCGGCCACCTCCTCGCCGGGCTCCAATTCGCCATCGCCGCCCCGGCGATGGTGATGGCCTTCGCCACCGAGGCGGGGCGCATCCTGGCCATGCCGGCCACCCAGGAGTGGGCCAAGAGGGTGGGCGCCACCCTCCCCACCTTCACCGACCTCAGGGACGGCTACCTGCGAAAGATGGTCCCCCAGGCCCTCCACGACGACGTGCTGCGGCGCATCGGCTTTCCCCAGAATTGGGTCGACACTATCAGGGAGCTCTACTTCGAGATCCCCACGCCCTCCGACCTGGTGCGGATGGCGGTCCGCGAGGCGTTCACCCCGGAGGTCATAGAGGAGTTCCACACCCTGGACGAGTTCCCGGCCGACTTCTCCCACTGGGCGGAGCAGGTGGGCATCTCCGAGTACTGGGCCCAGCGCCACTGGATCGCCCACTGGGAGCTGCCCTCCGCCACCCAGGGCTTCGACATGATGCACCGCGCCTACCCCGACCTGGTGCCCCGGGTCGGTGGGGGGTGGGCGACCGTCCTTGGGGAGGAGTTCCAGACCGTCATCGGCCGTGAGACCCTGGACCTGCTCCTGCGCGTCCATGACTACGCCCCCTTCTGGCGCCCGATGATGACCGCCATCGCCTACCGCCCCATCCACCGCGTCGACATCCGCCGCCTCTACGCCACCGGCGCCGGCACAAAGCGCGACATCATCCGGACCTACCTCAGCCTGGGCTACCACCCCGACGACGTCGCCAAGCTCACCACCTACGTCATGAATGACGCCGCCGGCGTCGACGTCAACCTCCCCCGGGAGACCATCATGAGCGCCTACCGCGACCGTCTCCTGACGCGGGAGGAGGCGGCCGCCCAGCTCGACGAGCTGCGCTTCACCGCCGACCAGGTGGAGCTTTTCCTGGACATGGCCGACCTCCAGGTGGAGCAACAGAACGCCCGGCTGGCCGAGGACATCTTCGAGGCCGACTTCAAGAGCGGCGCCGCCAGCGAGGCCCAGACCCGCGCCGCCCTGGCCTACATCGGCCTGCCGGAGGCCCGCATCAACCTCCTCCTCGAGCTCTGGCGCCGGCAACGGGCGGTGCGCACCTCCGGCCTGTCGGCCTCCCAGCTCCAGCGCCTCTACCACGAGGGGCTCATCAACGAGGCGACGCTCCGGGAGCGGCTCACCACCCTCGGCTACAACGAGACCGACGTCGCCTACCTGGTGCAGATAGCGGCGCCGGAGGCGCCGGCGGAGGCCCGCCGCCTCACCCTCGCCCAGGACCGGGAGGCCCTCCGCGAGGGCTACATCGACACGGCGGAGTTCACGGCCCGCCTCCAGGAGATGGGCTACCCGCCGGAGGACATCTCCATCCTCGTCGACCTGGCCCAGCCGGAGACGATAGTGGAGGTCCAGGTCCTCAGCGTCTCCCAGCTCCAGCGGGCTTTCCGCCAGGGCATCATCGGCGAGGCCGAGCTCCGCGGCGGCCTGGCGGAGCGGGGCTACACCGCGGCCGCCATCGACACCCTCGTCGCCCTCTCCCGGCCGGAGGCCGCCGTGCGGGCCCGCGAGCTCACCCTCTCCCAGCTCCAGGCCGCCTTCCGACAGGGCATCATCGCCGAGGCCGGGCTCCGCAGCCGGCTCCTCGAGCTCGGCTACGCCGCCGACGCCGCGGAGATCCTGGTGGAGTTGGCCCGGCCGCCGGAGGCGGCGCAGCCCAAGGGGCTCTCCGTCTCCCAGCTCCAGCGGGCCCTGCGCGGGGGGCTGCTCACGGAGCTCGAGGTCCAGGCCCAGCTCGTCGCCCTGGGATACAGCGCCGGCGCCGTCTCCACCCTCATCGCCCTCGCCCGCCCCGAGGAGCTGGTGAAGGAGCGCGACCTCAGCGTGGCCCAGAATCAGAAGGCGCTCCGCGAGGGGCTCATCCCGGAGGAGGAGTTCCGCCGCCGGCTCCAGGAGATGGGCTTCTCCGCCCTGGACACGGAGATCCTTCTCTACCTCGCCCTGCCGGAGGTAGAATAGACCCATGACCCGAGAGCTGCGGGAGGCCCTGCGCAAGACCCTTGACGCCGGCCGGCGCGTCCTCACCCCGCCCGGGACGCAGACGGCGGCACCAGCGGAGGAGGCCGGCGCGGCCGCGCCGACCCCTCCCACCGAGCGACCCCAGGGGCCTCCTCCTGCCCCCCCAGGCCGCGAAAAGACGGGGGGCTGACCCATCGGTCAGCCCCCCCCGTTTTAGAGGCCCTGTCGGCTATCTCTCGAAACCCCCCTATTTTCCCTCCGGGAACAGCAGCCTCGCCACCGCCACCGTCAGGACCAGGAGCCGGCTCTGCCACTGCCACCAGGTATCACCCGGGCAGCTCGTCGGGGACTGGGGCAGCGCCCACTCCCGATGGCCCTTGAAGGGGAGCAGCCGGCCGCTCCAGCCCCAGATAGCCAGCAGCCCGCGGGCGGCGGCGCAGAGCTGGAGATCCCCGGGGTGGGAGTAAGTGAAGTTTCCCATGAGCGACACGCCCAGGAGCTCGTCGTTACGGCCGGCGACGTGGGCGCCGAAGCAGCTCAGGTCCAGGACCTGGAAGCAGCGGCCGTTGGGGCTGGCCACCAGATGGTAGGGCATCCCGCCCCAGCCCTGGGAGATCCCCCGCTGGCGAATCGCCGCCAGCCGGTCCAGGTCCTCGTCCAGGGTGGAGCCTGAGTAGTCCCGGTCACCGGCCGGCATGATAACGCCGTCATGGTGAATGGCGACGCCGGCGAGCAGCGCCTTCTCCCTGAGCCTGGCCGCCGGCCCCAACGTCGGGAACATATGCCGCACGTCCACCACCTCCACGCCGCCCACCAGCAACACCCGCGGTCCGTTGACCATCGCTCAGACCCTCCTTCCCCGCCGCGTCTTCAGGCGCATGGGCACCGTCGGCCGGACAATCATGTCCGTCGCCTCGATACAGGCCGGGCAGACCATCGGCGCGCCCCGCTTTGTGTACTGGACCCGGCCGCAGTGGGGACAGTTGGAGACCCGCAGCTCCTCCAGGTACTCCGCCGCCGGGCCCGTCAGCCGCTTCGCGTCCCTCCCCGTCACGTACTCGTCATAAGGGTGGCGGACGTTTCTAGTGCCCATCGTGCTCCTCCGCCCAGCGGCGGATCCCCGCCTCGCTTATCTCCCACGGCCCATCCTGCGGCCAGGCTGCCACCACGTCCCACTTGAACGCCTGATAACAGCGCCGGGCCTCATCTGTCCCCACGGCGTCCATCAAGAGCCCCAGGGCAAGCTGTGCTGGCCCCGAGCCGCCAAAGCCCCAGGAGAAGCCGCACGGCGAATGATTCCACACCCGCTGCGACCGCTTCGGGCTGAGGGGCCGCCCGTTCCTGGTGACCAGCCACTCGCCGCCGCGGCCGCGCCGCCCGCGGTACACCGCCCCGGTCCCCACCTTAACCAACGTAGTCACTTAGCCCACCTCACGCTCCTCTCCCGGCAGCCCTCCCGTCAGTCTTGCCAGAAGCCTCGCCGCCGTCAGCTTGCCCTCCTGCCGCGTCTCCAACTCCGCCACCACCTGCCGCGTCAGCCAGTCCAGGGCCTCGTCCGTCAGGCCGCGCAGCCCGACGTTGCGCACCAGCGGCCCCGGCCACTCCGACCAGCGGACCCTCAGACAGGTCCTCTCGACCGGCGGCTGCGGCCTCAGCGCCTCCTCCTCCAGCTCCCACCAGCGAGGCAGCCCCTCCGCCGCCTCAGTTCTGCCACCAGCGGAATGCCTGAACTCCTCCTCCCAGGTAGATCTCACCCCATCGCCCCGGCTCCTCGAGGAGGTCATCGACCCCCTCCTCCAGGAGGCGGCCACGGCGCACCAGCCAGCGCAGCTTCTGCTCCTCCCTCCGGCTGGCCCCCCGGCCCAGGTCCAGGGCCACCAGCGGCCGGCCATCCTCGCCCACCACCACCGCCAGCCTCTCGAACAACCCCAGCCCGCGGTACTGGAGCAACGCCCAGAGATGATCCCGCGCCGTCACCCGGTCCACGAAGCGCACCGTAAGCCCCGCCGTTCCCATCGCCTCTATCCTCCCGGCGACCGGCGGGGCAGTCGTCTCTAAGGTCCCGCCCCCTCACCCGCGCCACGGCGCACGGCGAACAGGAGCGTATCCCCCCATACTCTAGCATCATCCCGGCCGGCGTCGGCTCGCCGCAGCTGGGGCAGCGCTCCTGCCGGAGACGTTCCCGGGCAATCCTCCTCACCTGTCCTCGGTAGGTCCTCGCCACTGCGCCCCCTTCTCTCCCTCCCTTTTCTCCCCTACAACCCCTCTTTTCTTACCCTCTCTGCCCCTGCGCAATCACCTCCTTTCAGATACCCCCCGGGGGTGACACCTTATGTTCACCCCCCTTAAACCCCCCGGCCGCGCCCTGCGTCGGTTCCCCTCGCGTCGTCGCTTCACCGTAGACTCAGGCCCTGCCGGGAACGAAGGGACCGACGGAATGGGCAGGGGAGCTCCTGAACCCTCCGCGCCGACGACCGCCGGCTCCAGGCCCCACAATAGCCTCCCAACCGGCGGCGCGTTCCACAGACCACGACGATAGCTATATCACCGGCTGATCTCGGCCCGGGTGGGCGTTCCGGCCGGGCAGGGAGCATCACGCCGCTCGTCTCAACGGGGGGCGCCGGCGGCTGGCGGAATGAGGAGCTTGACCTGTGAGCTGGTGGACCGCCGGCGCCCCAAGAAGAAGCCCCCGGCGGCCAGGAGGTGAGAGTCTTCGAGACACCTCCTGAGCCGCACGGGGGCGACTTCGCACTATATATCTTTACGTCTGCGGACCCGCCTGGGAGTGGGCCCGTCCGGGGAGGGCGGCTCCGTCGACGCGGCCGGCGGAGCCGGCGCCTCCTCGTCCCCGGTGGGCGCCGGCGGCGCCGTTGGGGCCTCCTCTACCGAGCCCTCAATGAGGACCTGGTCGGGATCACCACCGCACACCGGGCAGCTCGGCCGCCCCGGGTGGACCCGAAAGACGACGTCACAGGTCCCGCAGACGGAGATCTGGAAACGGGCTACCTCGGCCGGCGCCTCGGCTGTTGTCATGGTCCCTCCTCACCACGCTCCAGGTCCAGCTTGCACACGCGCCAATGGCGCAGGAGCCTTTCCACGAGCGCGTCAAAGCTCTCGCCCGACCGCTTGCAGCGGGCCAGGCGAGCGTGGGTGTCCAGGTGAAGGCGTATGCAACGCGAGGGCGTAGGGCGCTGGAGAGCGGGCAGGAGGTGCGCGGGCAGGCGATTCAGGGTCGAAGTTCTCGGCATGGGGCCCTCCAACAAGGGGGAGAGTAGATCAGAGATCTCCCGCCTGTCAAGCCCCCCGGGGAGAAAATTATCCGACTTTTAGCCCAAAACGGGCCCGCGGCGCCACCCCGTACTTAGTGATGGTGAAGGTGAGCTGTCGGTAGTTGGCCTGCCGGAGGTAGGGGAGGAGCTGCTCAATCAGGGTCTGGCCGGTGATGTCCCAGTAGGCGGGTCCGGCGACCTTCTCCCCCGGCGGCACCCTCACCCTGAGGACCCGGATACGCTTCTCCGGCCGCCCATCGCGGGGCTGTATGTCCATCTCACCGAGCTCCCAGCCGGCGATGTGGAGGGCCTTAGTCTCCCCATCGGTGAGCTCCAGGATCTCGGCGGCCGTCAGTAGGGCCATCGCTCGCCTCCTCTACGCTCCGGGCCCGGAGGCCGACGCGGCCAGCGCCGCCCTCCCCCCTCCCTCGAAAAC
>Ga0153916_10004455_pt1 | contig 10576 bp, 10 predicted proteins | sample Opewatmetagenome_FD_109642 | JGI IMG/M metagenome (GOLD analysis project Ga0153916, IMG submission 109642) | Freshwater wetland microbial communities from Ohio, USA - Open water 3 Core 3 Depth 4 metaG | ecosystem: Environmental > Aquatic > Freshwater > Wetlands | place: USA: Ohio, Lake Erie...
AACTCTTGCAAACGCAGCATATTCTTTGTGCCGATCACGTTCGTGCGCCACAAATTATCGTAATGGTCTTCCCCGTTCCAGCGGCCATACTCAGCCGCCAGGTGGTAGACGTAATCGAACTTTTGCTGCCTGAAGATTGCCGCCATTTGCTGGTAAACAGACACATCCGCCCTGAAATGTTGAGGATCTTCACCCTGGAGGATGTCACAGGTGAATACTTGATGTCCGCGAGAACGAAGTTCTTTTGTGAGATTGGTGCCAATAAAACCCCTTCCCCCGGTGACCAGGATATCTGCCATAGATTTACCTCCTCCCATTTCGAGCCCACCCAAAATCCACCTTCACCACCAAACCAACACAGGCCTTATTATCTGCAGTAAGAAACGCCTCCGCGATGAAAGTCACGGCATTCACTGATTCGGGATAAGCTCCATGCCATTAGAGCCCCAGCGTCTTGGAACTCCACCGTAGAACACAGCTTCGGACCGATACCAGAGAACGATCCAAGGAATTCGCGGCCTGCAGTTTTCTTTCATTCCCATCGAAATCTTATTCTGGGCTTCTTCCTTCCCCCATTCCCTCGAGTTCTTTCAAGTTTCTAATATTAGCTCCCCGCTTTGCACAATAATTTCTTTAGCATTTTTTTCTGCCGTAACCGCTTGCCATCCACATCTTCAAAAACTCAATCATTATAACCTCCTTAGGCCCCAAATATGCGCATAGTTCCTAATCCCCAGCGCCCCTAATATCTGAAAATTTTCGGCTTTTTCGCCCAAAATTTCGGCCGTAATGTTCTCCTTAGGTTATCTGCGCAGTCAATTGCGATCTTAAGAAACCTATTTATATCTTCTTGTTTCGGAACTAATAGTTGAGGCCAATTTACCCCAATCATGCGGTTATAAACGCCAATGGCTAATACCATCGTTATCGCGTGGCTTATTGAACTTACAATAGCGGCTCCGGCAGCGTTCCATATTGGAATCAAAATCAGGCCTAATAGAATAGTTGCTAATGCGCTCATGACCGATACCATCGAAACGCGCAATGGAAGTCCTCTGCCCTCTATATCCGAGGCTAACAACAAAAATACCCCCCAGAAAATTGAGCCTGGTAAAAGTAGCAAAAAGATGCAGCGAGAAAAATTGAATTCCCTCCCATAAATCGGTATGACTGCTATCCATACCAATGGAATCAGAATTAAAGATAAAACAATCATCACAATAATCAATAATCTAGATAATTTTGCAGTTATCTCCTTATCTGAATAGTTAGCAATATACGGCATTAGAACATTTCTTATTGCCCCCGGCACAAACAAAAGCAACATAACTAGATTAGCACCTACTGAATAAATACCTACTTCTGCTGGACCGGAAAAGTAATTTAAAAAAAAACCATCTATCCGCATAGTATAGAAATTGGAAATCGCACCTGGAAAAGATCCCGCTGAGTACTTGAGCATTCCATGAAATCCTGATCCATTAATATGAAAATGTTTTGCTTTACTCAAAAAAAATAAAATAATGATCGAATAAACAATCGTCTCCACCAACCCCATAAACAAAATCAGATCATCAAACTCTAGGCCAATGATACCAACAGCATAAATAACCGAAAGTAATTTAATTAAATAGGAACCTCCCATGAAGATAGCTTTTGCATGGAAAAGCATGAGACCCTCTATTACAGCAATAATGAGCGTCCAAAAATAATAAGAAAGGCATATGAGCACAAGAACAGGCCAATTTGTCTTAATACCTTTAAGCAATATATTGTATAGAATATTGGAAAAAGCATTGGCCACGATGGCAACACAAGAGACGGTAACCAGACCCACAAAAAGGGCATATAATATTGCCTCGCCCAACATCTCCTTGTTCTTAGAGAGATGGAATGTGAGAGAGTAAGAAAAGCGCATTGAAAATATGATAACCAACAGGCCGGCGGCATTATAAATTATCCAGAAGCTACCTCTGCCTGCGGCGCCCAAATATCTCGCGGTTATGACGCTCAGAAGGAAAGAGAGACCAAAAAGAAGTAATTCCCCAAAAAAGGAATAAAATATGTTCGTCGAAATTTTATTCAACCGCGTCTCCGCAGCTCTCTGGAGAATACCTATTTTGCCAGTAGGGGGTCAGTGTGATTTGAAAATTTATTGGCTCCAGCCAGCCTATTATTTGAGACCAACACGCCTAGAAACAAATATAGAATCATGTTAAGGTTACTGGCTCCGGCGCCTATGCTTTCAAAAATACACATAAAAATAAACCCTATCATGTAACCCAAAACAAGTGCTAAAACAGACCTTATTTCCGAAACATTTGATATTCTCGCCAAATATGCGATTCGATAAAGAAAACATATCTGTGAGGCTAAAAACAAAAGAAGCCCGAAAAGACCGGTGTTGAACCAGATTTCCAAATATGCATTATGGAAACTATCGCTTAATACATTTTCGGCAGCCCCTATGCCCCTGCCCAATAAAGGATTTTTATCGATCTCAGAAAAAGATTTTTTCCAAAATATTTCCCTATCGGATAGACCTGCGTCGATGCTGTACCTCTCTAATAAGAAATTCATCCTTTCCACACTGGAATGTTGAAATAAGATATAACCCAACAGCAATGGAGGGATTACGAGGAATAGTAGCCATTTTATGTTCTTTCTATTGGCAAAAGTCAAAAGTAGGGGAAATATACTAAGCAACCCTGCAATAGTCGCAGCCCTTGTGCCACCCAGTATCAACGAGACAACGCCCAAAAAGAAACCAGAAGCACAAGCTGTTTTAATGGCAATATGATTAGCCCACCATAAACTCCAAAGAGTAAAGGGTAAGAATCCGCCCAGAATCTGGCTGAATTGGGTCGCTTTCTTGGTAAATCCTGCAAATTGTTCCGCTTCACCTAAATGGCTTGGTAGAGATAAAAAACTAAGCAAAGAAAAAATGGCCCCGGCTATAGAAATAGATACTAAAGATAACCTTAAGGATTTGTAATTTTCGTTGCTATAGGCAAAGGGCATAGCTATTGCGAGCAAAAATAATAATAAGCCTCTTTGAAACTGCCAATTCATAGAGATCGCACGAAACATAAAAATGAACCCCAAAAATACATACCCCCAAAAAAGAAATAACCCCCATGACACCCTCAATTTGGTTTGCAGTATACCCCACAATAATAATAGAAATATCGATAGCCATCGAAGCAAAGTGGCCATATTATCAACTGTGGGAATGGTTGACCCGGCGAACGCTGCGCTCAGCGATAACAGGAACATGATTATATGTGAGTGTTTTGATAAGGGTAGACAAAGTAATAAAATTGCGGCTACGGCTAGAATTACCATCGCCAATGGGTTCAATCGATTTATGATTTCCAGCAAGGAAAATTCCATCTAATAAAACCATAGAGACGAATCGATATTGTTCTTGTCAGAATACCGGTTCGCATAAATTAAGGAGTTCCCTAGTTCTTGCCTTCCAGTCCGACAATTCTGATTTACCATAGTCTGCGAGCACGAAGTTTTTGAATATTGATTTTTGTACTTTACTGGTAACGCCTGCGTTCTCGTTCGCAATTCCAATACCTGGAGAATATGTGGATGCTGACGATGATATGATTGGTGGAAACGTTGAAACGCGTTCATCAAATTGAGCTGCATATTTGACCGCGAGGTCAGTCCCGAGTTTCAATCCATAAAAATTTGCGAGTTTTGTGGTTATTTCGATGAGGGATATAGGTGATCCACCATCACAGATAAATACTTTCTTATCCGACAGGCCTTTCTTCGCTTCGACGAGGGTCTGTAGAATGAATTCGGCAGCAGAGTGTTTTGAAATGAGACAGCTCTGGCCGTTTCGAGAAGGTAAAATCACCGTCCCTTGATTTACAATTTGGTTTTCTATAACAGATACGACTCCTCCACGATTTTCAGCGATATCGCATATACGCGTAATAATAAAGCGAGTATTCGTATCGCTAAAAAAATGTTCCAGAGAAACCTCAGCTACCCGCAAGGAATCAGTGACAAGATTCCTACGGTCAGCAGCCATTAAAGATGAAATCATCACAAAAAGCTCGCACTCAAACTTCGCGGCTGTTTTTGCGAGGTGAAAGGTACGGAGGTAATTGTTTCGGCCTATATCATCCAAATCTAAAGCAAGAAACGGTACATATTTTCTCATTCCTGCATGGATAACAAGGTTCGGCCTGTACGTCTCGAACACTTTGTCTAAAATGTCTATTCTGCTCGTGTCATTTAGCGCTGGAACAATCGATTCATTTGGAAAACTTTCTAAAAGGCCGGCTACTATCTCATTAAGGTACGATTCATAACGTTCAACGATAATGAGTTTTCTACCCCCTGATTGCAGGATCTTGCGGCAAAGCTCCAATCCTAAAGCCCCCCCCGATCCGTTTATCAGAATTGTTTTATCTGCCAGAACTTCTTTTACTGCGTTTTGACTCGAGTGAATTCGTTGAAGCGGTAGGATGTCTGAAAACTCCAAATTCCTTATAAAAGATGCATGTCTGCCCACGGAGACAAAATCGTCCATAGAAGGAGGGAGTATTCGGAGTCTTAGATCTGACTCCTGACAGATTTTAACGATCTCTGTTAGCCTATCCGGTTCAATATCCTGCTCCGCGACGAGAATTTCTTCCACTCTATAGAGTTGCGACAACGCCTTTATGTAATGTCGATTTCCCAACACCTTCACGCCGTTTAATGTCTTGCCATATTTATCTGGGGCATCGTCGATGAAACCCACCACTTTAAAAGGGCTATCTTTTCCCAAAGCCAACATTCGGTAAGCAACGTGGCCTGCATCACCAGCTCCATAGATGAAAATTCTATGCTTTTCCATCGATTCGTTTTTTCGGCGCCTTTTTTCCCAATAGAATCTTAAACCAAACCGGAGGCCAGAAAGGAGAAGGAGGAGACAGGCCCAATCGATTACCGCCATTAAGCTTGAATAATCATTCGAACCAAATACGAAAGCGACTAAAACAAGAAAGAGGCTCCCATAGGTTACCCCTTTCAAAACTCCCAGAATCTCATGATAGGAAATGTATCTGATCAAAGAATTGTACATGCCAAAATAAACATTACACGACAAGCGGGCTAAAATAACTATGGGCAGATTCAAGAAAGGTCGAATCAAACCCACTTCACTGACGAGACTCCAAAAGTAAACGATATATGCAAAGAGATATGAACATACGATGAGGAAGAGATCGGCAATGAGAAGATAGATCTGGGATCGATTGTCTTGGATAAGCCTTTTGCTTAGAGCGCCGATCAACGTTTCTTTCACACCCGTAAATATGTATTTGAGGTCCTTGAAAAGGGTCGGGCTCTCGACGTATTCGAGATCCAATTTAAGTTTATTTGGGAGAATCTTCTCAATGTAGTATTTCTTAACATCGACACCGGGCGAGTAAAACTCCTCTTCGTTGCGTCCGAGAATGGTATTTGGACCAACCAAGCCTGGTTTCACTGAAAAAACTCTCTTTGCTTCTTCAGGATACAGCTCAGCAAGGTCTGGCGCTTCGGGTCTCGGTCCGACGAAGGTCATATCACATTTCAAAATGTTTAGGAACTGCGGAAGCTCATTCATTTTCGTCCGACGCAGAAACCGGCCAAAGGTTGTCACCCTGGGATCGTATTGGGGACAGACACTTTCTCCCGTCTGAATCGGTGTGTCTATCATCGTCCGAAACTTGTACATCTTGAAATTCTTCATATCTTTACCAACTCTATCCACCAGGTAAAAGACGCGACCTCGCGAGTCCAGTTTGATCAGTAGGCCAATAACAGGTAAAAAGAGAATAAGAATAATAAGCCCAATCAGGGAAAGTGAAATATCTAAAAGCCTCTTGGCGAAAAACACCGATCCTTACCCCTATTTGCCTACATATTTTTGATCAGGGAAACTATCGAGCTAGATATTATAAATGTTAGGTTTTCCAAATTCTTTTTTCTTCTTCAGCCATTCAATTGTCAAGTTCAAACCCTCTTGTAAAGAGTATGTCGATTGCCATCCAAGAATCTCGGCAGCCTTAGAATTGTCTGATCTAAGCCTCATCACTTCGCTTTGATTGCAACGAATTCTTCGACGATCGACTCTGATTTTCGGCGTCACACCAATGAGCTTGGATGCCAATAGAATCAATTCCCTTATGCTGATATCCTTCTTGGTTCCGAGATTGAAGGTTTCTCCTTCAACCCCGTTCTTCTTGGCCAACAAAATAAACCCCTTCACGGTATCTGCGACAAAGGTAAAATCGCACCTTGGCTCAAGGTTGCCGACGACTACTTTTTTGTCCTCCAGCAATTGGGTGATCACAGTCGGAATAATAGCCCTCAAAGACTGTCTCGGGCCAAACGTGTTGAATGGCCTCAGGATAGATACTGCCAAGCCGTACGATCGAAAGAAGGACTCTGCCAACTTATCGGCTGCGATTTTGCTCGCAGCGTATGGAGATTGAGGGTTAAGCGGGTGTTTTTCGTCAATGGGGACATATTGTGCAGTTCCATATACCTCGCTGGTCGAAGTATGGATAACCTTCGATACCTTGTTTTCCAACGAAGCCTTTAAAACATTCAATGTCCCGATGACATTGGTTTCAACAACATCATTCGGATAGGCCAGGGAATACGGGATGCCGATCGAAGCGGCTAAGTGAAAAATAATGTCTACCTGTCTTGTCGCCTGTTTGATGGCGTGATAATCTCGGAGGTCTGCTGATATGACCTCGATACTGGATTTTGCAGCCGGCGACAATTATTCAAGGAAACCCCAGTCGTTTCTCGAATTGTAGTGCACGAAGGCCCGAACTTCACCAGAGAACTCCAGAAGAGCTTCCGTCAAGTGACTTCCTATAAAGCCTCCGGCGCCTGTTACTAGGATCCGCTTATTTTTGAGGTGCTGCTGAAGCGTCATGGGTTAAATTGTATTTTTATGACCCTTTATCTCCAGAATGATAAATATCGACACGCAAACTGGCTGAGTTATGCACTCATGTTCCGTTGACTGCTTTTCGAAGTAAGTTAACAACGCGCTCCACATCACCTTCTCTCAGTGAAGGATGGAGTGGCAGAGTGAGTTCCTTAGCACAGAATTCTTCGGTCTTGGGAAGGTTGATCCCCGGAAATCTTTCCGAATAGTAAGAAAAAAGGTGGATGGGCGGATAGTGAATACTGGTCTGAATGCCGTCACCCCGCAGATGGTCCATAATCTTTTGTCTGTCTATCCCAGCTGGCAACAAAACAGGCATCAGGTGAGCTGCTGTTTCGTGGGTTTGGTCAAAAGGGACCACCACCTCTGGGAGTTGAGCAGCAAGAAGCTGCCGATAGCAATTGGAGAGTTCATATCTTCTTTTATTCCATCGTCGCAAACGAGCGAGTTGCACCAAGCCCATGGCGGCGCGTAATTCATCCATCCGATAATTGTATCCCAGCATGATGACATCATAGGAATGTGCATGTCCCCGGTGTCGGGTCAACGTATCTGTTGTCATGCCATGGGACCGCATGTGACGTATGCGCTTCAGCACAGATGCATCGGGTGCAATAATCATCCCACCCTCTGCTGTAGACATATTCTTATTACTAAAAAAACTGAATGCTGATGCATCACTCCAACGTCCAACCGCACCAACCGCGGGCGCGTGCGCTGCGTCCTCTATCAGAATCAATCCTTTCTCATCACAGAACGAATGCCATGCCACCATATCTACAAGATATCCTCCGTAATGCATAACGATGGCCGCTTTCGTTCTGGGTGTGCACTTCATTTCCGCATCCTTAAGGGAAATATGGGGTAGGCCCACCCCTTCGATATCCACAAACACAGGCATTGCGCCAACATAAAGAACAGCATTAACTGTCGCCACGAAGGTAAGAGAGGGCACTAAAACTTCATCACCGGGACCGATGTTGAGGGCTTTAAGCGACAAGTGAAGGGCGGCCGTGCAAGAATTCACTGCTACTGCATTATCTACTCCATGCAGCTCGGCAAAGGCTCTTTCAAAGGCCGCAACCGTCTCGCCCATGGTAAGCCACCCACTATCGATGACCTCGCATAGGGCTTGTTTTTCCTCTTCTCCCAACTGAGGACTGAATAGCGGGATCGTGCTCTCTTCATTCATCGCTTTGGCACCTAGCATCCAAGTACAAGGCGCTTGTAGTCCCGCTCAAAACCATTCTGTGCATTTCTAAAATCTTCCTCCCGACCAATATCAAGCCAGAGTCCGTCATGTTTGTACACGTATACAGGTAGCTCCTGATCAAGCATGGCGTACATCAAGTCGTCAAATCCGAAGGGAACGCCTTCAGGAATAAGATCCAAGAGTTGAGGTTCCATGCAATAAATTCCTGTGCTGGCTTGTAGTTTAATTGTTGGTTTTTCACGAAATCCAGTCATCCGACCATTCTGACTTTCCAGGACTCCTAAATCAGTGGTGACGATTTTCTCTGTAACGGCCACGGTGATCAAACCCCGGTGTTGCAAATGATAAGCCCTGAAATCATGCAAATTCAGATCAGTGATTAAATCGCCATTTAGGGTCAGGAATGTTTCAGTTAATTCATTCTTAATTAGTCGTAAAGGGCCGATTGTGCCGAGAGGCTCAGGCTCCTGACTATAGACAATTTCAATATCCCACTGATTGCCATCCCCACATAAAGAGCGAATCAGGTTTCCAAGGTAAGCAATAGTAATATATGTTTTCTTCACCCCCCAACGTCGCAGCCATTTTAGCAGTATCTCGATAACCGGAAGATCGTCAACTGGCATTAATGGCTTAGGGAGTAAGAATGTATAGGGACGCAATCGGACCCCTTTCCCTCCTGCTTGTATAACTGCTTTCATAATCATCCTGCACTTAGAGAATAATGGATATTGATGGTGTTTGAAATCCCTTCAAATTCGATCTTCTCGAGACGCACATGAAAGAAATTAATCTCAGTTTTCATCTATCTCTGGCTCTTTAGCCTATGTTCGTGGCACTGGTATTTGAATTGTACTGCGGTGTTGAGTTAAATTTACAAAGCTCCGCACTTCGGAATTGCCTTTTAAATTCGCCAAGAAAAGTCGTCTCCCGGTGGAACTGAGCGCAGCAAATTCAGTTCTTACCGAATCATAATGCTTTATAGATCCGTTCTGGAATGTGGAATCGTCTATTGTTGAGTATGACTCCGAGTATGGTTCCGTTGCCACTTTCTATCCGCTGCTTCGCGCTCTGTGCAACTTCCCATCGGGTTTTCTCTGCCTCCACAACCATAATCACACCGTCCACCCTTGGAGCAAGGGCAATAGAATCATTTGAAGAATTGATCGGAGGAGAATCAAAGAGTACCCAGTCATACTGTGCTTTCATCTCTTGAATATGGGAATCCAAAGCATTCAGTTCAAAGACAGAGCCAGGGTTTGAAGACGCCATTCCACAGGTGATCACCGAAAGGTGACGAATCTGGGTTTCCTTGACCACATTCAACAAAGGACTCTTTCCATAGAGCAAATCCGTCAATCCACTTTTTTTCTCCAGGTTGAATACATGATGGAAAGATGGATTCCTCAGATTGGCATCGACGAGTAATACCTTATCACCCTCAGAGGCTAGTGCAATCGCAAAATTGATGAGAACAGGGGAATGTCCCTCCCCTTCGGAAGGACCTGTAAAAAGAAGGGTTTTAATCCCTTTTCCTGAGTTAGTGCGGAGAAGATTGTATTTCAAACGTTGGTATTCTTCCACGATCTGTTGAGGAATCGTTTGTTCAGGCCGTCCGAGACGTTTCGGAAAAGGCTTTGGCTCAAATGCGGCCACTTCCGTCAACCTTTTCTGACTCTCTTTTTCTGCCTTCATTAATGCCTCAAACGTCTTAGCCATAGAAGCTCTCCAACCTCTCTGAAAAATCAAAATGAATTTGAAAAAGACTGAATTTGTGATTCTTCAAGTAGCTCTTATCCCCTTTTAAAAATAGGTAATAGATCCTTTTCCCTCAAAATACTTATGACTTCCAAGCATTCCTCTTTATTATTAAATTTCCCTGCGGTGATTCGATACCAGGTGTCATTGGGTGAGACTTTTCGAGGGATGACTTCAAATTCTTTCCCTTGTAAAACAGGTTCACGGTGATATACTTTGGCAGATTCAGAACTGAGGAAAGTTCCCAAATAAATTTTAAACGAACCATCGGGAGATTGGATAATAAGCGATTCTCCAGCTATTTCTGGGATATTGATTTGCTGATTTACTCTGATCAGATGAATATTCGCAATCTCAGGATTGTTCTCCAAGATGAAATCCAACAGGGTTTCGTTCGTCGTATGATAAAATCTTTGTCCCAGGGAAATGATGCAATCATTCTTCTGGGCAGCGACAATTTGCTTTATCTTCCTGTCTGCTTTTGATGTATCTGCTTTTGACATATCTGTTTTTGCCGTAGATAAGTTGATATCGGTAGAAATATTTTGAAAATCTTCCCTTTCTCTTGGGTTCGTCGAGCTTTTTTGAAAATATTCCTTGCCGAAGATAAAAAGCAAGGCCAGACAGAATAAAGAAAGGATGAAGAG
>Ga0153916_10004456_pt1 | contig 10576 bp, 10 predicted proteins | sample Opewatmetagenome_FD_109642 | JGI IMG/M metagenome (GOLD analysis project Ga0153916, IMG submission 109642) | Freshwater wetland microbial communities from Ohio, USA - Open water 3 Core 3 Depth 4 metaG | ecosystem: Environmental > Aquatic > Freshwater > Wetlands | place: USA: Ohio, Lake Erie...
CGATGATGCTAGATGATTTAGGCCTGCTGCCGACGCTCAATCGGTATATTGAGACATATAAAGAACAGACTGGGATCGAGGTAAAGCTGGTGGCGACTGGAATGGAACAACGTTTCGAAGGGTACATCGAAGTAATGGTCTTCAGAGCGATACAGGAATTATTAAGTAACATTGCGCGGTATAGCCAGGCATCCCAGGTAAAAATTCAGATGGATTCTTCGGAAGCGGGTGTCAAAATAAGTCTTGAAGACAATGGGAAGGGTTTTGAGGTTGATAAGGCAGAGGCAAAAAGCGGGATGGGACTGAAGATTATCCGAGACCGGGTGCAGATGCTCGGTGGATCTTTTGTAGTCCACAGTGCCATTGGTCAGGGGACCCATATTTTATTTCAGATTCCAGCCAATCAGGCAGCTTTCTTTGCATAATTGTAAAGTGCTTCTAAGCGAATTGATATTGCTTTTTTTGTAAAAATTTCATATAATGGTGATAACTTTGGTCTAACCCCCAGAGAATTTAAGAGGAAAGGAGGAAAAAAGCGATGTTGTTCTCACCGAAGGAAAAGGGTCAGGGTATGGTCGAATATGCGTTAATTATTGTATTGATTGCGATTGTCGTCATTGTTGTTCTAACCATCCTTGGTACCCAGATTTCACAGGTGTTTAGCCGGATTTCCTCAGCTTTACGTACCGCCGGCAGCTAATCAGCTCATATTCAAAACTATGGATCCGGCGTTGCCGGATCCAAATTTTTTTAAAATGGTCTAAATCTTGCAGCACCAGGGTGGCATTGATATTAACTTCAAATAGACCAGCTAGCATTGGGGATAACGTCCCCTAAACTTGACTTTTGACACAATGGTCGTATGATTAAACGAATGGCATCTCCGGAAAATCAGAAAATGGGAGGCTGATATGCGTCGCGGAAGAATTTTCTTTATATTGGCAATAATCATTGTGATTGGAGCTGCTGTAATCTATCTGGCTTATAGCAGAGGCTTGTTATTCCCGCAGCCGTCAGGAACGGAAGCCAATTTACCCGCTGGTACACCTACCCCTGTTATAACAGAGAAGGTAGTTGTAGTTACACAGCGTGTACAGCGGGGAGACATCATAACAGAAGATAAGCTTGACTATTCGACTCTGGAGGCGGATCTGGTATTACCAACCATGTATAAAGATAAAGTTCAGGTGGTGGGAAAAATGGCTCGCTATACGTTGGACCCATACACTGTGGTTACTTCTAATTTGGTAACTGAGTCACCAGACACCGAGCAGGGATCAGATGATGCGTTGTTCATCTCGCCAGGGATGGTGGCAGTATCAATACCAATCACCAGACTTTCGAGTGTATCCTATGCACCGCAAAGGGGTGACCACGTTAATGTGATTGTCACCATGCTGTTTGTGGATCTAGATACAGCTTATCAGACAATATTACCCAATTGGACGGGAAATGTGATTGGACCAGGAGGTGGTATTTCTGATACAGGCGGTATCATACCACCCGAACAGCTTACTACTTTACTTGCGCAACCCTTCCGAGGAGTTGCACCACAAGGTAGAGGTGAGACAGATCAATCGGTGAACCAACCCTTTTATATTCTACCCTCAGAACAACAACGACCGAGGCTGGTAAGCCAGACATTGATCCAAAATGTGATCGTGCTCCAAATGGGTAACTTCCTGACACCTGCTGAGAAAGCGGCAGCAGAGGCGACCAAGCCAGCACCGACCGCCACTCCTGCACCGGGCTCCGAACAGGCTCAACAAGGAGCTCCAACTCCGACACCTGTACCTGCTCCACCCGACGTGATTACATTGATTGTATCCCCCCAAGATGCCGTGACATTGAACTATCTTATCTATGGTGGTGCGGAGCTAACTCTAGTCCTCCGAAATCCACGTGATGCCGAGGTTCCAGCCACAGAGGCAGTTACACTCTCGTATTTACTTGATCAGTATAATATACCTATACCTGTCAAGTTACCCTATGGCTTTCAACCTGCAGTTAATGATTTAGTTTCACCATCACTCCCGAATGATTACAAGCCGACACCACAACCATAAGAAGGAATCATTGTTGGAGCCGATGAATGGTCGAATCTGAGAAAATACGAGTCATCATCGTAGATGACATTGCTGAGACTCGGGAGAACATCAGGAAGTTATTGCAGTTCGAACCTGATGTAGAAGTTGTTGGGGTTGCAAGAACAGGACGCGAGGCGATTGATATCTCCAAGGATGTCAAGCCAGATGTCCTTTTAATGGATATAAACATGCCCGATATGGATGGGATCACAGCGACTGAAATCATCCGGAAAATGGTTCCATTCGTCCAGATCGTGATTTTGTCCATCCAGAATGATCCCAACTATATGCGACGTGCGATGCTGGCTGGTGCCCGCGATTTTCTGACCAAACCGCCGACGATCGATGAATTGACTTCGGCAATCCGCCGTGCAGGTGCAAATGCACGTGAAGAGCGGGCAAAAGCACCTCAGGTTGGTATGGAGCAGGGTGCCCGACCGGGGAGTGCACATCCTATAGGCCTCGCAGGTGTGGGTGGCAAGGTGATCACCTTTTATAGCCCGAAGGGAGGCTCTGGGTGCACTACCCTGGCAACTAACCTGGCAGTTTGCCTGAACAATGAGGATACTTCTGTCGTACTCGTTGATGGAAACTTACAATACGGAGATGTGGCTGTTTTCCTGAACGAACAAGGTAAATTCTCAATATTAGACCTGACACCGCGAGCAGATGAACTAGACCCAGATGTGATAAACAGTGTAACAATTACACACGCACAATCTGGGGTTAAAATATTGGCAGCTCCCATAAAACCTGAGCAAGCAGATTCGGTTACGGGTGAACAATTCTCTAAAGTTATCAGATACTTACGGAGTTTATATTCTTACGTGATTGTCGATACTGCATCGTCGCTGACAAATATCACCGCGAGTGCGATTAATAATACCGATCTGCTCATTCTTCTCACCACACAGGATATTCCATCCATAAAAAATTCAAGATTATTCCTGGACGAAATTGATGCATTAGGGTTTGACCGGAAGCGTATCATTTTTGTAATGAATAAGTTTGATAAGCGTATCGGGATCACGCCTGAAAAAGTGAGTGAAAACCTCAAACAGGAGATCACTGCTGTTATCCCTTACGAAGAAAGGGTGATTGTGTCCGTCAATCGAGGCATACCATTTATCCTGGTGGATAAGTCTCGCCCGTTATCACGTTCGATCCTTTCGCTCACAGAAGTGGTTAAACAAAGGATTTCTGAGTTAGAATTACAAGCGGATGTCATCACACCAAGTAAAAGTATGAGCAAAAAATAAGCTGATCAAGTTAAGTCGGAGGTTTGAAAATGTCTCTCCTAAAACGAATTGAACAAGGTAAAAGCGCACCACCACAAAGTGGACAACCTTCTGGCGCTGGGGGACAATCAAGCCTGATCACACCTCAAGCCCGCAGAGTCATACCACCTGGTGTTAGCGGGCAGAAAGATACTTATACAGATCTAAAGACCAGGGTGCAGAACCGGTTGTTATCCGAGATGGATCCGACCATGGATATAAGCCGGGTGAGTGAGGTGCGCAGCACGATTCAGGATTTATTCGAGCAGGTACTCGCAGAAGAGAATATTGTCCTCTCACGCCCTGAGAGACAACGCTTGTTCGAGCAGATCAGTGCAGAAATTTTGGGATACGGTCCAATTCAGCCGTTGCTCGAAGATGAGACAATCACCGAAGTCATGGTGAATGGCTCGAAGAACATCTATATCGAGCGCGCGGGCAAGATCAGCAGGATACCGGTTGCATTTGAAAGTGATGAGCACGTCATGCGGATCATCGATAGGATCGTGGCTCCCCTTGGACGTAGGATCGATGAATCGAGCCCATATGTGGACGCCCGTTTGCCAGATGGGTCACGTGTCAATGCAATTATCCCACCCATCTCATTGGTCGGACCGGTGCTCACAGTGAGAAAGTTCGCCAAGAATCCAATCACGCTCGAACAATTGATCGAATTTGGGACCATCACACCGGAAGCCTTGCAATTCCTAAAAGCTTGCGTTGAATCCAAACTAAATTTGATCATCTCTGGCGGTACAGGTTCTGGAAAAACCACCCTGCTTAATATACTTTCTCAATTTGTGCCCGCAGATGAGCGAATTATTACCGTAGAAAATGCGGCAGAGCTGCAATTGCGCCAGGAGCATGTTGTTACACTCGAATCCCGACCACCTAACATCGAAGGGCGCGGTGAGGTAACAATACGCCAGCTGGTGATCAACTGCTTGCGTATGCGACCCGATCGCATCATTGTCGGTGAAATCCGTGATGAAGCTGCGCTTGACATGTTACAGGCAATGAACACCGGTCATGATGGCTCAATGACTACCGCCCACTCCAACAGCCCACGGGATACACTGGCACGCCTGGAGACGATGGTGATGATGGCGGGCATGGAATTACCGGTACGGGCGATTCGGGAGCAGGTTTCTTCAGCCATCGACCTTATCATCCATCAAGAAAGAATGCGGGATGGCACGCGTAAAGTGGTAAACATCACTGAAGTCTCAGGAATGGAAGGTGATGTAATCACCATGACGGATATATTCGTTTTCGAACAATCTGGATTTGAAAACGGTAAAATTATTGGTAGATTACGACCAACGGGTTTACGTCCCAAGTTTATGGAAAAGATCGAAACTTCTGGGATACACCTGCCTCCATCGATTTTTGGTATTGGAGAGCGCAGGCGTTATTAAACCCTCTCTCGAATATAGCAGAGGTTGATCATGAGCCCATCAAATATTTTGATCATCGGTGGTATGGTGGCATTAATCCTATTAGTAATTGGATTAATTATCACTGCCTCTGAAGAAAGATCCCTGGTGGCTGAGCGCCTGGAATATCTTGATGCTCAAGGGATAGAGGTAGTCAAGAAAAAGGCGATCATTGGTGAATGGGTAGGCAAACAAGCTACCCGATACAACTGGGGGCAATCACTCACCCGTTCATTAGCGCGCGCAGATATCAAGATGAAAACAGGTGAATTCATTATCTTGACTGCCGCGACTACTTTTATAGGTGGTTTATTGGGATGGATTCTCGGTGGGGGTACTCCGTCAGCAACAGAAGAAGCCTCGATACAAATATTGGCTAATATACCCGGTATCCTGCTAGGTGCAGTAGTTGGTTTCTTTATACCTACCTTATATGTCAGACGACAACAAGGGAGGAGATTAATAAAGTTTGATAATCAACTTGCTGATATGCTCAGCTTAATTGTGAACGGATTGAGGGCAGGTTATTCAGTCCTGCAAGCCATGGAAGCAGTTGCCAAGGAGCTACCTCCCCCGATATCTGATGAATTTCGGCGAGTTGTACAGGAAATGCAGCTAGGAATCCCCATGGATGTTGCCTTGGAGAATTTAACACGCAGGATTCCCAGTAAAGACCTTGACTTACTGGTAACTGCTATGAATGTCCAGCGGGAAGTGGGAGGTAATCTGGCAGAAATCCTGGACACTATTTCGCATACCATTCGTGAACGTGTGCGAGTCAAAGGTGAAATCCGCATTTTAACCACACAGGTGATGACTTCAGGACGCTTCCTGGCAGTCATGCCGGTTGCAGTTATCGTCATCATGTACTTCATTAATAGAGGATACATGATGCGGTTTTTTAATCCTGCAACGCGCTATCTCGGCATTCCTGCTTTGTTCATCGGTGCGGTTATGATCGTGATTGGTTATTTCTTAATGCAGAAAATCGCTAATATCGAGGTATAGGGCAATCACAGACAGGAGATGTAAAATGGCAACACCGCTCATTATTGTTATTGCAGTGATCATTATGGGAGCCATCATACTCGTCATTGTCGGTATACGATCGCCTCAAGGTGCCGATCCATTAGAAGATCGGCTCGCAGAATATGCTGCCCGGGGAGAGACACTATCCCTGGAGGAAATTGAGCTCTCACAGCCATTCTCCCAACGAATAATAGTGCCAATTGCAAAACGAATGGGTGAGTTCGTGATGCGTTTTACGCCACAAAACGCGATCACATCCATGTCGAAAAAGCTAGAACTGGCGGGGAATCCTGGCAACCTGGATCCGGCTGTATTTTTTGCCTTGCGGTTCGTAGGTATTCCATTCGGTGGGATATTCATCATCATCGACTCCATTGCAGCCCCCGGGAGCTTCATGGATGGAAAAGGTTTATTAATTGGATTGCCTGCAGCCATTCTAGGTTTTTATTTACCAGACTTGCTCCTGCAAGGGCGCATCGATCATCGTCAAAAAGAAATTAGAAAAGCCATGCCAGATGGGTTGGATTTATTAACAATATGCGTGGAAGCCGGACTTGGATTTGATGCAGCCATGTCCAAACTATATGAGAAATGGGACAATGAGCTGGGACGATCATTTGGACGAGTGGTGCGTGAAATTCAATTGGGCAAATTACGACGGGAAGCGTTACGCGATATGGCAGATCGCCTCGGGGTGAGTGAAATGTCCAGTTTTGTTGCCGCAGTCATTCAGAGTGAACAACTGGGAGTCAGCATGGCCCACGTGTTACGCATTCAGGCTGACCAAATGCGTATCCGTAGACGCCAACATGCAGAGGAAGAAGCGCATAAAGCACCGATTAAAATGCTCCTTCCGATGGCATTATTCATTTTTCCGGCACTTTGCATTGTCCTCATGACACCTGCGTTCCTGATCCTGATAGAGCAAGGCGCTGGTCCACTCGGTGGATGATCCATCCAAGAATAATCAGTAGCGTGTTATAGAACCAGTTATTTAGCATATGCCAGTAAATCTGGCTTATCAGGCTTATAGAATCCTTTGGGAGGCGATGGATTTGTTATATCCTCCCAATTGTGGAGGTTGTGGATCAGCGGGGGTGAGATGGTGTGCGGATTGCTCGCGAGCCACGTTCGAAATCCCACTACCAATTTGCCCAATTTGTGGTAATCCAAGCTTAACCAAGGAACCCTGTCAGAGATGTACTGAGACGAGACCCTTGTTTGCAGCTCTTCGATCTTACACCGTTTTTGGCGGACCTATTCGAGAGGCAATTCACAGATTAAAATATCAACGAGATATTGGCCTGGGAGAGGTACTGGCAACTCCGATGATCGCCAGCCTGCAAAAGCTAAATTGGCCGGTAGATATCCTTACCTCAGTGCCTTTAGGTCTTGCTCGTTTTAAGGAGCGTGGATATAATCAGGCGACTTTGCTTGCACGACCCATCGGTTTATCTTTGAGAATCCCCTTCTCGTCGCACGTTTTATCGAGAATAAAGGAAACCAGGACGCAAGTGGGCTTAACGGTATATGAACGACAAGAAAATATGGCTGGGGCATTCCAGGCAAATAGAGAATTGGTGCAAGGGAAAAATATACTAGTAGTGGATGACGTAGCCACATCCGGTGCGACTTTCAATGCCTGTGCTAAATCGTTACTGGACGCAGGGGCAACAAGGGTATATGGTTTCTCCCTTGCCAGAGCTGTTTACTCCCCGAGTGGAGATATTGATATCACATGATCTTATCAACCGGACATAGATTTATAAGTAACATATCGTTATAAGATGTGAAATTACTTACTTCAGGGCTATATCTAAAACAGGAGAACATTCAATGACACTCGAAGTACAAGTATATGGACGTAATATTGAAGTCACAGATCGAATTTTTGATTACGCCAAGAAAAAAGTATCAAAATTAGATAGGTATTTAAATGATGTTGATGAAGCACGGGTCGATATCGCATATATAAAGTCAGCACGTAGCGCGGCTGATAGGCAGGTGGCACAAATTACTGTTCGTGGAAAAGGTTACATCTTAAGAGCTGAGGAACGGTCAGATGACGTATTCACCGCGCTCGATTCGGCACTGGAAAAATTACAACGGCAAATGGAGCGGTATAAAGGGAAACGCCAGAAAGGGCGTGGAGACGGCAAGCCTGCCTCACAAGTCATCCCGGTTGTCACCGAGGAAGAGGGAGAAGAAGACCGTTCATTAATCGTGCGAAGGAAAAAATTTGTTCTCACCCCCATGGATGAGCTCGAAGCTCTCGAACAGATGAAATTGTTGAGTCATGAAGACTTTTTTGTCTTTTTTAATTCGGTGACAAATTCTATTAATGTACTTTATCTGCGCCGTGATGGCTTGTACGGATTGATTGAGACTGAGATACGATAAAATAGCTGGGTCATAAACTGAGCGCGGCAGAGGCGTGAAAGTTATGGGATAGGAGCAAACATGGCAATAGATCAAAACAACTCCAATGATATTATGGACGAAATGCACCCATCCAGAGATATGGATCTGAATGCTATTTCCAATGCGGTCACCCAAATGCTGACTGCTTTTGGGGAAAATCCGTCGCGTAAAGGATTACTGCGGACTCCTGAGCGTGTGGCCAGCATGTATACTGAATTACTAGCAGGATATCGAGAAGATCCTTATAAGATCATCAAAGATGCTCTTTTTGAAGTCACGTATGATGAAATCGTGATCGTGCGGGATATCGAATTTTATAGCTTATGTGAGCACCACATGCTGCCGTTCATGGGCAGGGCTCACGTCGCATATTTACCCAGTGGCAGGGTGATAGGCTTATCCAAAATACCACGGATCGTGGATTTGTTTGCCCATCGCCTGCAGGTCCAGGAACGTATGACGCGTCAAATTGCAGATTTTATCAATGATGCATTAATACCAAAAGGTGTTGCTGTGGTAGTCGAAGCGCTTCATTTATGCACGATGATGCGCGGGGTTAAAAAACATAACGCACGTATGACGACCTCAGCCGTGCATGGTGCGTTCCGAAAATCCATGGCAACCCGGCAGGAATTCTTCGATAATATCTCGCGCGGTTCCGAGCCAATGCGATTTTAATTAAGTCGAGTTTCGACTTCGTTCAATCTCAACCCCAACGGATTGCGAAAAACGTACTGCTCCGGGTTTCTCGACCCGGACAGTTGTTTTAAGCACCCTTGGATCTTCCAAGCATAATTGAGCGATATCTTCGGCGAGCGCTTCGAGTGTAAATCGTTTGGCATGTTCGGCATGAGCGATCACTTTTTTGGTTACTTCACTATAATCGATACATTCGGTGATCTCATCCGGTGTCTCTGGCTTACGATTTGCGGTATATAAATCAAGATTTATTAAAATATCCTGGGGTTTTTCTCGCTCCCAATCACGTATGCCGATGATCCCACGTGCTAGAATATTCTTGATGATAATCCTGTCCATAAATGCCTCGATCCTATTTAACGGGATGAATATACCTTAATAATAAAAGAAATTCACAGTATGTGTGAGGGAGAATTCTCGAGCATACTGTGAATTTTAATTATCGCTATTGTTACAACGATTGATGAAATACTATCTCATTGACCAGCCTGGGTGGGCGGGATCGTGGGGCTGGTAGGTACTCTATCCTTCCAAATATCAAAAGTCTGAACATTATCAGGGGTATTTTGCGCATCAAGCCATTTAGTAAATTCAGTATCTTTTAGCTGTTGGTATTGCGTGTCAGTCAGTGGTCTGATTTCATGCCCCAAAACCTGATAAATCTCCCAACCATTCGTAGTCTGGATCGGTTCACTTATCTGACTAATTTGCAGCTTGAATACAATATCCTCAGCATTGGTGGACGGCAATGTGCCGAGGCCAAACCAACCCAAGTCGACAGGGCTGGATGGTACAGTGCCTGAATAGACTTCAGTCGCAACGGTTTCATAGTTTTCGCCTTTGGTCAGGCGATCATAGATTGATTGAGCCTTGGTTTGATCACTGACCACAATGTGGCGCGCCCAAACCTGATCCTGCTCGCGAGCGACATCAGCAGTTATGACGTCAAATACTTTTTGGCGCAACAACTGCATCCTGGTGATCCAACGAAAATCTGACTCGGATAGACCTGCAAACGAATTAATATCCGTGATGTAAGTCTGAAAGCTTTTCTGATATCCTTCCAATGTATAGGGGGTTGCAGTTGGCAGGGGAGTGCTTGTGGGAGTGGGTGTCGTCGGTGTGATGACTGTGGTCGGTGTCGGAGTCGCAGTGGCTGTAATAGTGATAACTGGCGTAGGCGTAATAGTGGCAGTAGGTGGAGTGGTCGGTGTGGATGTCACCAGGGCATACTGGGTCGGATTCAAGGTTGAAGTCGGGATCGGAATACTTGTTTCAGTTGGTGTGGGAGTACCACTGGGGTAATAATTAAAATATTTCTGTAAGGTAACATTTAATTCATCATCAGAAACAGTAATACCACGCTTATCAGCTTCCTTTTGAATAAATTGATTTTCAATTAAAAACTTCAAAGCGTTTTGGCCGACCACTGTGGGTTCCAACGCAGCACTGATTTGATCCAAGTATTGCTGTATGTAAGCCTGACTGGATTGATCGCCACCAAACATTTGGGCAAACTGCTGGTATTGCTGATATTGCTGAATATATTGCAAACGTTCATAGCGAGCGAACGTCTGAAACTGTTTGGTTGTGATCACCTGATCCAAAACTTTAGCAACCGGTTGCC
>Ga0153916_10004457_pt1 | contig 10575 bp, 10 predicted proteins | sample Opewatmetagenome_FD_109642 | JGI IMG/M metagenome (GOLD analysis project Ga0153916, IMG submission 109642) | Freshwater wetland microbial communities from Ohio, USA - Open water 3 Core 3 Depth 4 metaG | ecosystem: Environmental > Aquatic > Freshwater > Wetlands | place: USA: Ohio, Lake Erie...
CCCACGGGCCTTCTTGCCGATCCGCCGTCAGGGCCCAAACAAGTCAAAACACTTGTTGAACAAGTCGTTTTTTTGCGAAACCTCGTCGCGCCGGCTTTTCCGCGCGCTGTCTCTCCCCGCGGCACACGGCCCTCGTTGCTCGTTGCTCTTCGCTCGTTGCTCCAGGGCTTAGCGGCCGACGGCCATGTCGCGGAGGCGGCGGATGCGCTCCTCCATCGGCGGGTGCGTGCTGAAGAGGTTGGTCATGCCGCCACCGGCGAAGGGATGGACGATGTAGAGCGCGGAGACCGACTGCTGGTTCGGGGTGGGCTCCATCGGGCGCGAGGCGACGCCGCGCTGGAGCTTCTCGAGCGCGTCGGCGAGGGCATCGGGATCGTGGGTGACTTCGGCGCCGGTCTTATCGGCGGCGTATTCACGCTGGCGGCTGATGCCGAGCTGGATGAGTGTGGCGGCGAGGGGCGCGAACATGGCGACCACGAGCATGAGGAGCGGGTTGCGGTCCTCGTCGCGACCGCCGCTGAAGATGCCGAACCAGAGGAGCATGTTGGCGATCATCGAGATGGCGCCGGCCACGGTTGCGACGATGGAGCTGGTGAGGATGTCGCGGTTGCGGACGTGGCCCATTTCGTGGCCGAGCACGGCTCGGAGCTCGCGGTCGGTGAGGATGCGGCGGATGCCCGTGGTGACCGCGACGACGCCGTGGGCCGGGTTGCGCCCGGTGGCGAAGGCGTTGGGGGAATCGGTTTCGACCACGTAGACGCGGGGCATGGGCATGCCGGAGAGGTTGGCGACTTCGCGGATGAGGTTATGCAGATGTGGTTCCTCGGTCTCGCTGACTTCGCGGGCGCCGGCCATGCGGAGCGCCATCTTGTCGCTGAACCAGTAGGCGAAGAAGTTCATGACGCCGGCGAGGACGAGGAACACGGCCATGCCGGGGACGCCGCCGACGAGACCGCCGATGGCGACAAGAAGGCCGGTCAGGGCGGCCAGGAGGATGGTTGTTTTCAAGACGTTCATGAGAGCTGGCACCTCCACTCGGGATTCATTGTATCGCGGGGGGAGGTAAAGAAATCCAGATCCTCGGGGCCCGGGGAGAGGGAAGGGATGTGCTATCGTGCGGGGAGTGGCGGCTGCCAGGAAAACGGGCGTCGGCCGCACCTGGAGTGTTCTCATGTCGCAATTTCCTTCGGAACAGACGGAGCGAGCCCGGCTCGGGACAGTCGCCGGCGAGCTATCGGCGGGCCTGCTGGGCAAGGTCTTCGGGCTGCTGGCGTTTTCGATGGCGTTCGCGGCGGCGGGTGGCGCTGTCGGCTACCAGCTCGACCGGGCATGGATCATGCCGATGTTCCTGGTGGAACTCGGGCTGATCTTCGCGGTGCAGGGGCTGCGAGAGCGCGAAGGGCTGAACTTCGTGCTGCTCTACGCGTTCGCGTTCGTTTCGGGCGTGACCCTGGGGCCGATCATCGCGGCGTACGTGAGCGCGGGCCTGGGGACGGTGGTCCTGCAAGCGGTTGCCGTGACGGGCGTGATGACGGTGGGGCTTTCGGGCTACGCGCTGACGACAAAGCGCAGCCTGATGGGGCTGCAGCCGTTCCTGTTCATGGCGCTGCTGGGGCTGATCGTGGCGAGCATCGTCAACATCTTCGTGGGCGGCACGGTGATGTACACGATGTTGAGCTGGGGCGGGGCGCTGCTGTTCAGCCTGCTGCTGATGTTCGACGTGCAGCGCGTGAAGTACGCGCCGGACACGATGGGCAACGCCGTGGTGCTGACACTGGGGATCTACCTCGACATCGTGAACCTGTTCCTGTTCGTGCTGCGCATCCTGCAGGGCGGCGGCCGCCGCTAACCGGGAAAGCGCCAGGGGCGGGCAGCTTCGAAGGCAGCGCTGGCCGCGAGCACGAGCGCGTCGGCGTGGCGCGGCCCCACCACCTGCAAGCCGACCGGGAGGCCGTCACCGGCGAGCCCGGCGGGCACCGATGCGACAGGGTGGCCGGTGAGGTTGAACGGTGGGGTGAAAGGCATGTAGCCGCCGCCATTCACCTGCTTCCCGTCGATCACGGACGGGGGCGGACCTTCGGCGGCGAAGGCCGTGCAGGCGACCGTTGGCGTGAGCAAGAGGTCGTACTTTTCGAAGAACGTGGTCATCTGGCGGTTGAGCTGGTGGCGTTCTTCGAGGGCGTGGGCGATCTGGACACCGGTGATGGCGCGGGCCTGCTCGGAGAAGGCGACGAAGCCGGGTTCGAGCTGCGAGCGCTGCTCCTCGGTCATGATGTCGAGGAGGCGGGCGTCACCGGGCGCGGCGATGACGTACCAGGCAGCCCTGGGGTCGGCGAAGCCGGGGCCGGCCTCGACGAGTTCGGCGCCGAGCGCCTTCGCCAGCGCCATGGCGGCGGCGGCGGCCAGGCGGCGGACTTCACGATCGACGATGGCGTAGCCGAGGTCGGGGCTCCAGGCGACCTTCCGAAGGCGCGGAGGCGGGGCCAGGACGGCCGCTTCGTAGCCGCCGGACGGCCCATCAAGGGCGTCGAGGTCGTTCGGGTGAGGCCCGGCGGCGACATCGAGGTAGCGGGCGGAATCGCGCACGGTGCGGCTGACCGGGCCGCGGATGCTGTGCGTGCCCCAGGTGGGGGCGCTCTGATCGCCGCGAGGGATGCGCCCGGCCGAGGGCTTGATACCGTAGCAGCCGGAGAAGGCAGCCGGGATGCGGATGGAGCCGCCGCCGTCGCTGGCGGTGCAGAGCGAGACCATGCCGGCGGTGACCGCGGCGGTGCTCCCACCACTGGAGCCACCGGGCGTCTTCGCGGGGTTCCAGGGGTTGCGCGTGGGGCCGAAGAGGCGGTTTTCGGTGAAGCCCTTGTAGCCGAATTCGGGGGTGTTGGTCTTTCCCAAGATGACGGCGCCGGCATCCTTCAGGCGTGTGACCTGGACGGAGTCGTAGGTCGCGACGTTGGTGGCGTAGGCCTTCGAGCCGGAGGTATGGGGCATGCCGGCGACGGGTTCGAGATCCTTCACGCCGATGGGGACGCCGGCGAGCGGTCCGGGGTCGAGGCCGCGGGCGATGGCGGCGTCGACGGCGTCGGCCAGGCGGAGGGCGCCTTCGCGATCGATGTAGACGAAGGCGTTGAGCGCGGGGTTCAGGGCATCGACGCGGGCGATGGCATCGAGAGTGGCTTCGCGGGCGGAGATCTCCTTGCAGCGGACGCGGTCAGCGGTTTGCCAGGCGGGGGCGAGCGGCTCCATGTTCGGCTCCGAGGTGGTGGTGGTGGGTATCCTACGCCGGGAAGACGCGATGACGAACGAGGGCTATTCGGCGCGCCATTCGCCGCTCTTGCCGCCGCGCTTTTCCAGCAAGCGGACGCCTTCGATGCGCATCGCGCGGTCGACGGCCTTGCACATGTCGTAGACGGTGAGGGCGGCGATGCCGACGGCGGTCAGGGCCTCCATCTCGACGCCGGTCTTCCCGGTCGTCTTCACGGTGGCGACGATGCGGAGGCGGTCAGAGCCGGCCGGGGCGAGGTCGACGGTCACGCCGGTGACGGGGAGCGGGTGGCACATGGGGATGAGGTCGCTGGTGCGCTTGGCGCCCATGATGCCGGCGACGCGGGCGACAGCGAGGACATCGCCCTTGGGCAGACCGCCCTCCTGGATGAGGGCAAGGGTGGAGGGCAGCATGACGACGAAGCCTTCTGCGACGGCCTCGCGGGCGGTGTCGGACTTACTGGAGACGTCCACCATGCGAGCCGCGCCGGTCGCATCAAGATGCGAGAGTGCTGAGTGCTGAGTGCTGGGTGCTGAGTCGCCGGCTTCGCCGCGCTTTCGCTCAGGCATGGTGGCGCCGCCACATGAGGGTCTCGTAGGCATAGACGAGGGCGTAGGCGAGCGCTCCGGCGAGCAGGCCGCCAGGGACGCCGGCCCAGGGTGAGAGCCAGGTGTCGGTGGCGATGATGCCGACGCCGGTGGCGGGCAAGAAGGCGAGGAAGGCGGAACGGCGGCGTTCGGCCTCGAAGCGTTCGCGGAGGGGGCTGCGAGTGGCGGCCATGGGGCGAGTATAGGCGGAGCGGGGCGTGCCGGGTAACCGCGAACGCCTGTAGCCTACGGCCATGGCGATTGAAGCGAGGCTTCTCGACGAGCTGTTGGAGCTGGCGACGGCGCTGGGGCTGGAGGCGGGCCGGCTGCTGGCGGCGCGGGTGGACGGCGTGCGGGAATCGGTGGGGACGAAGTCCTCGGTGACGGACATGGTCACGGAGGTCGACCGGGAGTCGGAGGCGCTGATCGTGGCGCGGGTGCGGGCGGCGCGGCCGGACGACGCGATCGTGGGTGAAGAGGGCGCCAACCGGGACGGGACGTCCGGCGTGCGCTGGGTGGTGGACCCGCTCGATGGGACGACGAACTTCCTCTACGGCTACCCGGCTTATGCGGTCTCGATCGGGGTCGAAGTCGAGGGCGAGGCGGCCGTGGGCGTGGTCTACGACGCCGCGCGCGGGCAGATGTTCTCCGCGGCGCGCGGGCGGGGAGCGACGCTCGACGGACGGGCGATCGCGGTCACGGGGAAAGCCGAACTGGCCACGGCGCTCATCGGCACGGGATTCGGGTACGACCCGGACGTGCGCCGCGAACAGGGACGCATCCTTGCCCGGCTGCTTCCATCGATCCGCGACGTGCGCCGGAGCGGGTCGGCGGCGCTGGACCTGTGCAACGTGGCCTGCGGGCGGCTCGACGCCTTCTACGAGCGGGGGCTGAACGAGTGGGACCTGTGCGCGGGGGCCCTAATCGTGCGGGAGGCGGGAGGACAGACGATGGGGTTCGACGGCAGGCCGGCGAGGGCCGGCTCGATCATCGCCGCGGGACCATCGCTGATGGCGGCGCTGCGGGAGCTACTGCGCGAGGCCGGCGCGCTCTTCGACTGAGGGCCGGGCGGTGGCCTATATTCGAGCGATGGACCTGATCCGCTATCCGCTTGCATCGCTCGCCGAAAAGGTGGGCACGCCCTTCTACCTCTACGACGTGGGCATCCTGCGCGAGCGGATGCGCGAGGTGGCCGCCGCAACCGAGGGCCCGAAGCTGCACGCGCGCTACGCGATGAAAGCGAACTCGGCGCGCAAGGTGCTGGAATGCGCGGGCGATGCGGGGCTGTGGATCGACGCGGTGAGCGGGAACGAAGTCGAGCGGGCGCTGCGGGCGGGCTTCGCGGGCGGGCACGAGCCGCCGGTGATCCTGTATTCGGCGGACGTGTTTCGCGACAACGCGCTGCGGGCGGTGATCGACAACGGCGTGCTGCCGAACGTGGGCTCGCCGGGGATGATTCGCGAGCTGGCGGAGGCGGACTATCGCGGGCCGATCGCCGCACGGGTGAACCCGGGATTCGGGCATGGACACGTGCAGGCGTGCGACACGGGCGGGCCATCATCGAAGCACGGGATCTGGCACGAGGACATCGAGGAGGTCATCGGGCTGGCGGCGGGCGCGGGCTTCCCGGTGGTGGCGCTGCACGCGCACGTGGGCACGGGCCCGCAGATCCGGGAGTTCGACGAGAACATGCGGAAGCTGGTCGACCTGTTCGACGAGCTGCTGCCGCGCTTCCCGAAGGTGGAGGCGGTGAACCTGGGCGGGGGCATCCCACACCCCTACCGACCGGGGACCCCGTCGTACGATCTGGGCGGGTACCGGGCGCTGCTGCTGGAGGCGGCGGAGAGCCTGGCGGAGACGGCCGGGCGGCCGATCAGGATGGAGATCGAGCCGGGGCGCTACGCGGTGGCGGGCATGGCGGTGCTGGTGGCGCGCGTGAAGGACCTGAAGCGGACGCGCACGAACGCAAAGGGCGAGGGGCACAGCTTCATCATGGTCGACGCCGGGTTCAACGACCTGGTGCGGCCGGCGATGTACGGTTCGTACCACGAGATGTCGATCGTGGGCCGGGGGGCGACGCGGGAGCCTGAGCCGTTCGTGGTGGCGGGGCCGCTGTGCGAAAGCGGCGACGTGTTCACGCGCGACGACCAGGAGCTGCTGGTGCCGCGGATGCTCGCGCGGCCGGAGCCGGGCGACCTGCTCGTGCTGCACGATGCGGGCGCGTACGGTGCGGCGATGAGTTCGAACTATGTGTCGATGGGGCGGGCGGCGCAGGTGGCGTGGGAAGACGGACGGGCCACGCTCATCGCGCGGCGAGAGAGTATCGACGACATCGTGCGGATGGAGTGCGACGAGCCAATCTGAGGCGCCCTGGAGCGCCGGAGGTGGACCCATGGCGGCGAACATCGAGGTGCCGGGGAGCCCGGCCGACCTGACTCCGGAATGGCTGACGGGGGCGCTGGCGTCGCGGATCGACGGGGCGCGGGTGACGGGGTTCGACCGGGAGTCGATCGCGGAGGGCGTGGGCTTCCTGGGCGAACTGCAGCGGCTGACACTGCGCTACGACCGCGAGGTAGCGGGCGCACCAGGGTCGCTCATCGCGAAGTTCCCGACGGCGAACGAGCAGAACCGCCAGCTGGGGATGCTGTTCGCGTTCTACGAGCGCGAGATCGGGTTCTACCGCGACGTGGCGCCGATTGCGGCGGTGCGGACGCCGGAGGCGCCGTACGCGGGCATGGACCAGGCAAGCGGGCGGTTCGTCCTGCTGCTCGAAGACCTCGCCCCGGCGCGCATGGGCGACCAGCTGAAGGCGTGCAGCGCTGCGGAGGCGAAGCTGGCCGTGACCGAGCTGGCGCGGTTCCACGCCCAGTGGTGGGACGACCCCAGGATCGAGACGATGGGGTGGCTGCCGCCATCGAACTGCATGGCGAACCAGGCTGTCGCGGGCCTTTACGCGCAGTCGTTCCCGATCTTCGAGCAACAGGCGAGGGACCGGATCGCGCCGAGGGCGCTGGAGGCGGCGCGAAAGCTGGGGCCGAAGATGCTCGAACTGCTCGACGCGTTTTCGAAGCCGCCCCGGACGATCCTTCACGGCGACTACCGGCTGGACAACATCTTCTTCGGGACGCCGTCGGGCGACGCGCCGCTGGCCGTGATCGACTGGCAGCTGTTGAGCGCGTGCCGGAGCGTGTACGACGTCGCCTACTTCCTCTGCGGGAGCCTGCGGCCGGGAGACCGGCGGGCGCACGAGATGGAGATCCTGCGGAGCTATCACCGGGCGCTGGAAGAACACGGCGTCAGGGGGTACAGCTTCGACGAATGTTTTTCGGACTACCGGAGCTGCGCGCTGTTCGTGCAGTACATCCCGGTGACATCGGTCGGCGGGCTGATGGACCAGACGAACGAACGCGGCGTAGCGCTGTTCGACGCGATGGTGGAGCGGTACTGCGCCGCCGCGGACGACCTTCGGCTGGACGAGCTGCTGTAAACCACAGAGGCACAGACTCGGTCAGAGGACACAGAGACGAGGGAGGGGGATGGTCGGGGTGCCAGCGGGAGGTCAGTTGTCGAAGCGATAGGTCCGGTCGAGTTCGACGAGCCGGGGGATGAGTTCGGAGTGGGACTGGATGTGGAAGATGTAGCGGGGTACGTCGTGCCCGGTCGTACGAGCCATGAAGGGCTCGCCCCAGAAGCTCAGTTGGGCCTCGGTCCGCCCGCTCTCATCGCTATCGCCGAGGATGAAGGAGACGCTCTCCTTCAGGGAGCACCAGCGGGGTTCGAGCACTTTTCCAGCGCCCTGGCAGGCCCGGACTTTGGGCATTACGTCGTCGCGCCAGCGCTCCCGCTCGGAGGTATCGAGCACGAACCGGATGGAGGTCACGCGCGGGTTTTCAATGGCGGGGCGAAGGAGAGCGTCGAAGAGGGGCTGCGGGCGGAACATGAGCAGGCAAACGTTGAACCAGACCATCTCGCCGCGGGCGCGGCGGGCGAAGTCCTCGCTCGCCTGCCGGATCTGCCTCGGCCCGACGAGCACCGCATCGGGCGGGGTGAGTGCCGCGCCCATACCTTCGACGCCGGCGTGGGTGCGTTCGAGCAACTCCTCCATACGCTCGTCGCGGCCCTCGTCGCGCAGGTCGCGAAGGAGAATGATGGCGAGAACGACGAGGATGATGGAGAGCAGGACATCCTGTTCGACGACGTGGAGGAGGTGGAGGACGAGCGCTGATACGGCAGCGACCAGGCCGGCGATGGCGTCCCAGTCGTAGTTGCGGAGGAAATGCAGGGGAGTGCGCTTCTTCATTGGCCTTCGTGGTCGCGCGGCTGACGGCGGCGGCTCGAAAGCATTCTAGCGTTCGGCAGCATCTTCGCCAGCAACGTTCGTTGTGAGGAAGGGCATGCCTGGCGTTTGTTCAATCGCCAATCGGAAATCGTGAATCGGAAATGGCGATGTGGGGGGACGCGGTGGGGATGGTCGGGGTGCCCAGATTTGAACTGGGGGCCTCTTCGTCCCGAACGAAGCGCTCTGCCAGGCTGAGCTACACCCCGCGCCGAACCATCATGGTACCAGCAGTGGGGGCTGGAGGGGAATTCAGACCCCGGCGTAGCTGTGGAGGCCGCTCACCCAGAGGTTGACGCCGAAGAAGGTGAACATCACGAGCGCCCACATGACGATCAGCCACCACATTGGGTCGGGGCGCCGGCCGCGGCGGATGCGCTCGGGGACGACCTTGCGGATGCCGGGGGCGCCGGCGACGGAGCCGGTGCCGGCGCGGGCGTGGAAGTAGGCGGCGAGGCTGAGCCAGGTGACGAGGGCGCTGGTTTCCTTGGGGTCCCAGCCCCAGTAGCGGCCCCAGGCGCTGTTGGCCCACCATGCGCCCAGGGCGATGCCGAGGGCGAGCAGGGGAAAGCCGACAATCACGGCCCGGTGGGCAAGGTCGGCGGCGGCGTTCGCGCTGGGGAGCGAGGCGAAACGGCGGTGGCCTTCGCCACCCTGCACCAGGTAGATGAGGGCGCCGCAGAAGGCCACGGTGAGGACGGCGTAGGAGATCATCATCACGCTGACGTGGATGGTGAGGAGTGGCCCGTTCTGGAGCGCGGGGATGAGCGGGACGATGTCGGACGGGAAGAGGGTGGCGATGCCGAGAAGTGCGATGGCGATGGGAAGGGCGACGACGCCGACCCGGCGCTGGCGGCTCGTGGCTTCGAAGGCGAGGTAGACGGTGGTCACGCCGGCCGCGAAGGCGACGGTGAACTCGTACATGTTCGAGATGGGAGCGTGTCCGACGGCGGACCAGCGGGCAGCGACGGCTCCGGCAAGAGCGAGCACGGTGAAACCGGTAAACGTGGTGGCGAGGCGGCCAAGTCCGGGATTCGGGACGCCGGTGCCGGCGGCGATGGTGACGGTGCCGGCTTCGGTCTCGGCGCTGAAGCGGCGGAGCGAAAGCGAGGCGCTGGCTACGTAGGCGACGTAGCAGCAGCCCGCGAGGATGGAGGTCAGCAGGCCTGTCCAGAAGAGGTAGATCGAGAGGTCGGCCACGATTGACCATGCTACCGCCAGGTCATCGGCGGTGCGAACGACCGGTAAAGCGCCCCCGCGGAGCCGGATGCTGCTACTCTAGCGACGGCGCCGTACGCGGACCGTTGGGGGCGCCGGTTCGGGTGCGGGAGGAAAGAGATGAACGACACGTTGCGCGCTCGGCGGCGCGTGGTGATCACGGGCCTTGGCGCGATCACGCCGGCGGGCCAGAGCGTCGCGGAGTTCTGGGAGAACCTGATCAACGGCCGGTCGGGGATCGGGCCGATCACGCTGATCGATTCGGAGCCCTTCCCGTGCAAGGTGGCGGGCGAGGTGAAGGACTGGGAGCCGGGGAAGTTCATCGAGCGGAAGGCGGCCCGGCGGATGGCGCGCTTCTCGCAGTTCATGGTCTCGAGCGCGGCGCAGGCGATCGAAGACGCGGGGCTGAACCTCGAAGAGGAAGACCGCGACCGGATCGGCGTGTTCATCGGGAACGGCGGCGGCGGCTACCCGGACATCCAGGAGGCGGCGCAGACGCTGTTCGAACGCGGCGGGATGCGGATCGACCCGCTCTTCTTCGCGAAAAGCCTGGGCAACATGGCCGGGGCGCAGGTGGCGCTGCAATACGGGCTGCGCGGCTACAACGGGACAATCGTGACGGCCTGCGCGGCGGGCACGCAGGCGATCGGCGAGGCGGGGATGCTCATCCGCTCCGGCCGGGCCGAAATCGTGCTGACCGGGGGCTGCGAGGCGGGCATCAGCGAGCTGGGCCTCGCGGGCTTCAGCGTGATGCGGGCGCTGACAAGCCAGAACGACGAGCCGTCAAAGGCGAGCCGACCGTTCGACGGGAAGCGCGACGGGTTCGTGCCCTGCGAGGGCGCCGGGGCGCTGCTGCTCGAAAGCGAGGAGCACGCCAGGGCGCGGGGCGCCCGGATCTACGCCGAGCTGGCGGGATTCGGCTGCACGAGCGACGCCTTCCACGTGGTGGCGCCACCGGACGACGGCGAGGGCGCGGCGCGCGCGATGATCGAAGCGCTGCGGGATTCCGGATTCGACCGGGACGAGGTGGACTACGTGAACGCGCACGCGACGAGCACGCCGCTGGGCGACACGGCCGAGACGAACGCGCTGAAGAAGGTGTTCGGCGAAGGGGCGTACCGGCTGGCGGTGAGCGCAACGAAGAGCCTCATCGGGCACGGGCTGGGGGCGAG
>Ga0153916_10004458_pt1 | contig 10574 bp, 8 predicted proteins | sample Opewatmetagenome_FD_109642 | JGI IMG/M metagenome (GOLD analysis project Ga0153916, IMG submission 109642) | Freshwater wetland microbial communities from Ohio, USA - Open water 3 Core 3 Depth 4 metaG | ecosystem: Environmental > Aquatic > Freshwater > Wetlands | place: USA: Ohio, Lake Erie, Old...
CCGTCGTCCACGAGCAACGGTTGTTTGAAGCCCGACGCCCGCAGCAGCTCGACGGCCTTGCCGGACATGCGATTGGTGCGGCAGATCACGGCGATGGGCAGCTCACGCTGCGTCTCGAGTTCGGACAAACGTTTGGGCAGTTCATCGAGCGGGATATTGACCGAGCCAGGGATATGTCCGAGTTCGCCGGTGTAGTCCTTGGCGGGACGGACATCGAGCACGGCAATGTGCTCGTGCCGGTCTAGTTTCTGCCTGAGCTCGATACTGGAAAGTTTTGCGGTGTTGCCACCGCCACGCAGACGCTTCACCAGGCGCGGCAGAAATGCCACCACGCCGAGCAGGGCGAACGCGATCATCCCCTTCTGGATCAGGCCTTCGCCACCCGCGGCCGCCTCGCGCCCCACGTAACCGAGGTAGGTATAGGCAAGCGCACCGGGGAGCATAAAAACATAAGAACCGACCACATAGGCTATGAGACCGATGCGCGTGATCCCGAGCGCGTAGTTGAGCAGATTGAACGGGAACAGCGGCACCAGACGCACAAAGGCAACGAAACGCCAGCCTTCTTTTTCAACGCCATCGATGAGCTGTTTCGCCCAGCCACCTGCCTTGTTATGCGCCCAGTCGGAGGCAAGGTAGCGTGCGATAAGAAATGCCAAGGTGGCGCCAACCGTCGCGCCGGTCAGACTGTAGAACGTGCCCCACACCGGGCCAAACAGCGCGCCGCCGGCGAGTGTGATGACCGAGCCCGGCAGAAACAGCACCGTAGCCGCGACGTAGATTGCCATGTACAGCAGCGGGCCGAGCGCGCCGGCATTCTTCACCCATTGTTCGAGTGCGGCGGCATCAAGGCGGTCACGATACTGATAGGCGATGGCGACCGCGGCCACGAGCGCAGCGAACAGGACAAGACGTGACAGGATTTTGCGTTTCATGAGCGACGGCTCCATTCGCGGCGGTTGATGGCGTAGCCGGTGACGCGCCCCAGAAATGGCAGGATCAGCATACCGGGCAGATCCGTGGCGAGTTTCGGCTCGCGATAGTCGCTGATGCCGATGGTCATGGCGTCATGGCCGGCGTCGGGCTGATCTTTATAGGTGCCAAATAACCGGTCCCACCAAGGCAGGTTAAAACCGAAGTTGCTGTTCGCTTCGTGATTCTCTATCGAATGATGCACGCGGTGCATGTCGGGCGTGACAACGAACATGCGCAGCACACGATCGAATGCGAGCGGCAGCCGCAGATTGCCGTGATTGAACATGGCCGTGGCGTTGAGCAACACCTCGAAGATCACCACAGCCACGGCCGGCGCGCCGAGGACGGCGATGGCGGCAAATTTGATGAGCATGGACAGCAGGATTTCGATCGGGTGAAAACGCGCGCCGGTGGTCACGTCGAAGTCGAGATCGGCATGGTGCATGCGATGCAGCCGCCACAGCAGCGGCACGGCATGGAACATGACGTGCTGGAAATAGATCGCCAGATCGAGCAGTACCACCGAGCCGACAACCGCCGCCCAGAGCGGGACATCGAAGTTGTTGAACAGACCCCAGCCACGTTGTGTCGCCAACACGGCAAAGCCGGCGGCCGTGATAGGCAGGATCAGGCGGACGACCGCGCTGTTGAGGAACACCACACCAAGATTGCTGACCCAGCGCCGGGCTTTGGAAATCGTGAGTTGACGGCGGGGAAGCAGGAACTCCGCCATGGCAACGGCAGCGAGCACGCCAAAAAAGATGCTCAGCCGTATCGTCATTTCGTGTTGCAGTATCGCTTGCAGCATGCATGTCTCCTTTTTTTTGTTGTTGAATACTTGCAATATTAAGCAAACTTGCTACTATTCAAGTATTCTATTGAATATAGACACAGTACCGGACCATGTCAAGACCAAACCTGAAACAGCAGCTTTACAGCCAGATCGCCCGGATCGGCAAGGCGGTATGTCACGGCCACCGGCTGGAACTGCTTGAATATCTGGCGCAGGGAGAACGCACCGTGGAGGCGCTCTCCATACTCACCGGGCTATCGGTGGCGAATACCTCGCAGCATCTGCGGGCCATGCGCCAGTCCGGAATTGTCGAGGCGCGCAAGCAGGGTTTATACGTTCACTACCGGCTGGCCGATGACGAGGTGGTCCGGCTGCTGGCCAGCATGCGCAAGCTCGCCGAGACACATCTGGCCGATGTCGATCGCCTGGTCCGCAGCTTCCTCACTGTAAAGGACGGACTCGAACCGGTGCCGCGGCTTGAGCTGCTGGAACGCGCGCGCAAAGGTCTCGTGACTGTGCTCGATGTCCGGCCGCCGGAGGAATACGCCGCGGGCCACATAGCCGGAGCAGTCAATGTACCACTGAAAGATCTTGAACAACGGCTTAAAGAACTGCCGCAGCATCAGGAGGTCGTCGCCTACTGCCGCGGGCCTCATTGCGTGCTCGCCTACGAAGCAGTGGCGAAGCTGCGCGAAAAGGGCTTCAACGCGCACCGCCTGGAAGACGGTTTTCCCGAATGGCGTCAGGCCGGGCTGCCGGTAGAGAGTCAGGGAGAATCGCCGGCCACGGCATCCGCCAGAAAGTAGGCGCGGCAAGGTCACCGCGTTGCGCTCTTGATTCGCTGGAGTCTCATCGGAACACTGTGGCCATGGCAGGCACAACCAAAACCCCCTCGACCTATGAAGCGTGGTATCACACCCCGCGCGGCGCCTGGGTTGGCGACGTCGAATTCCAGTTGATGATGCAGCTGTTGCCGCCTGCGTCAGGGACGATGTTGCTGGATGTCGGCAGCGGCACCGGCTATTTCAGCCGGCGTTTTGCGGCGGCCGGACTGTGGGTCACCGGCATCGATCCCGACCAGTCAATGACAGATTACGCACGCCGCCTGGATTCCGCCGTGACGTACGTTGAAGGGACCGCAATCGCCCTGCCCTTCAGTGACCGTTCGTTTGATTATGTGACCGCAGTGACGAGTCTGTGCTTCATCGACGACCCGCAGCGCGCCCTGGCCGAGATGTGGCGTGTGAGCCGCCGGGCAGTCGTTCTGGGTCTGCTCAATCGGTACAGTCTATTGTTCCGACAGAAGTACGGGCAGGGAGGTTATCGTGGCGCTCGCTGGGACACGGCGAGCGCGGTACGTTCCTGGTGCAAAGACATGCATCCCGTGCCGCGGGCGGCCATACGAAGCGCGGTATTCTGCCCCGGCGGCAGCGCCTTGGCGCAAGGTGCTGAAAAACTACTACCGAATACGCTACCGTGGGGCGCTTTTCTCGCCATTGCCCTCTATAAAAAACCGTCTTAATTTGCCCGCATGTTCAAGAACGGCGCTTGTTTCAGAAACTGTAGCGCAGTTCGGAAAATACACCCTGATTGCGCTTGAGCTGACCGAAGAACGTCCCGTCCGGGCCGCGATAAAACTCGCCACCAAGCGTCACCTTCAGGTTGTCCGTGAACGCGTACGTCACGAGCGGCCGGAGGTAGGAGTTGGTGCGATCGAAATTAACAAATGCCAGGAGCTCGGCCTCCAGAGTGTCATTGAGCCACTTGTTGCTCAACCGCGAGGTCATGCCATAGCTCGCGCGCCTTTGTTGTCCGTACGTAATGGCGTTCCCGACGGCGACGGCGCGCAGCGCGGGGTCGGCGACGGCCTCGGGGTCGCTGTAGTGCTGCGCCCAGCGGCCCACCAGTTGCAGATTGAGATTGAGGTTCTCCAGAAAGGTACGGTCGACCCCCGCCACCGCGTACAGATACGGGTTGACGGCCACCGGGTCCCGCCCGTGGTTGTCCTCGGTCCGGATATAGGCGACCTCGGCGCGCATGCCGTAGCGCCCGAAATTGCGTGCCATGTCGGCGCCCACCACGTCGATCTCGGGGTAATGCAGTTCCAGCCCCGCACCGGCCGGAAGCGGGCGAATTTCCGGCAGCAGGCTGTAGCCATGAAAATAGCTCACGGACCAGTCGAGGGAGCCGCCGGTTTTGTTGAACCTGACTGCGGCCTCGCTGTGGTCGAGCGTGCGCGCCGGCCGGTTGTCATGAAAACTCACGCCCGGAGCGAGCGGAAACTTCGACGGCTCAAAGAACGGTGTGGTGAAAAACGTCAGGGTATGTTCCGCGGACAAATACCAATCGAGTTTCAGCGCCGTGGTGCCGAAACGCTGATCGTCTTCGAAAGGCAACATGACGGTGTAGTCATGCGGCGTGAGGTTGTCGGTGGGGTTGATGCCGTCGGCCCGGCCCCAGGCCACGATCTGCCGACCGACGCGCAGATCGGCGTTGTCGAAATGCGCCGTCGCGTAACCTTCGAGCAACCGGCTGTGAGTGTCGCCGCCGTCGCCGATGTCCGGGTTGGTGAGCCGCGCTTCGATTTTGCCGTCCAGGGATTTATTGAGCGCCGGCAGCATCTTGACCTGGGCCGTGCTGCCGAGGAAGTCGGTCTGGTCATCCAGGTTCTTGGAGGAGCGGTAGTAATCGAGGCGTAACGAACCGCCCAAACCCTGATCGCGCAGCGTCGACCACAGGCTTCGGTCTGCCGCGCCGGCAGCCGCCGGCTCGGTGGCTTGTCCTGCTTCCTGACCCCAGACCGGTACCGACGCCGACAGGAACAGCAGCCACAACCCCGCGCGTGGGGTCATTCGCGCTCGATGCTGCGCGCCGAAAACTCGGCATCGGCCACGGGAATGCCGGGCTGAATCTTGTCGAACGTAATGATGGTTTTGTGCCCGGTCTGGTGGTTCACCATCTCACGCCGCAGGGCCAGCCAGCGCTTGGTGCCGGGCTCGATCAGCTTGTGCTCCGTGGCGGTCTGGGTCTTATACAACCGTCCGCTCACGTCGTAATACTCGACCTTGGTTTCCAGAAAATTGTCTTTGCGGATCCAGGAAAACTTCTTGCTGTAGCCCATGTTGCGCTTCACGCTGTCGTCCGCGGGAACCGACTCGATCACGTAGCAGTCGTGGCCATCCACATTCTCCGAACGCAGGAGCGCGTGCTTGTACATGTCCACCTTGGGCAACAGGATGTCGCCGTAGGCGAAGTCCGAACCCACGAAGCTGTCTTTCTTGTTGTTGGCCACGAGCCGCCGGCTTTTCTTGAGCGCCGGCAGGTAGATCCACTGGTCGTCGTCGGCATCGCTGTGCTCGATCTGCAAAAACCCCGTGCCCTTGATATCCGCCGGGGTGAGAAATTTCACCACCAGGCTGGAGTCAACGCCGTTCGCTTGCAGTTTGGCCAGCGTGGTGCTCTTGCGCTCGCGCGTCTGGCCCTTGTCGTTCACGAGGATCATGGTCGAATCGCTTTTCAGCGTCCTGATCTTGGTGACGTAGAAATTTTTTTCCATGATATCGCGCGCGCTCGGGTCGCCCGGCGCGGCGAGCACCGGGACCGCCAGCCCGGCCAGGAGGGCCGCGAGACTTCCCAGGATAACGCCGATTTTCCTATTCATTTACTGGCTCCTTCCTTCAAGGGTTTGGGGTTAAACCACCGCTCCCGGTTCTTGCCGAATACGAACCGCGGTTTGAACAGCATCATCATCGCGCGCAGGAACACCAGCGCGGACACGGCGCTGACCAGCATGGTGGTGATGACCATGACGGCAAGCCGGATGTAGAAACCGAAATCGGAGAACAGCAGCACGGAATAACCGCCCGCGACCGACAGGGCCACAAACACGATGGCCTTGCCGGAGGTCAGCAGGGAGTTGCGCGTGGCGCCGGAGAGGTCGCCGGTCCGTTTCAGTTCCTCGCGAAAGCGGAACAGCAGATACAGTTCATAGTCGGCGCCGATACCGATGGCCATGGCGGCGGTCATGGCCGTGCCCATGTCGAGCGGCACGCCCAGCCAGCCCATGAGGCCGAAGTTCGCCAGAATGATGAGTAGCAGCGGCGTGACCACAAACAGGCCGCCGACCAGCGAGCGCAGCACCAGCGCCGACAATGCGAACACCACGAGCGCCATCTGCGCCATGTTCTCGAATTTGCCGCGCGTCAGGCTGCTGTTGACGGCGATGACGTTCGGCAACTCGCCGCCGATACGCACGGTCACGTTTGGCGGAAAATTTTTCTGTATGACGGACTGGGCGCGCTGGTAGAGCGCCTCGGCATAGGCCGTGCTGTCATCCTTGAGATAAACCCAGAGCGCCGCTTTCTGGTAGTCGTTGTCCACCACGTTGTCGAAATCCTGCGGATCGCCCGACATCGAGTAGAGGAACAGGTACTGGGCCAACAAATCGCGTCGGTCCGGCACCACGTTGTAGGCGGGGTCGTCGTTGTGCATCGCCTGGTTCATGCGCTTGACCAGATCGGCCAGCGATTGGGTCTTGCCCACCTGGGGCTCGCCTTCCAGAAACGCCTGAAGCGCCGCCATGCCTTGCAGCACCTTCGGATCCTTGATGCTGTCCTGCCCCTGGCCTTCGATCAGAAAGATGATCGAGCCGGTGCCGGCGAAATGTTCATTGAGCGCCACGTCGTGCTGGCGCACCTCGCTGTGTTCCGAGTTGTAGCGCTTCAGACTGTTGTCGGCACGCAGCATCAACACGCCCGCGAAGGCCGCCGCGACGAAGACCAACCCGGCGCCGAGCAGCCACGGGGCGCGGCCGCCGGCGAGCATGTCCGCGAGCCACGCCAGCGCACGATCCAGCACGCCCTGGCGGCGCTCGCGCTCCGCCTCGCGCGCCTTGGGCGCCGGCAGATACGAGCGCACCACCGGGATCAGGGTCATTTCCAGAATCAGCGCGCCCAGAATGCCCGAACCCGCGAACATGCCGAAGTGACGCACCACGGAAATTTCCGCGGTGATCAGGGAATAAAACGTGATCACGGCGATCAATCCGGCGGCCAGCATTACCGGTCCGACCTGGGACAGGGATTCAACCACGGCGGCGCGGCTAAGCTCGGACACGGCGGCCCCGCGCCGTTCCCCGCGCAGCCGGTGATATTCCTCGTAGTAGCGCTTGAGGATCTGGATCGCGTGCCCGGCCGCGACCGCCATGATGAGAATGGGGGTGGTGGTGTTCATGCCATCCATGTGGATGCCGAACAATCCCATCAGGCCCAAACCCCAGATCACGCTCAGGAGCGCGGTCGCGATGGGCAGCAGCATTCCCTGGAAGCTGCGGAAAGACCAATATTGAATCGCCATGATGATCAGGAGCGCGATCCCGAACAACAGCGGCATCTTCGCCATGTGGAATTCAAACCAGGCGAGCGCGACCGGCCCGCCACCCAGATACACATCGACCTGGCTGTCGCGTTGCGGGTCCACGACCTTGCGGATGGATTCGTAAAGCGGTGTGTAGCGCGGATCGTCCTTGGGGATGTTGAAGTCGGCAATCACGGCCGCGGACTTGCCATCGGCGGAGACCAGCGTGTTCAGGTACATCGGACTGTCGGCCACCGCCGCCTTCAGGTGCGCCAGCTCCTGCGCTGTTTGCGGGACGGTGTCCATCATCGGGCGCACTTCCATGCCCTCGCGCGTGCCCTTGATGTACTTTATCTTGCGCGCCGCCAGGCTCAGGATGTTGTGGCGGATCGCCTCGGGCATGGCCTCGAGACCTTCCTGGATGCGCTGGATTTTCGTCAGTATCTCGGGCCGGTAGATGTCGCCCGTTTTCGGCACGATGCCGATGACCGTGACGTTACGCCCGCCGAAAATCTGTTCAATGGCCTTGGTTGTCTGGAAATAGGGGTGCTCCTGTGGCGACCAGATATCCGGATCCATGTCGATCTTGAGGCTCATCACGCGCGTGGCCAGAAATACCGTGACGGCCAGAATCGCGAGCATCACCCCCAGGCGATGGCGGATGACGAATTCGGCGTAGCGGCGCAAAAGGTTATTTATTTTTGTCATGCGGTTTCCTGCTCACAGAGATAAAACTAGTCGACACGCCTGGATTCCCCATCGAGGGTCACATGGCCGGCGCGGTCATTGTCCCGATGGACAGGGGCCGCGGTCGGGTTGATGTGCGAGGCGCGGCGGAAGAAACCCCGGACGAGTCCCCGGCGCAGTGGCGGGATCAACAAGACAAAGCCGACCAGATCGGAGATAAACCCCGGCACGATAAACAGCAACCCCGCCACCAGCAGGGCCAGCCCTTCGAGCATGCCCAGCGCCGAAGATTGCCCCTGCGCCAGCATGGCCTGGACGCGCGTGGCGGTCGCGAGTCCCTGGGCACGGACCAGCCGCACACCAAACACCGCGCTGGCGAGCAGCAGCAACAGGGTCCAGCCGACGCCGATCAGGCCGCCAACCTGAATCAGCAGCCAGATCTCGGCCAGCACCACGCCCAGCCCAAGCAGGAGAAAAATCATAAAATGCGGCAATCCGGGAAGGTTCTGAAAGCGCAGCATAACCGGTTGGCGCGCACCTGGCATCCGGGGCGCAGACAGCAAACTTTCGCTACAATGGAGGGCAAGAGATGAGCCTCCCAAAATGCCAGATCGTCCTGACCACCTGCCCTGACAGTGCGGCGGCCGAACGCATCGCCAAAACCCTTGTCACCGAACGCCTCGCCGCCTGCGTCAACATCCTGCCCATCGCGCAGTCGATTTATCTATGGAAGGGCCAGGTGGAATCGGCGGCGGAACAATTGCTCCTCATCAAATCCCTGACGCGCGCCTTCCGCCGAATCGAAAAGCGCATTCTCGAGTTGCATCCCTACGAACTTCCTGAGGTAATCGCGGTCCCTATCACGAGCGGTTTCAAGGACTACCTCGCGTGGGTCCGCGACCCGGATAAAACATGACTAAAAAATCCCTCACAGCACTGCTGCTTCTCCTGCTCCCCGCTGCGCAGGCGGCACAAACCGGGGATGATCTGTTGGAGGCAGATCAGGCCTTCCGTCTGTCCACCCGCGTCGTCAACCCCACTACGCTCGAGGCCAGCTGGAAGATCGCACCCGGGTACTACCTGTATCGGGACAAGTTCAAATTCGAAGTGCTCGATGGCACCGTGGCGCTCAAAGACCCCGTTTTTCCGGCCGGCAAGAAAAAACAGGATCCGCTTTTCGGGGAGGTCGAAACCTATTTCAAGTCGGCAAGAGTGCGGTTGCCGTTCGAGCGCACGGACAGCGCGCCCACCACGCGCCTGCGCATTACCGCCCAAGGCTGCAACGAGCCGGTCGGCGTGTGTTACCCGCCGATTACCAAGGATGTGGATTTCACGTTACCGCCGGCCAAAACAAATGCAGCGCCGCGCTTGCCCGTCGCGCCGCCGGTAACGGAATTCAAATCCTTCAAGGAGCTGGCCCGCTCCAGCGCGTCGGCGGTGAGCGCCGATGAGCCTGCCGATCCGGAAAAGGCCTTCATGGTCAGCGTGAGCACCGACAAGAATGCCCTGCTCGCCCGCATCGACGTCGCTGACTGCTGCTATCTCTACCGCGACAAGACCCGCTTTGACTTGTTGCGCACCGATGGCGCCGCACTGCCGGAAGGGGTGCGCCTCGGCAAATATATCCTGCCCGCGGGCAAGACCAAGACCGATGAATTCATCGGCAAGACCGAGGTGTACAGCCAGGGCTTCGAGGTGTGGCTGCCGGTGGAAGGCGTCTCCGCCCAAAACCTCGATTTGACGCTCAACGTGAGTTATCAGGGTTGCGCGGAAAAGGGCGTGGCCATCTGTTATCCGCCCAACACCAAAAAATTCCGCGTGACCGCGGCGGCTGGTGTGTTGGCCGTGACGGCGATCTCCGACCTTCCCGCACCGCCCCCGGCCGCTCCTGGCACCAGCACACGCGACAACAACAAATTATTCCTCGCCATGCTGGCTGCCTTCGGCGCGGGGCTGTTGTTGACGTTCACGCCCTGCGTGCTGCCGATGGTGCCGATTCTCTCCGGCGTGATCGTGGGCCAAGGCGACACCCACATCAGCAAGCTGCGGGGCGGACTGCTGTCGTACAGCTATGTCCTCGGCATGGCCACTACCTACATGGCCGCCGGCGTCATCGCCGGCCTGAGCGGCGAACAGCTTCAGGCCTATTTCCAGAGTCCCTGGGCCGTCGGCACCTTCAGCACTGTCATCGCATTGCTGTCGCTCTCGCTATTCGGCCTCTACGATCTTCAGATGCCAACCTTCATCCAGTCGCGCCTGCATCACCACACCTCGCATCTGCGCGGCGGTTCTTTCGTCGGCGCCTACTTCCTCGGACTCGCCTCGGCGCTGATCGTCGGCGCCTGCGTGTCGCCCGTGCTCATTTCCGCTCTGGGCGCGGCCATTGCCGCCAAGGACCCGGTGCTCGGCGGCGCCATCATGTTTTCGATGGCCCACGGGCAGGGCATGATCCTGATTGCCATCGGCATCGGCGCCGGCTTCCTCCTGCCCAAATTCGGCAAATGGATGGACAGCGTGAAACACCTCTTCGGCGTACTCCTGCTCGCCGTGGCCATCTATCTCCTCAGCTTCCTGCCGCAGGTGCCGGTGCTGTTCCTGTGGGCGGCGTTGTTCATCGTCTCCGCGGTTTATCTCAGCGCGACCCAGGGCCTGCCCGTGGACGCCAGCGGCTGGCGCTATCTGTGGAAAGGTGTCGGTACGCTCCTGCTCATCTGGGGCGTGGCGGCGCTGTTCGGGGGCTTTGCCGGTAACCGCGACATCCTGC
>Ga0153916_10004459_pt1 | contig 10570 bp, 8 predicted proteins | sample Opewatmetagenome_FD_109642 | JGI IMG/M metagenome (GOLD analysis project Ga0153916, IMG submission 109642) | Freshwater wetland microbial communities from Ohio, USA - Open water 3 Core 3 Depth 4 metaG | ecosystem: Environmental > Aquatic > Freshwater > Wetlands | place: USA: Ohio, Lake Erie, Old...
CACTTTGTCCGTATCAACCTCCGAAGGGAGCACGAAGCTTCTGCTGAACTTGCCGTAGAATCTCTCGGCGCGGTAGTAGTCTTCCTGCTTCTTCTCAGATCCGAACTTCTTCTCACCTTCGATGGTCAGGACGTTGTTCTTGATACTGATGTTGACGTCTTTCTTGTCGACGCCGGGGAGCTCGGCTGTCAACTTCACCGAGTCTTTTTCTTCCTGGATATCCACCGTAGGGACCCAGCCTGTGGTCCTGCTCTCCCAGTCCTCGAATAGATCCCGGAACATCCGGCTCATTTCGTCTCTGAGATCAAGCAGTCCCCAGCCGATTCTCGGCTCACGCCTTACTATGCTTGCCATAATTACCGACCTCTTTTTTATTGGTGTTAGTTGATCTTGATTGCCTTTGGCTTCGCTTCAGCCAATTTCTCGATCTCGACGGTTACCACGCCATCGCGGTAGTTCGCTTCGATCTTGTCAACATTCGCATCCTTGGGCAGCCGGAAACACCGCTCGAACTTGCCGTACACTCGTTCGCCATGAATCCTGTCACCGGACGGAGCCTTCTTTTCCCCGCTAATGGTCAGCAAACCGTTCTCCTGCCAGATCTTGATATCGTCGCGATGGCTGCCAGGGAGTTCTAACATGATGGTGTACCCCTCTTGTGTCTCTTTAACGTCCACCGGGAGCAGCCAAGTTCCACTGTTCCAGAGCATTATCGATCCTCCTGTTCTTGTCGACATTTGCTGTAAAGCTGTTTCTCAGTCCAAGTAGAGAGCAAGTCCCATGCCATTTTACGTAACCGATTGAAATATAATCGATTGAGAACAATGACTACAACTCGACATGATGCTCTGGCAGATGACGAACTGCCAAAAAGTCAGATATGCTGCGGATATGACATATTAGCTGCCAGTCTGGCAGAATTTATTCAATCGTGTCGTCTAAGAGCACGGAGGCTGTTTTGGATAGGAGATCTCGCTTGAACAGGCCGCCCTTATTGGCTTTACTGTACAGCTCGATTTTGCTTCGCGCCACGTCGTCGCCTATACTGGACAGAGCCTGCAGAATCTCAATCTTGATCGTTTGTTCTTCTTTTTTAGAGATGTTCAATCGCTTGAAGATATCGCTATTCTCGTAAAGTTCGATAAGGAGATCCCGTGATGCTGTGCCGCCGATCCGCCCAATCGCGGCCACGACCTGTGCTCGGTCGGCCCGAGGGTCATCGAACACCGCCCGCAGGCTCTTGACTGCATCTTGCTGGGCCGACATCCCCATAACAATAATCGCGGCTCGGCGCACTTCCGGGTCGAGGTCCACTGCCAGTCGCGCCAGGATCGGCATCGTGGCAGCCGCTTCCATTGACTCACATGCGGATGTCAACTCGAGCTTTATGCGCGCCTGCCGCCAACCCGCCAGAATCTCGAAATAGGGCAGGGCCTCAAGGTATTTGACTTGACCCAGCACGCGAAGGAGATTGCGCAGGCGGTACCAGGCGGTCTCGTCATCTGTCTCGCCGCGGCCGACTATTTCCCCAAATTTCCTTATCACTTCCGGCCCGCTTTCATGTCCCATTTTGACGAGGGATTTGATTACGCGTGCCCGGATGCCTTTGTCGGGCGAATCGATCTTCTCCACCAGGACTGCGGCGACCCTGCGTGAGGCGATACTTGCTATGGCCTCGTAAAGTCCGCTCCCGCCTTTGCCCGAGAGCACGGCATCGACAAGAATGTCGTTTAGTATCGGTGAGTCGGCCAGCTCCTCAAGTCTTGAGCGGGCGAGTTTACCTCGAGCGTCGGAACTGTCTTTGGCAAGCATCCTGAGCGTCTGGCTGCAAATCTTCATTTCCTCCCAGAGGCAGGCTTCGCCGGCCTTCTCAATTGTCCAGCTTACGAGCTCAACAAGCTCGGGCCCGACTCCGGGTTTGAGCGCCAGCCCCACGATCTCTTTGACCGTGTTGCTGAAACTCTGCCAGAACGAGCCGTCAGCAAGACTGGTCATCGCCTCGATTGTCAGCCTCAAACTTCTCTGACGAGTATCGAGATTGCCGCTGGTCATGCTATCCAGCAGTTGGCGAAGCAGTAAATCTAAAGGAGACGGCCCGCCGCCGGCCGGAGGCACGCTGGAGGCCAACTTGAAAACGGTTTTGCGCAGGAGATGGAAGTCGATATCTCTTGCCCTGTTAGTTTTCAGGCTGCTTATTACTTCCTCGGCATCGCGCACTCCTCGGAGCTTAATAAGCGTGCCCTTATCGAACACAAACTCGAGGACCTCCTCGGTCGCGCCGACCGATTTGAAGATGTCGTACACGGGTATCAGGGCGGAGATGTCTTCGCTGCGCTTAACGTACTCTTTCCATAGCTTCCGCAGCCCGGTCAGTTTTTCCTTATCATCCGCCTCGCCCAGCCAGTCTGAGGAGTATATCACCTGGCGGAAAATCTCCAACGCCTCATCCTCGGAGATCTCGGAAACCACGGAGGCAAGGTGCCGGACCAGAAATGTAAGCCTTATGTCAACTCCAAGCCGCGTCGCGACATCTTCATCTGACACGATTTTGCCCAGGTAGAATGCCGTAAGCACTTCCGGTCGGGCGCCCGCCAGATTTTTCATTCTAGCGTCGAGCATGAACCTGGTGCCAGGCGAGGCAATTGCTGATTCCTCGAACGCGAAAAGCGTCGTCGGCAAGGGGGAATTTATCTTGATGGTCTTAACCGCTTTGCTGTCGAGGTATTTCTGAAAGTAATCCCCGGCCGGCTTGTTGGTCTCGGAAAGTCGACCGAGAAAGTGGTAAAGATCACCAAGCCCGACATCGGAGAACATCTCGACGACACGCACCTGGTGCCGGAGCAAGTCATTAAGAAGCCCCCGCACGAAGACGTTGTTTTCGAGCAGCAGCCCCTCGGCAGCCAGCCGCTCGTTCATGACCTGGAGCACAAATGATCTCTTGAAGCTGAATATGCTATTCAGTTTCTCGAGCGGTTTTCTGAGCGTATCGTTTGTTATAGGATGTCCCATGGGGTACATGGCAAGCTGCCGAGAGGCAGAAAACAAATCGCGCAGGATGTCGAGACAAATTGCCTTGACGTCGAGATTGCTTGCTGATGCGCTTGGCATTCTCTCCACGTTCACCTTGCCATGTAGAAGCAGTAGAGTATCTTATCCTGGGCTGCAATAAACAGCCGATCGTCTGCCAGAACCGGTGCCGCGCTTACCATCCCCGCCGTCTCGTAACTCGAAAAAACATCGCCCGTGCCCTTATCAAGCACATAGATCTTGTGGTCAAGACTGGCGAAAATGGCCGCCGCCGAAGTAATCAAGGCTGTTCCCCTTACGGGCGCATCGGCCTGATGCTCCCAGATCACGTTGCCGTTAAACCGGTCCAACTTGACAAACCTGCCGTCAGCGGTGCCGTAATAAACCGCGACATCATCAACGGCCGGCGAATAGAATAAGCGTGGCAGATCGGAACGTTGCCAGACGAGGCTGCCGTCGGAGCAGTCGTAGCAGGCCACAACCCCATCTGCCATGCAGAAATAGAGATTATTCCCGAGACAGGCCGGGCTGGAGTTTGTACGACCGACTCCGATGACCTCCCAGCACAGTTCGCCCGACTCAGAATCAAGGCAAAATATCCGGCCGTCACGCGTAGCTACAAACAGCTTCTCGTTACAGAATACCGGGCCGCAGTCCGACCCGCTGCCGAGCGTGACGGACCAAATGCTCTCACCATCCTTAAGCCGAGCCGCGTTCACCCGATTTCTGCCGTCAACCCAGAATATCTTGTTATCATAGAGCACCGGCGAGAGACTTACTTTGAACGTCTTCGCTTTCCACAATAATTGACCGGAAACGTAATTTATGACCAGCAGTTCGGAATTCTCGCCCTCCTCGCAAATCGCCATAAAGGAATCTGACAGTTCGGGCGTCGTTCCAATCGGCCGTCTTACTTTAATTTCGGCAACTTCAACGCCCATATTAACATCAATGACGTGTATTTTCTTATCTACGCCGGGTTGGAAAACATAATCATCCACCATTGCCGGGGAGTAGAACAGCGGGTATTTGAATTCAAGTTTCCAGAGCGGCTGCAGCGTCATGGCGGTTCCGGAATCGCTAAACCCATTGCGGGAAATGTTGCCTTTATAGCCGGGGTATATCCGGGATGAGCCGGGGTCGATGTCTAAAGCAGGCGGGGTGCCACAACCCGTCAAGAACAATAAGCCCAGAAACCAAGAAGTGACCGCCAAGGTCCCGCGGACAACCCGGGTAATGTCCATCTACTTAGAAATTCCAGCCAAAGAAAAAGTCGAAATCAAACCCGTTTTCCACAGTATTAAAATCGGTCTTTCTGGCAAAATCAAAACGTAAAACTGTAATGTATCCCAGGGCCACCCGGATGCCGAACCCAAAACTTCCGACCAGGTCTCCGACCTGATCATCCCACGCCTTGCCGGCATCAAAGAAGATCGCCCCACGGATAGCCTGCAGGTTAATCGCACCGATCGGGAAACCTACGTAGAGCCTATCCACGAGGGGGAAGCGAAGCTCGTTGTTCAATAGAAGCAGATTGCTACCGTAAAAATACCGCCGCGGGTAACCGCGCAGATCCCAGCTGCCGCCAAGATAGTACCGCTGCGGATCAGTACCATCGGAGGCAAAATACATGGTCCGCACGGCAAATGCCGAGGATTCGCTGAGCCGGAGATATTTCCGCAAGTCGATGTTGATAGTCGAGTTGTAATAACTGGCCTGACGCAGGTTTACGGTACCGGCTAATGTCAGGTGCAACCGGTAACCATCAATTGGCCCGGTTGGCTCCCAGATCGACGTGTCCTTGATATAGGAAAGCACACCGGTGCCGACTACAGCATCCGGATCTTCGCTGCGCAAGGTCTGCTTGTAGTATTTCCGCAGATAAAACGAGCCTTCGACGCGGTCATACCTTGAGAACGGATAGCTTGCAATGGCCAAGCCGCCGTACGTCTCCTCGCTCACAAAACCGTAGAAATCGTCGTTGTATTCGCTGAAGAATCGATACAGGCCGAAACCCCAATTCAGCCGCTTCTTTCGGTTCAGGTAAGTAACCGCGGCATTGGTGCTGTTCAGCAAGCCTTCCCGCGTATCGGCAGTGTTATAGAGCAGGAAATAATATTGGTGGTTGCCGAGCATATCGGTCAGCGCCCCCTGAAGGCCGCCAACAGAGCCGAATACCGCATCGTAGGCAATTACGGATTGCGCCAGATCGAATGAGAATTTGCTTTTGTATTTCACGTTGCCCTTGATGTACTCGCCGTCTAAAACCGGAGGTTCCCAGGCGGTGAAACCCGCCACGCTGTCGGCTTGCGCCGGCGGCGTTTCTGATGATACCTGCTTCAGTTCCATCGAGTAGATGTGGAAGCTTTGCTCCTGGTAGCCGCAGAAGATAAAAGTCGAATCGCCAGGCCCGAACACCGGATCAAAGGCGCCGGTGACAAAATCAGTCAACTGCACCAGCTTCGGTTCCTCACCGAGGGGATCTTCCAGCAGATAGACGTTGCTTGCGCCATCGCCGTCCGATGTGAACAGCAGGCGCTCGCTTTCAAGCGACCACCTCGGCGAAAGATTGGTGTGCTCGTCATGTGTTAGCGGCTTCATTTCACCGGTAGTCGGGTTCACGGCGAAGATGTTCATGCCCGCTTGCTCGCCCCGGTCGGAACTGAATACTACGAAGTTGCCATCGCGCGAGAACGCTGGAGTTACATCATAATAGAAATCATCGGTAACGTGACTCAAGGTGGCCGAGTCCAGCTCATAAATATAGATGTCAGTGCTGCCGTCCATCGCGGCGCCGCTGAACACGATCTTTTTGCCATCGGCAGACCACGAAGGCGAACTTATGTTGACCAGCCCCTCGAACCGGTATTGACCCACAACTTTGTCAGTCCGGGTGTCGTACACGTAAAGGACGTCAGACTCGTGGCTTTTCGAGGCGAACGCTAAATGCCCCGTATTATTGACGTCAATTTTCGACTCGATGAAGTGGAGGGACTCAAATTTCGCCGAGCGTTGCCCCTTGATAATCCGCTTTACGCCAAGTTCCTCGCCGCCGAGGGGCATGACCGCGATGTTAGTGTACCCAAGCCTCAGCGTCTTGAATGCTATGAGGTTCTGCTGCCCACTTTCGGTGAAATTCGAAAAGACGGCCGGCTTGACGTTGTAACGTTTCTTAGTCAGCCGTTTGGCCACATATGAAGGCAGGTGCTGGTCCTCCAGGTAAGGGAAGTACGTCTTCTTCGAATGATATTCCCACTCCCGCCACAAATCGCCGACCGACTTGCCAAAAGTCTGATAGAATATCTGTTCGAACGACGGCTCTTTCCACCAGTTGTCGTAAAGCAATGTCAGCCTATCGTCACCGTAATCCTCCGAGACAAACTTGAGGAAGGACTGCCCGACTTTGTACATCATAAAGGTTCCGGATATGCTGTGGATCCGGTCGTACGAAATGACATCCCCGGAGATCACCATATCCTTGATGATCATGTCAGCTTCGGGGTCCCAGTCCTGGGACCAGTACTCGGCGATTCCCTCGGTAAACCATAATGGCGCAGACGGCGGATTACGCTTGCGATGAGCTTTCGCGACGTAGAGAATTTTCTCCAACTGGAACACGTGCACCAGCTCGTGGCGGATCAAGTGTGCGAAATCCTTGTAGGAACCATGGTATTGGACCACCACTCGTTCTTTCATGTACTCAGTGAAGCCGGCGACGCCTTCCGGCAGTAACTGGGGAATGACGTTCGTTTCCTGGAAAAAAGTCGGAGAGCTGTAGACAATCAGCGGGATTTTCTTGTCGATAACGTGATTGAACTTTTCCACGAGGTAGGTGTAGCTTTCCTCGGCGATATTGGCACCTACGCGGGCCAGGTGCTCTTCCTCGGGATAAAAGTAGATATTGAAGTGCTCAGTGGTCAGCACTTTCCAATCGAAGTCGGTGTACTGGACCTTGTTCTGGCCGAAATAGTACTGGCCCCAGGCCAAAGCCGGGACCATCGCTATGATCGCGATCCTGGCGAGTTTAAACGTTCGAACCAGCACAATATTTCCTTTCTACCTGCTTCAAGAATTTCAACCTTTCGCTGTTTCAGTATGTTCCGCTACCTCACACTTCACGCTCAACGCGGCAGCTTCTTGCCGCACATTCGATTCGTAACAGAAGCAAAACCTCTTCCCTAATTGGACCGAAAAGATGGCGGTTCTCTTGCGACCCAGTAATGCCATAGCATTCAGCAGGTTATGCTTAGCCAGCCAGATTCTCCGGGGTCCGCCTCCCTTGTTCGGCTGATCCCGTAAGCCTCACGATTATGATAGATAATTCATATAGTATGTATAATGGTATCCCGACACCAAGTTGGCTGATGAAGTCCGGAGGTGTAATTACTGCCGCCACGATGGCGATTATTACAGCCGCGTAGCGTCTCCCCTTGGCCAAAAAGCGCGATGAGATCAGGCCGATACGGCCCAAGAAGAACGCCACTACCGGCAGTTCGAATACCACGCCGAACGCCAGGATTAAGACCAGTATGAAACTCAAATAATCACTCATCATCAGAGTGGGCTCTGTTCCGGCCGGGGCCTGTTTATAAAAGAAGTCCAGCCCGAATGGCAGCAACACGAAGTAACAGAAAACTGCTCCAAGCAAGAAGAAAAATGTCGAAGCCATCACGATGGGGACAACAATTTTGATCTCCCGCTCGTACAGCCCGGGCAGCACGAACTTCCATAGCTGGTAGAACACGACCGGGGAGGCCGCCAGGGCGCCGGCAACTATCGAAAGCTTAATCCGGGTCGTGAAACCTTCGGTGACCTTGAAATAGTGAAGCTTCAGGCCGGGTGCCGCTCTCTGCAAAGGGTACCACAGGACCTCGAAAAGCTGGTCCGAGAAGAAATAAGCGGCAATCGCGCAAACCGTTACGGCCACGATCGACTTTATGAGCCGTCGGCGAAACTCTTCCAGATGATCGAGAAACGGCATCTCGGCAAAGTCTGAGGAAACGACGTCATCGGGCATGGCAATGATCAGCGTATTCCTTGTCCGCCTCGTGGGATGACTCTGACTTCATCAAATACAAACACACCGTAGCAGTTCGCGGCATGGCCGCGGTTTATGGCGATTTCTAGAAAACCGGTCGAGCCGATATAAGCTAAAGGCTGTTTTTCCGGGACGTCCACGTAGCTTAAACTCAGGCCGTGAATCTGCCCGCCGGCAATGATGATCGTTGAATCTGCCTGGAGCAACTCGGCAGGGATGTTAGTGACCAGGTTACCAAAGGCATCTATGTCGACCACACGCCCGACAGTTTCCCTGCCAAACGTTTCCGGTGGGCGGTCCTCGAGCGTCACCGGATCATCTATCCTGGGGCCGAATTCCGAAGGTGGTACTCCGAGCGTCAGATATGCCGCAACTGGCGCGAATAGGTCACGGCCGTGAAAAGTGTGCGAATCGGCAGCCAGTTTGTACTTGGGATTGGCGATATGATAGCATTCGAACTCGTCGTCGAACGTGAAAACGGGGCTCAAAACGCCGTTATCGGGTCCAACATAGTAGTAACGACTGTCGACTACCAGGATTGGTCGACGTTTGGCGCCGACGGTCGGATCAACGACAACCATGTGAACCGTGCCCGTTGGATAAAACCTGTAGCTATTGAGTATCGCTCGGGCGGCCTTACGGAGATCCGCGGGCGGTATGCTCGACGCGATCGTGATGATCTCGACGTCAGGATTAATGGACTTAAGCACGCCGTAGACTGCGCCCATGTAGCCGTCAGTAGTAAGGAAATCGGTGATAAGCGTTATGATTCTGGCCATATCAGAAGTCAAGCAAATTGAGCGAGAAGTCGTCGTTCATGCTGCGGCTGAATTTCTCGGGGAAAACGCGGATGTAAAACTCGCCCGTTACGGCTACCTGACCGCTAAAAAGATGACCGCCCAAAACCGAGAAATCGGCCCTGCCCAGCACGCAGTGGGCGTGCAGGATCGGCTTGGCGTCGACATATGAGATATTTCCCAGAAGCGATAATAACTCGTAGACGTCGGTGAAGGTCTCTTTGAGATACTGCTTGGATCTGCGATCAAAGAAACCCAGGGTAACGTCATTCAGGGCGCCGATGCCGGAGACTGTCCCTGCCTGTATTTTTTCTTTGGCCACAAAATCAAGGATTGTTGAGACTATCTCCTCGCCTCTTTCAAGTCGAAGAAAATAGCCTGATTCGATTTTTCTCGCTCTCATGGAACGTTCACCTTTCACTATTCAGCGGCTGTTTGATCAAGAAGCCACTTCATGTAGTTAGCTTCGACCGCCTCGGCATTGACCGCGATAATCTCGGGCACCTCGTAAGAATGCGCCTGTTTGACTTCCGACTCAAGCTTCTGGTATAGTGCGCGGCGCGTTTTGATTATAAGCAGTATCTCGTCTTCGCGACGGGCTTTGCCCTGCCAATAGTAGTGCGAGACGACGGGGAACAGATTAACACAGGCAGCCAGCTTCTTATCGATCAGTATCCTGGCGATGGAATCGGCCTCTTTTCGGGCACAGGTCACGAAGACGACGATGAAATCGGTATCGGACATAATAACGTAAAGTTACCAATCCGTGAGCGGCATGACAACAGGAAATTGGGGGCTTCCAATAATTGAGCAGATCCTCGCCTCCACAGAGTGATCCTGACTTAATGTATCCTCATCTTCCACGGCAGCGGCTGATTACCCCGCTGATGTTCGGCAGCTAGTCTATCGGGTTAGATTCAGAGAAGCCCATGTTGCTATGATGCAGAAGGACGCAGTTTACCACCAGACAGGATAATACCCGCAGCGGCGACATGGGTTGAGCGTATGTTTGCTGCGCTGAAGATGAGATTGCCTGTACCGGTTCATAGCCAGGCCGCGCCAGATCTCCTCCAGGCTCTCGCTACGAGCATTCCCCATGACCGCCGTTGCCTCGTAGTCAAGGCAACAAACGGGTACGGAACCATCGATATAGACGCTGGCCGAATCCCACAGGTAGCGACACGGAATCGCATTTGGCTCGAAGTGCGGCGAATATGAGCCCGGCTCTTGCTTATAAGCGCCGGTCCAGCCCTGAGCTTGCCGGAAGTAGATGCCATCGACGTGGCGGCCGAGCAAGGCAGACGCGATTTCCCTTTCGGCCGCATTGTGCGGCAGGTTCACGCACGAGATCGTGATTCTCGCCTGTTTTCGATTCATGATAGCAGGCAGCGATTTTAAGTTGTCGAGAAGCTGTTCGAAGTTCAGGCCTAGGCGGATCGACTCATATGTTTCAGCGGTGAAACCGTCCATGGAGATGATCATCTCACGGAGGCCGGCATCAACAAGTTCGTTGGCCAAAGCCGGTGACAGCAGATAGCCATTCGTGACGATACTTATTCTCTCGATGCCGGAGTCCCTGGCATAGGCAACAAATTCAGGCATCCTCTTGTCGAGGAGCGGCTCACCGAATCCGGAGAGCAACAGCCGTTCAACATCGCCATGTTTAGCCTGATCTATAATGGAGCGGACCAGGGCTGAGTCCATTTTC
>Ga0153916_10004460_pt1 | contig 10569 bp, 8 predicted proteins | sample Opewatmetagenome_FD_109642 | JGI IMG/M metagenome (GOLD analysis project Ga0153916, IMG submission 109642) | Freshwater wetland microbial communities from Ohio, USA - Open water 3 Core 3 Depth 4 metaG | ecosystem: Environmental > Aquatic > Freshwater > Wetlands | place: USA: Ohio, Lake Erie, Old...
AAAGATGAAGGGCCTCAGGGCCGAGATGTTCGTGCTCAAGAAATGATCGAACGCTGCACTTACTGAGGGATGCCCGGACCATGGCCAGATGCTCCCACTGCCGGCAGAGAAAAGCCAAGAGACCGTGTCCTGCCCTGGGTTCGGACCTCTGCCCGCTCTGCTGCGGACGTCTCCGGGAGAAAGAGCTTCACTGCCCGCCCGGATGCTCCTTTCTCACTCAGCATAAGCCCTATCAAGAGAACAGGATCATCCAGAAAAAGAGGACGTTTTCAGAGGATGTGCTTCAGGATGACCGGCTGAACTGGTTGGTCCTGCACATCGAGGCTCCGCTTCAAGAATATGCCGAGCGGAATCCCGCCTTTACAGACAAAGACGCTATTCTAGCCCTCGAGTACGCCAAGGACAGGGTTGAAAGAAACCGCTCCCGGCTGCTCCTCTCCCAGGACGAGGGCCGGGTTAAGAACGACGGCGGCGAGACGATTCTCCTGAGCCTTGAGCGCTGCCGGTTCCAGAGAAAGATCATCCTGCTCCAGGATGTGGAAAGATACAGCACCGAAGAGAAGCTCAAATGCCTGCAGAATGTCATCCTAGGGGTCAAATATCTGGCCCGCGGCAATTGGGCTGGCCGGAGCTATCTTCAGGACCTGGCCCGGCGGTTGGACCGGCTCAAGGAATCCTCCGACCAGAAAAAGATCATCACCCGGCCTTAATCTTCTCCCCTATTTGCTCATCATCTCGGCAACCGGGATCAAGGCGGGGACATTGGCGCAGACGATTTTGATAACGGCCATGAGCGGTACGGCCAAGATCATCCCCGGAATCCCCCAGAGCCATCCCCAGAAAAACAAAGAGAAGAGCACAACCAGCGGGCTCAACCCGAGTCCCTGTCCCATCAGCTTAGGCTCCAACACGTTGGCTATGACAGCATCCAGTCCGACCAGCACGAGGAGCATCCAGAGAGCGGGAAAAATGCTGCCGAATTGGAAGGTGGCGATGATCGAGGCCAGGCCCATGCTGGTGATCGAGCCCAGGCTCGGGATGAAGTTCAAGAGAAAGGTCAGGAACCCGAAGAGAACGGCGAAATCAACCCCGAAGGCCAGCAGGACGACCATGGTCACTGTCCCCGAGAGGAAGCTGATCCCAGTCTTGATGATCAGGTACTTCTGGACCTGACGGTCGATCTTATTAATGATCTGATTGATCTTTAGGGCCCGCTGATGGCTGAACGACCGCTCGACCTTTCCCTTGAGTTTTCCTCTTCCCGACAGCATAAAAACAAGGAAAACGAAAATCAGGACGAACGTCGAGAAAAAGGAGAAGAATTGGTTCATCGACCGCAGAAAGAAAGCGGCGACCTTGCCGGCATCCAGTGTTTTGCTCCAAAGCCAGGGGTCCCAGTTGAACTTCGTAAGATGGAATCTCTCGGCGATCGAACTGAAGACCGAATTCATCCTCTGAGCGTAGTTAGGGAGGGATTCAGCGAACGCCCGGCCGCTGGTATAGAAGAGCACCCCCAGAAGATAGAGGAGAAAGAAGGCCGTGATGATGATCATGGATACAGCCAAAGGCCTGGGGATCTTCAGACGCACCAGGACATCGAGGACCGGGGACAGGACGAAATAGAAGAATATGGCCAAAAAAAAGGGGAAAAATACGGGCTTTGCCAGGCGCAGGACGAGCCCGGCAAGGAAGACCAGGATGACCGCTGACGAGATCAAACTGAGTTTGTTGTCTTCCATGCAATTGGTCTGCATTATACACGTTTCTATCGATTCGCAACAGATATCCCCATCCGGGCTCCAGGAGGAGGTCGAAGCCTTATTCCTCATCTCGAGAGGACGGACTCCTCCCCGCCGCCGGTGAGGGAGGGAAGACGAATTTCACCTCGGCAATCACCTGGAAAGGCGATTGACCCTTTCTTGGGGGGGGGTAAAATCAACTTGCCCTTTATCTGGAAGGCAAGGACTGCACATGGCGATTACAGAAAGCAAGGTTGCCGCCGACGCGGCAGCCGGCGCGGCTGGAATTCGGGACAGCCATCAAGATCGCCTTCTCCGGGAAAGAGTCTATTCTGAGAACCTGGTCGATTACGCCATGGAGGGCATCGTCATCGCCGACAAGGAGGGCCGCATCCTCAGGGCCAACGATGAATTCCAAAGGATTTTCGGTTTCTCCGCCGAGGAGATCATCGGCCGGGCGCTCGATGATTTGATCGTGCCTCAAGATGAGATGGCCTCGGCCGTCTCCATAACACAGAGGGTCATCGGCGGCGAGAAAGTCGCCTTCGAAACCGTCCGCCGACGCAAGGATGGCCTCACCATTCCCGTTTCCGTCATCGCCTCCCCCATCCTCGCCGGGGGGAGCCTTCAGGCCATATTCGGGATCTACAGGGATATCTCGGACCAAAAAAGGATCCTGGAAGAGCTGAGAATATCCGAAAAAAGGTTCCAGGATATCGCCTTAAGCTCGGCGGACTGGATCTGGGAGGTTGATCAGAACGGCGTCTACACTTTTGCCTCAGGGAAGGTCAAACAGATCTTGGGATACGAAAGCGAAGAGATCATCGGGAAAACGCCATTCGACCTCATGCCCAAAAATGAAGCCGCCCGAGTCCGCGGGATCTATGATCAGCTGATGGCGGAAAGGCAACCCTTCGTCGACCTGGTGAACTGGAACCTGAGCAAAGACGGTCGTCTGGTCTGCCTACAGACCAACGCCGTGCCCATACTGGACGACGACAACGGGCTTATCGGCTATCGCGGCATGGACAAGGACATCACCGAAAGGCGTTACTCCGAGACCCAGATCCTGAAGCAGAACATGCTCCTCGAGGCCATTAACAAGCTTTTCCAGAAGGCCATCACCGACGAGAGCGATTCCGACCTGGCGGCCTTCTGCCTCCACCTTGCCGAAAGCCTCACCGACAGCAAGTTCGGGTTTATCGGCGAGCTCAACGCTAAAGACCGCCTCGACACCATCTCGCTGAGCGATCCAGGATGGGGGGCCTGTCGGATCCCTAAATCTAACGCTCCGGTTTTGATCAACAACATGAAAATCCGGGGCCTCTGGGCGGAGTCGTTCAAAGACGGAAAAACTCATGTGATCAACAGCCCGGACACTCACCCGGCCCGTGTGGGCATCCCCATCGGCCATCCGGAAATCCACAACCTCCTCTGCGTTCCCCTTAAGCACGCCGACGAGCCGACCGGGGTCCTGGCCCTGGCCAACAAGGACGGCGGATATGACCGGGATGACCAGAAGGCCGTCGAGGCACTGGCCACTGCCTTTGTCGAGGCCTTGGACCGGAAACGGGCTGAAGAGGCCATCAAGAAAGAAACGGGCAAGCTGACGGCGATCATTTCCGGGATTGAGGAGGGCGTCGTCTATGCTGACACCGCGGACCGGATCGTCGAGGTCAATGACTATTTTCTGCGCGTTTTGCAGAAAGAAAAAGCCCAACTGCTCGGACAGACTCTTTGGGACGTCCATCTTGGAGAGGTGCTGAATACCCTAAAGGCGTACATCGAGACGTTCCGGAAGACGGTTGACTCTCCTCCTGTGGAGGTCCAGAGGACTCTGGCCGACAAGGAAGTCATGTTCCGGATAAAACCCACGTACATCGGCGGAGAGTACGGCGGATTGATCCTCAACCTTGTGGATGTGTCCGAGCTCGTCCGGGTGCGCAAAGAAGCTCAGGCAGCGAGCAAGGCGAAAAGCGATTTCCTGGCCAACATCAGCCACGAGATCCGGACCCCGATGAACGGGATTTTGGGGATGACCGAGCTGGCCCTCGACACCAACCTAACACCCGAGCAGCGAGAGTACCTGCGGGGGATCAAATCTTCGGCCGAGTCTTTGATGACCCTGATCAATGACATCCTCGATTTCTCCAAGATCGAAGCCCGCAAGCTGGAGATCGAAAAAACTCCCTTCAACCTGGAGGACCTTATCTTTGAAACCCTCGCTCCGCTGGCCATCCAGGCCCACAGGAACAAACTTGACCTTGTCTGCGCCATCCCTCCCCGTCTGGACTCAGACATCATCGGCGACCCCGGCAGGCTGCGGCAGATTCTGATCAACTTGGTCGGCAATGCCGTGAAGTTCACGGAAAAGGGTGAGGTCGTGATCTCTGTGGAAGAAGAAACCAGAGGAGGAGATACCCTGCTGCTGCACTTTTCGATCGCCGACACCGGCATCGGCATCCCGGAAGAAAAGCAGAAGATCATCTTTGATGTCTTTGCTCAGGCCGACAGTTCCATGACCCGAAAATATGGCGGGACCGGACTGGGCCTGGCGATCTCCTCGCAACTCGTGGACCTGCTGGGCGGACGCATCTGGGTGGAGAGCACGGCCGGCAAGGGAAGCAAATTCCATTTCACCGCCCGGTTCATGATCCCCCAGAAGGAAGACCAGCAGCCCAGCCTGAGGCCCAAAATGCTTTTCGCCGACCTGCCCCTCCTCCTTATTGAAGACAACGCCAGTTCCCGACGTCTCATAAGCGAGTGGGGAACTTTCTGGGGATTAAAAGTCAGAGAAGCCGAGAGCGCCGACCAAGCCATCGTTATCCTGGACGACGCCAGAGAGAGGAAGAAACCCTTCCAGATCATCCTCTTGGACGCCAACCTCCCCGGTCATGATAGCTTCATTATCATGGATTACATCAAGGACAATCCGCAGCTGGCCAGTTCCATTATCATGATGATGAACTCTTCGAGCAACCGTATCGATGCTTCACCATGGCTCAAGGTTGGAATCTCCACCCACCTGGGCAAGCCGACCAAGCCATCTGAGCTCAAGAACGGCATTCTCAATGTCCTTGGCCTGGCCCCGAAGCCATTGGAGCCGACAGCCGAGGGACCGGAACTAGGGACCCTTCCCATTCGCCATGCCTACCGCATCCTGATCGCCGAAGACAACCTCGTCAACCAAAGGGTGGCCATCTACATGCTCGAGAAGCAGGGGCACCAAGTGACAGGGGCCATGAACGGAGAGGAAGCCCTGGCCGCCATGGAAAAGGAAAATTTCGAACTCATCTTGATGGACGTCCAGATGCCCAAGATAGACGGGTTCCAGACGACCCGGATGATTCGCGATAGGGAAAAGGAAACCGGCCTCCATCTTCCCATCATCGCCATGACCGCCCACGCCATGAAAGGAGACCGCGAGAAATGCCTGGCGGTGGGTATGGATGACTACATCGCCAAACCACTGAACGTCAAGCAGCTCTCTGAGACCATAGCCCGGGTCATGAGCTCGCTTCCCGCGGCGGGAGAAAATTACGGCGACCCCGCAAAAAGGCCTGGCCCGGAGAGGGTAGCATCAAAAATGACAGAACGAGGACACCGATGAAGATACTGATCGCCGAGGACGATCAGATCAGCTCGAGGATCCTGCAGAAGAACATCGAGAACTGGGGCTACAAAGCCGTCCTGGCGCGCAGCGGCCAGGCCGCATGGGAAGCCCTACAGGACGAAGAGCTGCGTCTGTCCATCCTGGACTGGATGATGCCCGGAATGGACGGCGTCGAGGTCTGCCGTAAAATCCGCCACCGCAAGAAATATAAATACACCTACATCATCCTGCTGAGTGCCAGGGACCGCAAGCAGGATATCATCGCCGGTCTCTCCTCCGGCGCCGACGATTACATGACCAAGCCCGTCAATTTCCTGGAGTTGAGGGCCCGATTGCAGACAGGGAAGCGTATCATCGACCTCGAAGACAAGCTTCTGGTCATCCAGACTCAACTCAAAGACATCGCCAGCCGGGACGGCCTGACCAAGATCTGGAACCGCTCCGAAATCTCCAAGTTCCTCAGTGAGGAATTGGAGCGGGGACTAAGGGAAAAGAAACCGACGGGCGTAGTCCTGCTGGATCTGGACCATTTCAAGAAGATCAACGATTTCTATGGCCATGCGATCGGGGACCAGGCGCTCCTCCAAGTGGTTTCTCGCCTCAAAAGAAAGATACGCAAATCGGACAAGATCGGAAGGTACGGCGGGGACGAGATCATCATCATCCTGCCCAATTGCGGACTGGACGAGATCAAGAAGGTCGGCGAGCGGCTCCGCCTGGCCGTGGGCAAGATTGGGATTAGGACCGATCTGGACACCGTCCCGGTAACCGTATCTGCGGGCTGCGCTACCTCGGAACTCCCGGGGACGGCGAGCGCCGACAAGCTCATAAAAGTCGCCGACGGTGCGCTTCTTAAGGCCAAGGGGCGGGGACGCAATTGTGTGGTTGTGGCCGGACAGGACCGGGAGCCAGCAAGGGAGCAAATCAATGTCTGAATCAGCCAACCTGAACAAGCTTCGCCCGATTGATTTTTGTGATGTTCTCGACAGGATCGGCGGGGACACGGCATTTCTCAAGGAACTCCTGAACATCTATTTCCAGGAATATACTGAAAAAAAACGTCTCCTTGAAGAGGCCATCACCCAGGAAGACTTCACGAAGGTCTGTGAGCTCGGCCACAGCCTCAAGGGCGCGTCAGCGAACCTCAGCCTTTCCCGCCTGCGAAGAGTCGCCTTCGCCCTCGAAACGGCCGGCCGGGAGAGACACCTCCAGCTCGCTCAGGAAGCGGCCCGTTCCTTTGATACAGAGGTCCAGACACTCAAAGCTTTTCTTGAGGGAAACCCGCCCGGCAAGTTCGTCTGAGCGCAGCTCTCTGGCTGGAACCAGCGGCCTAGCTTTTCGCCGCCTGCGCCAAGAGTTGAAGGTATTTCTTGCCCATTTCTTCGAACCCCTCCTTGATCCTCATGACGCCGAGGATCAGGTTCCCGGATTGGGCAAAATAGATATTATGTGCATAGCGGTCCCGGACATAGAAACCCAGGTTCGTCGGCTGAGGAGCCTGACCGCTCTCTCGCTGACTATTCAAGTATTGGTTCATCATGTTCTGAGCATCCTGTACGGTGGTCCCCTGGATAATAAAGAGGTCGAATTCCTGACCCTGAGCCTTATAGCTCGCTAGGTATCCGTGGTGAAAGAAGCCGTACCCAAGAACATTCTGCAGGATGAACTTCTCGCTGTTGGCGATGAGGCCTTCGGCCGGAAAAAGATGGAGCAAAAGCGGGAGCTGTCCATCGTTCGGGACTTTCTTCTCGACCTCCCGGGCGATAGACGTCAAAGACCGCTCAGCGTCTTGGCCGCAATCGAAGCACAAGAGCTTGACATAGTAGCTGCCGACGATGAAGTTAAGTGCGCCCTCCTCCCAATAACCTTGGCTGCCGATCTTAAGGAAACGACTCTCGGAGTATCTCTCAGAGCTGTAGACCCCGAAGGCCCTGACCTCGTCTCCCATGTCATAAATCTCGACCGTCAGAGTCGCCGCCGTCTTCTCTTCTTTATAATTGCCCACAACGAGCTCACGGAAGCCATAGCTCAGATAGTTCTCGGCCGCTCCATCGATGTACTCGAAGAGAGTCCCCGGAAGGTAGACCGAGGGGGCTTCGGTGAGAGTCCACCCGGGCGGTCCGGGCAGGAGAGACCGGAGGGAGGACTGAGAAGCATCCTGGCCAAGAGCCAAGGATACAAGGAAAAAGTAAACTCCCAATAAAACGGCTGGCCGGGCTCTTTTTGTCGGCATCTTGACACTCCGCTTTCTCGTCTTTCTTCCGGTCCAATCTAATACAAGTTGACCCGTTTATCAAATTCACCTGCGTTCGCCCAGTCCTGAGGTTGACAGTTTTTGAAGAGAATTGTACTTTGGTACTAGGATGAACAAGTCCAAGGTTGTGGTTATTAAGGGGAAGGGTGTGGTCAGCTCCGGCGCCGATTTGGACCGGAAGAAGATCTCGGAGATGTTGTCCGTCGGGTTCAGGCTCCTCACCGGGACCCGGGAACCGGGAGAGAGTCTGGCCCGCCTTTTCGCCCGAGCCGAGCGCATCGGGATCAAGGTCAACACCATCGGCGGCCGCAAGATCTCGACCCGGCCCGAACTCTCCCTATCCCTTGCCGAACTCCTCATCAAGAACGGACAGCCGGACAGGAACATCGTCATCTGGGACCGGACCAACCGGGAACTCAGGGAGGCGGGCTACGGCCTGTCCGACCGCACCAACGGTCTCAAGGTTTTGGCCACTGATACGGCCGGCGCCGGCTACGAAACGGAGATCATCTCCCACCGCAATATCGGCAGCCTTTTTTCTACGATCCAGACCAATTTCGTAACGGCCTCCATCAGCCTGGCCATACTTAAGGACCATGGCCTCGCGGGGGTCACGGCGGGGATGAAGAACTACTTCGGTGCCATCCATAATCCGAACAAGTACCACGATTCCCACTGTGATCCCTTCATCGCCGAGCTATTCGAGTCCGGGCCTATAAAGGACAAGCACCGGCTCTCTCTCCTCGACGCCCTTGTCGTGCAGTACCACCGGGGCCCGTCCTACCATGCCCAATGGGCGGAACGGAGCGGAGCGCTCATTTTCAGCCTGGATCCCGTGGCCGCTGACGCGGTGGGATGGCGGCTGATCGAGACGCTGCGCTCAAGAAAAGGGTTGCCCTCGCTCAAGGAAGAAGACCGGGAACCGGTCTATCTAGGCACGGCTGAAAAGTTGGGCCTCGGCCGGGCCGGCGGCGATTCCATAGAAGTCATCGAAGATGAGGTATAATACTTACAAGGAATCGAGAAGCCCATGAAAAGGCGGAGGTTCTGCGAAACCCTGGCGGGGACGGGCTTCCTATTGGGAACCGGCGCGGCGCACGATCTGCACCGGGTTTGGACCTTTGAGGACGTCGCCAACCTTTCCCATGTCGAAGCCCGCTACTATAAAAAGCATCCCGATCGCGAAACCGAGTGCCTCCTCTGTCCGCGGCTCTGCAAGCTCGGCGACAAGGAACGCGGCTACTGCGGTGTCCGCCAGAATGACGGCGGGACATACTATACGCTGGTCTACGGCAAAGCCTGTTCGGCCAACGTGGACCCGATAGAGAAGAAGCCATTCTTTCATTTCCTGCCCGGCACAGATGCCTTTTCCATCGCCACCGCAGGCTGCAACGTGAACTGTAAGTTCTGTCAGAACTGGCAGATTTCGCAGGTGCGGGCCGAGCAGGTGCCGCATTTCGACCTTCCGCCGGTGGAAGTGGCGGCCGCGGCCGCAAGAACTGGATGCCGGTCTGTAGCCTATACTTACACTGAGCCCACCGTCTTTTTCGAGTACATGTACGATTCCGCGGTCGAAGCGCGGAGGAAAGGGCTGAAGAATTGCGTGGTGACAGCCGGACACATCCAGCCGGAGCCGCTCCAGGACCTCCTCAAGGTAGTCGACGCCATTAAGATCGACCTCAAGGCTTTCCGTCAGGATTTCTACAAAGATTATGTCCGGGGCGATCTCCAGCCTGTTCTCGAAGCCATCCGGATGGTGAGCCAGAGCAAGGTCTGGCTCGAGATTGTCTATCTCGTAATTCCGACCCTAAACGATGCCGAGAAAGACATCCGGAGCATGTGCCGCTGGACGGCCAAGGAGATCGGTCGCGACATCCCCATCCATTTCACCCGTTTTCAGCCGATGTACTTGGTCAAAAACCTCCCCCCCACCCCAATCTCCACCCTCGAATCCCTGCGCGATATAGCTATCCAGGAAGGGATGCATTATGTCTATGTAGGCAATGTCCCCGGGCACAGCGCCGAAAACACTTACTGTCCCCGTTGCCGGAGCACGGTCATCGAACGATTCGGGATGCAGGTCAAGGCAATGGCCATGAATAAGGGAGCCTGCAGATCCTGCCAATATCCCATTCCCGGGATCTGGGCTTGAGAAAAGACCTCCCGGCCTTTCTTCTCGGATTACTGGCGACCTCCTTCCAGATCTTGCTGCTCCGGGAATTCGCTGCCTATTTCTCAGGGAACGAGCTGACGCTGGGCATCATCCTCGCTTCCTGGCTCCTCTGGGTAGGGTTGGGAAGTCTGGCTGCCGGGAAAGCGAAGTCCTCGCCCAACCGGACTTCTCTCTATCTTGCTGTGGTCACGCTGTTCCCCTTCGCTCTTCTCGCGGTCAGGTTCTCACGCTTCCTGTTCCATCTCTTGCCGGGAGAGATTGTGGGATTCTCCCCGGTCATCATCATGTCCTTCGGGCTCTGTCTATTGATCGGCTTTCCCCTGGGAGCCTTGTTCGTCATCAATGTGGCCCGGCAGGCCGGGGATATCAGCCGAGTCTATATCCTGGAATCCTTGGGCGCTGTGGCGGCAGGGCCTATCGTCTATCTCTTCCTGACGCTTTCTTCCTCGTCCTGGGTCACGGTGACGGTCATCGCCGGGACGATCGCGTTCTTGAGTTGCTGGGCGGATCAAGAAAAACACTGCTTTCTATGGGCGTTTGGGATCGTGATTCTTCTCGGAGGGTTCTGGTTCGCCGACCTTCCCAGCCAAAGGGCGTACTGGAAACCGTTCCAGCTTCTCATCACGCGCGATACCCGCTATGGCCGGCTTCAGTTGATCCGGGCCAAGGAGCAGCTCTCGCTTTACAGCAACAATTCGCCCGTCTATTCGATCCCGGATCCCGCAGCGGCCGAGGAGTCCGTTCATTTCGCCATGCTGCAAAAGCCAGACGCCAGGCGAATCCTGCTCAT
>Ga0153916_10004462_pt1 | contig 10567 bp, 8 predicted proteins | sample Opewatmetagenome_FD_109642 | JGI IMG/M metagenome (GOLD analysis project Ga0153916, IMG submission 109642) | Freshwater wetland microbial communities from Ohio, USA - Open water 3 Core 3 Depth 4 metaG | ecosystem: Environmental > Aquatic > Freshwater > Wetlands | place: USA: Ohio, Lake Erie, Old...
GCCCAAGAGATAGAGACAATCGCCGCCGCCGGCTTCGATGAAAATCTTTTTTGCTTTCGTATAAATCTCTTCGGCGGGAATTTTTCCCAAGTCGGAAAAGGGCGTATCGATGCAGCCCTTCATGGTTGCCACTTCAAAACCGCCCTGCTCGAAGAACTTGGCGAACTGGGGATTCAAATCGTCCTTGAAATAAGTCACGCCGACGATGCGGCGGACTTTGAGCGCCTTGAGCGCGTCGACTTGCGTGCGCGTGGCGGTGAGCACCGCGACGCCGTACTTTTTTTCCAGCGCGGCGATCAGCTCGGCGTCGAATTTAAATCCCTTGAGCATGACCGGGGGCACGCCCTGGATCAGAATCAAATCGACTTTCAACTTGGCCAGCTCGGCCACCCGCTCCTCGGCGATCGCCAGCGCCTCCTGGAACTCCCGCTCGGTGCCGGCGCTGACGCCGACGTAGCGCGGCACGACGCAAACCCCATCCGGCATCAGCCGGATGAACCGGTCCAAAGATCCCGGCCGAAAAGTCGGTTTGACCAAACCGACAACACCTTTCCAACCATACATCGTTGCTTCCTCCTTCTTTTTCGTCGTAGCTTTGTTAAGCTGCGAGTTGTTGAGTACAGAAATTTGCTTGGGAAACCTAACCAAATATATTTGAAATTCTCGGTTGAGTTTTACATTACAAGATCGGGAAAGAGATGACTCGCGCAAAGACGCCAAGTGACGTGCCCTCGGTCCGTCATCCCGAGCGACTGCGAGGGATCTGAGAAGAAGATTTCTCGCTTTGCTCGAAACAAGGATTTCTCCCTCCGGTCGAAATGACAACGCGCACCCTTTGCGCCTTTGCGCGAACCATCTTCCTTCGTGACCTTCGTGTCCTTCGTGGTGAAAACTGTCTTTTGGTTGCGGCTTCGCCGCGCTGTGCCTCTGTGGTGAATACTCTTTCATTGGGCTCCTCTATCGCTCGGCCGCTTTCCCGGCATAGAGCCGGTCGATGAAGCCGCCCTCGTCCAATTCTTTGACGAAGCGCAGGTCGGCGAATTCCTCCGGCTTCGCCTTGGCGGCCCTGGCATCCTTTGGCGCCAGCGAATCCAGGATCATCTTGATGCCCGGCAGCGACGGGTACTGTTTGCGCGGCATAATGTGGTCCGCCACCGCCCGGTCGTAGGTCTTCTCCAAAATCTCCCGGTCTTTGATCCCGCCCATGTATTTCGCCAGCACCGCGATGCCGCTTTTGCGATCGCTCTTCAATTGGTAGACCGCTTCGACGTAAGACTTGATAAAGGCCCGCACGACATCCGGATGCTCTTTGGCGTACTTTCGCGTCGTCGCCACGCCGGTATGCTGGTAAGGCAAACCCAGAGCGGCCACGTCGGCCAGCAAGTTGAAACCTTTTTTCTGCGCCAGGAAAGTGCTCGGCGCCACATGCACCGTGGCCTGCACGCGATTGCTCTCCAGCGCCGCCTGGCGCATTAGCGGGTCGCCGAGTTGGACCATCGAGACATCTTTGTCGGGAACCAGGCCGATTTTCTGCAAGGCGAAGCGGGCGATGAAATCGCTGGCGGTGCCGAAGGTGCTGACGGCGACCGAGCCGCCCTTGAGTTGCGCGGCGGTTTTGATTTCCGGGCGGCTCATGAGCCACCAGTCGAGCGTCACCGTGCCGCCGGCGATCATCACCGCATCCGATCCGCCGATGGCGCTGTTGACGATGCCGATGCCGGCGATCTGCGTGATCGGCGTGTCGCCGGAGATGAGCGCCATGATCGGCGTCATTCCCGTCAGGAGTACCGCCTGCACGTCCAAACCGTTGCGCGCGAAGAGCGCTTTTTCTCGCGCCATCCAGAGCGGCAGTTGCGCCGAACTCAACGACGCATAGCCGGCGGTGATCTTGGTGTTCTGGGCGTGGGCGGAATGAAATAAGCAAAGCAAAATTCCCCAACACAACATTAACGGCGCTGCTGATTTCCTCATCCTGCCTCCATGGCTGCGCTCGCGCTTTTCCCCCTCAGCGAACGCTGTTCGTCGGTTCTGCGAACCTTACCATAAAAGGCAAGCCATTGGAGGTCGCCCCCAGATTGGGAAACTCATGGGGTCTGGGATTGACGACCGTGAGCGGGATCGTTCCCACTCTTAGCAGGTGGCGCGGGATGATGGCGCTCAGCTCCTGCTGGCTGATAAATTTCGTCGGCACCGGGCTCGTGCCGAAGTAAAGCACGGAGGCGGGGAAAAAATCTTTTCCCTGGATATTCAAATCGATATCCGCCTCGCTCTCGACCGCCACCTGGCGCGAGACTTTCTCCAGCCTGGGGATGGGATAGCCGTAGAATTCGATCCCGGTGGGGCGCGGAATAGGGTTGGTGAAGCTCGCGTGAAAAGCTCTGTCGATCACTTCGCCATCCTTGATCACAACCTCGATGGTCCGGCTTTGCCTGATGTCCTTTAACGGATCGCCGCTGAGGACGATCAAGTCCGCCAGCTTGCCCTCTTCGATGGTTCCCAGCTCTTTTTCCTGGCCGAGGTACTGCGCGCCCACTTTGGTCGCCGCCTGGATCGCCTGCATCGGCGTCAGCCCGGCGCCGACGAGAAACTCCATCTCGCGATGTAAACTGATGCCGGGCATCACCGCGGCGGCGTCGGTGCCGGTGACGATCTTGCCGCCAGCCCTGGCCAGTCGGGCGATAAATTCCTGCACTCGTTCGAAACCTACACGCAGCCCTTCGCGCGGATAAATGCCATAGATCGAGTAGCGGTTGCCGATGACGGCCTCCTGCGCCGGCGCCGGCTCCGGCTCCACCCGCGCGCCGTAGGCGAGATAATAATGATCCAGCCATTGCAGGCGGAGGTTTTCCGGAACGTAGGAGAGACCGGGGCTTTTTAATGTCTCATAGTCTTCTTGCTCCCACTGCTCGCGCATGCCCAACGGCGCCCCCCAGAGCACCAGGGTCGGTTCGATGAAAGTTTCTTTCCTGGCTAGAAAGTCGGTGACCTCCGGATAGTGCTCCCGCTCCGCGAAAGTCCAGCAGGCGAGGAACTTCGCCAGCCAGAGCTTGATCGAAGCGAGGTTCGCCAGACCCTGAGCGCTGCGGATGGTCGCTTCGGCGCAGCCGGAAGCATGCTCGACGCCGTCGATGCCGGCCTCGGCATAGGGGATGATGTTCGTGTCGAGATGGCCGAGCGTCTTGAAGCCCGCCTCATGGGCTTCCTCGGCGAGCGCGCGGGTGATCTCCAGGGAAACATGGAGATGGGTCTTCACGTAGTCCACGCCGCGCTTGATCACCGCTTTGACCATCTGTTTCGCTTCGGCGGGATCTCTGGGCACCTGCTGGTGCGCCGCCGAAGCTCTGGCATAAAAGCCGCCGCCGGCGCAAAAAATCCGCGGCCCGGCGAGGCGGCCGCCGTTCACCGCGTCCCGCTGCACTAAAATCCATTCGAGATGATTGCCCAGGTCGCGCACGGTGGTGACGCCGAAGGCGAGAAACAGCTCGCCCAAGAGGTCGCGGTGATGAATATGGTTGTCGATGAGGCCGGGGAGAATGGTCTTGCCGCGCGCGTCGATGATCGTTGCGCCTTGCGGGATTTCTCCCGCCGGCCCCGACGCGACCCGCTTGATGCGGTTGTTTTCGATCACCACCGTGGCGTTGTCGAGCGGTTTGCCGCCGTTACCGTCGATCAGCCGGCCGCCCTGAACAACGAGCATTCGCGCCGCCATGATGTTCCTCCCCCGTGTGACGATGAAAATTTTTCGCCGCCGCCTCTTAACCGCAAGCCCTGTGCCAGGGGCAACGCTCTCAATTGGCGGCCAAATACAGCGGTCCCGGCGGCTTTCCCCCTATTAAATAAGAATTATGGCCGCGCCATTCCCAATTTCCGGACGGCAACCAAGCTTTTGCATCACCGGATATATCTTATGAATAGAATCGATAAAAAGACCCTTTGGTGTTGGGGCCACTCGGTCCCTGTCGGGATGCTCCCCTATTCTTTTCTTAAGGCGAGTCCGCAGCGAGAAATTCTTTAATCCTGCTTCACGCCAAAGCGCTTGCCGATGTACGCACCGACGAAGGACAGTGAAAGGACGAGAATTAACAAAATAACGCCCATGGCGGAAAGCACGGGGTACTGTCCGTCCTCGTAAAGATTATAGATCATCACCGACATCAACTTGGTGTCGACGTTGCCCAATAGAATGGGCAAGGAAAGAACTTTGAACGTCAACGACAGGCTGTAAACGAACGCCACCACCAGGCCCGGAGCCATCAGCGGCATGACCACAGTGCGGAAAGTGCGGCCCCATGAAGCGCCGCTGACCGTCGAGACTTCTTCGAGTTCGACGCTGATCTGCTGCAGCGACGCGTGAGTCGAGCGCACCGCCACGGTGATGTACTTGCCGATGAAAGCGACGATCAGAATCCAGATCGTGGCGTAGATGGGGATGGGCACGACCAGGTAGAGCCACAACAGTGCCAGACCCATGACCGTGCCGGGTATGGCGATGGGCGAGAAAGATAAAAAATCCAAAAACTTTCTTCCCGCGATGCGGGTGCGAATGACGATCCAGGAGATGATGGCGGCCAACAGAACAATGATCAGCGACGACACGATGCCGACCAGCAGCGTGTTGTAAATGGCTTGCAGGGTATTGGGCAGCTCCAGAATCTCCCGGTAGTTATCCAGCGTGAAGTGGGGTATCTGGGAGAGGGACGGAATCTGGTAGAACTTCGTGAACGAAGTCCAGACAAAGAGGAAAACAGGCAAGCCCAAACTCAACGTCAATAGCAGCAACGTGAAGAGACTCACCGGCCAGCGCCAGCTTCCCAGTTGCATGCGCCGGGGGCGGAACGCCTTGCCGGTCACGGTTACGTAACGCTCGGACATGCGCGTCGCGCGGTGATACAAATAGAGCAGTAAAAGGCTAATGGCCAGGTAACCGACGCCGAAGGCCGAGGCCACGTTATAGTCTTGGGGGATGTCCCATACCGCCAGAAAGACCTGGGTGGCGAACACGGGAATACCGGCCGGCACTCCCAGCACCGCAGGCACATCGAAACTCTCGATGGCACGGACAAATACGAGTAAAAAAACCGCCAGCACGGCGGGTAACAGCAGCGGCAGGGTTACCCGACACATGGTTGTACCCATGCGGGCTCCGGACACGGAGGAGGCTTCCTCGAGCGAAGGGTCCATGGAACGAAAGGCCGCGGCCATCAGCAAAAATGGCAGCGACACCTGATCGATGGCCTGAGCCCAGATCATGCCGGCCATACTGTAGCCGTTGAACAGAGGGCCTTCGATGCCGAGCAGCGAGCCGGCCGCCACATTGACGATGCCGATCTTGGGGTGGAGCACCAACACCCAGGCACTGGCCATGAGGATGCCAGGGGCGATCAGGGGAAACAGGGATATGGCGTAAATGATTGACCGCAGCGGCGCGTCGGTCCGTTCCGTGACCCACGCCAAAAAGGTCCCTATCGACAAGCATAGGAGGGAAGCACCGAGGGCGAAAACCAGGGTGTTGCCCACTGTTTGCACTAAAGTGTCCTGGTAAGCCTCGACAAATTTCGACAGAGTGTAGGTGCCGGCTTGGCCCGGTTGGCCGTCGCGAAAGGCACCCCAAATTACGACTGCCAGGGGCACCATGATCAGCCAGATGAGCAGGAGCGTCAGAAAACCCAGGGCAATGGTCTGACCGTTGAGCCAACGCGACGATCGGAGAGGCAACCGCAGTGAGAATCTCGACGATATCGAAACGGCTTGGGATTCCATGAAAAAAACTTTTCCGAAAAATTACGCTCCGCCAACCCCGATCATGAGTCCCTATCACTTGTGAGGTTCCCCGGTCGCAACCAGCCCGAAATATATCTAAATCAGACCGGCTCCGCGACCGGGGAGCGTATAGGCAGCGACCGGTTTATTTGCCGCCCCGAAAAGCCGGGTTGTAAATTTCCTTGATGATCTTGGTGTACGGCTTGCTGAATTCGACCAGCTCCTTGGCGGTCAGAAGCGACATCCGGTCGAGGGTGTCCTTGGCGGTCACTTGCTGCAGCTCCTTATACTTGAGCTTGGTGTCCGGGTGCGCCATCACCCGACCGAACTGGGCGAGGATTTTTTGCCCGCCCTCGGGGTCCAAATGGAAACGGGCGAAGAGCATCGCCGCATACGGGTGCGGAGCCCGGCTGCTGATGCCGACGCCGCTGGCTTCAGTGGACACGAACTCCTTGGCGAAGACCATTTCAATGGGAGCGCCCTGGTTCTTCACTTCCGCCATCTTGTACGCGTACAGCTCGGCCGATATAGGGAACGCACCGGCGATCAGCAGGTTCGTCTGGCTGGTGTGGCCCTTGCGGATCAGGGCCTTCTGGTCCTCGATGAGCTGCTTCTGATATTTATAGGTCTTATCGAAGCCCCACTTGTTCAGCATGCCGAAAATCCAGGTGTCGGGCGAGCTGTCGACGGCGACCTTGCCCTTCCACTTGGGATCCAGCAGGTCCATGTACCCCTGAGGGGCTTCGGACGGCTTCACCATGTTAGTGTTGTAGGCGATGACCATGGTCAAAAGGTTCCAGGAGTACCAATCCGGGCCGCGAAACTTGGCGGGATAGCGATCATTACCCACCAGATCGTAGAGCTGAGCCAGGGCCTTGGCCTCGTGGTACTCTCCCAGGAAAGTGCCAATGCCGATGATGTCGAAAGTGCTCCGGCCAGCGCGCGCTTCGGCGATGATGCGGTTGCTGACATCCTCTTGCTGGCCGCCCATGCCTTTCGCGTTGATGCCCGGGTACTTCTTCATGAAGCCGTCCATCAGCGTCGCCATCTGCTTGTCCTCAATCGGCGAGGCATAGGTGAGGGCACCCTCTTTCTTGGCTCCCTCGTAAAGCACCAGGTCAAGTTGATCCGCCGGTAACTTGGCCAGCTTGGCATAAAGCTCGCTGGGCGTCTTCCAGCCGGTGGGAAGCGTCACGGATTGGGACTCGGCTGTCATGCCGCCGGCAGCCGCGACCAGCACCAGAGCGAGTACGGTCAGTACTCCGATAATATTTTTTACCTGTGTCCTCGACATGCTTGTGTCCTCCTTCACCCGAGAATTTGCCGTAGAGAACCAATGTTCGCATCGTCATCGGCCCGATCCTTAGGTACTAATCATTGAGTTTCGTTTGAGTCAACCAAAATCGTCACCATCTTAGCCGCCCACTCATTTACGGCGTGCGCGCACCCGAAATCAATCTTCTCTGCGCAATTGAGCAAAGCGTTTTTTCACCGACTCGACATGACTCAAATAGCGCCGCAGGCTGTGCGTGCCGCAGCGCTCCCCCGGCGTCGCCCGGAAGCCGCGCGCGGTGAAGCTTTTTCCTCTGTTTATTCCGCACAGGTGAATGACGGCGGCCAGTCTTTGTTGTTGCGTCAGGCTGGCCTTTTTAGCGCCGCCGGCGGCAAGCGCCTTGACCACGCTCTGGTGGAGATACGCGACGGTCATTTCGGCGGCGTGGCTCGGCAGCGTTCTCGCGTAGAGACTATTGAACCAGCAGGAACTCAGATCGTACCAGGGGCCATCGCCGACGACCTGATGATCCCGGATGCAATACTTTCGCGCCTCGGCAAAGGTGCCGTCGGTGATTTGAAACATGCCGAGGGCGCTCGAGGCGGGACGATAGACTTCGAAGGGGTTCCAGGACCAGTGCCAGCTCCAATAGGTGCTGGCGATCGGATTGCCACTGCCTTCGACTTGCGCCAGAGCGGCGAGAAATTCAGGTGTAACAATGCTCGTGGAATATTTCTCGAACAGCGAGCCATAATTTTGCCAGGTCGATTCAGGGCTCTTCGCCAAAGCGCCGCTGACGGGCGCGAGTATCTCGCCGGGTTTGCGCATAACCTGATAGATCCAGTTGAGCGCGAAGAAAGCCGCGATCGCCAGCGCGCAGTACCAGACAACCGCCGCCTTCCAGTGGAACCGGACGATCCTTCTGGACTGTCTCCTGAAGAATCGAATGCCGCTATGGACGATAGCCCTCACGTCAAATCATCAACCTCTCCCGGTCATTCTCGATCGAGGCCGCGCTCTCGTAACTTAAATGGTAATGAAGCAAGGGAATGGCGTCAACTCGCGCCTTTTGACCCCGCACCTTTACTGTCAAGCCAGACACCGAGTCACCTATTCCTTAGGAGGAACGTCGAACGATAGCTATGAAAAGATTCCGATCCTGACCGGAAATGAACCGTGAGACTCGCTCGATTGGCACATGGAAGTTAGGCAATTAAGGCAAGTCAGGCACGCGCCCAGAGCCCCGGCCAAGACCGGGGCTCGCGTCGAAGGGTCAAAGAAATCGCCGGGCTGTTGATACAAAAAAAATGAAAGCGGCATAGAAAGCTAGGGATTGTCATCAATCCATGCTTTCGCCATCTCGGTCATAAACCTTTCCGCAGCCTGCCAATTCTCGAACTGATCTAGAGGGCCGGTTATCGTGTGCGATTCTCGCTGGCCGTCGGCTCCCCAACTGACGTCAATCATAGGAACCCAAATTGTCAAATCTTCGTCGAAGCGTGCGAAGTTGACAATAGAGCGATCTTTGTAGAGCAAGTTGGCCATGCGGAAACCTCCCTATTCGGGCTTCCGGTCTCGCTGACCCGGGTCTTAAGCTCGGACAAAAAATTCTAAGTTTACCTCACCCCTAGTACTTCACGGGGCGATGTGGATAACGTCCAAGATGCTCATTTACAGAACGAAAAATCGTGCTGCATCAAGATAAGTCGCTTGCTATGATCGCGGCGATCCGGAGAGAGGATAGGGCCCCTCTCCGAACCGGCAGCTCTCTCTGCTTAGGCCGCTTTAGCGGCGATCTGGTGGGAAGTCGAATTTGCGACCTCAAACGACTCCACTCTAGGAGTGCCTTCAACAACCACCTTGGAAAGCATCTTCACGATCTCAGGATACTTCTCGCGGTTGTAAGCCTCCGCGTCTTCTTTCCTATCCCAGAAACTAATGGCTACCGCCTCATTACGTTCCGGGGCGATCAGGGTGATCTCATCCTTAAATCCCTTTTGTTTGCGGAGTATGGGAATAATCTCTTTCTCAAGAGTGCGGGTAAACTCCGGGGCACTATTGACCTTGAGCTTCAAACTGACGTTGCGAGTATACATTTCAACCTCCCTGGTTGGACTGGTGAGAGGGTCGACTATGGGGGGCTTACTTGAAGAATTTCAGGTAACCGCGAAGGGAAACCCTGTGCCTAGCTTCCTTAACGGTAGTCACTAAACTCTGGTTGTCAAGTTAAATCTCCGATTTCATGACCCCCCGAGCAAAAAGTACTCGCACATAGGGTGTTCCGACCTGTGTGTCCCATGAACGGTATCCCCTTGCACAATTTTATCCTCGCCGGACTTCGAGAGCGCAGCGAGCAGTTGCCAGTCCCTTACGATTTAGAATAAGGTAATTGATCTGAACGAGAGGAGTTGCCTTTAAAATGCGGAAAGCTTTTTTCATGACCCTGTTGAATCCTATTTACCAGGCAGCGGCGCGTGCGCGAAACCCGTTCAACGGTTGTTTGCGGCTGGTCGCGACTTTATTTTTGTTGGCCGTTTTCCTGGCCGCCGCGTCCGCCTCCGCTCAGGAAGGGCGGCGGCTCAGAGCCGGCTACACTTCAATCTCGGGAAACATGACGCCCCTGTGGGCCGCCCGCGAGGGAGGGTATTTCAAAAAATACGGCATCGACATGGATCTGATCTCGATGCCGAGCGGCAATGAGGGAATGAATGCGCTGATCGCCGGCGAACTGGAGTTCCTGGCCATTGCCGGCAGTACGACCGCATCCGCGGCCCTGGGCGGAGCGGATGTTGTCGCTCTTGGGACAACCGTAGAGCGGTTGGTGGCGAGCCTCGTGGTTGGAGCCGCGATTCAGAAGCCGGAAGATCTCAAAGGGAAATCGGTCGGCATCAGCCGTTTCGGCACGTCGATCGATACCGGCGCGCGCATCGCCATCCAGCATTTCGGGTTCGAGCCCGTGAAGGATGTTTCGATCGTGCAAATCGGCTCCGTCGCCTCCATTTTAAGCGCGATGCGGGGCAATCGGGTTCAAGCCGCCATCTTGACCTATCCTTCCATCATTCAAGCCCGCCGCGAAGGTTACCGCGAGATGCTGGACATCGCTTCGCTCGGCATGCCCTACGCCTCCACCGGCATCACCCTGCGCCGCAGCTTCATGCAGCAACGGCGCGAACTGGTGACCAACTACGTCAAGGCCATTCTCGAGGCGATCGCGCGCCTGAAGAAGGACAAAGCGTTTGCCCTCGGCGTAATGACCAAGTACCTGCGCACCAATGACAAAGAAGTCCTGGACGGCACCTACGACGTCTCCGTGACCAAATATATGAAGCGCATCCCCTTCCCCACGGCGGAAGCCTTCCGCGCCGTGCTGGATGAATTGGCCGAGGTCAATCCCAAAGCCAAGGGCCAGGAGCCGCGCAAATTTTACGACGACGGCATTCTTCGGGAATTGGAGAAAAACGGCTTCGTCAACGCGCTCAATCGGTAGTCTGAGAGGTCAGGACATGCGTTACGGATGGCGCGGCCGGATCGGCC
>Ga0153916_10004464_pt1 | contig 10566 bp, 10 predicted proteins | sample Opewatmetagenome_FD_109642 | JGI IMG/M metagenome (GOLD analysis project Ga0153916, IMG submission 109642) | Freshwater wetland microbial communities from Ohio, USA - Open water 3 Core 3 Depth 4 metaG | ecosystem: Environmental > Aquatic > Freshwater > Wetlands | place: USA: Ohio, Lake Erie...
CGGCATTGGCGGTAATTCGGGAAATCAGACCATCACCATGATCGTGCGCGCGCTTGCTCTCGGCCAGATCACCGGCGCCAGCGCACGCCAGTTATTTGCCAAGGAAATCGGGGTCAGTGCGCTTAACGGCCTGATCTGGGGCGGGGTGGTGGGCCTCTTCGCGTTTCTGATTTACCACAGCTGGCAGCTTGGCATGGTGATGACCAGCGCAATGATCCTTAATTTGTTGCTGGCTGCGGTGATGGGCGTGACTGTCCCGCTGGTGATGCAAAAACTGGGCCGCGATCCAGCCATGGGCTCGAGCGTGATGATTACCGCGATAACCGACAGCGGCGGGTTTTTCATCTTCCTCGGGCTCGCAACCATTTTTCTGGTCTGAACGAAGGCAAACAACCGCCGATGAACACCGATATACGCCGCTTGGAACTCGATCGATCATGGCATGAAAAAATTTGACTTGGCGGTGATCGGTTCCGGGCCTGGCGGTTACCGCGCTGCGCTGCTTGCCGCGCTGCGTGGTCTAAAGGTCGTGATTATCGAGAAAGCCGAGTGGGGCGGCTGCTGCCTGAATCGGGGCTGCGTGCCCAAGAAAGCCTGGTATCACAGCGCGCAGCTGATTGCGGCGAGTCGCGATTTTGCCGCGCGCGGCATCCAAGGCGCCCTGCACGGCGATCTGTCCGGGGCCTGGCGCCATCAGCGCCAGGTCGTTGTCAGCGTGCGCGAGAGCTATACCGATTATCTGAAGCGCCTCGGTGTCAAAATGCTCTCTGGTGCTGCGCGTTTCGTCAGTCGCGATACCATTGCCATCGGGGACTCAAGCCGGATCGTTGCCGATCATGTGATCATCGCGACGGGGTCGGAGCCTTTCGTTCCCGGCAATCTGCAACGCGCCCAGGGGCGTGTTCTGACAACCGATGATTTGTTCAACTGCGAGCCCCCCGCCGGAAAGCGGGTTGCGGTTATCGGCTCGGGCGTGATCGGCACCGAATTCGCGTTCATTCTCGGCATGCTGGGGCTCGAAGTCGTGTGGCTGATGCAACAGGAACCGCTGTCGCGCAGCGCCTACAGCGTGCCGGCGCGCAAAGCCCTGCTGGATACCTTGGCAGATTACGGCATCCGGCCGCGTACCGCGAGCCGTGTCGTTGCGGCCGGGATCGGCACCGACGGCGTGGTTTTGACGCTGCCGGATGGCAGCCACGAAACAGCCGACTGGGTGTTGCTGGGCGCGGGACGCCTGCCGCACACCGCCGGACTTGGTCTCGCGGCGGCAGGCGTGGATGTCGAGGCGGATGGATTCATCAAGGTCGATGACTATCAGCAGACAACCGCATCATCGATTTATGCCATCGGCGATGTCGCGAATCCGGCGATGACTTCCAATCATGCTCTGGCCGAAGCCGGGGTGGCGGTTGGCAACATTATCGCGGCAAAATCGCGCCGGCGCGATGACGATGCCATACCCGGAGTCACTTATTCCGCAGTGGAATTGGCGCGCATCGGCCTGAACGAAGATGGCGCAGAGGCCAATGGATTTGAGCCGGCCACCGGTTTTGCCGCATTCGAAGCCAATCCGGCCGCACTCGTCCAAGGCGATGCGCGCGGCTTCGTGCGCATCGTCAGCGATATGGATTCCGGGAAACTGCTGGGCGCCGAGATCGTGGGGCGCGACGCGGCCGAGCTTATTCACCTGCTGGGACTCGATTTCGGGAGCGCGGACGCGCTCAAGCGGTTGGCCGGCATGGCCTATAATCATCCGACCCGCGCGGAAGAGATACTCAACGCCATTGAAACGCTGGCGGCGAAGTGGGGGCTTGAAGCCAGAATATTCGGTAGATAATGATGCGCCGCGGCACGGGGCCGGGAATAAAAGAGCAATACCGATGTTTACTCTTGGGAAACCGTTGTTTAACCTCGAGGCGGAGCATCATGTTCGGAAGGAAATTGTTTGCCGCAATGTTCGCGGGTTTGGTCGCGGTTGTTGCAGGTTGCGCGACCATGGACTCTGCGGCGCCTGCCATGTATTCGGGCGGGGTCATGGTCAATTCCGCAGGCATGACGCTGTATACCTTTGACAAGGATCCGGCGGGCGCAGGCAAAAGCGCGTGCAACGGCCCGTGCGCGGCAAACTGGCCCCCATTGAAAGCCGGCGCCGGCGACATGGCGAGCGGCGATTTCAGCATCGTTACGCGCGACGACGGTTCCAGGCAGTGGGCACACAAGGGCAAGCCGCTCTATCTCTGGAGCAAGGACCAGAAGCCCGGGGACATGAACGGCAACGGTTTCAACAAGGTATGGCACGTTATCAAGCAGTAAATGCGCTCCGGGCGCCAGGACGTGGCTGACTACGACAACCTGATTACGCAACAGATCCCCCGGCTGCGGCGCTACGCACGCGCCCTGACGGGCGAGCGCAGCGCCGCCGACGATCTGGTGCAGGACACGCTCGAGCGCGCCTGGAACAAGTTTCATCTGTGGCGCCGCGGCAGCGACTTGCGCGCCTGGCTTTTTACTATCATGCATAACGTATTCATCAATCAGGTGCGGGGCCGTGCGGCGATGCCGGTTGTCCCGCTTGATGATGAAATCATGGAACTTCCCGCTCATACTGCGCAGGTTGACCGGCTCGAAATCCGGGATCTCGATGCCGCGCTTATCCGGCTCCCCGATGAGCAGCGGGAAGTGCTGTTGCTGATCGCGCTGGAGCAATTGTCTTACGAGGAAACGGCGAAGGCGCTGGGTATTCCGATCGGTACCGTCATGTCGCGCCTGTCACGCGCACGAGAGCGGCTGCGCTGCATCATGGCGGGACTGCCTGAAGTCGCGACACTGAAAGTGGTCAAATGAGCATGGCCCCTATTACTGAAGCCGATTTTCACGCCTACGTGGATAGCGTATTGCCGGAGGCGCGCCGCGCCGAAGTCGAGACCTATCTGGCCGTGCGGCCGCAGGAAGCTGAACGCATTCAGGCTTACCGCCAACAGAACGAGGAACTGCATCGCTTGTTCGATCCCGTGCTCGACGAGCCCGTGCCGGATCGCCTGCAGGCGGCGCCGACCGTGCGCCGGAGCTTTTTTCAGCCGCGTTATGCCGCCGTGGTCGCCTGGATAGTGTTGGGCGGCGTGATTGGCTGGCAGTTGGGCAGCCTGAAGCAGGCCGGCCCGGCCAACAACGCCGCATTTGCACGACGGGCGGCAATAGCGCATGTCGTTTACAGCCCCGAGGTGCGGCATCCGGTCGAAGTGGGCGCCGATCAGGAGACGCATCTCGTCAACTGGCTGTCGAAGCGGCTGGGCACTCAGCTCAAGGTTCCCCATCTCGGTGATCTCGGCTATACGCTGGTCGGCGGACGATTGTTGCCTGGCGACAACGGCCCGGTTGCGCAATTCATGTATCAGGATGCGAAAGGACTGCGTCTTACGCTCTACGTCCGCACCAACGAGAAGGATACCCGCGAAACCGCTTTCCGCTTTGCGCAGGAAAACAACGTCAGTGTGTTTTACTGGCTCGACGGCAGGCTGGGCTATGCCTTGTCGGCCGAGACTGACAAGGCGGAACTGCTGCGCGTGGCGACTGCGGTGTATCGCCAGATCAATCCCTGAGTTGTCGGCAGCTGCAGCATCCCCTCCTGCCATTTTTCGTATATGGACTGGAAGGCGCGGCCGTTTGCGCGTGTAAGGATACGCCGGCATCTTCAGAACCCACCGAGGAATGCCCCATGCTGATCAAAAAACCCGGAGATATCCGGCCTTCCGAGATCACCGACAAGATGCTTTTCACCCACCGCCGGCGGTTCATGCAGGGCGCCGCCGCGGCGACGCTTGCAGCGGGCGTGCCCGGCTTGTTCGGCGCCGGCGCGCAGGCACAAGGCAGGATTCAGTTGCTGCCGATCAAAAAAAGCGCCTACAGCACCAATGAACCGGTGAATTCGTTGAAGGACATCTCCAGCTACGTCAATTTTTACGAATTCGGCACCGACAAGAGCTCGCCGGTCACACGCGCCAAAAGCCTCAGAACCCGTCCCTGGACGATCAGGGTGAGCGGCGAAGTGAAGCGTCCCAAGACTTACGATATCGACGAACTGCTCCGGCTTGCGCCGCTGGAGGAGCGGATCTACCGGCTGCGCTGCGTCGAGGCATGGTCAATGGTGGTGCCGTGGGTGGGTTATTCCCTGTCCGAGCTGGTCAAGCGGGTTGAGCCGACCGGCAACGCCAAATTCGTCGAGTTCACCACCCTTCACGACCCCGACCAGATGCCGGAGCAGCGCGCGGTGTTCGGCTCCCTGGACTGGCCGTACGTCGAGGGGCTGCGCATGGACGAAGCGATGCACCCGCTGGCGATTCTGGGTTTCGGACTTTACGGAGAAGTGCTGCCCAACCAGAATGGCGCGCCGGTGCGTCTCATCGTACCCTGGAAATACGGCTTCAAGAGCGCAAAGACCATCGTCAGCATCCGTTTTGTCGAGAAACAGCCGGTCAATTCGTGGCAGAAGACCAACCCGCGCGAATTCGGGTTCTATTCCAACGTCAATCCCACCGTTGATCACCCGCGCTGGAGCCAGGCGACAGAGCGTCGCATCGGCGAATTGCTCAAGAGGAAGACCCTGATGTTCAACGGCTACGCCGATCAGGTCGCACAGCTCTACGCGGGCATGGATTTACGCAAGTTTTACTAGGTGGTGAGCAGTAAGCGGCAAACGGGCAACAGTTTTCCCGGTTGTTCCCTCCGCTTGCCGCTTACGCATTTACGAACATAACCTTCATGGAAACGCTTCGGTATCTTCCGGCCCGCCATATCGCGGCCGTCAAGGCGGCGCTGTTTGTGGCATGCCTTTATCCCCTGGCGCGCCTGCTGTGGCTGGGATTTACCGGCGGCCTGGGCGCCAATCCCGTGGAATTCATCGCCCGCTCGACCGGGACCTGGACGCTGATACTGCTTTGCGTCACTCTAAGCGTTACCCCGCTGCGGCGCTTCACCGGATGGCAATGGCTGGTTCGCCTGCGGCGCATGTTCGGGCTGTATGCTTTTTTCTACGTCTGCCTGCACTTCACGACCTACCTCTGGCTCGACCAGTTCTTCGATCTGGCCGGGATTATCAAGGACATCGCCAAGCGTCCGTTCATCACGGCCGGTTTCCTCGCATTTACGCTGATGATCCCGCTGGCCGTGACGTCGAGCCATCACATGACCCGGCGGCTGGGCGGAAAGAACTGGCAGCGTCTGCATCGCGCGGTCTACGCGATCGCGGTGTGCGGCGTGGTTCACTACTGGTGGCTGGTGAAGAAAGACGTCACTCAACCGCTGATCTACGCGCTGATCGTCGGCGCGTTGCTGCTCGCGCGGATCATTTTCATTTTTTCCCGGCGTTATGTTGCGCTTGATCTTTCGCGGCAACCGGCCTACGCGCGCAAGGCGCAGCCTTTCAAATAAACTTCCGGTCGTCGCTTCGCAAACATGCGTTCTATCCGTGCGGCTTGCCGAGAAAAAAGTATAATCTATTGATTTTAAAGCATTTTTATAGCAGGAATCGGCGCGCCCAATAATGCTGAAACCGCGCAGGAATTTGGCGACAGCGGATCGGGAAATGATTCGCTGCAAGAGCGGGGATCAGAAATGACAAGGGCCGGGTATTACCCCGGCCCTCGCTACAAACTAATTACACCTACTTCTTCTTGGCTGCTTTCTTCTTAGCTACTTTTTTCTTTGCTTTTTTCTTCGCTGCCATCTTAGTCTCCTTTAAAGTTAACTTAGGCATCGTTTAAGTGCGGCGTTTGTTCCGCACCACCATCACACAACTTCAAACAACGCACATCACTGCTTTGTCGTTTTTTCCGACTAAATCCGGAAAAGTTGTGCTTGGTGCGCTAATTCTAAGCTACAGTGAAAAAAAAATGCAACACCTTTGTAAACTTTTTTTGACGATGGAATATTGCGTGTGTGTTTACCGCAACATCGGCGAAGCATGTTTACCGCCCAAAAAATGCGGTCTCTACCGTTATGAAAAGCGGTATTGCTCCTGATTTAAGGCAGAAGGAACTCATGCGCCAACAGATCGCCGACGGTTTCTCGTTTCCGGATCACATGTGATGCAGTGCCTTCGACCATCACTTCGGCAGCGCGCGGTCGGGTGTTGTAGTTGGAGCTCATGCTCATGCCATAGGCGCCCGCCGACATGATGGCGAGCAGATCGCCTTCCCGCAGCGCGAGCCGCCGTTCATGCGCCAGGAAGTCGCCGCTCTCGCATACCGGTCCGACGATCTCGTATATATCCCCGCCTGTTGTGCCGAAGGTGACGGGCAGCACCTCGTGCCAGGCATCGTATAGCGCCGGCCGCATCAGATCGTTCATCGCCGCGTCGACGATGGCGAAATTCTTTTCCTCGCCATGTTTCAGGTACTCGACGCGGGTGAGCAGAATGCCGGCGTTGCCGACCAGGGAGCGGCCCGGCTCGAACAGCAGTTTGTGGGGGCGCTTGCCGATGAGGCCGATCAGGGTGCGCGCATAGTCGCCGATCGCCGGCGGCGTTTCATCCCGATAGCAAATTCCGAGCCCGCCGCCCAGGTCGAGATGCGAAATCGCGATTCCTTCCTGTTGCAGGCGGTCGAGCAGATCAAGGACCTTCTCGAGCGCGGCGGCGAACGGCGTGATTTCGGTCAGCTGCGATCCGATATGGCAATCGATGCCCTCAATCCTGAGGTGCGGCAGTTCGCACGCCCGGCGATAGAGCATGAGCGCGTCGCGGTAGGCGACGCCGAACTTGCTCTGCTTGAGCCCGGTAGCGATGTACGGGTGGGTCCTGGCGTCGACATCGGGATTGACCCGCAGGCTGACCGGGGCGGACTTGCCGAGTTCGCCCGCAATGCGGTCAAGCCGGATCAGTTCGCTTTCGGACTCGACGTTGAAGCACAGGATATCGGCGGCAAGCGCGCGGCGTATTTCGTGCGCCGATTTTCCTACCCCCGAAAACACGATTTTGCGCGGGTCGCCACCGGCTGCGAGCACGCGCTGCAGCTCGCCGCCCGAAACGATATCGAAGCCGCTGCCCAGCCGCGCGAACAGGTTGAGGATGGCGAGATTGGAATTGGCTTTGACCGCGTAGCACACGAGGTGATCGTGGGCGGTGAATGCCGAGTCAAATGCGCGCCAGGCATCGGTCAGCGCTGAGCGTGAGTAAACGAAGCAGGGTGTGCCATGCTCTTCAGCGATGCGGCTGAGCGGGACGGCTTCGGCGTTCAGTTCGCTGTTTTTATAGCCGAAATACGTCACTGGCTGGCAGGCCCCTGCGTTCCGGCCTTCTGGAGGTCCTGCTGGGATGCCGGCGCAGGCTTGACGGGCTGGGCTTCGGGTTTGGGCAGGTAAAGCGGCCCCTTGAATCCGCATGCGCCAAGCAGGGCGGCAAAGAGGAGAGACATGATGATGCGCATGATGTGCGGGACCAGGACGGAAATGACGTCAAATATTAGCACAGCCGTCGAAGTGCCGCCGCTAGCAGCCTGTCGGGCTTGGCCCCATTCACCGGAACGCGTAGCGTTAACGAATCGCTGTTGATCGACGCTTCAGCGCCAGGTTGCTTAAGAAAGAAGCTTTCCGTGTCGAAACGCCGTGCTGCCCAGAACAAACGTCACTTGCATGGCGTTCTTTTCACCCCGTTCTTTAGTGCTTTTCATTTTAGGAGGTTGTCGAACCCCGGTCCGACAAACTCCTAGGCCAGCATGTAGCGATGGCCTTCGGTTTTGATCTCGGCTCTGCGTGCCGCGTAGTCCGGAATAATGCGCGCGACGATCTTCCAGAAGCGCGGCGAATGGTTCATTTGCACGAGATGCGCGAGCTCGTGGACCACCACGTAGTCGACGAGGCGCAGCGGCATCTGGATCAACCGCCAGTTGAGATGAATCCGGCCATCGATGTGACAACTGCCCCAGCGCGTTCTGGCATTGGAGAGACGGATTTCCGGTTCGGCAACCTCAAGCAGGGGATGGAAGTGCGCGATTCGCTGATGAAAACATTGCAGCGCTTCCCGCCGCAGCCAGTCCGTGGCCTTCTTTTTCATCTTGTCCGCGTTCTGCGCCCAGGCCGAACAGGCGATAAACCGGCTGCCGTCGACACGGATTTCGCGCTGATCCGGCAGCAGCGTGAGCCGCAGCGGCTGTCCGAGCAGCATCAGTGTCTCTCCGTCCTGCCATTGGCGGGGCGGCGGGCGGTGCTCCTGCCATACGGCAAGCTTTCCAAGCACCCAGGCATCGTGCTTGCGCAGCAGGGCCTCGATCGCGCGCTGGCTTGCCTGCCACGGCGCGCCGACGCTCAAACCGTGTTCGTCTATGGTGAACGAGATCGAGCTGCGCCGCCGGCTGCGTTTTACCGTGTAGCTCACCACTTGGCCGGCCAAACAGGTCTGCGCCTGCGACAGCAATGGCGCTTCGCTCCGCCGGAACTCCAGCGGCAGATCGAGTTGCGCGGTTTTAGGCTTGGCCATGGGTGTTGATCCGCTGCATTTCGGCTTCGATCCAGTTCTCGACCTGCTCATTGAGTTGCTCGGTGCTCAGATTTTGCGGAGAGATCGGCGCACCGATGCTGACCGTGATCAGCCCGGGATGCTTCAGGAAGGCGTTGCGCCGCCAGAATTCCCCCGCATTGTGCGCGACCGGCACTACCGGGGCCCCGGTCTGCACCGCCAGCCAGGCGCCGCCCGGGTGATATTTGCCGCGCTTGCCCGGCATAGTGCGCGTGCCTTCCGGGAACATCACGATCGAGAAGCCCTGCTTGAGCCGCTCACGGCCCTGGTCGGACATCTGCTTCAATGCACGTGTGCCGGCGCGGCGGTCAATGGCAATCGGCGAGAGCATCGCCAGCCCCCAGCCGAAGAACGGCACCCACAGCAGCTCGCGCTTGAGCACCCAGACCTGCGGCGGAAAGATGACCTGATAGGCGAGGGTTTCCCACGCTGACTGGTGCTTGGACAGGATGATGCAGGGTTCGCTCGGAATATGCTTGCTGCCGATCACGCGATAACGTATGCCGCAGAGAATGCGCACCGCGGCGATATTGATGCGCGCCCACCAGGAAATGATGCGATAGCGGGTCAGCGGCGCGAACGAAAAGGTGGCAAGCGCGATGACTGCAAAAATCGGGGTGACGAGAATCTGGAACAGCGCAAACAGGCAGGATCGCAGCAGGATGCCAAGCTTCATCGGAGGATGGCTTTGACCGCCTCGGCCAGATCGGCAAAAACCTGGGTGCCGGCCGGCAACTCGCCCTTGCCCCGGGTTTTTTTCCCCTTGCCGGTCAGGACCAGGATCGGCTGGGCGCCGACGGCAGCCGAAGCCTCCAGGTCGCGCAGCGCATCGCCGATGCTGGGCACGTCTTTCAGGTTGACGTTGAAACGGCGCGCGATTTCCTCGAGCAAGCCGGATTTGGGCTTGCGGCAGTTGCAGCCGGCATCCTGCGCGTGCGGGCAGAAAAAGATGGCATCGACGCGACCGCCGGCCTGGCCGAGCGCGCGGTGCATCTTGTCGTGAATGGCGTTGAGCGTCGCCATGTCGAACAGTCCGCGGCCCACGCCCGACTGGTTGGTGGCGACCACCACGTGATAACCGGCCTGGTTGAGGCGAGCAATCGCCTCCAGGCTGCCGGGGATCGGCTTCCACTCGTCCGGGCTTTTGATGTAGGACGTGCTGTCGTAGTTGATGACGCCGTCGCGGTCGAGGATGATGAGTTTCATGCCGCGAGCTTTGAGATATCGGCCACTTGGTTCATTTCCTTGCGAAGATCGGCTAATAGCGCAAGCCGGTTGTGCCGCAAGCCGGCGTCCTCCACCATGACCATGACGGAATCAAAGAAAGAGTCCACCGGCGACTTCAGGACTGCGAACGACTTCAAGTAACCCGTGAAGTCACCTTGCTTGAAAAGCAAAGTGGCCTGTTTGGACGTGGCCCTGAGCGCGTCAAAGAGGACCTGCTCGGCGGGTTCTTTCAGCATACCGGCTTCTGCGTTTATAAAAGACTCCCCCTTGGCTTCCGCCTGTTTGAGGATATTCACCACACGCTTGTTTGCCGCTGCAAGGCTCTGTGCTTCGGGCAATTCAGCGAACGCCCGCACCGCCGCGAGTTGGTGTGGGATCACATTGAGACGCACGGGGTGCATGCAAAGCACGGCTTCCACTTCGTTGGCACTGTACCCGCCGTCGCGAAGATGGCCGCGCAAGCGCTCAAAAATAAAAATTCCGAGATCCGTATGGGCGGCACCGAGCGTTTTTGACGGAAATACAGAAAAAGCCATGTTGACAAGATCGAAGAGCGATACCGGCAAATCACCTTCAATCAAAATCCGGATCAACCCCAACGCGTGGCGGCGCAAGGCCAACGGATCCTTGTCTCCTGTCGGTTGTTGACCGATCCCAAACATTCCGGCAAGGGTTTCCAGTTTGTCAGCCAGCGCAAGTGCAGTGGCAATGTCGTTGCCGGGCAGCGCGTCGCCGGCAAAACGCGGCCGGTAGTGCTGTTCGATGGCATCCGCCACGCGCGGGTCTTCGCCATCGGCGAGCGCATAGTAACGCCCCATGATTCCCTGCAA
>Ga0153916_10004465_pt1 | contig 10565 bp, 6 predicted proteins | sample Opewatmetagenome_FD_109642 | JGI IMG/M metagenome (GOLD analysis project Ga0153916, IMG submission 109642) | Freshwater wetland microbial communities from Ohio, USA - Open water 3 Core 3 Depth 4 metaG | ecosystem: Environmental > Aquatic > Freshwater > Wetlands | place: USA: Ohio, Lake Erie, Old...
CCCACACGGGCTTGCAGACCGTGTAGGTCCGCTGCCGCGTCTCCCACACCGGCTTGCAGACCGTGTAGCAGATCTGCTTGGTCCGGGTCTCCCACACCGGCTTGCAGACCGTGTAGGTCCGCTGCCGCGTCTCCCACACCGGCTTGCACACCGTGTAGGTGCACTGTCGGGTCTCCCAGACGGGCTTGCAGACCGTGTAGCAGATCTGCTTGGTGCGGGTCTCCCACACCGGCTTGCACACCGTGTAGGTGATCTGCTTGGTGCAGGTCTCCCACACCGGCTTGCGCACGGTGTAGCTGATCTGCTTGGTGCAGGTCTCCCACACCGGCTTGCACACGGTGTAGCTGATCTGCTTGGTGCAGGTCTCCCACACCGGCTTGCAGACCGTGTAGGTCACTTCCCGGTAGCAGGTCTCCGGGACATACTTGGTGCAGGTGATCGTTTTCGGGACGCAAACACGCTCCCAGCACGTCTTGTAGCAAGCGAACTGCTGCTTCTCGTAGACGATTTGCCTGCACGTCTTCATGACCGTGCTGCACTGCTCCGCGCAGGCGGTCTCGGGGCAGCCGGCGGGCCTGCACCGATGGTACCGCGCCGCGCCGCAGTAGCTGGCGTCGGCCGTGCTTGCCGTCATCATTGCCAGGAGGGCAACCATGATCGGCACCCCCAAAGCGGTTCTCATCTCACGCCTCCTTCAAAGATCTCCAGAGACTAGCGGGGCCTGGTCAAACGGGCATAGCCCGTCTAATGCTTCTTCGGCCGACCCATTCGGCGTACATTAACGACATTGCCCAAAACGCCGCTACATCGCAGATACCATAGACTTCGTATAGATTGCGTAATGGCGCGGCATTTGTCGCCTATGTAGGATGTATCGCCAATATGCGTTGTGTGCTTGAAATAAAGTAAATGAAAAGCGTACGATATATGGGGCATATAGGATGATTCCATAGGCATTCGCCGTTTCCGCAAACCCGCCGGCTCGTGCCGTTAACGACGAGGCGGCCGTCACCCAGACGCCTCGTGCCCCTCTTCTCCCCGATGCCGCCTTCTTCCTGTATGCCCCGCTGCAGACAGGTAGGCGATAGGCCGTCCGACCAAGATTGCCGGTGTGGCGGCGATTGCCGGGTTGGCGGCGACGGCTGCCCGTCAGCCGGCCATCATGAGAAGAGTCCGGCAGATCGGCCCGCAAGCGGCCCTTGCCCACCGCCGGCTCAGGTTTGAGGCATCACAGGAGGCAACGCCTGCCCCGCCCGCCCGGCCGGACAGCCTCTTGTCGAAATCTGAGGGAGGCCATAGATTACGATTACACGGTGCATCCCGAATGCGGGGTGGTCGCCCCTGTGAGGCGCAACCCCGCGGGAGGCCCCTTACCCGGTGGTGTAATGGTAACACAAGGGATTTTGGTTCCCTCGTTCCAGGTTCGAGTCCTGGCCGGGTAGTCTGAGCTTTTGTCCAGGACGGCGGGCCCTCGTGTTTCTCGGGAAATGCGGGGCTTTGCTGTTTCTCGTACGGGCCCTTACGGGCCGATTGGCGCGGATGCTGCGCCGGGTTTTGCGCCGCCTGAGAACGGCCTTGGGGATGATCCGCTCCAGTTGCATCTGCACGTTGGCGTTCGCCTGGCGGGAGCGGGTTATGACGTACTCCGTCCCTGGCCCGGCTTGCTCAAACACCTCCTCCAGGTTGGGGCGAAGCCGTATCGGACAGGACTTGCGATAGGATACCCGCGACCGTCTTCGCAGAGCAAGGGATCGGCCTGGATCACCGGTCCGGACGCAGGTCCTGCGCTTCACGGATGGCGTCGTCGGCGGCCTTCTTTTCGCCCATGCCGCGCAGCAGATCGGCCAGACTCATGTAGCGATACGCGAGCAAGCCGCGGAGCGGCTGCGCCTTGGGATCGTTCTCGAGGAGCTCCTTGAGCGACGCGATGGAGGCCTCGAACATGGAACGGGCCTCGGGCAATCGTCCCCTTTGCTGGAGCAGCCCGCCCAGAGAGTCGTGAATGAGGGCCATTCCGAACTTGTAGGAGGAAGTCCGGGGAAAGCGGCGGACGAGCGACGATTGAAGGACGAGGGCCTTGCGGAGATGGGTTTCCGCGCCCGGTGGGTCGGTCTTCCGGAGCATGCCCGCCAAGCCGAGGCGAATATGGATCTGAGAGACCGCATAATCCGGGACGTTGGGATGTTCCGCGACGAGTTCCTCGGAGATTTCCAGGGCTTTGTCGAGCATCTGCCGCTGCGGCGGGTCGGCGACCCCCGGCGCGAAGGCCCGCCAGGCCTCCAGCATCGCATACGTCTTGCAGAGATCGTGGCGGTAGTCGGGCACGTCAGGGTACTCTTTGACCAACTCCTGCAAGATCCTGGTCGCCTTGTTCGCGGCCTCCGCCGGCCGGTCCGGATCGCGGCCAAACCATCGTGGAAACACCTCGCGATAGCACAGGGCGAGCAGGTGGCGATAGTCCGGAACGGTGGGATGCTCGGCCACCAGCCGCTCCAACAGGGCGATGGCCTTTTGCAGGCTCTCCTCCCCCGGGTCTGGGCCAAAGACGGGAAATCGCGGCGGAGGACCCGGCAGAGGGGCATGGGGTCCAGGGGCGGGATCGGGAGGGGCGTGTGCCGGGCCGGCCTGGTCTTTTTCCGGCCCGCGCGGCCCAGGCGGCGGCCCAGGCGGACCCTTGGCAAAACCTGGAGGGCCGCCGCGGGGGCCGCGGCGACGGCCCGGGGCAGGCGGACCGCCCGGGGCAGGCGGAGGAGGCCCCGCTGAAAGACCTGGCCCCTTGCCGAGGAAGTAGTACGTCCGCGCCAGCTCGTACCGGGACTGGGGTGAGGCGGAGGCTTCCGAGGAGTCGGCCTTCAGCGTGGCCAGGGCGTCCGCGTAGGACGCGCGCCCTGCCCCCGGCTCACCCATCGCCCAGTACACGTTGCCGAGCTCGTTCTGGATCCGCGCGATCTCCGTGCGAAGCTCCGCATCTTCCCCGGAGGAGTCCACGAGTCGTCGGTACGCCTCGATCGCGCGCAAGTAGGCGGCTTTCGACTCTTCATAGTGGCCCAGTCGCTGGCGGATGTCGCCGACGCGGCGGTTGGCTTCGGCGACCTTGCGGCGGAGCCTGGCGTCGCCGCCGCTCTGGGCGGCCAGGCGGTCGTAGAACTCAAGCATGTGCTCCAACAGGGCGGCCGCCTCCTTGGACAACACCGGCTGGACCGGGACCGTAAAGTCCTCGCCCGCGTCGCCCACCAAGGTCAGGGTCGACGCCGACCGAATCCGGTCCGGGGCGAACTGCTGGAAGATCTTGTCCAGGGCCTCCAGCGCCAGGGCCGAGGTGTCTTCGGCCTTCCTTCGCTGCTTGGCCTCTTCCACGTTCGCCTGCGTCGTCTGCACGTAGCCCACGCTGGTGACGACGGCAACCAGGACGAGCAGCGCCAGCGTGCTCGCCGCCAGGCTGGCCAGGGCCCGGTTCCGCCGCGACCAGCGCCAGAGGCGTTCGGCCAAGGAGACCCGGCGGGCCTGAATCGGCCGGTCGTCCAGGAAACACTGGAGGTCGCGGGCCAGCTCTCCCGCCGAACGGTATCGATGTGCGGGATCACGGGCGATTGCCTTCAGCACGATCGTCTCCAAGTCGCGGGGGATCCCGGGATCAAGCTTTCGCGGGCGGACGGGCTCGTCGTGGGTGATTTTTCGGATCAGGTTGCTGCGGTCGGTGTCCTCAAAGGCCGGCCGCAAGGTGAGCAACTCGTACAGGGTCAGCCCCAGACTGTAGATGTCGCTGCGGGCGTCCGTCTGGCCGGAAAACTGCTCCGGCGCCATATAGCGCAGCGTCCCCACCATGCCGCCGGTCTGCGTCACGTTCTCCTGCTCCATGGCCTTGGCCAGCCCGAAATCCGTGATCCACACGACGCCTTGCGCGTCCAGCAACAGGTTCGCCGGCTTGATGTCGCGGTGCAGGGTATCGTGGGCATGGGCGTAGTGGATCGCTTCGGCCACCTGGAGTCCGATCGCAGCCGCGCTCCGCCAATAGGACGGGCCCAACCGCCGCGCATCCAGCGGGGCCTGCGCGGGCACAGAGGCTTCGATCGCTGCCTCGGAACTCCCGTTGACTTTAGTATCGCGGTCGCCCTCGAAATCCTCGGTCGCTGCGCTCACGGCAGGCGACCGCGACAAAGCGGTCCCGGGCCGCTGCTCCCCGGGCGGGCTCCCCGTTTCGGCGGAGTCGAGCGACGCGAGACGGAACTCCCGCGATTGCCAGAAATGCCCCTCCACGAGCATTCCGGCAAGGCGAGCGGCTTCGCTTGCGGACTGCGGGCGCGGCGGCCCTCCATCCTCCTCGCCCCGCGCCGCCGCGCCGGAAAGGCAGATTTGCTGGAGGCTGGCAAGAATCGCCTCCAGCCCCACGCCCCGGATGAGCTGCATGACGATGTAGTGAAACCCCTCGTGCTCGCCCACGCCGAATACGGGGACGATGTTGGTGTGGTGCAGCCGTGCGGCCGTCTGCGATTCCCGATGAAAACGCTGCACTTGTCGCGGATTCAGGAGCGACTGCCGGGGCAAGACCTTCACGGCGACGTGGCGGCCGAGCGACTCCTGAAAGGCCTCGTAGACGATTCCCATCCCGCCGCGGCCAATCTCGCCGAGAATGCGGAAATCGCCGAGGCGTTCCAGCCTGGGGGCCCCCAGGGAAACCCGCGCGCCGCTGGCCTCTTCCTTGTGGGCCTTGAGCCGCTCGACGGCGGCAATGGCGGGGAAAAGCTCCTCAATCTCCGCGGCCAATTCCGGATGCTTCGCCGCGTACTCGGATATCGAGGGAAACTGCCCGCTCCGCTGCCGCTCGATGAACTCGGCCGCCAGGACCTCCAGCGGATCGCGCTGTTCATCCGGCTGAGACATCGGGGCGTTCCTCGAAAAAGCCGGGCATCTGGGACAAGACGCTTCTGAGCCGCTTGACGGCGCGAACGTAGCGGATGCTGGCGGCCTTCTGCTTGATCCCCAATACCTCCGCGACCTCACTGTTGCTCAGTTCCTCGAAATGCCGAAGCGCGAGGACTTCCTGATCCAGGGGGTCCATCGCGCCAACCGCCTGCTCCACCTGGCCGAGCATTTCTGCGCGGGCTGCCACCTGGCTCGGGGAGGTGAAGTGACCCACAAACTGGGCTGCCAGGGAGGCCGAGGTCGCCTGCGGATACCCGCAGCCATGCCGGCCGACCTCCCGACCCGCGTCCCGCATCTGCGCTGTCAGGTGATGGCGGTGCACATCGATCAGGGTCTGCATGAGGATCATCCGCAGCCAGACGAAGGGAGAGAAGGACGAATCGGGGCCATAGTGTTCAAGCCGCCCGGCAGCGGCAAGATACGCTTCCTGGAGAACGTCATCCGGGTCCACGCGACCGAGCAGACGCCGGTCCATACGGAAATTGACCATTCGCCACAGACGCTCCCGATGCTGCGAGAAAAGCTCCGCCAGGGCTTCCCGGTCGCCGCGCTTCAACCGACACGCCAGTCCGTCGGACTCTTCGAATGTGTCAACCACGAAAAGTCCCTTACCTAGCTAAACGAAAGCACACTGCCTCATTCTACAGACGAACTCGCCCGTAGCCTGCATTATTCATGGAGGACGGTCTGTAGAAAGCCGGAACCGCCTCCCGTTTACCATCTCGGTCGAAGCCCGCGGTATGCCCGCTTCGGGGCACCCACGTTGTGATTGCGGCCACCATTTCTGGGGGTTCGTGGATAAGCAACTGCTAGCTGCCGGCGTGGTCATTGGGGTCTGGCAAGCTCAGCAATTGGGGAGAGCTGGGTGGAGCTTGGCAGCCGGTTGTCCGGGGTGACAACGTCCTCGCGAGCGACAAAATGTCGGAGTCCTTGCGCAACATCTTCCCGGAAGTCGAGGTCTTGGAAGCTCGCGTCCAGGAGACCGACATGAGCGATGGCGGCGTGAAGAGACGGCCCGTGACTTTCTCGCTCGACACGGCTCCACGGAGAGTACCGTGCCACGGGTCGGACTGCTCATCCGGCGACGGTTTCTCCCTGGTCCGCCTCATCCAGGGCATGGTGTGCAAGCGAGAGACGAACCGGCGGGGATTTGCCGTGTGTGATGCTTTTGGGAGACCTGGGCGCGGGGTCTGCGTCAATTACTTCGAGTACGTCATCACGATCAAGTATGCGGCGTCACGAGCCGCGGCGAGGACCGCGGAGTGAAAGATCGGCTCGACGCCCCTGCCCTGGGAGGAACTCCAGGAAGGATGCACGGGGGTTGTAGAAAGACACGGTCGCTTCCCGTTTCATGTCTCGGACCAAGCGCGTGCTTGGCCTGTTTCGGGAGGCAATTCTGAAAGGTGGTGATCTATGTTGCGACGGAGTGTTGTGGCGGGCGGAATCGTCCTGGCGTTGATCGCGTCGTTGGCTTGGGCTCAGCCGCCGAAGGGCCCTGGAGGGCCCGGGGGTGGGCCGGGGGGTATGATGGCATTCGGCGGGCCCGGCGGGATGCAGGTATCCCGCCTGATGTTGCTCGGTATGCCCGAGGTCCAGAAGGAGCTCAAACTCGACGACCAGCAGCAGGGTGACGTGAAGGAGTTGATGGCGGAATCGCAGAAGCAGATGCGCGCCGGTTTTGGGGGCATGGACTTCCGGAAAATGCAGGACATGAGCCAGGAGGAGCGCAACAAGCTCTTCGCGGAGATGCGCAAGAAGGGCGAGGAGGCCAACAAGCAGACCGACGAGAAGGTAGGCAAGATCCTGGATGCGGGGCAGCTTGAGCGGCTGGAGCAGTTGCGGCTCCAGCGCGAGGGGGTGGCGGCCTTCAGTCGCCCCGAGGTCGCCAAGCGGCTGGGCCTCACTGAGGACCAGCAAGCGAAGATCAGGAAGATTCAAGAGGAGGCCCGCCGGCCGCCAACCGGCGGTTTCCCAGGCCCGGATGCCACGGATGAGGAGCGCAAGGAGTTCTTCACTCGCATGCAGAAGCAGCGCGAGAAGCTGCCGGCCGACATCCTGGCCGTTTTGACGGAGGAACAGCAGCAGAAGTGGACCGAGATGAAGGGGAAGGAATTCAAGTTCCCGCAGCCCCGCTTCGGCCCCGGCGGCCCGGGTGGCCCCGGCGGACCGGGTGGCCCCGGCGGCAAACCCGCCGAGCGTCGTCGGCCGCCCGCCCAGAAAGAAGCGCAATAACCTCCGTCGCGCCTCCGCGTTAGAGGAGTTGAGCCGGCGCCGGAGGTGCTGGCTCAACTCCTCCCCTTGAAAGGCAGCGGAGATAGTCTGCGCTGACTGATGAAGGAGACACTGTGATGCGAACCGCCGTGTATTGCGTGGCCTTGTTGGCCGTGGCGTGCTTGGCCCCTGGCGCTCGCGGCGAAGACTGGCCGGGCTTTCGAGGCCCGAACGGCTCGGGCGTCAGCTCGGAGGCGGGGCTGCCTCTGACCTGGAGCGACACGGAGAACATCGCCTGGAAAGCCGAACTGCCAGGCCGCGGCAGCTCCAGCCCGATCGTTTCGGGCGACCGCGTCTTTGTCACCTGCTACAGCGGCTACGGCTTGGACCCGTGGAATCCCGGCGACCCGGAGAAGCTGACGCGGCACCTCGCGTGCTTCAGTCTCCGCGACGGGAAGGCGCTGTGGCAGAAGTCGGTCCCGGCGACCCAGCCGGAGGACCCTTACCAGGGACAAATCACGGAGCACGGTTACGCGTCGAGCACGCCGGCCGCCGACGCCCAACGGGTGTTTGTCTTCTTCGGCAAGTCGGGCGTGCTCGCGTTCGACCGCGAAGGCAAGCAGCTCTGGCAAACGAGCGTGGGGACCGGCTCGGCGATGATGGGACGGGGCTCAGGAACCAGCCTCCTGCTGCACAAGAACCTCGTGATCGTGAACGCCAACGCGGAAAGTGAAGCGCTCCTGGCCCTCGACCAACAGACCGGCCGCGAAGTCTGGAGGGCAGAAGCAAAAGGCTATTCGGGATCCTATAGCACGCCGGTGCTCGTCGAGAAGTCCCGCGGCAAGCAAGAGCTGGTCGTCTACATGCCCGACGAGGTGTGGGCCTTGGACCCCGACAAGGGCGGTCTCGTGTGGTATTGTGCCGGGATGCGTGGCGAGCCGATTACGGGCCTCGTTGCAGCGGAGGGGATCGTTTACGCCGCGGGCGGTGGCATGATGGGCTCGGGCTCCACAGCCATCCGTGCCGGCGGCCGCGGCGACGTGTCGGCCAGCCACACCGTCTGGAAGCAGTCCGCCGGCTCGTACATACCTTCGCCCGTCGCCGTGGGCGGTCACGTTTATTGGGTCGATGAGCGCGGTGTGGCCTGTTGCCTGAAGGCCGGCACGGGCGAGCAGGTTTATCGCCAGCGGCTGCCCGGGGCCGGCGGGGTGTACGCCTCTGCGGTCGCCGCCGACGGCAAGCTCTACGTGGTCACCCGCCGCAACGGCACGTTCGTGCTGGCCGCCGGGCCCGAATTCAAGGTCCTTGCCCACAATCGACTGCCATCCGACTCCACCGATTTCAACGCCAGCCCCGCCGTCAGCGACGGGCGCGTGCTTCTCCGCTCGAATCGGTCCCTTTACTGCATCCGAGCGAAGTGAACGAGTAGGAAGGGCGATCGATCACTCGATAAGGAGGACGTATGGCCGTGATCGGCTCTCGGCTCGGCGCCCTGGAGAGGACTTCCCCCGCAACCGCTCCCCGCCCCGAGTGGGCCGAGGAGCGGAGGACCCTGCGCTCGGTGACGGTGATCGTTCCCGCGTTCAACGAGGCCGGCGCCATCGGCCAGGTCGTCAGGGATCTGGTCGCGCGATGCCCTGAGCACGAGATCCTCGTTATCGACGACGGCTCCACGGACAATACCGGCGAGCTCGCCACGTCGGCCGGCGCGCAGGTGATCCGTCACGATTGGAACAAGGGATACGGCGCGAGCCTCAGGACGGGGTGCCGGCACGCGCGCGGCGACGTCGTCGTCTGCTTCGACGGCGACGGGCAGCACGACGCCGGCGACGTCGAGCGGCTGGTGGATGAGATCGGCCCCCATGACATGGTGGTGGGAACGCGATCGCACGACTCCTATGAGCCGCTCATCCGACGGCCGGGCAAGCTCCTGCTGGCCGCCTTCGCCAACTTCCTCGCGGGCGTCAAAATCCCCGACCTGAATTCCGGTCTCCGCGCGTTCAAGCGGGACGTGATCCTGCGATATCTCCACCTCATGCCTACGGGCTTCTCTTTCTCGACAACGAGCACCTTCGCGATGCTCAAGAGCGGCTGTCCGGTGAAGTGGGTGCCGATCAAGGTCAAGAAGCGGATCGGCACGAGCTCGGTGTCCCAAGTTCGCCACGGCCTGCAAACGCTGCTCCTGATGATCCGCCTGACGACGCTCTTCGAGCCTTTGAAAGTCTTCCTGCCCGTGAGCGCGCTGTTCATGCTCGTGGCGATCGGATTCCTGATCGCCAATCTCTGGGCCGGCCGCAACGTGCCGCAAACCTCGGTCATTATGTCCGTATCGAGCATCATGGTCTTCCTCATGGGGCTGGTGATGGATCAGGTGGCCGCCCTGCGCCGGGAGAAACACGAATGAGCGGCGATTTCGTCATGGGCCGCCGGTACGAAAAGAACCGCTTCACGATCGAGGAAGTCCGCGCGTTCTGGGACTCCGTCGCCGACCAGTACGTCCACGAGGGGGAATCGCTGGCGGAAACGCACTTTCAGAGGTTCGAGCGGGCCTTCGCGCACTTCCCTCCCCGCGACGGGATGCGGGCGCTGAACATCTGGAGCCGCAACGGCGAAGCCATCGATTACTTCCGCAGCCGCGCGCCGCAGGTGGAACTCGTCAATGCCGAGGTCTCGCCGCGCTTGATCGAGAAGGCCCGCGCGCGCTATCCGAGCGAGACGTTCATCAGTACCGATCTCCTGTCGCTTCCCTTCGCCGCCGAGGAGTTCGACTTCGTCCTTTCCCTGGAGACCCTCGAGCACGCACCCGATCCGCTCAGGTTTCTTCGGGAGCTTGCCCGGGTGCTCAAGCCGGGCGGGACCCTCGTCCTGAGCTGCCCGCCCGCGACGGCCGAGCTGCCGCTGAGGATCTACGAGCTGTTCCTGCCCAATCACGGTGAAGGGCCCCACCGCTTCCCCTCGTCGGGCGAGGTCAAGGGTCTGGTTCATGCCGCCGGCCTCGTGCTCAGACGCCACGAGAGCACGCTTTTCATCCCCGTGGGGCCGCGCTTCCTCAGACGGCTCGATCCGCTGGTCGAGCGTATCGTCGCGAAGACGCCGTTGGCTGAGCTCGGCATCCGCCAGTTCTTCGTTTGCGAGCGGCCGCGGGGCGCCGGCCCCTGGCAGGAGCTCATCCGCGAGGTGGTGGAGACGAATCTCTGCACGCGCTGTGGAACGTGCGTGGGCGTTTGTCCGTCGGGCGTGTTCGAGTTCGAGGCGATCGACGAGGAGTGCCTTCCCGCCGCCGTCCGGCCGGAGGCGTGCGTTCGGTGCGGCCTATGCACGGACGCCTGCCCGGGCAAGCGCGTGTCGTTTGCCCAACTGCACGCTTCGGCCGGCGATGCGCCGATCGCAAGCGCGGAGCTGGGTCCGATCCGCCGCATTCGCGTGGCCCG
>Ga0153916_10004466_pt1 | contig 10563 bp, 8 predicted proteins | sample Opewatmetagenome_FD_109642 | JGI IMG/M metagenome (GOLD analysis project Ga0153916, IMG submission 109642) | Freshwater wetland microbial communities from Ohio, USA - Open water 3 Core 3 Depth 4 metaG | ecosystem: Environmental > Aquatic > Freshwater > Wetlands | place: USA: Ohio, Lake Erie, Old...
CACTGAATGACACCGGAACCCAGCTACTCAGTCTTGGTCAATGAAAATCGGAATACCGAATCCCGTCAAAAAATCAAGTCCTCAAGTCTGAAATGGGATGCCAATCGAGACGTGAGTTGAACTTACAACTAACAGTTTTAGAGATATATGGGATACGACAAGGCAAGTCAAGCTGACAGGTCTCATCAACTTGCGCTCCATCAATACCGATGCGTTTTAGTTCACGAATTCGTTCTTCGTCTGGAGGGGGCGCATGCACACCAGAATCGGCGCCATGAATTCCGGAGTCCGCTGGCCGCTGAGTGGGAGAGCCCTGGGAAATTTAACAAAAAAACTCCCTGGGCCTACCCATCACACGACTGACCAGCCGCGGCGGCAGGGCTGCATTCATGGAATGCCGCCACATTGCATCGACCATCAACGCATCACATCGCGGCAGCCCGGCAACACAGTGGCATGCGTCTATACGAGCACCTCAAGACAGGCGGGATGTCCGAGGAACCCTTGGGGACTGGCGCTGGCACCGTAAGCTCCCGACTGAAACACCACCACCAGATCACCCACCTGGGCCACCGGCAAATCCATGCGATCGGCCAGCAGGTCCAGCGGGGTGCACAGGGGCCCCACAACGGAAGCTGTCTCCCTGGCTTCAAGACCGACCTTGTTGCCTATGGTGACGGGATAGTTCTTGCGCACCACCTGCCCGAAGTTGCCGGAGGCCGAAAGGTGGTGATGCAGCCCCCCGTCGGTCACCAGAAAAACCTGTCCGCGCGACACCTTGCGGTCAATGATGCGGCTCACATACACGCCGGCTTCGCCCACCAGATAGCGCCCAAGTTCAATCACCAATGACGCATCGGGCAACTCAGCCTTGGCCCGCACGGCCAGGCGCTCCAGATTCAGGCCAATGGGCTGCAGATCAAGCCGTTCCTCCCCCGGGAAGTAGGGAATGCCAAGACCGCCACCCAGATTCAAAAAGCGCACCGGCAGTGGTGCAAGATCGGCCAGTCTGAGAGCCAGTTCATAGGATTTCCGCTGCGCTTCACAAATCGATTCGGCACGCAGGTTCTGGGAACCGGCAAACAGATGAAACCCTTCAAAAGCCAGGCTGGCCCGGCCAATGGCGGCCAACAGCTCCGGCATCTGTTCAACGTCCACCCCAAACTGCTTGGGACCGCCTCCCATCTTCATGCCCGAACCTTTCAGTTCGAAATCCGGATTGACCCGCACGGCCACGCGCGCCGGCACGCCCAGTTCTCGCGAGATGGATTCGAGCAGCGCGACCTCGCGCATCGATTCGACATTGACAAGCACCCGGGATGCAACCGCCTGACGCAGCTCGGGAGACCTTTTGCCTGGCCCTGCAAAGCTGGTCTCCAGCGGATCGGCCCCGGCATCCAGCGCCACCTTCAACTCCCCTGCTGATGCGACATCTATACCGTCCACCAGTCCCGCCATGAAGCTCACCACCGCCGGCATCGGGTTGGCCTTCATGGCGAAATGAAGCTTGACCGTCGTGGGGAGCGCTTCCCGCAACTCTGACACCCGCCGCCGAAGCACGGCGCGATCGTAGGCATAAAAAGGCGTTTGCCCCACCCGTTGCGCGAGCATGGACAGGCGCTCTCCACCGATCACCAGTTCCCCCCGGTGCACCGGGAAGTGCTGCATGGGCGCATGAACTGGCAGTTGACGTTCCGGGACTTGCATGGACTTGAACTCCGGTTTGGAGATGGGGCTATGCGGTGCTGCGTGCGGCCCAGCTCGTGGAAAGCAATTTGCGATCGATTTTTCCGTTGGGGTTGCGCGGCAACGGCCCGGCAACGGCTTCAATACGCGCCGGCACCATGTAGGCCGGCATGCGCGCCCGGCATTCAGACATCAAGGCATTCAGGTCTAGCACCTTCGTCACTGAAGGCGGGGTCGCTATCACATGTATAGCTTGCCCCAGCGTCGGATGATCCACACCAAAGGCCACGCACTCCCCCACCAACCGGGTGGCATACAGAATCTCCTCCACTTCGGTGGGGCTTACCCGGTAGCCGGAGGTTTTCATCATCTCATCGCGCCGGCCAATGAAGTACAGGAATCCGTCGGCGTCCCTGCGGACCGTGTCACCCGAAAAGACCGCATATTCAGGCAACTGCAAACCCGGTTGCCTGCCCGGCGCATCCGGCGCCAGCAGCTTGTAACGCTCCGCTGTCTTTTCCGCATCATTCCAGTAGCCCATGCCCACCAGGGCGCCGCGATGCACCAACTCACCCGCTTCATCCGGGCCGCAAGGGGTGCCATCTTCCCGCAGCACCAGGAGCTCGGCATTGGGAATGGCCTTGCCAATCGAGTCGGGCCGCCGGTCAACCTCTTCGGGTGGCAGGTACGTCGAGCGAAAAGCCTCTGTCAGCCCATACATCAGAAAGGGGCGGGCCTTGGGAACACGCCGGCGCAACAGGGTCAGCGTCTCAAGCGGCATGCGCCCACCGGTGTTGGCAAAATAGCGCAATGACTCATTGATCGAGACCGGCCAGTCCAGTTGCCCCAGCTGGATGTACAAGGGCGGCACTGCGGTGAGCCCCGTTACTTTTTCACGCTCCAGGGCCTTGAGCACATCGCGTGGCATGAGATAGTTCAGCAGCACAACACGCGCACCGGCATGAAACGCTGTCGTCAACTGGCTGAAGCCGGCGTCAAAGGACAGTGGAAGTGCCGCCAGCAAGGTGTCGCTGGCCGTGTTCTCCAGGTAGGACGCCACACTCTTGGCCCCTGCGACCAGGTTTCGGTGGGATAGCACGACCCCTTTGGGCTTGCCCGTGCTGCCCGAGGTGTACAGAATGGCCGCCATGTCCACATCAATCACCCGGTGCCCGGTGCGCAAGGGACTCTGGAGCAGTTCGCTCCAGCGGCATGACAGCAGAGACTTGGGGAGCCATGGCGCTGTCCGGTCAGCCTCCCCGGCTGGATCGGTCACAAGCACGTGACGCAGGTCTGGACACGCGCCCACAACATCCGACAGCAAAGCCAGACGATCAGGGGAGGTGACCAGCACCCGCACATTGCAGTCCCGCAGGATAAAGCCCACCTGTTCGGGCTTGAGCAAGGGGTTGACCGGCACAAAAACCGCCCCAGCCGCCGGCGCCCCAAAACTCGCAATGACCGTTTCGAAACGCTTTTCCAGATAAATGGCAACCCGCTCACCCCGCCCCAAGCCGAGGGCCATCAATCCCGCTGCGAATTGCTTGACAGCGAGATGAAGTTCGCCATAGTGCAGGGACGAACCAGCGCTGGTCAAAGCACAATCATTCGGGGCTCTATCGGCAGACAGGGCAATCAGTTCAGGCAGGAGTGTCGATTCGGGCATACCCATCAGGCTCAAACAACAAGAACGGTTTTTGATTTAACCGGATATTACTGTCAGAAAAACAAAATAATATTGATTTATTCGCTATTGCACTGGGAGTAATTGATGGACGTCACACAAGAAGTTCTTCGCATTCTTGACGAGGTTCTCAGTCTGAATGGGCGTTCTGCCTCATTTACCCGCCATACCCATTTGATGGGCGCCGTTCCCGAACTGGATTCAATGGCTGTCGTGTCGCTGATCACCGGTCTTGAGAATCACTTTGCCCTGGTCGTGGACGATGATGACATCGACGGCTCCACCTTTGCCACGGTCGGTTCCCTGGCCGACTTTGTCCGCGGCAAGATTTCGGCCTGAACGCGGGCCCGATCCCTACACCGTCAGCACCGTCCCATGTCAGCGCAGCCAGAAGCCCTCTTCCTCCCGGCGGAAAACGGTCATAGGTTTTGCCTGTTCCATCCCGCCCGGGGAGACCTCACGCGCGGACTGCTGCTGTACATCCATCCGTTTGCCGAAGAGATGAACAAATCCCGCCGCATGGCCGCACTGCAGGCACGCGCCCTGTCAGGCGCGGGTTACGCGGTCCTGCAGATCGATCTGCACGGGTGTGGCGACAGCTCCGGCGATTTCGGTGACGCCACGTGGCAGGGCTGGGTCAATGATGTGGCGCAAGCGGCCCGGTGGCTGCGCACACGTAGCGATGCGCCGCTCTGGCTGTGGGGCCTGCGGGCCGGTTGCCTGCTTGCCAGTGAAGCAGCGCGACAGCTTGATGACGTTTGCCATTTCCTGTTTTGGCAGCCGGCGGCTTCTGGCAAACCGCTCTTGCAGCAATTCTTGCGCCTCAAGATCGCCGCCGACATGCTGACCGGCGATGCCAAAGGCGTCATGGAAAGCCTGCGCCAGCAGCTGAGCCAAGGCGCGCAGGTCGAGATTGCCGGTTACACGCTGTCAGCCGGGCTTGCCAGCGGACTTGAACAGGCAGCGCTTCTTCCCCCTGCGCGCCCAGGCCGGCTGGAATGGATCGAGTTGTCATCCAGGCCCGATGCCAGTCTGCTCCCAGTCTCAGTGCAGAAGCTGGAACAATGGCAACGGACCGAGTCTTCCGTGCGCAGCCAGATCGTGGCCGGCCCCGCCTTCTGGCAAACCAGTGAAATCGAGGAAGCCCCCGCCCTGCTCACTGCCACGCTCGCGGCCCTTGCCGCGAGCGTTACCGTATGAACTACACCGAGCAGCCCATCCTCTTCCCATGCGAAGACGAGACACTGCTGGGCATTCTGGCCCAGCCGGAGGCCCCTGCCCAAACGGGTGTCGTCATCGTGGTCGGTGGCCCCCAGTACCGCGCTGGCAGCCACAGGCAGTTTGTGCTCCTGGCCCGCAAGCTTGCCGCTACCGGCTACCCGGTATTGCGCTTTGACTATCGGGGCATGGGTGACAGTACCGGCGATTTTCGCACCTTTGAAAACGTCAATGCTGACGTGAACTCGGCGATCAACGCACTGCAATCTGCCGTGCCCGATGTACGCAAGGTAGTCCTCTGGGGCCTCTGCGACGGCGCATCCGCCGCTCTGCTTTACTGCCATGCCTCACAGGATGCTCGCGTCGGCGGGCTGTGCCTGCTCAATCCCTGGGTACGATCGGCTGCCAGTCTCGCCAAAACCCACGTTAAGCACTACTACACGCAGCGCCTGCGGCGAAAGGAGTTCTGGATCAAGCTGCTCAGCGGGCGTGTGGCCTCGAGTGCGTTTGACGGGCTGGCGCGCAATATCAAAACGGCGCTGTTCGCGAAGGCGCCCCTCGCCGCTGCCGCTCAATTGCCCTTTCAGGACCGTATGGCCATGGCCTGGAATGCGTTCGACGGCCCCATCCTCTTGCTGCTGAGCGGGGACGACTACACTGCCAAGGAATTTGTCGATCACGCAAAGATCGATCCGGCTTGGTCCGGCACCTTCCTGCATGCGCGTCTAGTGCGTCACGATCTACCAGAAGCAGGCCACACATTTTCAGACGCAGCGTCTCGTGCCCAGACAGAAAATATGACCCTCGCCTGGCTTGCCAAACAGGCCGTACCGCGCAGACCCAGCAGCGATGAGATTTCAGCGTTTTGACCCTTCCCGCTGCGATTTCCCCGAACCGCGAGTGCCGGTTCTTCCCGCGTTTGGCTGGCAATCATTTGAATGGGGGCGACACGAGCTTTTCAGCCCGTTGAACCTGGATACCGAAATCCGTTGGTACACGCGTGGGCGCTATGCCCTGCGCGATGCATACGCTCAAGCCGGAGTAGGCGAACACAGTTCCCTGCTGGCTCCAGCCTATCACTGCCGCACCATGCTCGACCCGGCATTTCGCCTGGGTGCCGAAATCGGCCTTTACTCGTTGACGTCGGACCTCACGCCAAATATGGCGACGCTGGGCAAACGTTTGGCCTCCTGCAAGAAACCTGTCAAGGCACTACTGGCCACCCACTACTTTGGATTCCCTCAGGCGCTAGAAGCACTCGCGGTCTTCTGTGCAGAGCATGGAATTGCCCTGATTGAAGATTGCTCTCATGCCATGTGTCCAGGGCCAGGAGCCATTCCCATCGGCAAGACAGGGGACTATGGCATCACAAGCCCCTACAAGTTCTTTCCCTGTGAAGATGGCGGTGCGCTTTGGTCCAATAACGGAGCCACCTTGCCAAATTTCCCGCAGCGATCGCGCAGTCTTATTCGGGAACTAAAGGGCGCGCTGCACTCGGTTCAACGTGCTCAAGTGTTGTCACACTTGCTGGATATCAAGACTCTGGACGCTGAAGTTGACGCTCTGAAAGAACATCACCTCCCAACAGGAAGCGATATTCGTGAATCGGCCCCCCAACTTTCCAACCATTACGACAAAACTGAAGAGCCCTTGGAGAACTTGGCTTGGTCCCGCTGGATTATGCGACACACCAAGGTAGCGAGCCTGATTAGCCGGCGACGGGACAATTACCGAAAATGGCTCGAGACTGTGGCCAGCTTGCCAAATTGCCGGGCTCTTTACACGAGCCTTTCTTCCGACTGGGTGCCGTACATGTTTCCGCTGTTCCTTGATCAACCGGAAGTTCACTTTTATGCGCTTAAACGTCTTGGCGTGCCCGTATGGCGGTGGGACGACATGGCCGTTTCAGAATGTAGCGTCGCTTCGAGTTATCGTTTGCATTTGGTGCATTTACCCTGCCATCAAGAACTGACAACAGACCAGATGACTTGGATGACTTCAGCCGTGTCAACAGTCATGCGTCAATTGCCAGGAGGCGTTTCTTTATGACCGCCCCCTCCTCAGATGCCAATAGCAGTGTGGATGTCTTTCAGCATCCGGAAATGCTCCCCCCCGATGTTGAACAGCTATTTTCAGAATCCGAAAAGGAGGATATCCAACTCGGCACATTCTGGTACCGCAATCTTGTGAATACGGTGTACCCGGGTAATGCAGGTGTACGCATCTACATCCTGCGACAGGGGGGCCATCCGGTGGCGGCACTTCCCATTCTTGCTACGAAACATGCACTGGGCTGGCGCGTAGAATCTCTCGGCAATTTTTACACCTCACTCTATGCACCTGCCCTAGCCCCCGGCGTCATGGGGCGCGATGTGGCTTTGCTGATCAGGTCTGTGTTGGAAGCTCATACGCCTATAACGTCTCTGCGATTTGCCCCGATGGATCCAGATTCAAAAGCGTTCCAAACGTTGGAGGTTGCTCTGAAAGCCAGCGGATTGCTGCCTTTTCGGTTCTTTTGTTTTGGCAACTGGTACTTAAGTGTCAACCGTGATTGGCCAAGCTATTTGAAAAATCGAAGCGGGGCACTTCGCAATACCATCAAACGAATGACGAAGAAATTTGAAACTGAGGGCGGAACACTGGAGGTAATTTCGGGCGGCACTGAACTGGCCCGCGGACTAGAGGCGTATCAGCGGGTCTACGCGGCCAGCTGGAAAATGGCAGAGCCACATCCAACGTTTATCCCTGGTCTCATGCAGATGTGTTCCGCGCGTGGATGGCTGCGTTTGGGGGTGGCGCATTTGCACGGGAATCCGATTGCAGCTCAGATATGGATCGTGGACAACGGCAAAGCCAACATCTACAAATTGGCGTTTGACGATCGCTACAGGGCGTACGCGCCCGGGACTCTGCTGACTGCGGCTTTGATGCAGCGCGTGCTTGAGATGGATGGGGTGTCCGAAGTTGACTATCTGATCGGTGACGACCCGTACAAGAAGTCGTGGATGAGTCATCGCCGTGAGCGATGGGGCATCGTCGCATACAACCCGAAATCAATTGGTGGTTTTTTCAGTCTCGCGCGAGAAGTTTTGGCCAGATCGCTCAAGCCATGGGTCACGCGTTTTGGAACACTTATGGAAGATCGTCAAAACAGCGATCATCCAACCTTACCGCATGCTGATAATGGTTTCCGCTGGGGCTTTTTCCCAGCAGCTGATTTTTACCGCATCTCAGAAAAGTGGCAGAGCCTCTGCAGGCACGGCATCCAAAGCCCTCTTCTCTCCGCCGATTTTGTTGAAGTCTCTCTGCGCCATTTTGGACGCGGTGACGAACTGATCTGCATTGCTGAAAACCAGACAGGTCCTGTTGCCGCTACGATTCTGCGTCGCAAGAATGGGTTGGTCTGGGAGACATTTCACCCAAGCCAGATGCCGCTTGGGCCGTGGCTGCAACTCCGGCAATGCGACTTTTCAACACTCATGCAGTCTCTCCTTCGCGCCCTTCCTGGGCCAACAATGATGCTGGGCGTAACGGAGCTTGACCCACAGTTTTTGCCGAGGCCTGACGCAAAGGCGCTGCGCACGATCGACTCCATCACCACAGGTGAGATCGACCTGCCGGACAGTTCCGAGCATTTCAAAAAGTCAATTAACTCCAAACCGTTTAATCGGCGGCTCCGGAAGGCTGAAAAAGAAATTGGATCCATCACGCTAATCTGTGATGAAGGCCCGGAGGCGATCTCTGAATATGTAAATCTTTACGCTTCAATGGAGAGTCGCGGCTGGAAAGGAAAAACAGGCACTGCGCTTTCACCCAATGACGAACAATCCAATTTTTATGTGGATTTGTTGCGTCGGTTCGCGGAGAATGGCCGCGCCCGCATGTTCACCCTCAAAATGGGTGCACGCAAGGTAGCCGCACAGATCGCGATTGTTGAAGATGATGTTCTGTATTTGCTGAAAACGACGTACGATTCTCAACTGAAGGCTTTGGGGCCTGGCGTCATGCTTCATTACTACATAACGCTTCATTGCTACGAGCAACCGACGCGGATCAAACGCATTGAGTTCTACGGACCGCTCAACGAATCCCAGCATATGTGGATCACTGGAACCCGAGCGATTTACCATGCCAATGCGTATCGCTCCCGCCTCTTGGCCACAGTCCACCATCTCTTGATTAATCGCCAGACTCGTGGCCCCCGAGCTGCGGTCACCGACGCCATTGGAACAACTGAACGATAATGAACATTGGGTTGCTAAAAAAGATGGAACAAGTGACAACCTTGTCCGGCCAGCCACACCATAATGATGGTCGTTCGCGCAGAGTAATCAACAGGTGGAAGAACCATGAGCACTCAAACGTCTTCTAAATACCGTCCAATCGCACGCTGGATGCTGGCGAGCATGACGCTAGCGGCGAGCTTCGGTACGCTGGCACAAAGTGATTCTTGGGCGTGCGGCGAACTGAAAAGCGGCTATGGGCCATATGACTACCGAACCGATCGAAACAAGCTTGGAGTGGTTGAGGAAGCTCATTTCACCCCTGCGGTTGAAGCGCTTATTCGTGGCAACACGAGCATTCATATTGGGCAAGACTTGTCCTATACCCTGGGAACATTTCCCAATCATCACCGGGCTTTGATGAGCATGATGCGGTATGGTCAAAAGCTCAAGACACCGCAGCCCCCGTACGCCCAATACAGCGTGGAGTGTTACTTCCTACGGGCCATACGATTCCGGCCAGATGACATAACTGTGCGCTTGATGTACGCGAACTTTTTGTCGTCGAATGCCCGCGCCCCGGAAGCGATGAGTGAACTTGAGCGAATTGAGAAGGCGGCAGGAGATAACCCCTTCACCCGCTACAACATGGGGCTGATCTACCTGGACATGCAGGAATATGATAAAGCTCTCATTCAAGCGCATAAAGCCATGGCGCTGGGATTTCCCCAGACGACGCTTCGTGACAAACTAGTCGCAGCAGGGAAATGGCGCCCCCCTGAGGAACCACTCCCCCCCGCCAATCGCCTTGGCAACGATACGCTGGGGCCAACAAAATAAGTCACGAACCGAAGCAGGATGACCACATCGCAGCGTACTCGGAATCGGGTTCAGGAAGCGTTTCGTCCTACTTCAGATGACCTGGGGCGTCGCGTTGTCAACGGCGCGGCTTTCACCTTCCTTGGCATCGCGTTTCGCACCGCCATTACCGTTGGTTCGATGGCCATACTGGCCCGATTACTGACGCCGGCCGATTTTGGACATATCGCCATGGCCACGGTCGTCACTGAATTGGCCGCGGTGTTCGCAAATTTTGGGTTTGGATCAATCCTGATCCAGAGACTGCGGATCTCACGCATCCAGATAGACACCATGCATTGGAGCGCCATTGGGCTCGGGACGACCTTGACGGTGCTGGTCTTCTGCCTGTCTTTCTTCGCCAGTCATCTCTTTCAAGATGACATCGTCGGCCCCTTGCTCCGCTTACTTTGCCTGAGCTTCCTTCTGGAAGAACTCACGATGGCGCCACGCAGCCTGCTGGCCCGGCGCATGCAATTCATGCTCGACTTTTACATTCAGAGTGGCATGCTGCTTGCCCGGGCCGGCACAGCGATAGTCTTGGCGCTCAACGGCTTCGGCGTCTGGAGCCTGGCAGGCGGTGCTTTGGCCGGGTCAATTGTGCAGGCCATTGCGTACCAGGCAGTGGCCGGCTATTGGCAAAGACTCAAATTCAGTTTGACGTTCCTGCGGTCTACCTGGCGCACCAATGGCGGCCATTTCGGCAATGGCATTCTTTTTTACGTCACTGCCAATCTTGACTTCCTGTTGGTCGGGAGTACGCTTGGTGCGACCCCGCTAGGGCAGTACCAGAATGCACGCTCCCTGACCGACGAAATTCGCGTACGCATGGTGCAGCCCCTGCAACGGGTATTGTTCCCTGCATTTTCCGCAATCCAGAACGACGCCGATCGA
>Ga0153916_10004467_pt1 | contig 10563 bp, 30 predicted proteins | sample Opewatmetagenome_FD_109642 | JGI IMG/M metagenome (GOLD analysis project Ga0153916, IMG submission 109642) | Freshwater wetland microbial communities from Ohio, USA - Open water 3 Core 3 Depth 4 metaG | ecosystem: Environmental > Aquatic > Freshwater > Wetlands | place: USA: Ohio, Lake Erie...
AGTTGTAACATCATATCCGTGAACATTTATATGATTAGTCCAATGCAACCCACTCCCTTGATACATAAATGGATCTCTGGTTGTTTTGCCAAGATATTTCAGCCCTGTTATGTTATGGGTTTTGATGTAAAGATAGGTTGGTTTAAATTGTTTACTCATAATAATTCTATTTATCTTTTGCATGGTCATACGCATAAATATTTGACATAATCAAAATAACATAGTAACATAGTAATAGCAAAGGAAATTAAATGACATACTATGCAACAGGAAACGTTAATATAACAGGTGGAAGTGGTACTGTACCAGTTGGTGCATATGGCTCATATGGGATAGCAGGTAGTGCTGGTGGTGCTACCTGGTCTACCGCTACTTTAGCTGCTCCAGCAATAACTATAACCAACCCAGGAATGGGATATGGCGGCGGTGGTGCTTATTACACCAATACCTACGCGATTCCTTCTGTCAACATCACCAACAACGACATCGTTATTGATGGTGAAAGTCTCAAAGGCTTCATGCATATGGTACAGGACCGTTTGGCTGTCTTGCGTCCGAACCCAGAACTCGAAAAAGAGTTTGACGAACTTCGAGAATGTGCTGAACGTTACCGCGAACTCGAAAAGAAGTTTTTGGAGCAACAAAAGGTTTTCAACATCCTTAAAAAACAAGACTGAAAAATCACTTTCGTGCTATAGTTACAACATGAGTACTATCATTCTTACCCACCAGAAGTGGGACAAGTTAAAAGAACGCATTGACGCCGATTATGGCAGAACTATGATTATGCTCGGTTTCAAATTGAAGAGGGAGTTGGGGTTTACTGTACGTAAATACCAGGATTTTCAGAAACAAACATACTTCAATGACATTCGTCTTGATTTTTACGACGGCCATCTCGAAACATTGTTCAGACTAAAATATTGTGAATACCTTTGAGATGGTTGAAAAATACGAAGGGTTGTGGAGAGTATCTTGGCCTGGTCTCAACGACATAGAGAAGGCTGAGTTATTGGATAATCTGATTTCAATAGTATTTGCCTGTTCAAAGAATACATTAGGCTTTTCAACGAGCGATGGTTCTAAAGCATATACAATGTATTTCCATCCCGTTAATTTCGCACAGAAATGCGCACAGACGTATCGACCGGATCTAATCAAAACAGGAAACGTAAAATGCTGCATGTTTACTAATCGTAAAGATGCTGAGAATTTTGTTGACAGCGTTAGCAAGAAACTTATGTGGGAACGTCTAACAGAAAAGAACAAAGGAGATAGCCTTGAAGACAGTTTTCGATAAAATTAAAAACTTCGAGTGGACGTATTGTGGTCAACGATACAGAATTAATTGGATTATGACAATCGGTATCTGCGGCGGATTTGCTGCGGTGGGAATTTACCAGCATTACTTTTACGCATGAGAACATTTAGCAACTCTATCTTAGTCCGTATTAGCAGAGTCTCTGACATTGACAAAGCAGAGTTAATGGACCAGTGGGTTAAGGAATACTGCAAGGGCGAGCACAAAATTCTCGCTGGTCCAGCAAGCGATGAAGTTGATGTGCTGTTTGAACTCGAAGAAGAGGCAACGCTATTTAAGTTGAGGTGGATTTAATGAGGCAGATTTACCAATACGATGTAACAATTGAACTCAACCACTGGGGTCTAGATAAATTTGTTGATGAATGGTGTCACAAAAATTTAGAGGGAAACTGGACAAGAAGCAATGCAATAGCGTTCAGTACTATCAACATGAAGCCAGTATATAAGTATGAATTTGACTTAGAATCTGATGCAACAATGTTTACTCTGAGGTGGCTATGAAAGAGTACATTATTCCATGCGGCGGGAGAGTCGAAAATACCCGCATGATAGAAATGTACAACTGGTGCTATGAGATGTTTGGTTCTACCTCACCAGAAAGCTGGATGGTTCTTAATACTGTTCCCCACGCCACTGGTTTAGTGAGGTTCACATTCTGCAACGAAGCACATGCAATACTTTTTGATTTAAGGTGGATATGATTAAACACGTTACAGTTCCTAGAGAACAAAAGATACAGGTTATGGCTTGGCTAATAGAAAACGTTAACAAAGAAGGTGTACGTTGGTGGTTGCAAGACAATGTTATATTCCAAGGCGAACATGGTCCTTCTACATTATTCAGCATTGACGTAACTGAAGAGGAAGAACCAATGCTCACAACATTTTTACTGAAGTGGACATAATGGATCTGGAATATTATTTCTCATCCACACGCGGAAGACCTGAAGTAGAGATAGGCATCTGGTTAGATCAGCACATGCCCAATCCTCCACTGCCTGAACCGCAACGCTGGACACTTGGCGAAGCTAAAGATGGGACAGGACGTTCGGGAATTCAATTTGCTAACGAAGAAGACGCAACGTTATTCTTATTAAGATGGCCATGATAAACAAAGGCGAACTTAGCATGGATGATTTAGAGACCTGGGTCAAAATTGAATGGCCGTGGGTTGCATCAAACACTAGAATAATAGACTGGTGCAATGAATACGATGGTGTGGGTAAGTACGCACTTGGTGGTCATGCAGTTTTCTTTAGCCACAAAGAAGATGCTGTTATATTCTCATTGAGGTTCTCATGAAGATTATTGGCGAAGTTAAACTTACTACTAATAGGATTGCGCTTGAACTAAACTGGCCACCAAGTGAGCCTGAGGTGCTAGAGTTCAATGAGTGGGCGCTTGATAATGAAATTTTCCAATATCTAGAATTAAGAAACTTCTATAGATCGGATATGTTTGGGGACACCGATCACCCTGCTATACAAATTAGGAATAATGCGCCCGCAGAAGTTAGAACTCTATGCATGTTGAGGTGGATATGATTGAGCTCACACTAAACAGAGATTACTACTCTAAGTACGAAACAATTATGAAGTGGTGTGAAGAACATTTTGGCCACGGCGGATTTACTCCTGCTGCTAACGATCGTTGGCAAATTGGTATAGCATTCGGCCACCAGTTTTACAAGTTTAAACATGAAAGTGACGCATCAATGTTTGCGTTAAAGTGGCTATGAAAGAAGAAAACAGATTCGGCAGTTATGACCAAGATACACCATACGGTTGGACAGAGCATACTATCGCCAACACAATGGGTTTCACTAGGTATTATCAAATCCATAAGGAAGTTATAGATTGGATTTATGCCAACGTCAATGACTGCGAAAAGAATGCAATATGGTTTAGAGTAAATGATTGCATATACATCAGGTTCCGCAGAAGGGCGGATGCTGTGATGTTTACGTTAAAATGGAGCAACCCGCAGTAATGACACAGTTAAGAAAATTACCCTATTGGGAAAAGATAGTAGCCCACTACTACGAGAATATTCATTGGGATAGAAATGAACAAGCTACTATGTATTCATGGCTTGAAGACGAATATCATGCTAAGGCAGATCGCTTTGCAGACAAAATAGTATTCGAAGATGAAAAGGATGCAACGTGGTTTATGCTAAGGTGGCAAGATGAAGATAATATCTACCATTGATTTTACAACTGCAAAGGATCTTGTAGACTGGCAACGTATGCAAGAACGAGATATTGTTAAAGTTGAAATCATACCATCGGAACAATTTAACTACAGGATAGTTGTAGTGTATCAATTTGAGGATGGAAGATGACAGACCTTAACGACCTAAGAAACCTATATACAGATATAGGAAGAAGACTTGACACTGTGCTAGGCACAAAAGAGATAATGTGGTTCTGGTCAGCATTGAAGAAAACTCGCGAAGAGTACGATGCAACTAGGGATTCTAACAAAGCTGACGGCTTTGTTGAATACATGCGTGACACATACGGAGTTCAACTGTATTTCAATAACGAAGGAAACATTGAACAGAAGTTTGACATTGTTGATGAACAGAAGTATCTTTTCTTTAGATTGAAATACTAATGATACACAGACCAACAAGCATAAATGAAGTCGCAAACTTAGCTTTATGCCATACAGTGTCGCTGAATGATATCTGGCAAACTGAGATAGAGATAGTTGGTTGGTGCTGGCAAAACAATTTAAGTTTAGTGAAACACGATTGCATTGACATTAGTGATTTTAGTCTTGAGGTTGATACAGTATCAACATTCTGGTTCCTAGAAGAGAAGGACGCAATGCTGTTTAAGTTAAGGTGGGAAAAATGAAACAAGTTGATTTAGATGATTACATTTGCATTCCTGCTACAGCCACACAGATAACCAGCATTTACAACAGGACAGGAATACAGTGTGCTCGTTGGCTGGATGAAAATTGCATAGGGAAATCTATAATACTGCACGGACAAGCAACTGTTAGGGCACAGTATCTTGTGTACTTCGAAAACGAAGTAGATGCTATTATGTTTAAATTGAGGTGGATATGAGTGACGATAAAAAAGAATTAAGCGTAATTCTGCCTATAATCAGGAAGGTGATGCCCAGCGTAATAGCATCACAAATTGTTGGTGTGCAGCCAATGATGTCTCCGGGTGGATTTTGGAGAGCTGCAACGTACAAAGTAATAGAAGAGCGTAAAGTTGCTGACGGAAAATTGTACCATGTTAAGATCTATCAGAATCCTATCATTGCATGGGTAGAAGAAACATTCGCTGAGGATGACTACGGAGTAATAGGCGACGAGACTGGTGGTGATGTTTATGTCCTCCCAGAGAAAATCTATGCCATGCTTAAACTAAAATTTGAAGAATGATTCAGTGCAATCTTGGGCATTACCCTAAATTTTATACCCGTATGATAGTTGGATTAACAGCCAATGGAAGAAACTCACGGCTTACACCCATTACGTCGCAAGAGTGTAAACGGTATCTTAAAGATGAGTTTGACTTGGACGTAGACATACTGCCTGGAGCAATGATGTGGGACGTGAGTATGGACGAAGAGCAGTTTATGATGTTTACATTAAAATGGAGTTAGCATGAATGAGGATACAATAAAAGAATTTGAAACAGAGATGGCACGCCAGATACAGAAAGAGATAGACAACGAGATCATGGGCGAAATGTTAGTTCTGTCGGGGCGGCACAGAGTTGACTTACCTTCTAACACAACTGAGTCTGGAGAAGTGATAATGTGGTGTGCTGCAAACACAAAGGGAAATTACAAAAACCTGTGGCCCAGCATGATATTTAAAGAAGAAAAAGACGCTGTCTTATTTAAACTAAAATGGGCTTAGTATATCAAAAGAAGCTTGATCAGTTACATCGCTCTATGTTTGGAATGGTGCTAGTAAGAAATACCTAGAAGTTCCAGCTGAAGAAAAACATGATCTGATAGCAGAAGAGATGCAGAAAGAATATCCAGGTAATTACACAGTCGAGGAATATATAGACTCGAGGGATTTTACATACAAGCTAAGATTAAAATTTTTAACTGAAGAAGATGAAATGTGGTTTAAACTAAAATGGCACTAGAACAGAAAGATATCAAACCTTGCCCATGCTGTGGGCAGAATCGTCCTCATCCCACAGAGCCAGATGAAGTGTGGGAGTTTATTAATTATTCCGAGTTGTCATACTACGGCAGTGAAGCAGCATGGACTCAAGTAAGAACTGTGCGCGAGTATGAATATGAAGATCCAATTCTTTGCATTGTCCCCACAGACCCCGAGAGATACTTCGCAAGAAATATTGATGAAGATGGGGAACTACCGAGAGACCTTAGGATATGGTGGCCAGATAATGCTATGTGGAGAAAGATAAGCAATGGCAAGTAAGATAGATGAATGGCTAATGGATACAATCGATGAGTATCGTTACGAGCCACTGAATGACATGCTCAAGTCAACGATTGAGTACAAGATAAAGGCCGAGATGCCTTTGCGATTCCCTGGCGACTACACTCTCCGCTTTGAGTGGGTTGATGGTAATCCGTATGTGAGCATGAAATTCGCATCCGAACAAGAGCACGTATTGTTCATGCTAAAGTACACATGAAAATAGAAATAAACGAATCTGTCAGAGTCATTAAAGTTCACACTGAAGATAATACCGAATCGGGTGCCCTCTTACGTATCACTAAGTGGTTGAAAAGAATATGGTCTAAAGGACACGTTTGATTACAACTGTTGGGTAGAACCGGGAGCTATTATTTTCAAGTTTTATGATGAGACCAACGATTCCGTGGGAGAAACTCCGATTGGATTTGAATCCATTTTCGCATTAAAATGGCTTGACCAATAATTCGAGTTTTGCTATAATTACACTAAGGAGATTTACATGAAGGTTTATATTGGACCATACAAGAATTGGGTAGGGCCATATCAGATTGCAGAAAAACTGCTATTCTGGATGGACAAGAACGATGACCGTGTGCATAACTTTGGACACTGGCTCGCGGGCGGCGACGAAAAAGAATCGTGGCTGATGAAGCTCTGCACATGGGTTGAATCCAAGCGTCATCGCAAGATGAAAGTAAAGATTCACAAGTATGACACCTGGAGCATGGACAGCACACTGGCAGTGATTATTCTGCCAATGCTGAAACAGCTAAATGCAACAAAGCACGGCGCACCTTATGTTGATAATAAGGATGTTCCAAAGGAACTTCGTGCTAAAGTTAAAAACGAATACGGGACAGACGACACTCACTTCGAACGCTGGGATTGGGTAATGAATGAAATGATCTGGGCGTTCGAACAACTGCAACCCGAATGTGATTGGGAAAGCAAGTACCACAGCGGTGAAATTGACATTGTGTGGAAACCATGCGAGGACGGCATGTCAGAAATGACTAAAGGTCCAAAGGATACCCATAAGTTTGACAGCAAGGGGTATATGAAGCACAGCAAGCGTATCGACAATGGTTTGAGGTTGTTTGGTGTGTACTACCGTGGCCTCTGGGATTAGTTTTATCCCATAATGCTCTGTAAATGATAAATAAGTGTATGGACATCTACACAATTTACAGAGCAACTAACACAGTGAACAACAAGGTGTATATTGGATTTACTGCACACTGGCCGCACCGTATCAATGGGCATAACTATGATCGCCGATACGGAAATGCATCAAACAAAGCATTCTATAATGCAATTGAAAAATATGGCTGGGACAGTTTTATTTGGGAAGCAATATACCAATCAACTGAATTTGAACATACCTTAAAGGTAATGGAACCACATTTTATTGCCGAATACAGATCATGGGTTGGATGTAAAGACTGTAACGGATATAATGTGACTCAAGGCGGCGAAGGAACAGTTGGATACAAACGGACCCAAGAAGTAATCGAGATGCACAGGCAACAAATGAAAGGAAGAAAGCAAACTGCTGAACATATTCAGAAAAGAATTGATTCTGCAAAAGAAGATCCTAATTACAACCAACACTGGTTAGGGAAGAAGCATTCCGAGGAATCAATTGAGAAAATGCGTGTCGCAAAGAAAGGAGTCCCGAAATCGGAAGAACACAAGAAAGCAATGAAAAACAGACCCCAGGATATTACAACGCTAGTCTGTCCACATTGTGGAAAGTCTGGGGACTACAAAAATATGAAGCGTTGGCATTTTGATAATTGTAAGTTTAAACATTAAGGAGAGCAGCATGGATAGCATCATTACTTTTATTGTAACTGCATTTGTCTTTTACATAGTTTTGTCATTTGTTTCGGCTTTTATTCGCGGCTGGCAAGAAGCTGGGACTGAATCAAGTGAAACTGAACTGAAAGCAAAACTCGCAACTCTCACACACGTTGTTCGCGAGGAGCAACATGCCGGACGAGCTTACTGGTTCGATGCTGAGGATGACAGATTCCTTGCATGGGGCGATACGCAAGCTGAGATTATCGCTACGTTAAAAGCCCGCTGGCCCGAACATATCTTCTACCTGAATAACACACAGGAAATCTTGTGCAAGCCAGAGTGGACACCCAAGCCCTTTCCGGTGAATAAGTAATGGCGTTTCACTTAGCTCACCCTGCACTTTCAACAACGGGGAAATCTAAAATTAAGAAGAAATTTCGCACAGCAGAAGACGCACAAAAAGCCCGTCAGCAGGAAGAGGACTGGAAGGAGTTGCAAAAGCGTTGGGGCGTACAAGAAGAAGAAAAGAAGAAGAATCGCGCCCTAACGTCTCCGGTGTGGCAACCTGGTCCCCTGATGTACAGGGGCAAAGACCAGCCACGCATTCCAAGCCTACAGCACAATTGGGACAACTGCACCAAAGCACCAGAGAAGGTTTACACCGGTGACAAAATGATTGGTGTGGTTGTACAGCACAAGAGTTGCCTACAACCGGTGTTTAGTCAAGAAGCTGCAATTGATTCAGCCAACATGCGGAGATGATTTACACTGGAAATAAGATGATTGGCATAAATAAAGTTACTATGAGTAAACCATTTAAGCCAACTACATTATACATCAAAACGCACAACAAAACTGGATTAAAATATTTCGGCAAAACAACCGGCGATCCATGCACTTACAGAGGATCCGGAAAGCATTGGTTAGCACATCTGCGTAAACACGGTAATGACGTTACCACCGAAGTATATGGTCACTACACTATCAAAGATGAATGTGTAAAAGCCGCAATCGATTTTTCGGTTGCAAACAATATTGTTACCGCATTAAACGAAAATAATAAGAAAATATGGGCTAACCAAATAATTGAAAATGGAACAGATGGTGGAGCAACTGGAAGAACTAACTATAGGCCGCATACTGCTGAATCGAAAAATAAAATGTCCTTGTCAAGGAAAGGCGTTGCGCCTTGGAATAAAGGTAAGAAAGGAACTGGTCCTGGAAATACAACACCTCGTACCGCAGAAGAAAAACAAAAATTACGAGAGGCAAATTTAGGTAAGAAACAAACCGCAGAAACAATAGCAAAACGTAGTAAATCACTACAAGGACATCAAGTTACACAAGAAACCCGCAATAAGATAAGTAATGCACACACTGGAAAAATTGTTTCTGACGCAACAAAAGAAAAACAACGAAATGTAGTAAGAACACAAGAACAAAAGGATCATCTTCGCAAAATTAACTTAGGCAAGAAGGCTGCAATAGAAACAAAACAAAAATTGTCTGGTTATGTGGTGGCAATTAACAAGCGAGGTGAACTGTCTCGCATACCCAAGAATCAATATTATGCTCAGACTGGACCTAAAGATGAATGGGAGTGGGTTTCTCATAAATCAAAAGAAGCAGCAACACGGAAATTAACTTAAAGGAGAAATACAACTTGGCAAAAGACGAAATGCTTCAATTTTCAGGCGTAGTGGATGAATGTCTACCTAACGCTACATTCAGAGTAACACTAGAAAACGGACACAAAATCCTCGCAACAATTGGTGGCAGATTGCGCCAGAATAATATACGCATATTAATGGGCGATTCTGTCAACATCGAAATGTCAACGTATGACCTAACCAGGGGTCGAGTAGTATATCGCAACAAGTAATATCTAACTGAGTCATCCCAGAAACTACAGAACACACGTAGAAATTCGTTACCGATGTAACAGGGTTTCCACTAGATAAATACTTGCATGAATGATATAAGAAAAACGCTCGACCTTCTAGAAGCAGCACAACCTAAACTAGAGCAAGTAAAACTACCATATAGCCAGGGCGCCTTAGCTCCTGTCATGAGTCAAAGCCTTGTGCAGTTCCATTATGGCAAACTGTACAAAGGATACGTTGATCGTTACAACACCGAAAAAGAAGACAAAACCTTCAATGAAGCTGGTGCCTATCTGCACGGTATATTCTTCAGTCAGTTTAAACACCCCGGCGCAAGACACCCAACGGGTAAAATTGCAGATATTATCGATCTGCACCACTCAAACTATGTAAAATTCAAAGAACACTTCAAGGAAGAGGCATTGGAGGTGAAGGGTTCTGCATGGATTTATCTCAGCAAAACTGGTCAAATCAAGGTCATCCGCAACCACGTAAAGAGAACTGATATTGCGTTATTAGTAGATCTTTGGGAACACGCCTATCAAAAAGACTACGGTTCCAACAAGGGCAAATACATCGACGCCCTATGGAGAATCATGGACTGGTCCGCAATTAACCGCAGATTATAGCAATAACACTTAAATCAAATCCGCATAAATAAGAGTATTACAAGGATTTGATTTATGACATTCTGGTCTACCAACAATTATCAACCAATTAATATCGGAACTGCACCTAACGATGGTACAGGTGACGATGTTAGAACAGCGTTTACAAAAGTTGATAACAACTTTGCGAACATTTCTACACAGTTAGCAAGCACAACACAGAACTTCTTAAGCGCAAATATATCGCTTAACTTAACGTCGCTCTACGCTAACCTAACAAACCTAGTTACAGCTAACCTTACTATCAACGGTGCAGCAGCATCTACGGGAAATATTACTTCTGCTAACTTGATTGCAACCACTGGTTTGTATGGTTCAGGTAACGCAATAATTACTGGCAACACAACTTCGTTAGGAAACTTAGTTGCTGTGGGGCCAACATATCATTTAGCAAACACCTATGTTAGTGCTGCGATTATCCCGACTGCTAACATTTCGTATGACCTAGGTAGCC
>Ga0153916_10004468_pt1 | contig 10562 bp, 7 predicted proteins | sample Opewatmetagenome_FD_109642 | JGI IMG/M metagenome (GOLD analysis project Ga0153916, IMG submission 109642) | Freshwater wetland microbial communities from Ohio, USA - Open water 3 Core 3 Depth 4 metaG | ecosystem: Environmental > Aquatic > Freshwater > Wetlands | place: USA: Ohio, Lake Erie, Old...
CGCATCTCTCCGGAAACGAGGTCGGCCAAGGCCAGCCCCCAACCCTCCTCCTCGAGGTCCAGGGAGGCGATGAACATCATCTCCTTGGCGTCGTCCGAGTCGATTTCGATGGCGGTCCCCGGAGTCAGGACCTTGATGACCTCCCGCTTGACGACCCCCTTGGCCGCCCTGGGGTCCTCGACCTGCTCGCAGATGGCAACCTTGTGCCCGAGCCGAAGGAGCTTGGTCAGGTAGGAATTCACGGCGTGGAACGGAACCCCGCACATAGGCACTTTCTGACGCGACGTCAGGGCCAGCCCGAGGAGAGGAGCCGCAAGCTTGGCGTCCTAGTAGAACATCTCGTAGAAATCGCCCAGGCGGAAAAAGAGAAACGCATCCCGGACCTCGGCCTTGACGCGGAAGTATTGCTCCATCATCGGAGTCAAGGAAGAATCGTTGGCCATCGTTCGTGTCCTCACTATACCGGGGCCCCTGCCGATTTTCAAGGAAATGTCGGTCTTTTACGCCCTTCTCTCCGCGTTCTCTCTCGGCGGCTGCGGAACTCGCTCCACGATCTCATGACGATCCCGCGCTGGGTTTTGCTCAAACGTCCTCGCCGTCAGCGAGAGCGGATTCCCTCGAAAAACGCTCCAGGAAGGCTAAACCGCTTTATCACGTTCCGGCGATTCCCCTCGGCCCCTCTTGATACACCTTGCCACCCGTCTGCTTTATTAAAGCATACGGGAACACAAAATTGCGCTTGGCGTTACTGCAAAACCCCAAGGTCCTGCCATATCATGCGATTGACAATTCTCGGAAAGCTATAGTAATCTCGGGACCATGAACGGACCGAACTACCTGACGCTGGCCCGGATCCTGGCCATCCCGGCCCTCGTCGCCGTCCTCCTGACCGACTTCCGCGGCCGCGACATCATCGCTACGGCCATCTTCGTCTTCGCCACGCTCACCGATTGGCTCGACGGCTACCTCGCCAGGAAAAAGGGTCTCGTCACCGTCGTGGGCCAGCTGCTCGACCCGACGGCCGACAAGCTCCTCATCACCTCGGCCATCGTATGCCTGGTCAAGCTCGGCCGCGTCCCGGCCTGGGCGGCCGTGGTCATCATCGGCCGGGAGCTGGCCGTTTCGGGCTTCCGGGCGATCGCCTCCGCAAAAGGCTTGAACATCCCCGCGTCAGGCCTCGGGAAGGCCAAGATGGGAATCGAGTCGTGGGCGGTCGGGGCCCTGATCCTTGGGCCCGTTTATTTCGGGAAGATCTGGATCCTCGCCCAGATCGGCCTGTGGCTGGTCATCATCGCGGCTCTCGTTTCGGCGGCCGAATACTATGTCCGCTACGGGCCCCAGGTCCTTTCAAAGCAGCCCTGATAGGGCAGCCTTGGTTTTCTCCAATCCGTCCCGATTCTCCACGCTATAGAAAGCCGGCGCCTTGGCCCAGCCTCGGCTCGCGCGCTTGACGAGCCCCGTCAGAACTTTTCCCGGGCCCAGCTCCACGCAGGCATCGGGCTTCATGCCCTTGAGGACATCCATGGTCTTTGTCCAGAGGACGGATCGGCTGACTTGGCGCTTGAGGGCGTCCCGCGCCTCCTCTCCGGTCCGGATGGGCCGGGCGTCGACGTTGGTGATGACGGGAAACTTCAGGTCGCTGAACATCACCTTATCCAGGTCGGTGGCCAGCTTCTCCTCGGCCGGCCTCATCAGCCGCGAATGGAAAGGCGCGCTGACCGGGAGCATGACCGAGCGGGGCGGTTTGATCAGGGCCAGGGCTTCCTCCACGGCGGCCTTTACGCCGGAGATGACGATCTGGTCCTCGGCGTTCCAGCTGGCGATCTCGACGACCCCCGCCCCGACCCGGTCCAGGCCCTTTTGGATCTCGGCGCCGGAGACTCCCAGAACCGCGGCCATGGCGCCGGTCCCCACGGGAACGGCTTCCTGCATGTAGGTCCCCCTCCTCCTAACGAGAAGGACCGCGTCTTCGAAGCTCAAGGAGCCGGCGGCGACAAGGGCACAATATTCCCCGAGACTGTGCCCCGCCGCGACCACGGGCTCAAGGCCGAGAAGCCGGAAGGCCGAGACACCGGCGACAAGGAGGGCCGGCTGGGTGTTCGAGGTGAGGCGCAGTTCCTCTTCCGGTCCCTCGAAGGAGATTTTCGAGATCGGGGCGCCGAGAACCTCGTCCGCCTTCCCGTAGAGCTCCCGGACAAGCGGCGAGTGATCATAAAAGTCCCGCCCCATACCTACGGCCTGGGAGCCCTGACCGGGGAAAAGGCACGCGATCCGGGTCATGGCGGCTCTCCCCTCCGTCATTTGAGACAGTCTCTGTTGATCCGGACCTCCGCCTGGCTCCTGGCGTTCCGAACCCATTCGGCCACTTTGCGCATCTTGAGGTCCGCCCGGATCCGGGCTTCGAGCCCCGAAACCACGCTCTCTATCGGGTCCGGCTCGAGGCCTTTGGCTTTCTGCTCAGGGGTGTAGACTTCGCGGTAAAACTTCTCGACCTCGGCCTGCGAAACCGGGATGGCCGTAGCAAACCTGGCGGAAACGACCCTGTCGAACCGGATCCTATCCGCAAGATAGGGCCGCAGGTCGTCTTCGGCCAGCCCGAACCTTCGGAGCTTGGCTTGAAAAGCCTCGGGTCCGAGCTTTTCCCGGAGGACCCCGAGGGCCAAGGAGAGCTCGTCGTTTCGGACGGTTACGGATTCGCGGGCGACTTCCAGGATGACCTTCTGGTCGATGAGGGCATCGAGAACGGCCAACCGCGCGTCGCCGCTCCCGGCCGCCGATTGTTGCTCGAAGAGCCCGAATTCCCGGGCGATTTCGAGGTCCATGAGCGTCAGGGCCTGGCCGTTGACGAAGGCAACCAGGCAATTCACGGTTTGGGCCCGGGCGAGGTCCATCCCGCCCAGGAGGGAAAAGAGCAGACAGGCGATTTTTTTGGTCATGGCTTTAGAACACATTCCCGATGGTGATGAAGATGTAAGGAGTTTTCTTCCTCGCCGCGGGCGGGACGAGGCTCGCCGCGGGCGTATAGATGTTCCAGGAGAGCTCGAACCGCACCGGGCCCAGGGGGGTCTTGTAGCGGAGGCCCAGCCCGAGGGCCGCCTCCAGATCCCCGATCCGGAAATCCCCGAGAACCCGGAAAACGTTGCCGAGGTCGAAAAAGACGCCGCCAGCCAGCTCCTTGAACGAGGGGATGATCGGGAAGCGCATCTCGGTGTTGAATAGGAAGAGTGCCAGGCCGCCCACGGGCTTGCCGCTTTCGGCGTCCTTGGGACCGAGGTAGTCGAAGTATTCGCCTCGGAAGGAATTGCTTCCCCCGGCAAAGAATCTTTCGGGAAGAGACATTTCGCCCTGGGCCAGGCCGACACGAGTGAGAAGGCTGAAGAAGACGCGGGACGCCACGGGCTTGAAATACTGGAACTTGAAAAAGGATTTCCAGTAGTCCGACTCCGTCCCGAAGAGCGGCTTAGCGAGCTCGCTGACGACGCTCATGAAGTAGCCTTTCTCCGGGTTGAATGTGTCGTCCCGCTTGTCCAAGGCCACGCTGACCGAGGCGAGAGTCGTGGCGTAGTGCTGGAGCCGGCGGTCAATTTCGGTCTCGGGGAGCCGCAGGACCGGCAAGTCCGTGCGGCTCCAGCTGAGCGTCCCGATGAGCAGGAGGTTTCGAGTGAGTGGCCGGAAGAGATTGAGGGCGACACCCCGACGGTCGTAGACGAAGCTCGTCCGGTCCTCTCTTTCGATCCAGCCGAGGAGCGCCGGACGCACAGCCAGGCCGAAGAGATAAGGCTGGTTCCACGAGACGATGGCTCGGCGCTCGATGTCGCTGAACTGACCGATGAGGCTCAACTGGGCCGCCAGTCCGAGGACATTTGTCCGTATGTATTCGGCTGTCAGCCGGGGCCGGGGCTTGAGCGGGTCCGAGGACGGGACGGGGTTCTGAGTCTCGACTCCAAGGCCGAGGCCGACGTAGTTGGCCTCGCCCTCCTCCACGCTCACGACCAGGTTCTCTTTCCCGGGCTCCATCAGGACCTCATCGGTCCGGACCTCGGAAAAGACGCCGAGGCGCGCCAGGCGTCTTTTGGTCTCCTGGATGAGGGAGGAATCCGCCGGCGCGCCCTTGGTGACCTGGATCTCCTTCTCGATGACGCTCGTCCGGGTCAGGCTGTTTCCCGTGATGAGAATATTCTGAATGATCACGGGGCTTCCCTCTTCGATTTCGAAAACAAGGGCGAACAGGTTCTCCCCCGCCGGCTCCACGCGGGGGGTGATTTTCGTTCCCCGGACGCCGTGGTCGAGATAGTAGTTTTCGAGGAGCCCGACGTCTCGCTGGATATTGGGCGCAAAATAGGGGCCGCCCGTGACGCTCAGAAGCTCCTTCAGGAGATCCTCGGGATTGAACAGGCGCGCCCCGGGGAAGGAGATAGACTGGATTTTCTTTTGAGGCCCCTCGTCCACTTTCAGGATCACACTGACGCCCTTGAGGGTCCTCGGAAGCTCGAGCTCGGCCCGGACGTCCGGGAAGCCGTGAGCTTGGTAGAAGTATTCGATTTCTCGGGGAAGGGCGAAGATCCGGTCGTAGCTCATAAGGGAGAAGAAGAGGGTCCGCTCGCTGACGAGCAGCTCCTCCCTGAGCCTCTGCGCCGTGAAGGACTTGAGGCCGACGAAGGAGACCTTTTCGATCCGGTACCTTTTCCCTGGCGCGACGTCATAGATCACACGGAGCTCGTTTTCGGGCCTCTCGATCCGGCTCTTCAACGTCGCGTAGACGTACCCCTTCTTCCTGAGGTAACCCAAGAGCCGGGCTTCGCCTTCGGCCAAGCCCCATTCCTCGAAAATGCGCTCCTCCCAGATCGGGGCCAGAAGGGTCGAAGGGACGCGGGCGCCGTTGACGACAATCGTGATTTTTTCGTGGGGCTGGATCTCGAGCTCGATTGCCACCGCCTTCCTCGCATCGTCAAACCGCTCCGCGGCGAGCTGGATGTCGGACCTCGGGTATCCGAGGGACGTATAGTACGCCCCGAGGGCCTGGATGTCCCTCTCCAGCCGCGAGGGGGCGTAGAAGTCGCCCGGATGGCTCTTCATCCGCTTTCCAAGCCCCGGTACGGCTACGCCGACCGGTCCGCGAAACTCGATCGACTGGGTCTTGTACCGCTTCCAGCCGCTGATCCGGAAATAGATGTCGATTCGGGGATTGTTCGGGTCCTTCACAGTCGAGGCGACCACCGTCGCTTCGAAATATCCTTCCCGTCTCAATCCTTCCTTGATCTCCTCGATCGCCTTCGGCAGCCGGTCCTCGAGAAAAACGCTCCCCGGCCGGAGCGTTTCCATGACCTCGCTGAGCCTGGAACGCCTGACCCCGATTTTTTGAAAACGGACGTTGCGGACGATGAGGTTCCTGGTCAGGGAAAACGTCAGTTCTACCTGGAGCTCGCCGCTCCGATCGACACGGACGTCAGCAAAGAGGCCGGTCCTGTGAACCTGCTTGACCACGCGGTCGACGACCGCGGGAGAAAAGATGTCGCCGGCTTTGACGGGGATCAGGTCGGCCAGTGACCCCCGAGCAGGTCTCCCGTCCACCCGGACGAAGACCTTCGACACGACAGGGCGGGCCGTTTCTTGGGCGGACCCAAGGACCGGCGCCGCAAAAAGGACAAGCGCGCCCAGGACCGTGGGGAGGAAACGGGGCGCTCGTCCGCTCACCTCAAAACCTCTTCCTGAACTTGAGGTCGAAGCTGACGCGGCCGAGCTCGTTGCGGACGCCGACGAGGGAGAAATCGCCGCTGACGTCCCATTCCATGCGATAGATTTCCTCACGCTGCGTCGCCAGGTTCGTGGAATAAATAAAGAGCACGTTCCGGGACAGTTTCTTGCCCAGGGTAAGCCGGGCCGTCATTTCAGCCGAGGTGCCGGTGACGAACGGGTCAATCCTGAAACGGTCGAGGGTGAAGAGACCTTCGGCCCTCTTCTTGGCCTGGTCGGCGATCTGGAAAGAGAGGAGCGAGGCCGTGCTCAGGGTCGTGCTCTGGTCCGGGTTATACGAATAGGTCCTCTTGAAGGCCTCGCCCATGGCCAGGAGGGCCAGGACATCTTCCGCCGGCATGGGCGGCGACGAACTGAACTCCGGCTTGAGCCGGGTGGCAGGCCCGTTGAGGGTCATGGTCACCCGGTAATCCTTGACATAGGTTTCGGCCCTGAGGTCAAGATAGGGGTCGAGGCTGGCGGGGTTGAAAAAGCTCAGACGGCCCGAAAGGACCCTGAACTTCTGATCCTGGAAGTTGATCGTCCCCTTGAGGACCTCGATGTCGCCGAGGAGAACTGGGTCATTGACGTCGCCGGTGACGGAAAGGTCGAACCGGCCGCTGACTCGGCCCAACGAATTGTCCATCAGAGCGTTGTCGGTGGCCCTGAAACGGAGGTTCAGGGAGAGGTTGTCGAAGAAGCCCGGCTCGCGGTTCGGGGAGTAGAACGCCTGGGAGGAGAAGCCGAATTTTTCGTAGATCTCCCGGCGCCAATTCAGACGCTTGATCAAGAAATCGCCGTCCAGGATGAATTGACGGCTATCCTTGATCAGCCTGGCCGTGCCGTCCACCAAGGCCCGGGTCCGCTCGAGCGGGGCGACCTGCATGTCCTTCCCCTCCATGCTGACGTCGATCGTCTCGACTCCCGTCGGGCCCAGCCCGATCTCGCCGCCTCCCTTGACATCGCCCCCGCCAAGCTTCCCCTTTACGTCGCTCGCGGTGATCCGGCCGTCCTCGATTTGCAGGGTCCCCGAATAGTCCGTGACGGCATGGGCGAAGCGGGGAAAGGGCATGAGCGGACCCGCAAAGCCGACCGTGCCGGAGATATGTGGCGCGGATCTCGTGCCGCTGAGCTCTGCGGCGAAGTCCAGCCGCCCCTTAGCGCCCGTCCAAGCCAGAAGAAGGTCAAGGTTCGTCCAGTGCCCCTTGACGCTCCCGGTTATTGAATCTTCCGAGAGGGGTATGCTCAGAAGTGCCTGGGCCTGGTTGTCTCCGGGGAGGAAGCCGGCCCGGACGTCCAGGGCGAGGCGGTCCCGCCTATAATCCAGGCCGAATTCCCCGCTTACCTCGGTCTTCTGAATGGGCGAAAGGAGGAAGTCCCGGACAGTAAATCGACCTCCGAGCCGGTCTTTTCCGAAAATGCCCCGGCCGGCGGCGTCCAGCGATAACACGCCGCTGGCGACGGGCGTCAGGCGTGAAACATCGACGTTTTCCCCGTGGAGGTCGACGTCGAAGGCCTGATCCGCCAAACCGAGCAGGGCTCGGCCCTGGAGTCTGCCGCCGTAGAGGTCTAGGCCGAACTCCGGAAAAGAAAGAGTCCCGTCTTTCCATTCGAGCCGGCCCGCGACCTTGTTGAACGTTTGGCCGTAGCCCTTGAGTTCCGGACTTGTGAAGGTCCCGGAGACGGCCTGGCTTGTCAGGGTCTGGACGACATGGAAATCGCCCGCGGCCCGGCCCTCCAGGGAAACTGGAATCTGGAGCGCCGAAAAGACCTTGGTGACGTCTCCTTCGGCGTTCCGGATTTCGGCCACGGTTCTGTCGCCGTCGACGGAAACCTCGAAGTCCGCCTTCAGGTCGGGGTCTTCGGCCCGGAACCGGCCGTCGAAACGCTCGTCGAGGATGACGGCCTCGCCCTCGACGAAGGCCGCGTTGAAAAGGTCGAAGCCGGCCGGCTCGAAGGTCCCCTTGATCTCAACTCTGGGGCTGCGAGTGCTACCCGTCAGCCGGACATCTGCAAATCCGGCGCCGCGGATTTCCGGGAAGTCGAACGCCTTGCCGACGGCCAGGGAAACAAATTCCCGCGCTTGCTTGAGGTCCGTGACCGTTCCTCGAATTTCCGTATCTATGTTCCCGTTGACCCCGAGGGCCGAACGGGCCTCGAGGCGGGCGAACATGGACTGCAGGTCCTTGGTCGTGATCTCAAGGTCCTGCGTCTTCACGGTAAACCGGACCTTCACGGCTCCCCGGAAGGAAAACCGGTCCCCCTCCCTGTCAAGCGTCTCGTCCCGGAATTCGGCGTCGGCGTCCAGTCTTCCGTTCTCCATGCTGAACGCGCCCCAGGCCGGCGATTTGACCGGCCAGGCGATGCCGAGGTCCTTCATGACCGGGTCGAGGAAGGCGCCCCTGACCTGACCTTCCACCCGGCCCCCGCGAAACGAGATCGAGACGGTCTCGAGCGGGCCGCCGGGCTTCTGGACGTTCAGGTTCACCGTCCCGCCCGTGCCGAAGTCAATGCCGAGGCGGCCGTTGATCCGGCCCATGGGGACGCCGCTGAGGACAATCCGGTCCCCGCCGATATTGGAAGTGAAAGAGACCCGGCCGCCTTTGCGGACAAGCTTTCCCTGCCCGCCGGCCTTCCCGCTCCATTGAAACGGGAGGTTGAGGAGGGCGGCTGCATAAGCCGTCTCGACCTCGAAGCGCGTGTCAATATCGAACTCAGGGTCCTGGAGATTGCTGAATCGGCCTTCTCCCTTGAGGGCGACGTCCGGTCCCTCGACCGTCAGCCGCTCGATCGCAAAGTCCTTTCCCTTGCCGGAAAGGGCCACATTGAGGCTGCCGCCGAATTCGAGCCCTTCCGGGCGTGAGGTGAACCTGCTTTTTTCGGACACCGCTTTCAAGGAAAACTCGTCGCGCCGCTGGGTGAACAGGACCTTGAGGCCGAGGGCTTCAAAGGACCCTTTCTCGCTTTCGAAGGAGAGCGTCCCGTCCTGGATGAGCCCGCGCTCGATGCTGAACGGCAGGGACACCGGAAGCCGGAGCCGCCCGCTCTGGTGCTCGGGTGTCCCGGGGCGCATCTCGAACTGGGGTCCGTTCAGGAAGACGCGGACTGACTTTTCGTTCCGCAGGAGCGACAGGAAGGGGAGCTCGATCCTGACCAGCCTGGCCCGGAAAAGCGGCGGCCCGGTCAGGGAGCGGACATCCTCCAGGATGATGGCCGGGGGGAAATACGACATCCGGAGTCCGCTGTACTGGAAGGCCTTCTCGACCTCGTGACTGAGCTGGCCGAGGAAGACATTTTTCCCGACGACGACGCTGGCGAAAAGGAGGAGCAGAACGAAGAAGGTGACCGCAAACCTCCGGACCCGTTTGATGAGGTTCTGGATATGCCAGCGGATGCGGAAATGGGAGTGGATTCTCACGTCCTGACTTTCCTCCAATCGCTCAAGAAACGCTCGATGCCCACGTCCGTGAGGGGATGGTGGATGAGTTTCGTCATGACGGAGTACGGGATCGTGGCGATGTCGGCCCCGAGCAGGGCGGCCTCCACGACATGCCTCGGATGGCGGATGCTGGCCACGATGACCTCGGTCTCGATCCTATAGTTCTCGAAGATCGTCGTGATCTCCTCAACGAGCGCCATCCCGTCCTCCGAGACGTCGTCGAGCCGGCCGATGAAAGGGCTGACGAACCGGGCCCCGGCCTTGGCGGCGAGGAGGGCCTGACTGGCCGAGAAGACGAGCGTCATGTTGACCCCGATTTTCTCGGCGGCCAGGACCTTGGTGGCCTTCAGCCCCTCCGGGCCGATCGGGATCTTGACGACGACATTTGGGGCAAGGGCGGCCAGCCGCCGGGCCTCGGGGACGATCTCGTCCGACCGCATCGACACGGCCTCGGCACTGACGGGACCGGGGACGATGGCGCAGATCTCCCGGATGAGGTCGTCGAACTTACCGCTCTCCTTCGACACGAGCGTGGGGTTCGTGGTCACCCCGTCAAGAATGCCCCAGCCTTGGACCTCGCGGATCTCGTTCAGATTGGCCGTGTCCAGGAAAAATTTCATGGGTCCTCCTTTTCTTGTTTGGCTCGGGCGAGCGTGTTCGACAGGACCCCGATCCCCTCGATCTGGACGTCCACCCGGTCGCCCGGGACCATGGGGCCGACCCCTGCCGGGGTCCCCGTGGAGATGATATCGCCCGGGAGCAGGGTCATGACCCTCGAGACGTAGCGGACCAGGAAGGGCACGGGGAAAATCAGGTTCGATGTGACCCCCGACTGGACGAGCTTCCCGTTGAGGAAGGTCTTGAGGTGCAGGGCGCCGCAGTCGATGCCGGTCGCAATGCATGGCCCCAGGGCGGCGAAAGTGTCGAAGGACTTGGCCCGCGTGAATTGAACGTCTTTGGCCTGCAGGTCTCGGGCCGTGACATCGTTGAAGCATGTGTAGCCCAGGACGTAGTCCGTGACGGGGGCATCCTCCCGGAGCAGGCGCGCCTTTTTCTTGATGACGACGGCCAACTCGCCCTCGTAGTCGACCCTGGCGGACGCTTCGGGATAGAGGATCGCCTCCCCCGGGCCGATCACGGCCGTCGAAGGCTTCAGGAAAAGGAGGGGTTCCTCGGGCAGGGGATTTCCCATCTCCTTGGCGTGCTCCCGGTAGTTGCGGCCGATGCCGATGATCTTGGAGGGCTCGACGGGCGGCAGCAGTTTAACCTCGCCCATCGGGATCGGGCTGTCGCCGATCTTGAAATTCCCGAAGATGGACCCTCTCAGGGGGAAAAGAAACTCTTCCTTGAGGATCCCGTGGAGGATTTTCTTCCTGTACCTGAACCGGTA
>Ga0153916_10004469_pt1 | contig 10562 bp, 8 predicted proteins | sample Opewatmetagenome_FD_109642 | JGI IMG/M metagenome (GOLD analysis project Ga0153916, IMG submission 109642) | Freshwater wetland microbial communities from Ohio, USA - Open water 3 Core 3 Depth 4 metaG | ecosystem: Environmental > Aquatic > Freshwater > Wetlands | place: USA: Ohio, Lake Erie, Old...
CTTCTGGGATTCAAGAAACAACCGCGCTTCCTTCAGTTATCTGATATGTTCTAGCGGCTCAACCTGGTACTATTTTGATGCTCTAACAGGTAACTTGCAGTTCAACATGACAAACGTACCCGGAGGCACAAATTACTTTGGTCCAGCCGGAGAAATTCTGAAATACACCGTACAGAATGTTGGCAACGCCACTTTTCCAATATACCGCTTAGTTCAGTGGAACTCTAGCTACGTCGTCCAGGTGAACAAAACTGGGATGCAGGAAAGCTGGGGCAGCCAAGTTCTCGGAGTAGCATACAATGCAACCGTTAGAGGATACGATAGAAACGTCTCAGTGACTGGTCTAGCAGCTGGCACCGCGCTTCCTGGAAGTGCAACAATGGCCTTCGTTGGTGACAAACTAATCGGACAACGTGTTACTCAAACCGAAGTTGACCTGTGGGCTATAAGCATAAAGGATTCGAACATGGGAACACTACTTTACAACACTGTGTGGCAAGCACCCGCAGAATGGGTTCAAGGCAACATAACCATCGGTGGAATCGGACAATCCGGCTGGGTCGCATGGAGTCCAGAAAGCCAAGTCGGAGTCTATTTCACCAAAGAAAACAGAGTACACTATGGCTTCAACCTCAACAACGGCCAATATCTATATGCTACTGAAACACAGAAATTCCAGGACGCTTGGAGCGACACAGTCACTTTGACTTTCGGCCCAGACCGTGTCATCGTCTACGGACAGCTAATATCAGCAACCGTGGGCGGAACAGTCTACTCATACAATGCAACCACAGGAAAACTGCTATGGACGTACAACGCAACTGACCCATTCCATGAGTCATACCTCGGAAACGACTGGTGGACAGTCCCAGTCGCAGTTACAGATGGAAAAATCTACATCGGTTCAATGGAACACTCGCCAGTAGATCCAAAACCAAGAGGCGCACCGTTCATCTGCCTTAATGCGACGACAGGCGAAGAACTCTGGAGAGCAGACGGCCTATTCCGACAGACCCGCTGGGGCGGTCGAGGAGTACTCGGCGACAGCATCATCGCGACAATGGACACCTACGACCAACAAGTGTACGCCATAGGCAAAGGACCAAGTTCAACATCAGTTGTTGCACCTGGACTCTCATCAACAGTCAACACACCCGTCGTCATAACAGGAACAGTCACTGACGTATCACCCGGCACAACAAGTGACTCATTGAAACTGCGCTTCCCGAACGGAGTGCCAGCAGTATCCGACGGCAGCATGAGCCAATGGATGCTCTACGTCTACAAGCAATTCGAACGTCCCACAAACACAACTGGAGTTCAAGTGGACCTAACAGCCGTCGACTCAAACATGAACGTGATAAACGTCGGAACAGCCACGACAGACTCACTAGGCAACTACGGTTTCAGTTGGAAACCAACAGCTGCAGGCACCTACCAGATTGTCGCCACGTTCAAAGGATCGGGTGGCTACTACGGCTCAGCAGCTACGACATACCTATCCGTTTCCCCAACACCGGAAACACCAACCCAACCGCAACAAGCAATACCTGACTACACAATGACCATCACATATGCAGCCATCGCCATAATCGTTGCCGTTGTCATCGCGATAGCAATCGTCGGCGTCCTAACACTTCGAAAACGAGCATAACAACGAAACAAAAACCATAATCTCTTTCTTTCTTTTTTTAAAGTCTCAAAAGCATTTTATTTGTTTATGCTATAGGATTATTGAAAGCAATGTTAGTTCGAATTTGATCTCAATCTTCAAAACCCAAATTTTAGAACGCCCCGCCCCTGCAACAGTTCGGCGGCCTCGTGTTCTTAGTTTTAGGCATGGAATAAAGACTAAATTTTTCAAGTCGACGTCACTTTTTAGAAGTTCATGACCATTTGCATCGAAGATTCCACTACTTTTTTTCGGTTGAAGGGGGATTTAGAGGAAAAAATTCGCAAATCTTAAATACTCTTTAGCTATAGCCCTAATACCACAAACTTAGAGGAGAAAATAGAGAAATGGAAACTTTATCAAAGAAAACTATGACTTCTGCCATAGCAATATTCCTAATATCATCAATGGCTATCACGATTTTTGCACTGCCAAACGCTTTTGCGCAAAACACAGTCACGTCATACCCATTCATAGACGCCATCCCCAATCCATGCGGTGTCAACCAACAGGTCTTGATCAATTACGGAGCTATAAACTACCTAAACGGTGAGAACGACGGCTGGAACGTAACGATAACTATCACAAAGCCTGACGGCACAACCGAAACGCTCACCCCGCCGAAAACCTGGTCAACCGGAACAGCAGGCATAACTTACGTCCCCGACCAACTTGGCACATACTATCTGCAGACAATCTTCCCGCAACAATGGTACAACGCCAGTGCCACAAACCGTGTAATCTATAAGGCAAGTCAAAGCGACAAGTTGGCGCTCGTTGTGCAGCAGAACAAGCCCGATTCGTATCCGTGGCAGCCGATTCCGAGCGAGTATTGGACGCGGCCCGCGGACTCGCAGCTTCAAGACTGGTACACCATAATGGGCAGCTGGTTGATCCCTACCCCAACCAACACGAATAACTTGTATGCTCCCTACAACGCTGGACCAGAAACCGCACATGTTCTATGGTCTCAGCCAGTCGGCGACATGATGGGCGGAATAGCAGGAGGAGACACATACAAGAACGGCTACGAAACTGGAGATGCTTATGAAGGCAAATGGTCAGGCTCAATAATCATCAGCGGAGTACTCTACTACAACAAGTACATCTCAGGCAACCCACAACAAGAAACCGTCGCAGTAGACCTACACACAGGAAAAACACTATGGAGCAAGACTCTCACTGCCTACAACATCACCAACCTAAGAATTGGCTTCGGCCAGACAGTCTTCTGGTGGTCCAGAAATAACCGCGCTGCCTTCTCCTACCTGGTGTGCACTACTTCTGGTGGGGGTACAGGGACCGGCACAACTTGGATTTATTTCGACCCGAAGACCGGCAACCCGCAATTCAACATGACAAACGTGCCCTCAGGCACAAGATACTACGGACCAAACGGCGAGATTTTGCTGTACTCTCTGGTGAACTACGGCAACACTACCAATCGAAACTACTATTTGCTGCAGTGGAACTCAAGCTGGGTAGTCACAAACGGCAAGACTGGAATGCAGGAAAGCTGGGGAAGCCAAGTACTCGGCACTACCTACAACGCATCAGGCACCGTTGCACGCAGTTCCAATTTACGGGGATACGACAGAAACGTATCGGTACCGAGCATGAACGTGGCTGGCACAACACTGCCAAGCACCAGCTTTTCAAGAGCCTTCATTGGAGACAAAATAATCGGAACACGCGCGAACCTAAATGAGATAAACCTGTGGGCCATAAGCATAAACCCCGCAACCATGGGAACCCTGCTGTACAACACAAGCTGGACACCTCCACAAGAATGGAGAGACGGGAACGTGTCAGTGGGCACTGGCATGCAGAGCGGATTTGTTTCATGGAGTCAGGAATCACAAGTTGCAGTCCTTTGGGTCAGAGAGACGAGAAAGAGCTACGGCTTCAACCTCAACACGGGCAACTACATGTGGGCAACCGAGTTCTCGCAGGCCTATCAAGATGCATGGGACGACTCACCGACCTACTCCCACATCATCGACTACAACATGTACATATCAGCATCCTGCGGCGGAACAGCGTACGCCTACAACATCTCCACGGGCAAACTGATATGGACATACAATGCAACTGATCCCTACACCGAATCCTACCTAGGCCTCAACTGGTGGCTAATGCCTGTCGTCGTGACAGAAGGGAAACTCTACATCGGATCGATGGAACACTCTGTACAGGAGCCCAAACCTCGAGGCGCACCGTTCATCTGCCTTAACGCGACAACAGGCGATGAAATCTGGAGAATCAACGGCGCCTTCCGACAGACACGCTGGGGCGGACGAGGAATAATTGGCGACAGTATCATTGCTACAATGGATACCTACGACCAGCAAGTCTACGCAGTAGGCAAAGGTCCAGCCTCAATGACCGTGACAGCACCAGACATCGCTGCACCATTCGGAACGCCAGTCGTAATAAAGGGCACAATAATGGACGTTTCCCCCGGCACAACAAGTGACACAATGAAATTGCGCTTCCCCAACGGAGTTGCCGCAGTGTCAGACGCAAACATGAGTGACTGGATGCTCTTCGTCTACAAGCAGTTCCAGCAACCTACCAACATCGTCGGCTTGCCAATCAGCATCGACGCAGTTGACCCGAACAACAACTACGTCCACCTAGGTGACACAACAAGCGACGCAAGCGGATCATTTAGCTTAATGGTCACGCCGGAGAACTCTGGAAAATACACAGTATACGCTACTTTCGCTGGCTCTGGATCCTACTACGCCGCATATGCACAAACTGCGCTCGGTGTACAAGAGAAACCCGTACCAGTGGTGGTCGAACCCCAACCCGCATCAGCCGTTGAGCAATACTTCGTTCCGGCAGTCGCTGGCATAATCATAGCGATCATCGCAGTCGGCGCAGTCTTAGGAATACTAACGATTAGAAAGCATAAGTAAGAAACAACAAACGCAAACAACTTTCCTTTTTCTTTTCTTTTTAGTCACTGATTCTAGAGAAACCTCGATGTGTCAGATTTCAAGAGAAACAAAAACCGCAATTTAGCTGACTACCCAGACGTTAGAGCTGATGAGCAATTGTTCCGTTGTCAAAATAACCTCAGGATCACTGTATAATCTCATGTCCCTAAGTTCAACGAGCATTCCTGTCGTTTTGTCAAAGTGCACGTATAGGTAATCGTTGACTGTTCTCTGAGGGTCGGACGTATCGACGAATTGGTTCTGCAACGTCATAACATTTGTCTCCCTCGTGACACTTGCATACGTTCGGGTTTCGGTCTCATTAACTATAGCTTCATCTGAACCTCCGGGACTAACGTGGTCGTTCAGCGTTAGGTTCGCTGGGTAAATAGCCCAGAAAATCTTGTTGTCTGCCCCCGTAAGGACATTGACGTTGCCCATGTTCTCGATTTCTGTCCCGTTGATGAAGCGCCATGTCGTGTTAAACTGGACTTCGGGACCAGTGACGTTTGTGATTGTGACGCGGTACCACTCAGTCATATTCAATTCTGAGAAACTCTGAGGGATGGACGCATTTTCGACGGTCAAAACTGCAAAACCTTTGATACTATAAGTGAACACGTTGCCCACCGCGACACCTGGAACCGCAATTGGTGCAGGCGGTGTCTGGGATGCCACAATTGCCCATAATCCAACCCCTAAAGCAACAAGCCCAATGACTATCGCAATGAACGTCTTACTAACCATAATATAAAAGCGCCCTAATCCGACTATATAGGGTTTCCCAGGAAACTTCAGAATTTTGCATGAATCACAATACAATAGAGAAGCCAAAAAAGAGTCTTGGAAGCTACCGTAACGCTCGGAATTATGAGGGCTCCTTGGATGTTTCCTTCGCCATCTTCTTCACGAACTCTCTAATGCCATCATCTGAACCATAAACAATCAAGTGCCCATTCATCTCCTTTCTAATCGAAAGACCCGAATTTTGCGCAAGTTCTTCGAGTTTCTCTTTCGGAAGGCTGACGATCGGGGTGACACGAACCCACTTCTGGTCACGGGGCAAACCTGGAACAAACCTCTGCTCTTCTCGCAGAATTTGTCTAGATTGGCCTGAGCACATTTCGCAAGAAGAGCCTTCTAATCTTCTCAGCCACTCGTCAATCTTTTCGGGTGGAAAGCTTTTCTGGGCTTCAGTTACCAGATTGGCTTCAACGCTAGACAAATATTGTTCAATCTTTGGACCAATCTCGCCCCGGTCTTCGCCCGTTTCCATGAGTTTGATCAGGGTTTTTGCTGATTTCAGGTCGTCCATGATGTTTTCGGGTGCAGGATTGCCTTTCTTGCGGAGTTCTATGATGATTTCTTCCAGAATCTTCCACGTTTCCGAGTAACCCATGCTTCAAGCTCCATTATAGTACTGTTTAGAAAATCTATGCTTCGAACCTATAAGGCTTAACCGGTCAAAACTGTTTTTCTAATTCGCCGTTGACGATTGGTTCCACGTCTTTGCAGAAACCACAATCACTAATGTCCATGTTTGGGTCCATGTCTTTGTGAATCCTACATAGGTATCCCTTTGCACGAAGGGTTTTGCATATAGCGCAGAACCATGCTAAATTGTTCCTCTGACCTGCCGTGCCATTCGCTAAGAATGCAGCTTGTTTAGTCACCGACGCCGTTACTTCGGTGTCTCCCCACAAATCTAGCGAGTTGCCACGCAGTTTCTTCTGGTAAAGGCTTATGGCGGGTTGGCTTATCCCGAGAAGCTTTGCCGCCTGCGCTTGATTCAGGTTGTGGTTGCTCATAAGCTGGGTTGCCACCATCGCGCGTACAGAAGGCAAGGCACACTTTACTGCGACTTCACAAGGGGTTAGCATTCTCGGTCGCCTATGTGGTATGTTTGCTAGGTGTAAATAAGCTTTATTACACTTGTAATTTTTTTCTGAGAAAAATTAGCTTGGGCATACGCGCATAAATTACTACATCACTTGGATTCCGCCGCAAAACCGAAATCACTTCCCAGAGGAGCGTAATACCTAACCGAAACGAATCCTAGACAACTGCGGCTGCATAGTTAATTCGCCTTAAGGAGAGCTTTGAGATTTGTCTGAGAATAAGAAAGCGCAGATAAAAGAGGCAATCAAGCAGCTTCACGAAAGAACAACTTGAAGCTCTTCTGAACACGCTTCCGGTGGACATCACATTTGTGGATGCCAACGATACAGTGCAGTTCTTCAACAAGCCCGAAAAACGGTTCTTCATTCGAACCAAAGCGGTCATCGGCATAAAGGTGGAGAATTGTCATCCGCAAAAGAGCCTACACATTGTAAGCCGAATCGTGGAATCGTTCAAGAGCGGAAAGAAGAATGTTGCTGAGTTCTGGATCGCCATAAACGGAAGGTTCTTGCACATCCGCTTTTTCGCTGTAAGGGACAATAAAAGCAAATATTTGGGTGCGATGGAAGTCGTCCAGAATTTGACCGACCTGAAGAAACTCGAGGGAGAGCGAAAGCTGCTGGATTGGACGGACTAGAAAAGTAAATCCGTATCCTCTCTCTTCTCATAATTGTCTGTTCCAGTTTTTCCCTGGAGGTTGGAGAGCTTGAAGCTTGTCACCATAAAGTCTGAAGGGTTAGCCCACAACAGTTACTACCTGTCTGACGGAGGTGAAGCAGCGGTGGTTGACCCAAGGCGCGATTGCACGATATATGAGCGGTTGGCTGAGAAGCAATGCGCAGAAATCAAGTACATTTTGGAAACTCATAGGAACGAGGATTACGTTGTGGGTTCGCTTGACCTGCAGAGCATGACAGAAGCCGAGATCGGTCACGGCAGGGACTTGCCATTCAAGTACGGCGAACACCGTTTTGACGATGGAGACTCATTGAGCGTGGGTAGTTTAAGAATCACCGTGTTGAAAACCCCTGGGCACACGAATGAGTCGCTGTGCTATGTCGTTTACACTTCCGAGAACCCAAAGGAGGCTGCATTGGTTTTTACGGGAGATACGCTCTTCGTCGGCTCAGTAGGGCGCACCGACCTCTTTGGCAGGCAAACGCAGCCAGACCAAGCGGCTAAACTCTATACTAGTATAAACGAGAAGCTTTTGCCGCTTGGCGACCACGTCGTGATTTATCCTGCTCACAGTTCAGGCAGCGTGTGTGGCGGAAACATCGGCTCCCTGGAAACCAGCACATTAGGATACGAGAAGATGACCAATCCGTACCTTTCCCTCGACAAGGGGAACTTCGTGAAACGCTCTATGAGCGAGGTTCTGGTCGTGCCACGTTATTTCAAAAAGATGGAAGAAATCAACCTTAATGGTGCAATACTGCTGAGTGAACTTGCCTTTCCCAGAGCGATGAGCATGTCGGATTTCGAAGACCACATGCAAGAACCCAATATGATAGTGGTAGACACGCGAAATCCTTACGGTTTCGCTGGTTCACATGTACCCTCCTCGTTGAGCATGTGGCTTGCTGGAGCAAGCGTCTATCCTGGGTGGGTAATGCCCATTGATCAATACGTTGTTTTTGTGCTTGAGCGACCTAGCGACATAAAAAGGATTGCACGACGTTTCTGGAGATTGGGTTTTGACAACATGTGTGGGTACCTTTGCCCAGGCTTAAGCGAGTGGCAAGAGGCTGGAAAACCCATAAACAGTCTCGGAACCCTCTCTGCGCCCCAGCTGAAAGAGAAGATTGCGAAAAACGAGGTCACGGTAGTTGACGTACGTGAACCTCACGAATGGCAAGAAGGGTTCATTAAAGGAGCGAAACGGGTCTTCTTCGGAGAACTCGAAGAGAAAGCCTCTTCCCTGCCTACGGATAAACCGTTTGCTGTGATTTGCTCGGCAGGTAACAGGTCGAGCATCGGCGCAAGCATTCTGGAGCGAAAAGGCTTCAAGAATATCCACAATGTGTTGGGCGGCATTACAGCTTGGCAGGCATTGGGTTATCCCACGAATGAAGAAATATAGTGGCGCGTTTTGTTTCCCGTTGGAAGTGCCGCTGACGTTTCCACTTCGCATGATCGGTTTGAGGGCAAAACGTTCCCGCGAAGACAAAATCAAAGTGCTCGATAAACTAAAAGCCGAATATTCAGAAAAGGGCTGTATTGTGGATTAACGGCTAAGCTGGTTTGAAGAATTTCTCTCTAGGTGAGCTGCAGATTGAGCACTTCTGGGGTGGAGCACCTTCAACTGTGTTTCCGCAGACGCCGCATACAAAATAATCGACTTTTTCCATATCCTTCTTAGCTTTCATAGCGTCAAGAGCTTTCTGGAACAGTCCTGCGTGAATTTGCTCAACCTTGTTAGCCATGTCGAAACTCCATGCTGCTTGTTTCGCGTTTTCTTTGATTGCTTCGGTGAGGAAGTCCGGATACATCTTCTTGAACTCGTAAGTTTCGCCATTGACCGCTGTGCCAAGATTGTCAAGGGTTGACTTGACTTGTGGAGTGATTCTGATGTGGTTCAAAGCGTGGACGGTTTCAGCTTCAGCTGCAGCCTTGAACAGCTTCGCAGTTTGCGTGTAGCCTTCTTCTTCAGCTTTTTTCGCGAAAGCTATGTATAGCCTATTCGCTTGGGATTCACCCGCAAACGCGGCTTTCAGGTTCTCATCGGTCTTCGTCAAAACAGACAACTCCAGACACAATTGTTTTCGAGGTTAGTTATAAGGAGACTGGTGGCTTCCGCTTCGGTGCACTGAACGCTCTCGCAAATTAATTCAGCGCGCTCCTTTAGCAGACCATGTTGCTGAGGATTTCGTAGGCTTTGAGACTATCCTTCTTCTCCACAACCATAATAGTCTCGGTCCAGCAACTGATGAATTCGATTATGTTTACGTTCTGCTCCGCCAGCAATGTCGCAAGAAACGCCACGACCCCCGGCGTCGCCTCGAGTTCCTCGGGCGAATGGACTACGATCATGGTGCAGTCCTCATGTTTGACAAGGGCGGTGACCCTTTCTGGCAAGTCGCTCCTGTCGAGAAGGTATACATGTTTGTTTAGTAAGTCGACTTTGAGGGCGTTTTTTACGTCTATTTCTTTGTTGGTTATCAAGACGGATTTGCGGTCGTAGACTGCCATGCCGCTGCGTTTGAGAACGTGAAGAACTTTTTCCTCCCGCTTCTGCTTGTGTCGTTGCAGTTCTTCGGCGAATCGTCTCAGTGCGGCTTTGACTGCGCTGGTGTTGGTTGTTTTTAGCTCTTCTTGAATTTGTCGTGAGAGTTCACTGAGGTTGACGATGCCTTTCTCCAATGCTTCAAGCAGGTAAGGTTTGTTCCGTAGGTAACTTCTCACATTGCTCGCTATGGTCATAGTGCACTGATGTATCAGTTATGACATTTAAGGCTTAGCATGTTACAAAAAAGTCGCAAAGTTTAAGAAGACCCACCGCAAGGTTACGGGAAAAACAAATCTCAGAAAACGGTGAAACAGCCGTGACAGAGAAAATCGTGCTTGCATACTCAGGCGGACTAGACACGTCTGTCCTCATAAAGTGGCTCCAAGAGAAATACAAAGCCCAAGTCATAACCGTCACCGTCGATGTCGGTCAACAGGAAGATTTGAAGGAGGTTGAGGCGAAAGCCAAGAAACTCGGCGTCCTCAAACACTTCTCAATCGACGCTCGCCAAGAATTCGCAACGAACTTCATTTTTCCCGCCATCAAGGCAAACGCACTCTACGAAGGCAAATACCCTGTTAGCACAAGCCTTTCACGACCGCTCATCGTTGCCAAAATGGTGGAAATCGCCGAAAAAGAAGGCGCCACTGGCTTCGCACACGGCTGCACGGGCAGAGGCAATGACCAAGTCCGGTTCGATATAACAGTTGGCGCCTTGGCACCTAACCTGAAAATCATCGCCCCAGTTCGCGAGTGGAACATGACACGTGATGAAGAGATTGTTTACGCGAAAGAGAACGGCATCCCAGTCACATCA
>Ga0153916_10004470_pt1 | contig 10560 bp, 5 predicted proteins | sample Opewatmetagenome_FD_109642 | JGI IMG/M metagenome (GOLD analysis project Ga0153916, IMG submission 109642) | Freshwater wetland microbial communities from Ohio, USA - Open water 3 Core 3 Depth 4 metaG | ecosystem: Environmental > Aquatic > Freshwater > Wetlands | place: USA: Ohio, Lake Erie, Old...
GCGATGCGCGAGCAGGCGGTGCGGGTCGCCGAGCTGGACAAGGAACAGAAGATCGGCGAGCAGCGAGCGGGCTTCGAGCGCGAGGCCCAGGTCAAGGAAGCGGAGCGCGAGATGCGCGTCCGGCTGGCCAACGCCAACGCCCAGGCCGTGCTCGGCGAGAACGTGGCCCAGGCGGAGATCGCCGCCTCGCAGGCCACGCTCTCGGTGAAAAAGGCCGACGCCTACCAGTTGGCCGAGACCCGCAAGCGGGAGGCCGAGGCCGCCGTGCTCCAGGCCCAGCACCTCGCCATGGCCAAGGCCGCCGAGGCCGAGGCCCAGGAGATCGAGGCCAAGCGCCGCGCCGAGCTCGAGGCCCCGGCCAAGGCCGAGAAGGCCAAGATCGTCGTCGAGGCGGAGGCCGAGGCCGACAAGCGCCGGCTGGAGGCCCAGGGCGAAGCCTCGGCGATCTTCGCCAGGCTTGAGGCCGAGGCCCGCGGGCAGTACGAGATCCTCGCCAAGAAGGGGGAGGGCCTCAAGCAGATCATCGACGCCTGCGGCGGCACCCAGGAAGCCTTCCAGTTGATGATGCTCGAGCACTTCGACAACCTCGTGGAAGCCTCGGCCAAGGCGATCTCGAACATCAAGTTCGACAAGGTCGTCGTTTGGGAGGCCAACGGGCAGAGCGGCACCAGCGCCACGGCCAACTGGCTGCAAAACATGGCCCGCACGCTCCCCCCGATGCTCCAGGTGATGAGGGACATCGGCGGGATCGAGATCCCGGAGACCCTGGCGAAGTTCACGGCGGCGGGCAAGAAAGAACCCACGGCCGGGGATGGGGCCCCGCCCGGCTGAACGAGATTCCCGCTTCACTCGAGCCCGAAGGCCCCGGCCACCGGAACCCGGGCACCGCCGGCCTGGCCGAGCCGGGTCTTGGGGAGGAAGCGGGGCTCGATCGACAGCCCGAAGCCCCAACTCCCCCGGCTGGCGTCGACGTTCACCCCGGCGCTCACGAGGAACGACTCGCCGATCCGCGTGACCGAAAAGTTCTCGCCGATGTTCCCCTGGCCGCTTAGATCGACCGTCGCTCCGAAGGCGGAGACCCACTTCGGGCTCATCCGGTAGGTGTAGGACGTCGCCAGCACGGTGTTGTGGATCGGTCCGCTCAGCAGCCGGACGCCCACGTACAGCCCGCCTTTGGGCGGTCGATCGAGAAAGGTCCCGATGTTGACGATCTGCTGCCCCTCCTCGAAAAAGTCGAAGATCCCCGAGGACAACAGCGCCAGCCGGTCGCCCACCTGCCAGCGGGCATCGTAGTCGAGCAGGCCCAGCACCTTGCCGAAATTGTCGCGGTCGGGGTTGGGAAAGAGCGACATGTCCACGTCGAGCGTGATCCAGTCGACGATCCGCTGGTGCCCCGGGGTGCCGCGCTTCGTCTGCCAGCGGTTGTGCATTCCCACCCGGAAGACCGCCAGGTCGTCGACCACTTCCATGCTCGGCGCGGTGACCCAGTCGGCGATGCCGCTCCGCACGGCGTAGAACCGCTCGTCGAACCGGCGCGGGATCCCGGGGTTGGGCCAGGGAATGACGGCCGCCCCGGGAAACGTGTTGGGCACGAACCGCCGCCGGAAGGCCTCGATCGCGTCGTCGTCCAGCGGATCGTAGAGCGGCAGCCGGTCCAGGTCCTGGCTGGCGTCGGTGAACGACAACTCCGCGTCGAAGACCACCTTGTGCGCCAGCCCGTGGACGTTCCAGAACATGCTCTCCACGTTGGGATTGTAGGTCCATGCCGGGATGCTGGCGCGGACGCCCGCCTGGCCGTAGAGCCGCTGGACGTCGTGCCCATCCCGGTCTTCACCCCAATGGGCCGCCTCGCCCGTCAGGTACGGCACCACCTTCACCGGCCCGAGCTGGAACGGCCAGTCGATCTCCTGCCGCGTGAAGAACCGCTCGCTCTTCGTGCTCAAAGGCGCGCCCGCTGGCGAGACTTCCCAGGGAAGGAAGCGGGTCTTCCGGGCCGGGTCCTGGGCAAGGGCGGGAAGCGTGGCCGTGTGGAGCTGGGCGTAGGCCGCGCCGGAATGCTCGTACCAGGTGAAGACGTCGTCCCCCAGCGACTGCCCCAGCCAGAAGTGATCGGCCCGGGGCAGCCAGTCGGTCTGGGTAAAGAAGTCGTTCACGCGCGCGGCCGCCAGGAAGCTCAGCGAGGTGTTGTCGCGGACCCGCTTCAGCCCCAGCGCCGTGTCCTGGTCCTTCATCTCGTCCCATTCGCGCTCGAAGTACTCCTCGAGGAAGTTGCGGTCGCTCGTCCATCCCACCTCGGCCGCCAATTGCCAGCCTCCGTCCAAGACCTGGCGGTGCTGGCCGAACAGCCGGTAGCGATAGTCGACCAACGGCGGCACGCTCCGCCGATCCAGCCCGAGGTTGTCGTTGCCGTGGTCGGGGATGCCCCAGTAGTCGATCAGGCCCGCCGGGCCGGGCACCCCCGGGGAGCCCGGGAGCCGGTAGGAAAACGTGGTTCCGTGGCCGAAGCCGCGGTCGCTCATGTAGTCGAGGCTCAGTCCCCAGTCGGTCCCCGGCGGGCGGTGGCGGATGCCGAGGATCTGGTACACGTTCCAGTCGCTGAGGACCTGCGTGCCGAAGACCCGGTCGTTGCGGAAGCGAACGCGGCGGAGGTAAAGGCTCGGCTCCGTGAGGTCGGTGGCCAGGTACGGCCAGTAGAAGACGGGGATTTCCTCGAGGTAAAGGAGGTTGTTCTCGGCGGTGAGCATCAGGTCGTGATCGAGGACGGGTTGGCCCGTCTGGGGGTCGAGGACCGGCGCGCCCGTCTCCGCATCCACCCGCGGCTCCTGGATATCTTCGAGCGTCATGCTCCCCGATTGCAGCCGGTACCGGGGAAAGCCGAGGCGGCTGGACGTGACGAAGGCGTTTTGGGCGACGAAACGGTCGCGGCCGAGCTGCTGGAGCACCTCGGCCCGCAGCCGCAGCAGGCCCTCATAGCGGGGGACCGGGGTCAGGACCTCGGCGTTGAGCACGGTGCCGGTGCGGTAGGTGACGTCGTAGTACATCCGCTCGGCATAGATCGTCCGCTCCCCCTGGCGAAAGACGATGTTCCCCTCCATGTAGATCTCCAGGGGGATCTTCTCGTCCTGGAGCTGGCCCCCTTTCAGATCGAGCTGCTCCAACCCGCTGGTCCAGATCACGACCCGGTCGGCGGAGATGTCGAGTACGCCCAGACGGGGCGAGGCCAGGACCTGGCCGGGGCGGGCCTTCTCCGGCAGCTCGATCCCCTCGATGAGGATATTCACCCCGGACTCGATCACGGCGATCCACTGGTTGCGATCGGGATCGCGCCTCCAGTCGGCAATGGCCGGGACGCCGCTGCGGGCGAACGCGCGGATGCGGCGGGTCCCCGGGGGCAGCGCGTCGGGGGGCGTCACGCCGGGCTGCGCCTCGGCGAACTGGGCCTGCCGGACCGCGCCGCCCGCCGGCCGCGTGAACTCGGCCAGCCCGCGGCGGTAGATCTCGGGCGGCGACGCCGGAGGCTCGAAGGTCCCCGCCACCTGGACGTCGACCGAGAGCGTGGTGCGGAAACGCCCTAACCACGTCCGGTCGGCCACGCGGACCTCGCCCCCGCCGCGAAGCAGCCTGACGTCGATCTCCCCCTCGAAGTAGGCGACGACCGTGCTCGCGCGGCGCTCCGCCGGTCCGGCGCGGTCGATCCACACGACCGCTTCCCGCCCGCCGGCAGAGTCCTGCCCCTGCCGAAGCCGGCAATCCCCCCGCAGGAGCCAGACCTCGTAGCTTCCCTGGGTCCAGCGGGCGCCTCGCTCGGCCTGGATCACGATCGCCGCTTTGGGGTCGCCCGGGGGAAGGTCAACCGCTGCGAGGTACGGGGCTGCCTGGACGTCCGGTTGGGGCGCGGCAATGCCCGATCGGGCAGGACCGAGGGCGACCGCCGTGGCAACCCAAAGGAGGCGACAGACGTGCGAGAAAGCGCCGCGGCGCGCGGCCCGGCAATCCGCGCGGAACCGCCGCGGTCTGCGCCGGATGCTCTCCAGTCGGCTCAAGCGGGATCGTATCAGCAGACCGGCATCCTTGCTCGCCGGGGCCGTCCGCGTCTCGGGCGGCCGCGGGTCGAATCGCCACGAGAAGGGTCAAAAACGCTTACCAGCCAAGGGGATCCGTCCCCAAGGGGCGAGATTATAGGGGCCCCAGCCGGTTGGATCAAGGCGGGTTGGCAAACTGGGACAAGGACCTAACTGAGGGTGTCCGGGAATGTCGCTCCGGTTTCCCCCAGACACAAGGCGGATTTTCTCTAGCCCAGGCGTTCACGCCTGGGAACCTGGTGGTGCGGAGCGTTGTTTTCCTCCTGGCCCCTTTAGCCCCCTTAAGGGGGCCAGGAGGAGTTGGGGGATTACGCCTCGTCTAGTCCCAGGCGTAAACGCCTGGGCTAGAGAAAAGGCCTGGGCTAGAGAAGAAGAAAGCCTCCTTCTGCCGACCATATGGAATGAATCCCCGGACACCATCACCTAACTATCTATTTTCCCAGCACTTGCTACGACGCACCACCCCCACGATCCATTCTATCCCCGCGGCCGCCGCCAAGGCCACTGCCGGCATCAGCGGTGCCCGCATCCGCATGTCGGTCCAATACACCGTATGGACGCCCGTGAAAGACCCCGCCAGGAGGATCGCCCAGACCCAGATAAACCCCGTCTCCCCCTGAGAGAGGGTTGGCCCGCATTTCTCACTGAGCCGGGCAGTGTCCAACAGTGTGCTTCGTAGGACGGATTGGCAATCCGTCCTACACGGGCGAGAAATGCGGGTGAGGGTGCCGCGCCACACCGCCAGAATCCCAGCCACCGCCAGCAGGAATTCGCATCCGTACCAGAGTCCGACCCCATAGCGAAGCCCGCGGACCGCGAGCCCTTCGTCGGGCGATCGTGGATGGGGCAATGGGGCCCAGAGCCGCCCGACGCGAACTGCGCAGGCGTAGAAGAACATCGCCGGCTCGCGGCGGATGTTCTGCCAGGCCAGGGCATAGGCCAGCCGATCCACCCCCAGTTCGTCGTCAGCGCCGGCGCGGGAGACCTGGGAAGAGAAATCGCGGCTCAGCTCGTCGGCCGACCAGACGCTTCCCCACTCGCCCGAGCGGAGGTACTGGTAAAAATGTGGATTGTTGGCCAGCAGGAAGGTGTAGCCCCCGTGGGTCGTGGTGACGATGGCCCGGCCGAAACAGACCTGGTTTCGCACCGCCCAGGGAGCCAGCACGAGGCTAGCGGCCGCAGCGAAGCAGCCCAGGAGCACGGCCGCGTGGCGCCAAGAGGCCCGACCGCCCCGGCCGGCATACCAGGGCAACAGGATGGCGGCCAGAATGGCCCAGAGGAGAAACGTGGGCCGGCAGAGGACCGCCAGGGCCATGCACGTGCCCGCGGCCGCGGCGCGGCCGGGGGAAGGGCGCCTCGACGCGCCGGCGAGCAAGGCCAGCGAGACGGCGGCCAGCAGGGCGGCCAGGGTTTCCGTCATCACCAGGGCCGACTGGGCCAGGAGGATCGGGTCGCAGGCCACCAGCGCGGCCGCCGCCAGCGCATAGCGCCCCAGGCCCGCTTGCCGCCCCAGCCGGTACGTGAGCCACACCGTCGCCAGGCCCATTGCCAGGTGCATTAGCGCCATGGCCGCGTGGCTCCACGGCCCAAGCGCCATGGCAAAGCTCAGCAGCAAGGGATACAGCGGCGGGCGGTAGGCCGTGGGGCGCTGGCCGTGTCCGAAGGTGCCGTATTGGACGAGGTTTTCCGCCATGGCCCGGTATCCGTCGGGGTCGCCGTGGAGCGCGCCGGGCGCCAGCAGAACGCCTCCGCGAAACAGCAGCGCCGCCACAATGACGACGGCTGCAAGATGCCAGGAACAACGGCGGATCGTACGGACATCGTGGATGGTGGAGTCTCTTGCCGTGCTGGACGGCTGATCCGTGTTCATCGGTGTTCAGGGCCCACTACTGCTGCAACGAGTACAGCACCACGTTCAATCCGATCCGGGCGGCGTCGTCGCGGGTGTAGCCCTGGCACTCCATCGTGTCCTGCTTCTCCAGCGCGCAGGAGAGGTCGTAGGGCGAAAAGATCACCGCGTAGCGGTCGCCGATCCTGAGGCCCTCCAGCTCCGGCGGCACCTTCCGCTCGAGGGCCTTCAGCGGCTGGTCCTTGGCGCGGGCCTGGGGGTCGCGGCGGGTCACCGTGGGCAGATCGAAGCCGCCGTACTTCTTCGTCCACAGCGGATCGCCCGCGGGAATCGGCCCCAGCGGGTGCTCGGGGAACATCGTCTGCATCTCGCGGCGGAACGACTCGACGAACGGCTTGCTCGCGCAGATCGCGTTGGCGAAGACCATTCCCCCCCGCTGCAAATAGGTCTTCAACTGCTTCCGCTCGGCCTCCGTCAGCCGGAAGGCGTTGCGGCCGTGCATGAAGACCAGGTGCTGGTCGAACAGGGCGGGGTCGGTCATGGCCACCTCGCGGGGCTCGGTGCTCACCCGGACCTTGAGCTCTTCGGCAGCGCTGCGGAGCAAGTTGCTCAGGGCGCGGGGAGCCGCGGTGCACCCGCCGGGGTGCCGCAGGCTGGCGACGTACAGCTTGCCCCGGTCGATCTTGTCCGACTGCCCTTTCCCCGCCGCCGTGGTCAGGAAGACGTCCTTGAACTGCAGCTCGCGGTTGGTGGCGTAGGCCATGATGTTGATCCCCAGCCGCAGGGCGTCGTCGATCTGGCCCTGGACCTTGCGGCTGTACTTCTGCTCGCGACCGCTCCGCGAAAGCTCCCACAGGCCCGAAAGCGGCGGCCGGAGCCTCTCGGAGTGGTCCTGGGGGCAGTAGACGACGCTCGTGCGGCAGCCGAATTCGATGCCCAGGACCTCGCGGACGTCGGAGACCGGCTCCTCGGCCCGCCAGATGGGATGCTCGGGGGGAAGGACCTGGAGCTTGTACTCCGGCTCGGGGAAGACTTTGGCCATCAGCTTGCGGAAGCCCTCGTCGAAGCCGGCCCCGCCGCAATAGCCCTCGGCCAGCAGGAAGCCGCCGCGGTCGAGGTAGTCGCGGAGCTTGCGGACCAGCTCTTCCTGGGCCTGGGCGGAGCTGGGCAGCGGGCTGTTGATGCCGCACAGGTAGAGGACCGGCGACTGCACCAGGTCGTCCACGGTGGCCGCTCCCAGGTCGACCACTTGCCAAACCAGGTCGCGGCTCCATTTCAGCTCGACGTACTGGGTGAGGTTGCCGACGTCGTTGCGGTGCTGGTTCCACTCTTCTCCCGAGCCGTGCTTGAGCTTCGAGACCAGCACCGGCCAGCGGCCTTTGGACAGGAACAGCAGGGCGAAGCTGGTGGGGAGCAGCTTGCCCCCTTCGAGCCCCTGGCCTTCCCAGTAGTCGGCCAAGGCGCCTCCTTTCGCTTTGACCAGGTAGTCGGCCCCCTCGCGGTACCAGTCGTGTTGGCCGATGAACCGCCCGTTGGTCATCCGGCCCACGCGCTCCAGTCCGTAGAGGTAGTAGTAGTGCCAGCGCTGATCGGAGCGGGGGTTGTGGCTGACGGCGAAGTTCCCGGCGAGCCACTCCAGGGCGCGCCTCACGCGGTCGCTGTCGGCTTCGACCCGCCGGCAACAGAGGATCCGGTCTTGCTGGACCTCGGCGTCGGGCTGCTGGATCTTGCCGTTGGCGATCACGAGCGAGGAGATCCCGGCGGAGGTCATGCTGCCGGTGCCTTGCAGGTCTCTCTGCTTGTAGCCCCAGGACCCGTCGCCGTGCTGGCCTTCTTCCCAATAGGCCTTCGCCAGCCGCCAGGTCTGCGGACTGACCCTGACGCCCACCCGCTCGGCTTCGTAGAGGGCCAGCAGGGCGAATTGCGAGTTGGAGTTGTCGGGGTCGTTGGACGGATAGCCCCACCCCCCCTTGCCCGAGCCGCGCGTGATCTGCACCTGTTCGAGCCAACCGACGTTCCGCCGGATCAACTGCCCATCGCGTACGGGCTCCGCGCGGCAGAAGACCATCGTCTGCAACGCCGCGGAGTACGTCCTGTCGGCGCGAGTTCTGCGGAGGTAGCCCAAAGCGCTTTGAATCGCCGGATCGGAAGGCTCGACCCCGCAGCTCAGCAGGGCCAGGGTGCAGAGGCTGGTCATTCCCCCCGGATACATGGGCACCTCGGTCCAGTATCCGTCCTTCGCCTGCTGTCGCTTCAGATAGTCCACCCCCTGCTTGATGGCTTCGCGGACCTGCTCCGCGGTGATCTGCCCTTGCGCAGGCCGCACAACCGATGCGATCAGCACGACTGCCAGCACTGCACAGAGTCGTCGGCATCGCATGGTCGATCTCCTTTGGCGAGAGCCTACGCTCGACCCGCTTCTCAGGCCGCCCGGAACCTCCGCGGGAGAAATCCCGGCAGGCCTCACTTAAGTATATTAGAATTCTTAGGTTAAGCCGACAAGGACCCCTTCCCCCCATTGGGCGATCCGGCGTTGGGCTATACAATGGTAGGACGCAGAAGCGTAGGGGAGTTCCCAGGACAAGGCGGCTGAGCAAGCTCGGGGAGCAACGTTGTCTACGACCAAGCCTCGCAGCCTCGGAGACGTCCTGCAAGAGTTCGCCCACCAGCGGCGGCTGATGCAGGAGGAATTGCAGAAGGTGATCGTCGGCCAGTCGGAGGTCATCGAGCAGATCTTCGCGGCGATCTTTACCCGCGGGCACTGCCTGCTGGTCGGCGTGCCGGGCCTGGCCAAGACGCTGATCGTCAGCACCCTGGCCCGGATCCTCGACATCCAGTTCAAGCGGATCCAGTTCACCCCCGACCTGATGCCGTCGGACATCACGGGCACAAACGTGCTGGAGGAAGATGAGCGCGGGCGGCGGGACTTCCGCTTCGTCGAGGGGCCGATCTTCACCAACATCCTCCTGGCCGACGAGATCAACCGCACCCCGCCCAAGACCCAGGCCGCCTTGCTCCAGGCGATGCAGGAGCGGGAAGTGAGCGTCGGGCAGACGACCTACTCCCTGCCCGATCCCTTCTTCACCATCGCCACGCAAAACCCGATCGAGCAGGAAGGGACCTATCCGCTGCCGGAAGCGCAGTTGGACCGCTTCATGTTCAACATCAAGGTCGACTACCCCAATCTGGAGGAAGAGGAAAAGATCCTCGCCACCACCACCCGGAGCGAGAAGGTGGAGGTCCGCAAGGTCCTCTCGGGCAAGGCGATCCTGAACATCCAGAAGCTGGTGGGCTCGGTGGCGGTCACGCAGTACATCGTCCAGTACGTGTCGCAGTTGGTCCGCAAGACCCGGCCCAAGGACCCCACCGCGCCGCCGTTCGTCAAGGAGCTGGTCGATTGGGGCGCGGGACCGCGGGCGGGGCAATTCCTGATCATGGGCGGAAAGTCGCTGGCCGCCATGGAAGGTCAGTTCTCGGTCGGCATTCCCCACGTCCAGAAAATCGCCATCCCCGTCCTCCGCCACCGCATCTCGACCAACTTCCAGGCCCAGGCCGAAGGGATCAGCAACGAGGACCTGATCCAACGCTTGATTCGGGAAACGCCCCCGCCGGTGATTCCGAAATTTGAGAGGTAGGGATTGGGGATTAGGGATTAGGGATTAGGGATTGGGGATTGGGGATTAGGGATTGGGGATGGGGGATGGGGTAAAGTAGGGAGGATGCGAGGTGACGGCACAAGGCGTGAGGAAGTCACTGGGGATCGTCGATCTTCTCCTGCTTCGCGGTTTCGACCCGACCCGTCCTACGAAGCTCGTCCGGCACCAGGACGCCAGGTATGACGTTCATGACCTAATGCGCAGGGGCTGGCTTGACTTCTATCAGGCCACCCAGAGCCGACCGGTGTTCGACAACTGTGAGCGCATCGTCTCTTTCATCGGAAGCAGGGGGACGAAAGCACGCCTGATTGGTGTATACCGGGTCCTCGGAAGGCGCGACGGACGCCGAATGCAGCCCCCTCCCGGGTTTCCGCCCGACTTAGGGACGTTTCGGTACTATTACGACCTTGAGCGGGAGGCCGGGTACGAGGACCTGGAGAACCGCGTGGTCATTGAATGGGGAAGGGGGGCTCTTGCATATGTGCAACGGCTCTCGAACAAGGAAGTCGTCGAGGTGCTTCCCAGAGGTCAACCACGGCCTGTGTTTCGCGATTATCTGGAATTCACCTTGGCCCATGCGGAGTTGAAGGAACTCTACGATCATGAAGACGCCAACAGAGAATGGCGCTCTCGCCTCGCTGCCGTGGCAGGCATTTACCTCATTCTGGCGACGACAACCGGGGCTCAATACGTCGGGTCCGCTCACGGGACAGAAGGGATTTGGGGTCGCTGGGCCGCGTATGCCCGCGACGGTCACGGGGGCAACAAGCTTCTGAAGCATCTGATCGGAAAGGATTCCGCATACCCGGAGGCGTTCTCCTATTCAATCCTCCAGATCCTCCCCAAGAGTTTTGCGCGAAGCGAGGTGCTGGCGTGGGAACAGCGCTACAAGGAAAAGCTCGGTAGTCGGGCCACTGGACTCAATACCCAATAGGCGTAACCAGGGCGCCCCCAATCCCTAATCCCCAATCCC
>Ga0153916_10004471_pt1 | contig 10560 bp, 11 predicted proteins | sample Opewatmetagenome_FD_109642 | JGI IMG/M metagenome (GOLD analysis project Ga0153916, IMG submission 109642) | Freshwater wetland microbial communities from Ohio, USA - Open water 3 Core 3 Depth 4 metaG | ecosystem: Environmental > Aquatic > Freshwater > Wetlands | place: USA: Ohio, Lake Erie...
ACAGAAAAATGGAGCGCCCCGAGTTTGCCGCCGGGCCAATCTGATTCAGGGTTTGATCACTCAGGACCAGATGTGACAGGGCTTGCTGGACTTCAGTAGGGTTGAGCGCCACATTTTGAAGACCTTGCTTACGTATGGCATTCTTGTAATTGGCCAGGGTAACCGGCGCTGGACCGGCGTATTGGCTTCGCTCTAGAATCTCCCGGGCACGCTCGCTACCCTTGCCGGTAATAACATATTCATAGGCTGCCTCAGGGTAGCCACCTCCGCTGGTACCCTTTACTTCAATAAAGCGTTCGCGCTTCAGCAAGTCCAAGATTCGGTCTGTGATGTTTTTGAATGGGAGCTTGATGGACTCGGCGATGGCATAGCCAGAAATATAACCTGCAAAGTAGAAGGTCTTGAGCGCCAGATCTGCAAGAAAGCCCACGCCGAGTTCTGTTTCCTCGATGGAACGCGGAGCGGAGGGCTCGAATCTTCCATTTTCTGGGGCGACTGGGCCGAGCGGAGGCTTCCGAACATTGATCACTGACGAAGCCATATTGTGTTGCATCCCTCTTTCAAGGTCGGTTTACAACCTCAGCTATCTTGGCTAAGAGGTCACGCACTACAAAGGGCTTGACCACATAGTGTTCAAACTTGTCGGCATAGCTGGCCGTTTCGTTCTCGTCTTCCAGGTAGTGCCGAGCCGTCAGCATAATCACCGGGATGTGACGCAGCTTCTCGTCGGTTTTAACCTCAGTTAACACCTGCCAGCCATCCATGCCAATCATCATGATGTCAAGGAGAAGCAAGTCTACTTCGCCTTGTTGGCCGCGCAAGAGTTCCAGGCCCTCAGCGCCACCATAAGCGGCCAGAACTTCATAGCCCTCACGCTCGAGGATAAGTTTACCCAGGGTGACCATCTCCCGGTCGTCTTCGATCATGAGGATGCGTTTGGCCATGATTATCGACTCCTCGCGCAGCTCGGAAGTTGCTGTGATGATTTGCTGCTCGCGCCAGTGTTGGTAAACACTGAAGAGCACTTATTATTCAAGTATAACATGGACTAACTGCGAGTGCAATGTGTTGGGTCTCTCTTGGAAAGCGGGGCAAATGCTGCTACAATTAGGAGCAGGGAGGTGATGATGCAATCTTTGCCTCACGGCGACGAAGGATATGAGCCAGCCTATTTACGACTGCTGCTTGGTGGTGAGCTGCGGGAGCGGGTGACATATGCCTATGAACATCTCTCTATCTGCGACGTGTGCGCCTGGCGCTGTAAGGTTGACCGACGTGCCGGGCAAGTGGGTGTGTGCCGTACGGGTGAGCGGGCCAAGGTGAGCAGCTACGGTCCGCACCTGGGGGAGGAGGACCCGCTGCGTGGCTGGCGGGGTTCGGGCACGATTTTCTTCACCCGCTGTAATCTCAAATGTCAATTCTGCCAGAATCACGACATCAGTCAGACTGATGCGGGCTACGAGGTCGAGCCGGAACAACTGGCCTCGATTATGCTCGAGTTGCAGGCTCAGGGGTGTCACAACATCAACTTTGTCTCACCCAGCCACGTTGTGCCCCAGGTTATGGCGGCGGTGCTGGTTGCGGCCGAGGCAGGGTTGCGTTTGCCGGTGGTGTATAACACGGGTGGTTATGATTCGATGGCCATGCTCAGACTCCTGGACGGGGTGATAGATGTTTACATGCCGGATATCAAGTACGCCGATGCCGAAATTGCCCGTCGCTTTTCAAAAATCGGCGATTATCCCCAGGTGAACCAGGCGGCCGTGCGCGAGATGCATCGCCAGGTAGGTGATCTGAGCATCAACTCGATGGGACTGGCCACGCGTGGATTGTTAGTACGCCACCTACTGCTGCCGGGCAACCTGGCCGGCACGGACCAGGTGGTCCGGTTCCTGGCCACCGAGATATCGCCGCGTACCTACTTGAACCTGATGGACCAATATCGCCCGGCCTACAAGGCGCATCACTTTCCCGAGCTCAGGCGCGGCATTTCGCGCGACGAATATGAGAGGGCAGTCAGGATGGCTGACGAGGCGGGGCTTACCCGGCTGGATGAACGCCGCCCCATTTTCTGGGCGATGCGCTAGCGCAGGTGATCCAGCCGCCCCTGCAAATATGCGGCGATCAGGGCTGCACTGCGCGATTCCAACCCTAAAAAGTAAGTGGCCAGGTCTTCGCCTGTGCGCTGGACGGCAAGCGCGTCCCGAAAGGTGCAGGCGCCGCTCAGCTTGCGGTCGAGGCGAATGGTGGTGTGGGTGCTGCTGGGGAAGATGAGGCGTTGGTCGCTGATGAAAAGATTGCCCTGATCCAAAGTTTTCAGGGCGCGTCGGTCGGCCGGCGCATTTACCCGGCTTACCCCATCAGCAAGTGGCGCTCCTTCGGCGCGCAGCAAAGTCTTGACCTGAATGTAGCAGGTTTCGTGCGTTTGGGGGAACATGATCTGGGCGACGGTGCTGCCGGGCAGGCGCAGGCGCGCCAAGTCGCCGGCGGCGATGGCGACCAGATCGGCATCGGTGTAACATGAACCGGCCAGGGCGGCCAGTTGCGCCCTGGTAAAGGGGCGAGACAACAGATCAGCCCCGGCATTGCTGTAGGCTGCTCCCACGTTCCGGAAAAAGAAGCGGTCACGCGGCCATACCAGCCAGCGACTCTGTTCCACCCGGGTGCTACAGGCAGTGCAAGTATAGTGTTGGCCATCGCTGGCCAGTGACGCCTGGCCACAGACCGGGCAGGGCTGGATGAGCAGCTCTCCACTCACTACGAAATTCCTCCTTTCAAGATGCAACGCACCCAATGGGTTCACCCGACGACTGTTTCATTATACCATGCCTCATCTAGCAGGCTAACTCCAAATCTTTTAATGGACTCTAGCTCATTCTTAACATTTTGTGCCGTATTCTTAATGTGTCTCTAACGTAGCTGTTCTATAATAGCGGGCTGTGAGCCCATATTTCTTCCCCCGCTTGTCTGCGGTGACAGGCGGGTTCTTCGTGCGGGGTTTGTCCCCAGCTTGACAGGGCGAGGTAACTTCGTCCCTAAATTTGGAAGTTGTCCCTATGTGTTATGTGGCGATTCCCTATCCAGTTGCCCCAGGAGGGCGATGATATGATCGATGTCGTGGAGGTGACCAAGTCGTATGGCGCGGTCCAGGCGCTGCGCACGGTAAGCTTTCACATCGCGCCCGGCGAGATTGTAGGCTTGCTCGGCCCCAATGGCGCGGGCAAGACGACCACAATCAAGATCATGACCGGCTATCTCCAGCCGGACAGCGGCAGCGTTACGGTAGACGGCCTGGACGTACTGACGCACACCCGCCAGGTGCAGGCGCTCATCGGCTATCTTCCCGAGAACGCCCCGCTCTACCCTGAGTTATCGGTCCAGGCCTATCTGAAGCTGATGGCCGACATGCGCCGCATTCCCGCTCAAGAGCGGCTCGACCGCCTCTCGGAGGCGATCCATGCCACTAGGTTGGCCGACCAGTTGAGGCGGCCCATCGGCGAGCTAAGTAAAGGTTATCGCCAGCGGGTGGGGTTGGCCCAGGCGATCCTGCACCGGCCCAAGCTGCTGATCCTGGACGAGCCGACGCTGGGTTTGGACCCGACCCAGATCGTCGAAGTGCGCCGTCTCATCCAACGGCTGTCGGCGCACAGCACCATCCTCTTCTCTACGCACATTCTGTCAGAGGTGGAAGCCCTGTGCGATCGAGCCATCATCATTATGAACGGCCAGATCCGGGCGGATGCGCGCCTGTCGGAGTTGGCGGCGACCTCAGATGCTATCCTGGTTTTGCAGGCCGAGACGGCTGGCGTGGAGCGCACCCTGGGTGGGATGGATGGCGTGCGCGGCGTCGAGCCCATCTCTGCCCGCGATGGTTACCCGGCCTATCGTATTTTGGGCCAGGGTGAGGCCAATCTGTGCCCGGCCATCTACGAACTGGCCCGCCGACAAGACTGGCCGCTGCGCGAACTGCGTCAGGACCAGCGCACGCTAGAGAGTGTGTTCAATCAATTGGCAACGGCGGAAACTGAATGATGGGAGGAACTGGGTATGAAAGAGGTCTTGTCTCTTACCCGCAAGGAGTTGGAAGGTTACTTTGGTTCGCCTATGGCGCTGATCTTCCTGGGCGCTTTTCTGGTGGCGACCCTCTTCGCTTTTTTCTGGGTGGATACCTTCTTTGCGCGGGGTGTGGCCGATGTGCGGCCACTGTTCCGCTGGATGCCAATCCTCCTGATTTTCCTGGTGGCGGCGCTGACAATGCGCCAGTGGAGCGAAGAGCAGCGATCGGGGACGCTAGAGATGCTGCTCACGTTGCCGGTACACCCCGTGCAATTGGCCCTGGGCAAATTCCTGGCGGTGATGGTGTTGGTCGTCATCGCTCTGGCGCTGACGCTGTTTTTGCCGATCATGGTGTCGTTGCTGGGCAACCTGGACTGGGGCCCGGTGGCCGGCGGTTACCTGGCGGCCATTCTGCTGGCGGCCGCCTACGCGGCGATCGGTTTGTTTCTCTCTTCGCGCACCGACAACCAGATCGTGGCACTTATCTCCACTGCGCTGTTGGGCGGTTTGTTCTACCTGGTTGGCTCGCGGGGGGTGACCGATTTCGTGGGCGAGGCCCTGGCCGAAATCCTGCGCGCGCTGGGCACGGGCAGCCGATTTGAAAGTATTGAGCGCGGGGTGGTTGACTTGCGGGACTTGGTCTATTACCTGTCGTTGACGGCTCTATTCCTGACGCTCAACGTGGTCTCGTTAGACAGTAAGCGCTGGAGCAGCGGAAAGCAAACGCTGGCCTATCGCCGCAACGTGACTCTGAGTGCCCTTCTGATTGGGCTGAACCTGGCTGCGCTCAACGTCTGGCTCTTCCCCTTCAGCGGCGCCAGGCTGGACATGACCGCGCAGCAGGAGTTTAGCCTGTCCAGCGCCACGCGCGACTTGCTGCGCAACCTGGACGAGCCGTTGCTGATCCGGGGCTACTTTAGCGAGAAGACGCACCCTCTCCTGGCTCCCCTGGTGCCACGCATGCGCGACACGCTGCGAGAGTACGAGATCGCCGGGGGCGGCAAGGTGGTGGTCGAGATCGTCGATCCGATCCAGGACCCGGACAAGGAATTGGAGGCCAACCAGACCTACGGCATCCGCCCCACGCCACTGCAAATCAACGATCGCTATGGAGCCTCGGTGGTCAACGCCTATTTTGACATCCTGATCCGTTACGGCGACCAGAGTGCGACTCTAAACTTCCGCGACCTGATCGAGGTCGAGCCGCGCCGCGATGGCAGCCTCGACGTGCGTCTGCGCAACCTGGAATATGACCTAACGAGCTCCATCAAGAAGGTGGTTTTCGGCTTCCAGAGCACGGACAGCGTGCTGGCCGCAGCCCAGGGCCCGGTCGGGTTGACTCTCGTGGTCACGCCGGATAGCCTGCCACAGGCTTTACAGCAGGCTCCGGACACCATTCAGAAGGTGGCCACGGACATCCAGAATAAATCGAATGGCAAGTTCACCTTCCAGGTCATCAACCCGGACGCCCCAGATAGCCCTCTGAATCGCCAGGCTCTGCTGGACCGTTACGGCTTGCAGCCGTTTCCGGCTTCTTTCTTCTCTGACCAGACCTATTATCTGCACATGGTTTTGCAGATCGGGGGGCAAACTCAGTTGCTGTATCCCAGCGGAGATCTGAGCGAAGCCAGTGTGCGCACCAGCATCGAGTCGGCCATCAAGCGCACTTCGAAAGGTTTTCTCAAGGTGGTAGGGCTATGGCTGCCGCCTGCGCAGGGCGCCCCAGATGCCTTTGGCCAGTCGCAGCCTTCTCTGGCCAGTTTCAACACTCTCCAGGAACAATTGCGCCAGGAATACAACGTGCAGCCCGTCGATTTGTCGAGCGGTCAAGCGCCGGCCGACATCGACGTGCTGGTGGTGATTGCACCGCAGAACATGAGTGACGCCGAGCGCTACGCCATCGACCAGTTCCTGATGCGCGGCGGCGCTGTGGTGGTGGCCGCCGGCAACTATGTGCTGAACCCGGATCAATTCACCGGCAACCTGGCCTTGAGCCCGGTTGACGGGGGCCTGCGTGAGATGTTGGAGAGCTATGGCATCCGCGTGGAGCAGTCGCTGGTGATGGACCCTCAGAATGAACCCTTCCCGGTCCAGGTGCAGCGCAATCTGGGTGGGGTGCAAGTGCGCGAGATTCAGGCGATTAACTATCCGTTCTTTGTGGATGTCCGCACGGACGGGATGGACTCGGAGAGCCCGGTGGTGGCTGGCCTGCCGGCGGTGACGCTTAACTGGGCATCACCGGTGGTGGTTGACGCCGAGAAAAACGCAGAACGCAATGTGGTCACTCTGCTGCACTCCAGTTCGGGCTCGTGGCTGCGTGCCAACCCCGACATCCAGCCTAACATGGAGCAGTACCCGGAGTTGGGCTTCGCCGTCGAAGGGGAACAGAGATCACACACGTTGGCCGTCTCGGTGCAGGGCGTCTTTGAGAGTTACTTTAAAGATAAGCCGTCCCCCTTTGAAGCCCAAAGCGAGGCAGGCACTCCGGATAGCGCCCCGCCGTCGGTGGGGACCATCCAAGTCTCTCCCGAGTCGGCTCGCCTGGTGGTCATCGGCAGCGCCGAGTTTTTGAACGACCTGGTATTTGATATTTCGTCGAGGCTGACGCGCGACCGATATCTGAACAGCCTGCGTTTTATGCAGAGTGTAGTGGATTGGTCGGTGGAAGACCTGGATTTATTGAGCATCCGGGCGCGTGGTTCCTCGGTGCGCGTCCTGAGCCCGCTGGTTGATAGCCAACAATCCTTCTGGGAGGGGTTGAACTATGTTCTGGCCCTGCTGGCTCTGGGGGGCATCGGCCTGGTGTGGCGTTGGCGGCGGCGCAATGAAGCGCCGCTGGCGCTCAAGCCGGCAGTGCAGAAAGGAGGACCGGAATGAACAGACGTAACCAGGTCTTGAGCCTCGTGCTGGCAATCCAGAGTGTGCTGACAGCAGTGATCTTCTGGCCGCGGTCGACAGCTTCCGGGGCTGCGGCAGGGCCCCTGCTGGAAAATTTCAACGCTGGCCAGGTAGTCTCGCTGACTATCGCTGACATGGACGGCAACCGCGTCAGCCTGACCAAAGGTACACAGGGCTGGGTGCTGTCGGAGGCGGATGATTATCCGGCAGACGGCCAAAAGATATCCGAGTTGTTGAATAAAATCGAGGGTGTGCGCACCAACCGGCCGGTGACGCGCACCGAGTCGAGTCACCAGCGGCTTAAGGTGGATGAGAAGGATTTCGTGCGCCTGGTTGAAGTGCAACTGGCGGATGGCACGACTCACCGGGTGTACGTAGGCAGTTCACCCCGTAGCAATGCCACGCACGTGCGGGCGGACAATCACCCGGAAACTTATTTGACGGCTGACCTGGCGAGTTACGAAGTTAATGCCAGCGCTTCAGGGTGGATTGACACGCAGTATTACACACTTCCTCAGACGACCACAGTGGTCCTGACCTTGAAGAATCAGAATGGCGAGTTTGAGTTTGAGAGGGGCGAAGAGGATCAATGGGTCATGAAAGGGCTGGCCGAGGGTGAGAATTTCAGCCAGAGTGCCTTTACTACCCTGCTCAACCAGGCAATAGCGGTGCGTATGGTTGAACCAATTGGCCGGAAAGAGGAGGCCCGGTTTGGACTCGATCAGCCCCAGGCTGAGGTGACTCTCAAGAGCGCGGATGGACAGGCACATACACTGCTCATCGGGGCCAAAGATGAGAAGAATAACAACTACGTAGCCAAGTGGTCCTCCTCGCCGTATTACGTATGGGTGGCCGAATACACCGCCACTAATTTTATCAACAAAACGCGTGCCGATTTCATTGAGGCCGCAGGCACGCCAACGCCGCAGGCAGGCGTGCCGCCCACTGACCAGGTCCCGGCCGGGGGTGAGTGAGTTACCGTTCGGGGCGGGCTATGCGCATAGTCCCACGCCGAATAGTGCGGGTCTCTTCCACGGTGACGAAGGCGCTGGGATCGATTTGATCGGCCAGGGCGCACAGGGACCCCACTTCTTTGCGCCGCACGGTGGCGATGACCACGTCAACGGCGCCGTCTCGTCCATGGCCTACCTCAACGGTGGCTCCATGGCCTACCTCACGGATGGCCTGGGCGACCGCGTATCCCTTTTCCTTGGAGACAATACGCACCGAGGCGTAGCCGAGAGCCATCCACTCCTCCAGCCCCATGCCTGCCAGGGTGCCTACTGCAAAGCCCAGGCAGTAGCCCATTAGATTCCATATATTGGACAGGTTGTTGATGACTGGGCCAAGGGCTAAAACATACACCAGCACCTCGAAGAAGCCGATGGAGGCCGAGAGTACCTTCTTGCCGCGCATCATGATCAGCACGCGGATGGTTGACAGCGTAACATTGACCATGCGCAGGATGAAAACCAGGAGAAAGGCCCACATCACCTGAGCGGTGAGGGCTGGGATTTCGAAGGAAGGCATTGCGACTCCTACTTGACAAAACAGCCCGGTAGGACGGGTTGCCGACCCGTCCTACGTTATGCTTCGAGGGGGCTTGGCGACTACTCAGTGAGTGAGTCCTTGGGTGGGGGCACTTCGTGACAACGGCGGCAGCGAGCTTCGTAGACCTCACGAGCGCCAACCAGGATGACAGGGTCGTCGTAGTTAGCCGGTTGGCCATTAATAAGGCGTTGGGTGCGGCTGGCCGGGGCGCCACACACTACGCAGATGGCTTGGAGCTTGTCCACGGCTTCGGCCTGGGCCATTAGCAATGGCATGGGGCCAAAGGGCTCACCGCGAAAGTCCATATCCAGGCCAGCCAGTATGATCCGTTTGCCCTGCCTGGCCAGTTCCTGGCACACGTCAGCGATGGTCCAGTCAAAGAATTGCACCTCGTCGATGGCGATCACATCCGTATCCTCTTCGATTAGGGAGAGGATGTGCGTGGCATCGCGCACGGTGACTGCATCCCAATGTAGCCCATCGTGGGAGCTGACTTTTTCTACCTCGTAGCGGTTGTCAAGGATAGGCTTGAAGACCTGTACTTTTTGACGGGCGATCTGGGCGCGCTTTACACGGCGGATAAGCTCTTCGGTCTTGCCGCTGAACATACTGCCGCAGATCAATTCTATCCAGCCGCCGTCGTAGCGAGAATACATTGTTGCCTCCAAATATAAAGGGCAGATGAACGCATCTGCCCTTGTGCTTTCTTAACTACTGGACAGGCCTCCCCCTCAGGCAGGTATCAGGCCAATGGCCTGTAAGCGGTCCTTAAGTTCCTCCAGAGCTTTGGGCCCAAAGCCCTCCAGGGCTAATAGCGCCTGGTCACCGCCTTTCAGTTTGTTTACAGCATCGCCGATGCTGGCCATGCCGGCGTCGACGAGGATCTTGTGTACGCGCTCGTTCAAGTCCAGGGCTTCGAGTTGTTGCTTGAGGAGCGACTCGCGCTCTTTGCGCAATGCTCGCTCCATGCGAACTTGCTCTTCGGAAGCCAGCTTCTCATAGCGTTTCATGCGCTTCTGATAGCGGTCGACCTGGCCGGCTGAGTCTACGATGCGCTGCTCGCCGGTGAAGAAAGGGTGGCATGCCGAACAAACGTCGGTATGGATGACCTCTAGTGTAGAACCGGTCGTCCAGGTGTTGCCGCAGCTACAGATAACTTTGGCATTTGGATAATACTTGGGGTGAATATTCTGCTTCATCAGTTGAGCCAAAACCTTTCAATCCATCACGAATTAGGATAAACGCTGACACGTTTCTTACCGCGTCGCGCAAATTCGAATTTCACATAGCCATCGGTTGTAGCAAACAGGGTATAATCCCGGCCGACACCGACATTAATCCCCGGATGGAAGAGGGTTCCTCGCTGGCGCACCAAAATACTGCCAGCGGAAACCTTTTCGCCGCCAAATCTCTTGACGCCCAGGCGCTTGGACTGGCTATCGCGGCCGTTGCGGCTGGAACCACCACCTTTTTTATGAGCCATCATTTCCCTCCAGAGTGTTATACTACACGACAATCTTTTCAATGCGCAGGCGAGTATATGCCTGGCGATGGCCTTGCCGCCGACGGTAACGTTGCTTGGCTCGATACTTCCAAACCAGGATTTTACGGCCGCGTCCCTCAGACTCGACCCGGGCCGTCACTTTGGCCCCCTGGACGGTGGGCTGGCCGACGGCCAACCCCTTTTTGCCGGACACCAGCAGTACGCGCTCAAGCTCGATGGTATCACCAACCTGATATGGCAGCTTCTCAACGCGGATGGCATCGCCCTCGCTGACACGATATTGCTTGCCACCAGTTTCGATAACAGCGTACATTCAAGCCTCCGTGAAATGCTATTCGGAATCGGTTACGCCGAGACTATGGCAAATCTCACAAACGATAATTTTAGCCAGAATGTCAGGGATTGTCAAATTCAAAGAGGAGTTGTGTGCGCTCAATCCGGGCAGGGGCATCTGCCAGGCCCAAAGCGGCCAGGACGGCGTCGGGCCGGGCGTTCCCGTGTTGGCCTGCGCTGAGCCGCATGCGCAAGACGACCTGACCCGCGCCGACATC
>Ga0153916_10004472_pt1 | contig 10559 bp, 9 predicted proteins | sample Opewatmetagenome_FD_109642 | JGI IMG/M metagenome (GOLD analysis project Ga0153916, IMG submission 109642) | Freshwater wetland microbial communities from Ohio, USA - Open water 3 Core 3 Depth 4 metaG | ecosystem: Environmental > Aquatic > Freshwater > Wetlands | place: USA: Ohio, Lake Erie, Old...
TCCCTTCTAGACGCGCCATGCTGGTCAGACTTAGGTCATCACTTTTTTCTGAGGCTGCTTGACCGATTCCTCACGACGAGGTCGAAGAAGGTACAATACTGCGACTGTCACTATACCCGCGATCAGTTCCAATGCTAGAACAGAAAGCGGTGAACCTGCACTCATGCCCCTGAAGGCATCTGCAACCGTTGGCACTGCAACCATCAAAATCGCCGCCGTCCCACAGGCGCCAAGGAGAACACGAGCGGTTAGAATGTTGCCCAGCCTATTCGCCTCAGCTACGTCCTTCTGCGCGCCCCCGTTTGACATAAGTTTAGCCTTGTTCTGATTTGCCAGAGCCGCATATTTCAAGTAGAAATAGCCTCCCACAATTATGATTGCCACAAGAGACAGTTCGTAATAACCAACTGAGCTGACTGTTGCAATAAGACGCGTCGATCCACCTATTCTTGACTCCGCTAAGAGAGCAGGCAGAACCAGCACAACAATGAATCCGAAATATCCCTTCCCCCAGGACTTCGGAACCGCCAAAATAGAGGTCACCCCCATAAGGACAGCTAGAAAAGGAACTGCTAGCGGAAAAAACTTCACAGCTTCCCTTCCAAGGGGAGATAGGACAATCAACGTTAGAGCAGCCGAAAATGCAAAAGCGACGTATTTCTTGTAATGTGAAAAACACCAATACCCTAGAACAATAGCTGCAATATAGACAACATAACGGTAAAAGCATAACCCATCCAGCTGGATTGCCGTCTCGGTGTATATGAATGCATAAGAAGCAGCAATGCTCATCAATGCGATGATGCCCAGCTGAATCAAAAGCGGGGTTCTTTGGTTCAAATCCATGACGTTGTCACCTCAGCCGCGTGGTGTTTAGCAGTGCGGTTTCCACGGTTTTTTCCGTTGGGTCCCATTCCAGTACGGTCAATCCTGCATGCCGCAGTCGCTCCGATAGACTCCTACTGGTCGTATCGAGCATGTCGCCGGCGAATATCTCCCAATCGCTAGTTTTCGGTACAATGTTGTAAGGCAAAACGTTGATCAGCAGAACGTTGTGTTTTCCTTTCCCTTTGCCATAGATCAGTATTCTCCGCAATCCATCTTGAAGATCAGCCCAGTTGCTGGAGGTTACATGAGTGATGACTACTATGCCCGTGGCTTGGGTGGTTAGCCATTTTCTGTTCCTTTCAACACTTCTTGAGAATCCAAAATCCCAAGCAACATCTAATCCATCCTGTGAGGTAGTAAGCTTGAGTATTCTTTCGACAACCTTGAAAAACTGTTTTCTTCCTGTGTCAAAATGAAGTTTCTCGCCGCGGTGATTGTATATTGACATACCTAAACTGTAGCCCTTGCTCAGGAAATAGTAAGAAAGGGTGTAAGCAAGCCAGACGCTGTATTCCGAGGTGCTCTTAACTGAGGTGCCAATCCTCAAATCAGGACTGCCGTCCAAGAACAACCAAATCGCCAGTTTTCCTTCGCGTTCATATTCATTGACCATAGGATACATTTCTCTGCGGCGAGTAGCCTTAGCCGTCGCCTTCCAATTGATAATCTTGAACGGATCCCCAAAAGAGTAATCTCGGATTTCCTTGAAATCAGTGCTCAATGGTCCAATCTTGGCGATACTTCCACTGGGATGCGTTTTCAGTTTCATGCGCAAAGGCACTCTGATTTTCCTTACTCTGGGCAGAGTGGGAAGCACCATCAATGATGCGCTTTCCTTGAATGAGAACTCCTTCAAGGTCAGCCCCAGAACATGCCTTGATTCCAAACCTACTCCTAACCGAAAAAAACCATGTTTTGTGCACTTGACCTTGTAACTGAAGTCAAATGTTTTCTCATCGAATCCTTTGGAGACCACCGCATAATTGCTGCCTTCGACGAGCTGAAAGACTTCAGGGACTTCCACGTAGATTACCGCTGCTCCTGGACCACCGGCTATCTTGCCCGTTATTCTCACTTCAACAGTCTCATCGACTCCTGCGGAACTGGGAAGATCGATCTTTCCGATTTCAACTTTTGGAGGGGCAATGAAGACGACCAGGAAATGTATGAGAAGCGGAATTGCCGAAGCAGATATCAGTATAGGATTGGCCAGAAGGAGACCCAGAAAGAAGATCAGGGCAAATCCTGAAACAAAAAGCCTGTCTTCCCTTATCCTAGGGGCCAAGAAGATTTCACCTTTCGTGATAGTACTTTGGCACTTCAACTGCTTCAAGGACTTGTTTGACTACCTTTCGTTCATCCACCAGTCTCATCACGTCTTCGACCTTGAGTATGATTCTATGAGCCAAGGCGTCAACTGCAAGCATCTTAATGTCATCAGGCGTAACGAAGTCTCTTCCCTTGATCAGCGCCATTGCCCTAGAAGTCTTGAGTAAAGCTAAGCTTCCCCTCGGGCTTGCCCCCACTTCCACTTGCTGATGTTCCCTTGTTTTCCGGACGACTTCTGCTATATACTTGATAACAACGTCATCCACGTAGACGTCGTTTTCCGCAGCTTTTTGCACGGTCTTGAATTCTGCTGCTGAAATCACTGGTTCCAAATCCCTTGTTGGATCATCTTTCTTCCATGCTATGCGCCTACTGATTATGAGCTTCTCTTCCTCAAGGGACCGTGGATATCCAGTAGTGAGCTTCAACACGAAACGATCGATTTGCGCCTCGGGCAGCGGGTAGGTACCTTCATACTCTATCGGATTCTGAGTTGCCAAAACAAAAAACGGTTCTTCACACCGATGAGTCTCTCCCTCAATAGTAACTTGCCGCTCTTCCATAACCTCAAGCACTGCAGACTGCGTCTTGGGCGGAGACCTGTTTATCTCATCCAAGAGCAAAACGTTGGTGAAAACAGGGCCTTTGAACAACTCGAAAGATCCTTCGTTCGGTCTCCAAACTTTGGTCCCAAGAATGTCTGCTGGTAAAATATCAGGAGTACACTGGACACGCGAAAAATCGCAGTCAATTGAAAACGAAAGTAGTTTTGCCAGCAATGTCTTGCCTAGCCCGGGATTGTCCTCAAACAGAACATGCCCATTCGCAAGCGCAGCGGCGAGTATCTTCTCAACTAGCTGACGATCTCCAACGTATATATCACATATTTGAGTCACGATACGGTTACAGGTAGCTTTGATTTTGGCTGAATCCAAACTTGTCACACCTTCTCAATCTTGCGGATAAGGTCATTCAACAGGTTCTTGCGAGCTTCTCTGACTTCATCAGCGCGTTTTCTCCTTCTATCAGAAAAGATCTCACCAAGTAAATTCGAAGATTGTCTTGGTTCTTGGTAAGTTATCAAAGGGTTCAAAACTTGCAGAATGTCTTCCTCCGTCTCTCCCAACCTCTGCAGGTGCAATGTCAGGTAAATCAACAAAGGCTCCTTTGTGCCATCGTTAACGAATTGTTCCATAACTGAGGCTATGCGTACAAGATCTCTCCCGGTCTCCGGTCTGATTCGTTGGATGTGTTTCTTCCAACTGGGCGGCTCTTGGTCGATGCTGAACTCGTTACTGGAGAATCCTGTCGCTGTGTATAATACATAAATCGCCAATGCAATCAGAGCCCACTCGATATAGGAAAGAAAGGGTGCATTGAGAATCAGTGGAGATCTGATAAGACCCAAGTAAGCCATAGCGAGAAAGCCTATGAGGAAATTCCGCGCTGGATCTTCGGAGATTCTCCTCAACGCATAGACGGCTCCTGAATTCTTCATGCGTGAGAAGCTTCCTGTCAGTGAGAAGAAAGTAAGAACAACAAGTCCCCCACAGGTAGGCAGAGAAACATAGACAGCTAGTTGCATGGCTCGAGGAATAGCCTCTGCACCTTGATCGATTACACGCTTTAGAACCAGTAAGAGAAAGACAGAAAGGATCAAAACTAGGATGCTGCTTTTCCTACTCGACATTGATCTGTGCCTCCTTCAAAGATAGGTACATGCGCTCGTAGTCGTATCTTCTAGCTAGACTGCTGCCATACTCCGTTTTCTCAAAGCAGTCAGTGGTCACTCCAATGTGTTCTGGACTGAAAACATTAGCATTTAAGATGAGGCTTTCTATCTCTCTGGCAGTCATCTCGTCTCGTGCATCAATATCATATCCACCGAGTTTCTTCAGGAATTCACCGTAGAGTCTTATGGTTTCCTCACTGTAGTCAACAATCCGAAGTTTCATGTCCGTTTCCAGAGGAGGTCGGTCATGTCCCCACATCGATTGAGTGAGAAGAACAACGCCTATCTTGTGCTCTCCCTTCGTGGGGAAAGCATGAGAAAATCTGAAGAGTCCGCTTTCCTGCTGCAGAAGAGAGACATGAGCAAGGGATTTTCCATCAACTGTAACTTCAACTTCCGCCCTGCCTATCTTGGTCAAAATGCTCTTATCCACTGCTACTTCTATGCGTAGTTGATCGTTGATTCCCCAGACTCTTGGAAAAGGAGGGGTTTTTATGTCCAATAGGCTAATTTTAACTGGTCGCTCTTCGGATTCATTTACGGTTCCTTTCCCAGTCGTCATTGTGTCAGCTATGAGGTGACCGGCGATTTTGTGGAGTGCCTGTCTTCGTGTCATAAGGTATGTAGAAACCGTTAGAGTCATGAAGACTGAGGCAGAGATAATCATCGGGATGATGAAGGGCAAACTGATTGTCGATCCGAAAGCAATGTTTTTCTGAATGGTAGCCGGCGCGTACAGTTCAGATCCGGCGAACGTAGCGCTTAACATTGATTCTTCTGGCCAAAACCTAATGTTGTCCAACAGGAGTGCCAAGTTTCCATTCTGGTCAGTTCTCCACGATAATCGATAGTCGCTTAGTAAAACCTCTGCCCCGTTGATCGGCAGATCATGATCGTCGACAAGCGAAGCCGAGAAAAGAAGAAACGTTCCTCCAGCAACATCAGTAACATCGATAGTCAATGTAGTCCTCGATCTTATTCCAACTGAGTGGACTGCTGTCATGTTATCTCGATTGAGGACTACGATGACATAATGGGTTCCAAGTTCAAACTCTGGGTCAATAGGGACAGAGTATGAATATGCTCCACCTTTTCGTGTTTCTTGCGTTCCCAGCAATTGATTATCCAGGAATATAGTCAAGGGTTCCCCCCAGGCGCTAATGTTTTCATACCCTACTGTCCCGGTAATGTTGTAGACTTCGCCTCGGACAGCGTCGCCTTTTCCAAGTATCTGAATTTCAGGAAGGACTTGTTTCAGGTTAGCAATGATGCTTGCCTTGCTGCCCACGACCGCTCCAAGGCCTGAAAAAACAGCTTGCACTTCGTATTCTCCAGGGCTTTCGAATGAGGTTTCGACTCTAAAGGATCCATCCTCCTGAGTTTTGTTCTCCAGTCTCAAAATATCTGATTGAGCATCGAGCGAAGTTACAGTAAGCAGAATAGATGCGTTCCCGAAGCCTGTTCCATTATCCCAAGACAGACCACCATAAATCGCTCCAAAACCCAGTATGAATTCTCTCTCAGGGCCGAACTCGATACTTGTCGTCGCACCAACCTCGACGGCAGATTCGAATGTCGATGGGGAATATTGGTCTGTTCCCAGAAAAACCACGATGACTTTGTAGTTTCCGACGTCCAAGTACTGTTTCACTGTGCTTTCAATCTGAAAGTCTCCGTTCTTAGAATATCCTTTGCCGATTATTGCACCATCGGCTTTCATGTTCTTAGTTGTGAAAATGAAGATCACGAAGTCATCGACCAATTTACTGTCAGCTGTGAGGACCGTGCCATTTACCCAGAGTGATTTCCCACGAACAACGGAATCATCCAGCGCTCCAAGTGCTATTGAGGTTGATACTTGTGTAGTGTTCTCCACTTGTATGATGACCCATACTGAAAACGACGTCTCAGGGTGCTTTGCTGATCTCACAGTCACACTGATTGAATTCTTGTCTCCAACATTCGAATCTTCTGGTACGGCAACCTCGAGCAAAGCATCGGCTGTCTGAGAGCCCCCGATCCTAATCTCCCTTGGAGCTGCAGAAACGTTCCATTTCATTTCGTTTTCTACATACAACTTCATGGTATCATCTGAGTTTCGCCGATTTGTGACCGCAAGTTGGTACAGCAATGAGCTTCCAGGACTAGCCTTCCTCTTGAAAGGCGATACTTCCACAAGTGGGAACTCGCTAGTCGGCGGCGTGGCGTCAAAACGAACCCACCCATAAGGTGGCAGATAGACTTCCGTCACAGAATGAGCCCCAGTTGAGTAGTATACAAGTTTTCCATCCTCTATTCTGCCGGGGTTGAATCCAACGCTTATTCTCGCAGGGATTTTCTGAAGCCTTAGCATAATGGCTAGCGCAGTTGCAGCATCCAAGCAAATGCCTTTCTTCCTTTCTATGTAAGAGGCAACGCTGGATCCGTGTCTAGGGTCAGCGACCTCAATTTTTGAGTAACTATCATCGTAAACAAAATGGGTTCTGAAATACTGGACATCTGCAAGCACCTGATCAAGCGGAGTGTAAGACGAGTCTTGAAGTTCTTCAGCAAGCTTCCGGACCTCAATTGGCAGATTGGGAAGCTGAAGATACTTGGTCAAGATCTCCTCTGGAATGATATCGGGCGAAATAAGCCCATCATCTAACTCTATGTCTCGCCATGTGGCTTTGAAAGACAACGGTACTTGGCTCATTTCCCCGTTCTTTGTCACCATGAACATATCTTGCTCAGCGTCCACGGTGAACTCTAATGCGTTACCATACTCTGTTGATATGTTTCCAAAAGCTGATTGGGGCGAAGGCAAAGGCAAGTAGGTCACATGTTCAGTCACATTCATCTCTACAGTGAAAACCCTGGCTGCAGTCGTATCGCCAATCACAGGCAACTCTTCCAACTCGACCTCATTACTCGTCCTAATCCATTCTCGCCCATTGTAGAAGTCTTCACTCCAAATCCTCCAAAACAACTGAGGCGTGGGGGGAGACACCTTGAACATAACGATAGACTGCTCATCCACATCAGAAGAAGGCGGTTCAACAGAATCATCCGGCGGGCGAGATGTTGCAGGATACCCGATTAGGACGTTAGGCAGCACCGAAAGTAGGAACAACGATGCAAGAAGAACCAGAAGACAAAACGCTAATGAGGTCTTTCGCATTTCTGATCCTGTGTCCACAAGCCTAAGTCGCTATGTCCTTTCGATTTTTCACTTCCTGAGCTTCTCCACATATGAACTGCATAAACATGGAAAATCCCATACGCGATGAGAGCGAACACGATGTTGTAAGAACTCCAGGCAACCACTTCTGTGATCTTCATCATCAAAACAAGATCGTTCACAAAGTGAAGGGAAATATTAACGATAGAGAAAGAGACCGTTATCATTAACAGGACGGCAACACGTCTCTCCACGATTCCTTCTCTTCTCAGTCTTAAGAACAACAAACATGAAACAAACGAGGAGAAAAACATGAAGAGTTGGAAATCCATTATCACTTTCAAGCCGCCATTTGATAGACCCCCAGGCACGGCAACCGAAAAACGCACGCCGAAGGCCATCAGTAGGACTATCAGCAGCCATTGAAACGCAACTAGGAAATATGACAGCATCTTGTTGCTAAACGCTTTGCGGAATTTGCATGTCAGATGCAGAACTCCGGTTCTTGGCATAACCCCTTTCTCATTACAGATCTCTAGAAAAGGAGACGGATAAAACCATTTAAAACTATCTCTAAGGCATAGCTTTCGGCAGCTTAACCCATACTGATCCACAGAATTAAGAAACCAGAGGTAAAGGCGAGAATCACGACGTATATGATACAGCCCAGCACTGCTTCGAATACGGCCTCGAGCCAACCCTCTTTATATCTATAGTGTAGCAGCGAGATCCAGACAAAAAATACAACGGCAACAGCAAAATCCATCAGGGGTAAAACATTCGGAAGAAAAATGAAAGCTAAGGAAAACACCGCACCCGCCGCGGATCCCGTCAGCGAAATCAGAAATCCATCTTTGATGGGAGCGTGTTTCATAACAAAGTCGGAAAGAACCCCTGCGAAGTAGAAGGTTAAGATGGCGGAGTTCTCGATGAAACAGAGAATCGTTAATGAGAGAATAGGAGTCAATTCGGCCAACAGACGATTCTCCTGCTTCTTTACACCTTCCAATGCGGAGTTCTTTCCAAGGCATTTAAAGTGATCTTCAGGCGCATGCGTCAGGAATAATGGCGAGTATTGGCCTCGATTTCTCAAGTCCGTTCTGAAAGCTCACGGAAGACGCAACTCTTAAATCATCCAGTGAAGTGCTGTGCCCTTGCTTCTGGAGAAGGGAAAAGCGATGAGCGTTGCCATTGAAAGCGTGGACTTGGTGAAAGTCTTCGGAAACATCAAGGCTCTCGACAATTTGACCTTTCGCGTCAATGAAGGCGGAATCTACGGGCTGATTGGACCAAATGGTGCTGGGAAAACAACCACTCTCAGAATAATCTCAACTTTGATTTTGCCCTCTAAAGGCCTAGTTCGGGTCTTTGGTCACGACGTGGTTCACGAAGCTGCTGAAGTCAGAAAACTGATCACTTATCTGCCCGAGGAAGCTGGGGCCTACAAGAACCTATCCGGCTATGAGTATCTGCAGTTCATGGGCGGATTCAGCAGTCGAGATACCGCCGACTTGAGAAAGATGGTAGAAGATGCGGCTAGGATTTCTGGTCTTGGAGATAGGTTGAAGGACAGAGTGAAAGGCTACAGTAAAGGCATGAAACGCCGCTTACTCGTGGCTCGGGCTTTGATGAACAAGCCTAAGCTCGCGATACTGGATGAACCAACGAGCGGGTTAGACGTGTTGCACGCTTATCATGTCAGAGAAATAATTAAACAGTATGCCAAGGAGCATAACGTCACAATTCTGCTTTCTAGCCATAACATGCTTGAAGTTGAGCAGATTTGCGATCAAGTAGCGCTGGTGAACAAAGGCAAGATAATCGTTGAAGGTACGCCAAGCGAATTAAAGTCAAAGCACAAGGCGGCGAATCTGGAAGAGGTTTTTGTGGAGGTGGCTGGTCTTGCCTAGACCGCTTCTCAACATCGTTACAAAAGAAGTCAAAGAGATGATGCGGGACCCTCGGATACTTTTGGGCATGGTGTTGGCCCCGCTCATTATCTTTCCGCTCATGGGTTTCGCGTTGAGAACGTCGACTGAGGCTATGCAGGAAAGCCTGAGGACTGTGCCAATCGCAATCGCAGACTTTGACCATGGAGCCGTAGCCAGAAACTTAACTGATTTCTTGAAGTCCATGCCGAACGTGAAGACTGAAGTAATCGAAGCCCAGAGCATCGACGAAGTTGCAGTGGTTGCTCAAGCTTCGAACGTAACTTCTGTCGTGATAATACCTGAGGGCTTCAGCAGCAACGTTACCGCGGGCGTAAAAGCCGCTTTAAAAGTCTACGGCGTATTTAGGTCGGGTGGCATCGGAGAGTCTCTAACGTTCTCTGCTGCACAAAGCTTGGTTGAACTGTTTAGGCAGAACCTGATAAGCGAGACAGTTCAGACAAGGTTTCCTGAGAACCAGAATGTTCTCGATCCACTTGCAATTTCCCAAGAGTCGATCATCAAGGGAAGGCCTGTGGATGTAAATCCTTCTGCTCTTTACTCGTTCACTCAAGCACAGTCTTTTAGCTTGCCTCTGGCGCTTTTCATGTTGATTATTCTGGCGATGCAGTTGGCGTCAACGTCTGTGGCAACAGAGAAAGAAGAGAAGACCTTGGAAACCTTGATGAGTCTTCCTCTGAGCCGCTTCACGCTACTCATTGGAAAACTGGCTGGCTCGACTCTGGTCGCGGCAATAGGTGCTGTCGCCACCATTTTTGGCGTGGTCTATTACATGGGTTCATTTGCATTTGGGACAACAACGCAACCTTCAATTGACCTTGCCGCCATCGGCATAGCCCCCAGTCTTCTCAGCTATGCTATTCTCGGCGTGTCCGTGTTCGTTGCCTTACTTTCAGCATTGGCATTGGCTGTAGTGATCTCAGTATTCGCTGAGGACGTGCGCGGAGCCCAGTCACTGCTCGGCTTTGTGTACATGCCGCTCCTTATTCCAATGTTTGCGTTAATGTTCACCGACCTCAACGCTCTGCCCTTCGGCTTTCAGATCCTCCTCTTGGCATTGCCATTTACTCATCCAATGTTGGCTGCTCGAGCCACGATAACAGGCGACTATCTCACACCTGTGTTAGGCATCGGCTACGTTGCAATATTCACTTTAGTGATACTCTACATAGCAGCAAGACTGTTTGCCACAGAAAAAATCCTCACTGCGAAGATACGACTGGGCCGAAAAAAGATTAAGGAAGAGTAAAGCTGCAAGGTGATCCCGCAGCACTTGTCCAAGTCGGCTGTTAGAAGTTATTTGAAAGCAATTGACCTGCCCGACCTGCTAAACGAATTAGGCGCACAAAACGCTGAGTTGCTTGCAAAAGAGATACGCCACTTCACCGAGAAAGAAGCCAAGAAAAGAGACAAAATAGTCCTAAGCTATTTTGGCGAAAAAGGCATCAAGCAGATAGTGAACTCCGTAGCAACAAAGCTCAACGCGTCGCCCAAACTGAAA
>Ga0153916_10004473_pt1 | contig 10559 bp, 16 predicted proteins | sample Opewatmetagenome_FD_109642 | JGI IMG/M metagenome (GOLD analysis project Ga0153916, IMG submission 109642) | Freshwater wetland microbial communities from Ohio, USA - Open water 3 Core 3 Depth 4 metaG | ecosystem: Environmental > Aquatic > Freshwater > Wetlands | place: USA: Ohio, Lake Erie...
ATTGGCGACTGGTGTGGGAAGTCGATCAGTGGGCGAGACAAACCCGCCGCAAGGGTGGGGGACTACAGGCCATAGCGGATATGTGGGATGTGTCCAAGAATCCAACAGCCTCACGGTGGCGCAAGATAGCGACGAACCTACACGCTGATACCACGACTCCGAGCCATCTGGGCGAATAGATCACTCGCCCGTTTCGGATCATACATTTCCTCAGATCTCAGGCCAGCCGGCCGCGCCTCAAGAGATCTGTCTATCTTCGCGCGCTGTTTCTTGTCGGCGTCACGAGTCATGATCCGATATGTGGCCTGTGTGAAGGCACCCAATGAGACCCTAGTCGCGTCGACACCATCGATGACCAGTTGTCCCGACAGATCAGCGTACTGGGTTGACGAGAGTACGAGACGAACAGCAGTCCACCACGACATGCCGGCCGCTATCTCCGTCGCGTCCCGGGCTGCCCTCACACACTCGGCACCCTGAACCGTGCCACTGAGGAGTAGCGCGGGAAGTGGACTACCGGCGTCTCTGTCAAGGAGCCCCGGAACAACGCGCATCCAGTCCTCATCGATCAGTGGCATGATCCAGTCGATAGCCGGCCGGGGACCAATACGGTATGTGTCACCACCGAGATTGATGGTGATGGGCCAACAACGCAGCGCCGCCAGCCCATTGATCTCCATCAGATTGTCTCCAGCGAGGCGGCGCCAACCTTGGGAGCGCTCTTCCTCGCGGCGCGTTTCGTGGCACGATTTCCGTTGACGATGTTCAGCGCGTCGAGCGCCGTTTGTAGAATCGGGATCGTCTGCTCAAGGGTGATCTTCCCCGATATCCACAGTGACCTGACGTGGGAGATGTCGGCTTGGTCCGTTAGGAGACTGGTAGCCGCGCCAAACGCGTCTCGCATCAACTCAATGGCCTGGTCCCTGTCCAGGTCCTCGCGTGCCTTGGTGTCGGCGAGCATGTCCTTGACCATCATGATCGCCGAGTATTGTTCCGGAGACGGGTATCTGACCTCCATGATCCTGCCCCGGAAGTCGATCAACGCCGGTTTGAGTTTCCTCTCGTTCTCGCGTCTGGCCTCGCTGATTGTTCCATCGGGGACAACGAGTGGCTCGATCTTCGGTGCGATATCCGTGTCTGTCATGTCTTCCCCTAGTTCGTGGTGTTCTGGAAATTCCAGCCGTCACCGGTCGCCACCCGACGCGCCGCGTCACGAAGCCACGGGCGTGCCTTGACCGCCTTACGCCGCACGGACTTGCGGAAGAAGACCTGCCCGTTCCACTCAAAGCGTAGGGCTCTGGCGTTGCGTGCCCTGATGGTTCGCGCCCTCTGGCCGTCATGCACCGCTGCCGCGTACTCACAGTCGTTATAGACCAGGCCCTCAACACGGGTCGACATCGGTGTAACCCGCATGCGGTGGCTGTTGCGGAGTAGGCCACGGTCGAAGGGCGCGTCAACCGTGGCCTGATTCATGATCTTGCGGCACATGTCCGTGACCTCACCGAGGCCCACACCAAGCGCAGTCTCCATGGCGCCATCAACGTAGGTGGTCGCCACGATCCTAGAGACCCTGATGACGGCATTTGTCATGACCAGTCAACACCCAAAATCACATCAGGTGGAATGATCATATAGAAGCCGGCCTGAATCATGCCGGCCGTATGATCGTTGTTGGGCACCTCCATGATCGTGCCCCTGAAATGGGTTCCGTGGGAACGCAGGACCTCCACCCAAAGAGTCGTCACCGGTGACGGATAACTCATCAGTGTCCGCGAGAAGGCGTCGGAGTAGTCCATTGGCTCTCCTCCACCGTACTTTGTGACGGTGACATCGGAGATCGCGGCCGATTCGTCGTCGCTGACGCTCACGCCGAGACTCTCGGCGCGCGCCGTGGCCGCGTCGAGATCCGACATCCGTCGGGACCGTGCCTTACCCGTCATAGTGTCGAGGCCTCCTGGCAGTCGCACGCTGGCGCTGTGATGGTGACGAGCATGGCGACTCCCGTACACCCGCCCTCCGTGGTGAGTGGTTCCGCCATGCCTTGCATGATCAGTCGGTCTGTGTTGCTGGCGGTGTAGCAGCACAGGGCACGCCGTATAGCGGCAAGATCATCATAGGTGTTGAGTGTGACATCAGTCCACTGATCACACGTCGGGATACTCTCCGTAGTCCCAATCGGAGCACACCGAACCGTGCCCAACTCGAACACGACAGCCCACCGCATCACATCACACGGTGTGACACGCCCATCCTGGGCGGGAAACTTACCCTGAGCGGATGGGTACATGCGTACGAAACGCACCCATGCCAGGCCGGAGCAGCACTCATCCTCAGTCGAGGACATGAGTAGGTCAACACGGTCGCCGGGGCGTAGGCACACGATCCGTGGTGACTCACTCGGCGGATTGGGCACCTTGGCCATCTCAGCCGTCAAACACAGCACGAGGTCGCTCGCGATCGGGGCGACCGCCAGGTCACTGATGGGGCTAGTCACAGAACACCCCAATACACACATCGACAATCGTCTCAACCACAGTGTCCACTCGACTACGGCAGTCGTTGAGAGCCGACTTGTGCCTTCCCCTCTTGTCGCTCTCCTCATCGAGAACGACGGCGACTGGGTCACTGATGGGTCTGGTCATTCGGGCACCTTCACACACGTCTCGACGATCGCCATGAACACGGCGTCCTTGGCGCGCTGCGTGTATGGGAGATCAGCGTATGGGACAAGACACGGATGTGTTCTCCTTATGGGGTCCTTGGTCTTCCCGAGTGTCCATCCGTCGCGTACCTTCGCCTCGCACCACATTTCGTGGAGGCGTTCGGGGTTGATCAGTGACAGGGCGTTCCGAATTCCCTCAACGGCCGTCTCGCGTTCGTAGGGTGATGTCTCGGCCCACGCGACCGATGGTGTCGGATCACCCTCGATTCGTTGGATGGCCCGAATGGCCTCGTGGCAGATGTGAGCCATCTGCTCATATGTGAATGTCATGTCATCACTCTAGGTGATGGCATGTCTGGTGTCAGGCAGATCGAGGACTGTGCGCGTCCGTGGGGGTTTTCCAGGGCGATGATCAGGTCGACCTCGCGAACACCAGTTCGGATCTCGCCCGGTTGCGTGGACAACTCCTCAACTGTGAAGTCCGCTCCCTGCCTACTCAGGGAGCGGAGGTTCGCCGGTAGGGCGCATGGTCCGCCAACACACGCCTTCGCCATCTCGCAGGCGAGGCGTTCCGTGGCCTTCTGGACACGGTCGGGGATTGGTAGGCCCCGAAGGTACTCGACCTCAAACGATGGTGGGGATTGCTGGGAGTAGTTCGTGCAGGTTGGCCAGCACTCTCCATCGGTGCGCACGAGGAGATATCCGTTGTGGATCTCGTAGGCGGATGGGTCGAGGATGACACCGTCGAGGGTGACAGAGGTTATCCCCGACGTCGTGGTTGGCCCGTCCAGCGCGACCTCGCAGGCGACGCAGCAGGATCGTTCCTCACCACCATTACACGAATTGTACCAATTGCCCGAACTGATATATGCTGACCCATAATCGGGATTCGCTACCGAATACGTCTGATACGACCTCAGTAACGCCCGACGCGAGCAGGGCTGCACCGTCAGGGTGCACTGACCATACTGCCGGCCCGTCGCCATCCACATCACCCCGATGGCGAGCGCCGCCGCGACATCCTGAGTCGCCGGGGTATAGGTATCCCAACACTTCCCACACCCACACTTGGTGATGGACCAGCCACACGGATCTACCATGACATCATCCTATAGATCAACAACGGTTATCGGACCATACATGGCGGTCCGCTTGGCAATACCCACATAGGCGTCAACCCTCCACCACCTGTCATACGGCGCGAGAAGAGCGGCGGCCGACACATACGCTGTGGCCTCGATGATCGCCGACGTCTGAGTCGTGATCACGACCTGCGACGGATTCGCCGTCGTGAGAGTGAGCGCCGTCGAATCGGTGTCGGCCGTACAGCGGTCCGGCTTGATGACCACAACCAGACTCGTCACCAGAGACAGATCGTCCAATGGGTCCAATGGGGTGATCACCATGGAGATGACCTCGTCATTGGACTGCCGCAACGTGAGTGGGACAAGAGAGGGCATAACGTCTCCTAGACGACCAAGGCCGAACCGAGTAATTCCAACACCGTCGCCGTGCCAACCATCATCGGAGGTGGGATGCTCGCCCCGATGGACAGGTGCGCGTCGACAGCGGGCAGGGTCGCGGACATGACGCAGGTGGCCAGGCTCGAACTCGTGGCGGAACCAACGATCATGGGAAGTGTCGCGGATACGACACAATCGGTGGGGGTCGACAACAAGTACGAGAACCCGGCTGGGTCCGTGCTGATCGATGTCCCACTGATCGCCGTCTGGTCTCCACCCCCACCGGTCACATCGGTGACGGGATCACTCACCAATGTCTGGCCGAAGGACCACACTACGGCGGGATCCGCGCCGATGAGGGTCATCCACTGTGCCAGACCTGTTTCCAGGGATCCAGCGGCTATGGTCGCGTCCGACCACTCGGCTTGCACGATCGCCATAGCGGCCATGTCCCCGTCGAGCGCGCCGCTGGTTGAGAAGTGCTTGCCGACGCGGCATCTCGTGCTGGGGATGTTGGTGGTGTCTGCGCTGGTCCCATAGTCGGTGTGTGCCCAGGTTCCCGCCGACAGGAGCATTCGGTGGCCTCGGAGTTGCGTTGTTCCGGCGGCCTTCGTCCAGATGTCGAGTCTCCAGCCATCGGCGGCGGTGTATCCCATGGTTGAGTGGAATGTGCCACCAATGGTGTTCCATATGGTGTTGTCTGTGTATGGCTGCTGGCGAAGACTGTCCCGCCAGACCCGTTGTCCGTGTGGAGTAGCCAGCCCGAGTGGACGGTGGTTGGTCGCCAGAGCATGACCACCGTTGATGGTCCACCATCAATGGTGCTGGACGATCCCGGCGCGAGGTCGACATAGTCACCACTGGCCGCTGTGAAGTGACGCGCCATGTCAGGCCGCTGGGGTTGTGATCGTGCCGGCGGTCAGTTGTAGTGTCAGCCCAACGCTGACGGTGATGGTGCTCATGGTCATGTCCCCTCCACCGCCAGTCACGGTGACGGACCCATCCATGACGGTCGCACCCGTCGAGTCGGTGGCTCGGAACCATCCCGCGTCGCCAGCGGCCGCGCCCGTGGTCGTCACGGTTGGGGAGACGTCGAGGGTGATGGTTCCCGCGGCACTCGTGCCGAATGAGGGGTCGTTGAGGGTGAACGTGGCGAGGAGGGTTCCGGTCGCCGCGACGTCGGCACTCGCTGGTTGCGAGCCGGAGTACACCTTGACTAGGCCGGCTCCCGCTCCGGCGTCAACCTGGGTTGTCATTGTGTTGGACATGGCGTTTCGGGTGGCGATGGGCAGTCGTATGGTCATCTCTCACTCACAGTGTTGTTAGGGTGACGCATTGCCAGTTTCATGTCTGATATCTGATTGTAGTACCATGATTGTCCCACTATGCATAGATGCCGTAGTGTGATTGGTTAACCACACTACGGCATATTCATGGCGATATATTACGTTGGGAGAACAAGAGTCTGGCAACCACACACCGGAGTCGGGGGAGCCAAATTCACGGGCATCAACAGATCGTGCGCGGTCGCCGACAGCGCCGTGAACAACGGAGACGCCACATCCGCGATCGTCTTCTGAATGTCGTACGGCCCGACACCCCACTGATTGTTGTCACGCGTCATCGCCTCACTGATCGTGAAGTTCACCGCGTCATTCTCAATGGTCGGCTTGCCCGTCGTGCCCTGATACAGCCAGGGCAGCAGGTAATAGCCCCACCGCCGACCCGTGGTGCTCGTGCAGCCACCATCGAGATTCATCCAGATCTCAAGAGCCACGTTCCCCACACCGTAGCTGGCAGAATCCGTGGTGAAGCCAATCGGTTGAGGAACCACAGAGTCGTCGAGAACCAGGGGGGATCCCGTGATGATGTTGAACAGATCTGGGTCAACCTGGCAGAACTCAATGTTGACCTTGATGCCGTTCAGCTGCTTCGGCGACAGGTAGTAGTAGCAGCGCGTCCCGTCCGCGAGCGTCGGAGCGATGGCGTTGCCGGACTCCTCATCGGTCTCGAGTTCGATGTTGACGAAGCCCTTGGACACCACGTAGCAGGCGCCGTCGAGGATCGCCCCACACGAGTCGAGTTCCGTGGCACGGATGACGAGGCCCTGTAGGAAGGAACTACAGATAGTCACAGTGACCCACCTTTCGTGGTGCGTCTGGTGTTTCGGCGTCGTGGTTCCTCAACCACGACGTCTGGCTCTGGCTCTGGCTCTGGGGTGGGTTCCTGGATCTCACCGGTCACCATGAGGTACGCCCTGAGAACCTCGTAGGCCGTGCGCTCGGACACGACGAATCCGCCGTGTCCGGTGACGTGTTTGGCACCTGGGCTGATGTCTCCAAGAAGATCCAGCAGGTCACGTGTGGTGAGTCCTGGCATGTCCTTGAGGATGATCATGTTGTGATCCCCCAGTTGAATGTCGCGGACGCGGCGAGACAGTCATACGCGACCGCGTACTCACGCTCGGCGATCATGTGGTACTGGTTCGACTCCTGATGGAACACCTGACTCGGTGGTGAGACGAACACATCTGACGACTGCCAAAACGTCGGCTGACCAGAGATGTAGATCGTTCCATCATCTGGGTATCCGCCACCAAATGACCAAACCGTCCCCATCCTGGTTCGCAGAAGAGGACCATCCTGCACGATCAGGTCCTCATTCATGGCGTAGGCCGAGATACGCGGCGACGCGTGAAGACAACCCACGTTGCCATAGCCCTGATCAGCTGGCTGGATTCCGTACAGCCACTGTTCCAGCTCGCCAACCGTGTCCGTGAGCGTGATGCCAGGTGGTGTCACCGGTACCGCTCCGGCTAGGAGTATGGCAGCCATGGCGGCCTCGACACTGGTCTGCTCACCATTGGCCAACCGGCGCTGAACCTTCGTCGAGAACTCTTCCTCGGTGTGCCCAACAGGCCCACACAGCAGGGTCGCGTACACGACGAATGGGTCGGCGGTGATCCAGTCCTCGTCTTCGTCCGAGATCTTGCTTTGCGCGGGTTGGTCCGTGTGGCAGACAGCGTCGAAGATTCTTGAGTATCCGCATGACACGGGTTCGTAGGTGATTCCCCCCGCTCTCGCGTGGGGTGGGAGTGTGTTCGGCCCGTTCGCCGCGATGAAGATTCCGTATCGTCGTCCTCGTGGTTCTGGTGCCTGCACAATCTGATATGGCAATACTGTTGTCACAGTGTGTCACCTCCCCTCAATCCAATGATCATGATCAGCATTGGGTTAGGAGAGCGGGCAGCAGCCAACAACACCGGACGGGTCAACGGGAGCCGTGTACAAACGACTCAACGGACACATCTGGAGCCCCGCCCAACCATCCTCAACGAAGACGGCCGTGTACTCGTTCGTGACGAGTTTGGAGCTGTCATAGATCGTGTCCAGCGAGACGACCGGTTGAACGGCCTTGACCCACGTACCCGCCGGGTAGATCAGGAACTGGACGGTCAGGGGAAGCGCGGTCAGGGGAGTCGCCCCACCAGGGCCGGTCGCCAGACCACTATAGGAGTCCTGCCAGTCGTAGACGAACCTCGGAACGGCCTTGCGCATGGCGAACCAGTCAACGATCTGCTCGTCGGTAATGCCGACCATGTCGACACCGGAACGCCGTGTGCCGGCCGCTCGAAGCTGTTCCAGAACCCACATTGGGAGGACGACCTCGAGGGTGCCACTGAATGACATGCGGTTTCGGTACTTCGCGTCGGCGACCGCGAGGCTGACCGCGCTGAGGAGTCCCGAGATGGCGTCGTCACCGGAGGGGTCGGAGGGGATGACGGTCGCTGGTGCTCCCGCCGCGGCGATCGCGGCGATCACACCCATGTTGATCTTGTGTGGGAGGACGTTGAGCGCCCGTTCCGTATACCACTGAACAGCCTCCGGATATCCCCGCTGCTGCAACAGGGAACCAGTCAGACAGACGTAGTCGACACCGAGACGATTGTCCTCGAACCCATCACAGGGAATGTCGTAGCACACCTTCTGTGTGTCCGCGATGACCTCAGCCTCGGTCAGATGGGTGTCACCCGCGTTTCCAATCCCGTTCCACACGGTTCCGAAGTCGGGGCCGCCATTCGCGGGAATGTTGAAGCCACCCCGGGAAGCCTGAATCTCGGGAAGCTCCAAGATCCCATCGAGAGAGTCCAGGGAACACAGGTCATAGAGGGTCTCGGAGGGAGCACACCAACCGGCCGCGGCGGTGATGGAGCGCCCGGCCTTGATCTGACGGCGGTAGGACTCAAGGAGTGATCCGCCGGGGAGGCGCTTCTCATTGGCCGCGTGACGGGCGACGCTGTACCCATTGGCGTTGTTGTCGAGGTCAGACCGAAGGTCTTTGGGGTACGAGCGCCGGAACTGGACCACACCGTGACGGGTGTAGGAATCCATGGGAATGATGGTGCGCTGCCCGGACATGTCCTCTTGCACAGCGTTGACGCGAGTCTTGTTGAGGCGCGCGGTCGATCGCGCCCCGTCACGGTTGGTGGAATAGCGCTCCAGCTGGTCACCCATCGCCGCCAGCGCGTCGGCGAAGCTTCCGAGGCGTTGTCCGGTGGTGAACTTGCCGGGGATGTCCATCGCCGCGTGCATGGTCATGGTTGGTTGGTCAACCACATCGGAGGGCAACTCGGGTGTGTTGCGGCGCCCGATGTTTCGCACGCTTGGGTTGCGTCCACCACGCGCTGACGCGGTGGTTGGTTCCGGGTCTTCCTCCCCCCCATCATCGTCCTCGTTCTCGACGGGCGCGGCGGTTGGGATGGGGGTTGTCACGTTGTCGATGTCGGCGTTGAGGCTGGCGACCTCGTTGCGGGTGGTGATGATCGTGGTGACCTCACGGGCGAGATCCCTGCTGGCTTGCAGCGCCGTCACGACGTCGGCGTTCGCGGTGGTGCCTGCGAAGGTGCCGGCGTACTCGCGGATGAGGGGCAGGAGCGCGGAGAGTTCTTCATCGCTGGCCAGACTGAGATCAGTGGGGACGGCGAAGGGGAATTCGTGCATGGTGATCGCCTTTTACGCGATGCGTCCAGTCGGACCGTGGCGAGCCTGGTACGCGGCGATCATGGTGGTCCGGACCGTGGCGGCACCCGCGGATGATCGCTTGGTGCGACGATATCACCAGTTCATGGGGTGCGTCACCATGGGTGATGTGGTTTGGAGCCCGTCAGGACCACGATTCGGAGTCAGCGATCCTGACGGGTATGGGGGACCAGTGTAACCGGACTCCCCGGAAACACTCACCACGTTGATGGTACCGGTTTGGGTTGGTGTTGGCGCCGTGCCCTTACCGATTTCCGTTGTGTCAGGTTTTTATATGTTTGTGATGTTTGGTATTTGTAGTCTGTTTGTGTCTCCATTGTCGTTCCGTTGTGGTACTACCTGACTCAGATGTGGTACACTCGTCGCGTGACGAACACCCAATCAATCAGGGTGCGAATGGATCCTGAGCTCGAAAAAGAACTCCTGACCGCCGCGCGAAGAAAAGGACTCGGTCTGTCTGGCCTCGTACGAATGGCACTGATCGAATGGCTCGAACAAGAGAATCGGAAATCGGAAAGAGGCTAACAAGTGACGATCGAATTAACCGAGTGCCAAGAATGCGGAGAAGACGCCGATGGCTTCGACTTGTGCGCCACATGCGTCGAGGCACTCGACATGCAAGAGTCGATCGATGCCGAAATCCAATGCGACTACGGCTACTAACCCATTCACAGTGTAAAGGTGTGACCCGCCAGGGCTGAATCTGGCGGGTCACTTGTCATGCCCGAAATCGCAACACCATAAGGATATGGGTGTTGTCTCCAAAAACACAAGGAGACAAACGGCAAGACCCCCTAACAGCGTGTCAGCGCTGTTAGGGGGTTTACATTTTTGGGGTGATATTACTTGTTTGTTGAGTTACTTCTATGTTCTTCGATCATGTCGTAAATTGTTGGTCTTCTAAGCCAATCAGTAAATATTATCCGTGATAGTCCGGAAAGGCTCATTCCATACTTATCTGCTGCTACTTCCAGCAGATCATATGTGTTGTCATCTACTCGTGCCTTGATCAGTTTTGCGTATCCACGTCTTCCCATGACGTGGATGGTACCACACTGGGTCCATCTGTTATGATCACGGGATACAAAAGTATGGCCCGCCTCAAAAATCCCTAGTTGAGACGGGCCGTGCACAACAACAGTGGGGTCAGTATACATCAGTTGTGGTACACCTGGTCCCGCGTGTAGCACAGGAGACACCGTGATGTGTCCAAAGCCAGCCACGATCGCACGTGGGCCTCGGGCAGAAGCAAGCGAATCATCCACGAAAGAGGACATCGAGGCCCTATGTCCCAAAGGATTTTTCATGCTTTGGGGTCCAATCTACGGTAAGGGTCTAGATCCTACATCTATCGCAGTGTATGGATTACTTGGAACCTTTGGTACATACAACGCA
>Ga0153916_10004474_pt1 | contig 10559 bp, 10 predicted proteins | sample Opewatmetagenome_FD_109642 | JGI IMG/M metagenome (GOLD analysis project Ga0153916, IMG submission 109642) | Freshwater wetland microbial communities from Ohio, USA - Open water 3 Core 3 Depth 4 metaG | ecosystem: Environmental > Aquatic > Freshwater > Wetlands | place: USA: Ohio, Lake Erie...
CGAGCATCACCGTGATCGCCGCCTCCTGCGCCTTGCGCACGAGACTGCGCTCGCCCGAGAGGAAAAGATTCTTCGCGAGCTGCTGGCTGATGGTCGAGCCGCCCGCGATGGGCCGGCCGTAGCGCTGGTTCTTCTCGATCGCGACCTGGATGCCCTCCCAGTCGAAGCCCTCGTGCATCGTGAACTTCGCGTCCTCGGCGGCGATCACGGCCCGCTTCAGGTTGACGGAGATCCGGTTGTAGGGCACCCAGATCTGCTGCAGCCTCGCCCTGGGATTCCTGGCGCGCAGCGCATCGAGGCTGTGTTCCATGAAGCTCGTGGTTGCGGGATTGTGACTTCGCCACCAGAGCACATGCGCGAAGAACCAGCCTTCGAGCAGCGCGCCCAGCAGAACCGCGATCGTGACCGCGGACGCGAAAATCCGCCAGGTTCGGGCAACGATGACCTTCATGAACCGCGCAGCATCCGCATCACCGGCGTCGTGTCGGGCCGCACGCCGCGCCAGAGAAGAAACGACTCGGCCGCCTGCTCGACCAGCATGCCGAGTCCGTCGGCGACCCGGCTCGCGCCGTCGCGCCGCGCGGCGGCGAGAAACGCCATCTCAGCCTTGCCATACATCATGTCGTACGCGAGGGCTTCGGGCGCGTAGAGTCCGGCCGGCAGATCGGGCAACTCGCCGGACAGCGTCGCCGACGTCGCGTTGATCACGAGATCAAACTTGCGGCCCGCAAGCGCGCGAAAGGCGCACGCTTCGAGTCTCGGCGCAAACGCCCGCGCGAGATCCTCCGCACGCGACACGGTCCGATTCGCCACCACGAGCTCGCCGATTCCGGCGTCGAGCAACGCCGGAATCACGCCGCGCGCCGCGCCGCCGGCGCCTACGAGCAGCACACGCTTGCCTCCGAGCACGAAATCGAGATTGCATTCAAGATCGGCGACCAGTCCCGCGCCGTCGGTGTTGTCGCCGTAGACGCCCTCCGCGTCGAAGCGCAGCGTGTTGACCGCTTCGGCACGACGCGCGCGTTCGCTCACTCGATCGGCGAGAGCGAAGGCCTCCTGCTTGAACGGCAACGTGACGTTGGCGCCACGCCCACCCTCGGCGCGAAACCGGGCGACGGTCGCGGCGAATCCGTCGAGCGGCGCGAGCAGGCGTTCGTACTCGATCGACTGTCCCGTCTGGCATGCGAATTCGGCGTGAATCCGCGGCGACTGCGAATGCGCGACGGGATGGCCGATGACGGCGTAGCGATCGGTCATGGACGCGTGATGGCGAGACGCGACAACGCGCGGTTCACTGGCTCACCAGCTGGTCGCCGGGCGCGAAGGTCCACGTGCGGGTGATGACGAGGATGTCGGTGTCCTTGCGCACGTCCGGCGGAAACGCCGCGTAGGGTGCCGCGAGGCGCACGATGCGCTCGGCGGCGCGATCGAGCAGCGGATACGTCGATGGCCGGTCGATCTGCACGCTCTCGAGCGAACCGTCGGCCTTGATCGCGACCGTCACCTGCAGGCTGCCATAAAGTTTGCCGCGCGCCTCGGAGGGATAGTTGAGGTTGCCGACGCGCTCGACCTTGAGCCGCCAGTCCTCGACGTATTGCGCGTAGCGGACCTCGCGCGCGCGCGCGCCCACGAAATGCCGCCGCGGTCGCCTGTTGTAATCCTCGATCTGGCGCGCGATCTGCGCCTCCATCCGGGCGAGCGACATGGCGTTCGCCGCAAGGTCGGCGCCGCGCACTTCGGGAACCGGCTCGCGCTGCGGACGCTTCTCGGGTTCGACGGTGTGATAGCGCGGCGGCTTGCGCATCTGGAACAGCATGTCGCTCTGCTGCGTCTCCATCTCGCGCACCCGGCGCGACGCCTGCTCGGCGTCGCCGCGCTCGGTCCGCTTCAGCACCGGCGCCGGCGTCTTGGCGTTCACGTCGGCGTCGGTGTTGCCGCCGCCGTCGAGATTCGCCTGCGCGAGCAACTGCGCGTCGTCCGGACGCCGCGCCGATTTGCTGTTGACGAGCGTCACCTCGAGCTGCGGCGGCAGCTGGAACCGGATCGACTCGGGAAACTTGAAGTTCAGCGAGAGCACGACGACGTGCAGCGCGACGGAGACGGCGACGGCGACATTGAGCGGATTGAGCGCGCGCCGCGGAGCGTCGCCCCATTGCGCCCCGGCGCCCGCCAGGCCGCCCGGAACGAATCCCCGCATCGTCATTTGCTCAAGTGTCCTCATGCCGCCGACGTCAAACCCGGACTTCCGGCCCGTTGCGTCCCGCGAGCGGAAAATCCCCTCGCATCTTCAAGTCAGGCCCCCTCGCTGCGAGGGTTTTTATAGACGCACCGCACCTCACTGTCAATCAAGTCGACCTCGCCGATCTCGATCACGACCTCGGCGCCGGGCGCGAGCGCCGGCAGCGACGGCACCCGAACATACAAAGGTATGTCAGCAAGCCGCACCGTCCCTTCGCGCACCACCTCGGCCCGCGCCTGCCGGACCTCTTCCTGGAGCAACCAGCGCAGGCACCAGTAGCGCTCCATCCGGTCCTGGAACTCGCCGTACGCGGCGTAGGTGATCTCGAAATCGCGCATCGCCGCCAGCAGCTCGGCCGAATTGCGCGCGAACGGCGCGGTGCGATTCGCCAGCGCCGCGATGAGCTGCCACTGGTTGACGAGATCGACATAGCGGCGCAGCGGCGAGCTCGACCACGCGTAGTGCGAGACGCCGAGCCCGGCGTGCTCGCCGGCGTCGGTGGTCATGCGCACCTTGCCGGCCGCCGGCTGCGTGCGATAAATCGCCGCGACGCCCGCGTCGGCGAGCAGCCGGCCCCACGAGCGATTCACCAGGATCATCAGCTCGGCAACGAGCTTGTCGAGCGGCGCGCCGCGCTTGCGCGGCTCGATCGTTACGCGGTCGTTCTCGACGCGGAAAGCGTATTCCAGGCGATCAACGGTCTGGTTCGCGCGCCCACGCCCCGCCTCGAGCTGTTGGGCGAAGCGGAAGAGCTGCCGCAGTTCACCGGCGAACGCGATGCCTTCGACCGCATGATCGGCGGCGAAGGCGTCGTTCAGCGCGTCGACGTCCTGATGGCGCAGATTTTCCGCCACGGGCACGCGCTCGATCTGCGACGCGGTGGCGCGTATGGCGCCGGTTGCGGGGTCGACGTCCGCATAGAAGGAGAGCGCCGGCCGCGCGTCACCGGCGTCGAGGCTGAACCGCTCGACGACCTCCGGCGGCAGCATCGTGATCTTGTCGCCCGGCATGTAGACCGTGGAGAGACGCTCGCGCGCGATCGCGTCGAGCGACGAGCCGGGCGCGAAACCGAGCGCCGGGGCGGCGATGTGGATGCCGACGCGCATCAGGCCATCGGGCAGCGGAGTCAGCGAGAACGCGTCGTCGATCTCGGTCGTCGATGCATCATCGAGACTGAAGGCGCGGACTTCGGCGAGCGGCAGATCGGCCGGCAGTTGCGGCTCGTGTTTCTCATGAAAGATCGTCCCGCGCGGAAAGAACTCGTGCAGGAAGCGGCCGCGATGGAAATCGTGACTCGAGGGCAGCGCGCCGCACCGCTCGACCAGCCGCGCCGGCGTGAGACCTGTCTTTTCGCAAGCCGTACTGAAAGCCTTCGCCTCCGGACGATTGCGATCGGCCTTCTCGTAGAGCAGTTCCGAGAGCATCGGGCGCAATGCGTCGGGCATTTCGCCGCGCTCCAGCGCCACCACCCATTCGTCGATCTGCGCCTGCTGCTGGCGCTTTCGTTCCGCCGAAGCGAGCGCCGCCTTCAGAATCTCCGGCGGCGCGGCGGCAAACCGGCCGCGACCCTTGCGATGAAAGTGAATCGGCGCCGAGTGCAGTTTCAGCAATATCGTCGTCGCCTCGACCGCCGCGGGCGCGCGACCGTAGTACTCGCGCGCAAGATCGGCGAAGCCGAATTCCTTCGATCCCGAGGCCTCCCACAGAAAATCGGTATCGATGTCGGCCGCGGCGGCGCGTGCCTGTTCGAGGAAGGCGACCGTGGCCGGCTCGGGAAAGCGCAGCAGGACGTTCGCCGCCTTGATCTTGACGCGCTTGCCGTGCAGCGCCTCGACTTGCAGCGAAGTCTCGCTGTCGGACAGCACGGCGCCGATCTTGAACTCGCCGTTCTCTTCGTAAAGGACGTTCACCGGAAACAGCCGGAAGCGCGCGACGCGGACACCGCGCGGGAGAAGAAGTGGCGGCGATTATACCTGCGGCGAAGCGTCGAAAGCGGCGCCGCCCCCGGCCGCCGCTCAAGAAAGCGCGGCAAATTCAAGGATCGCGGGCAGATGCCGCGGATAGCTCGCGAGACTGTGATCGCCGCCCTCGACGATGATCCGGCGCGCGCCGCGATAGTGAAGCACGGCTTCACGGTAATCGAGCACCTCGTCGCCCGTCTCCGCGATCAGCAGATAGCGCTCGGGCGTCACGCGCGCCGCGTAGATCCGATCGAGCTGCGCGAGATGCTCTTCCGTGAATTCGTACGCCTCGCCGCTATAGAGGTTGCGCTGCGGACCGAGGGCGTCGCGCAGCGCGCGCTGGGCGTGGACCGCCGGATTGAGGAGTACCGCACGCGCACCATGCTTCTCGGCGAGCGCGCTGGCGTAGAACCCGCCGAGCGAACTGCCCACCAGCGTGACCGGCGTGGTCGCGCGCGCCATCACTGCCTCGGCCGCCGCGATCGCGCGATCGGGCCAGTGATCGAGCTGAGGACAGGCGAAGAGATGCCCGAGTCCGCGCTCCTCCATATAGCGCTGGAGAATGCGCGCCTTGTTCGACGCGGGCGTGCTGTTGAATCCGTGGAGATAGAGGATCATCGCGAGGCAGCGTTCGCCGCCGGCGAAAGTCGCTCGAGAAGCTTCATATGGATGCCGTTGAAGCCGCCGTTCGACATCACGAGGATGTGATCGCCCGGCCGCGCCTCGCGCACGACCGCGGCGAGCAGCTGCTCGAAATCGGCTTCAACGAGCGCCTTGGCTCCAAGCGGCGCAAGCGCCGTCGCGGCGTCCCAGCCGAGTCCGCCTGAATAGCAGAACACGCGATCGGCACCGGTGAGACTGGGCGCGAGCTCGCCCTTCAGCACGCCGAGCTTCATCGTATTCGAGCGCGGCTCGAGCACTGCGAGAATGCGGGCGGCGCCAACCTTGCGACGCAATCCTTCCAGCGTCGTCGCGAAGGCGGTCGGATGATGCGCGAAGTCGTCGTACACCGTGATCCCGCCGACTTCGCCGCGAATCTCCATCCGGCGCTTCACGTTCGCGAAAGCACCGAGCGCCGTCGCGGCCGCAGCCGGCTCGACGCCCGCATGGCGTGCGGCAGCAATGGCCGCAAGTGCGTTCATCCTGTTGTGCTCACCGAGGAGGTTCCAGCGGACCTGCGCGACGGCCTTGTCGTTCAGCAACGCCTCGAAGCCTTCGTCCGAGTCGCGATAGCGCCAGACTGCCGCGGCGCCGGCGTGCGTATGCACGGATCGTGAATCCCCGAAGCGCTCGACCGGCGTCCAGCAGCCACGCGCAAGCACGCGCGCCAGCGCGGGATCGGCGCCGTTCGCGACGATGCGCCCGTTGCCGGGAATCGAACGCACGAGATGATGGAACTGGGTTTCGATCGCGCCGAGATCGGGAAAGATGTCGGCGTGGTCGAACTCGAGATTGTTGAGGATGGCGGTGCGCGGCCGGTAGTGAACGAACTTCGAGCGCTTGTCGAAGAAGGCGGTGTCGTATTCGTCGGCCTCGACCACGAAATACGGCGCGTCGGTCAGCCGGGCCGAGACACCGAAGTTCTCCGGCACACCGCCGATGAGAAAGCCTGGATTGCGACCGGCATGCTCCAGTATCCACGCGAGCATAGCCGACGTCGTCGTCTTGCCATGCGTGCCCGCCACCGCGAGGGTCCATTTTCCGCGCAGCACGTGCTCGGCCAGCCATTGCGGGCCGGAGACATAGGGCAGGCCGCGATTGAGGATTTCCTCCATCAGCGGATTGCCGCGACTGACCACGTTGCCGACGACCCACAGATCGGGCGCGAGATCAATCTGTTCCGGACCGAAACCCTCGGTCAGCGAAATGCCGGCGTGCTCGAGCTGGGTGCTCATCGGGGGATAGACGTTCGCGTCGCAGCCGGTGACGCGGTGGCCCGCGGCGCGCGCAAGCTGGGCAACACCGCCCATGAACGTCCCGCAAATGCCGAGAATGTGGATGTGCATGGCGCGATTTTATCGTGTCGCGTGCCGTATTCCCGTGCCGGAATGCCGCTGGCGCGTTCCGTTCGAGTATCATGCCCGCTGGTTGAAAGGCGCGTCGCCATGGCCCGAGACTCCAGGCTGAAGCAGTCCCCGAAGCAGAACCAGATGAGAGCGCGCATCGCCGCCGCGGCCGCGCGCATCATGGCCGAGGACGGCGTCGACGATTTCGCGCTGGCGAAGCGCAAAGCGGCGCGACAGCTCGGCGCAACCGACACGCATGCGCTGCCCGGCAACGACGAAGTCGAGGCCGAGCTGAGAGCCTATCTCGCGCTGTATCGCGGCGACGAGCAGCGGGAGCGGATCGCCGGGCTGCGGGAACTCGCGCTTGCCGCGATGCGTGAGCTGGAGCCGTTCCGTCCTTATCTCTCGGGCGGCGTGCTGAAGGGCACCGCCAGCCGCAACGCCGAGATCGACCTGCAGCTTTTCACCGACGATTTGAAGAGTGTCGAGATTTTCCTGATGAACCGCGGCGTCGCCTACGACGTTTCCGAGCAACGCGACTACTGCGGCGACGAGCCGCGCGCGGTTTCCCTGCTGCATGCGGACTGGGACGGCGTACCCGTCAATCTTGCCGTCCATGGCGCCAACGACGAACGCAGCGTGCTGAAGGCCACCCTCATGGGGCGGCCGATCGAGCGCGCCGGTATTGCGGCGGTGCAGTCCCTGATCGAGGCGAACGGTGCATCCTCTTAAAAAGCCCTTCGCCCGGTTCGCGCTCGCAGGCGTGGTCGCGGCGCTGGCGCTGGCTGCGGGCGTCTATGTCGGACTGTCGAAACGCGGTGGTTCGATCGATGCCGAGACCGCTCGGGCCCTCGCAGCACTTGAGTTCCGCGATTTGCACGGATCGCCGGTATCGGTCGATGCCGCACGAGGCAAGGTCGTGGTGGTCAACTTCTGGGCAACCTGGTGCGACCCCTGCCGGACCGAAGTTCCCGATCTCGTGCGCGCGCAATCGCGTTTGGGCCCGAATGGGCTGCAGGTGGTGGGCATCGCGATCCATGATACGCCCGACCGGGTTCAGCATTTCGCGCAGGACTTCGGCGTCAACTATCCGCTGGTGATCGGCGGCGACGAGGTCCCGTCCTTGATCAGCCGGCTGGGAAATCCCAGCGGCGGGATTCCCTACACGATCGTGTTCGACCGCCGGGGCGTTGTCGCAACCTCCCACCTTGGCATGCTCGACGAGGCCCGGATCAACGCGCTGGTGACCCCGCTGCTCGACGCATCCACTCGGTAATTGCCGGTAACTTGTTCGCGATTTGCGGCGAGTTTCTGGACTTTTGCAGAGATTTGGCGCAAACTCCGCGCCCATGGCAACGCCGATCGTCACCGCCGGTCAGTCGGGGGATCCGGGCCGGGCGCGTCGGATCCTCGTCCTGCATGGCCCGAATCTGAATCTCCTGGGTGTACGCGAACCGGAAATCTACGGTCGCGAGACGCTCGCCGAGATCAACGACCGTCTGCGCGCGGCAGCAAGCGCGAGAGGGGTCGCGCTCGAGACCTACCAGAGCAATCATGAAGGGGCGTTGGTCGATCGCGTCCAAGCGGCGCGCGAAGAAGGCATCGACTGGATCTTGATCAATCCCGGCGGTTTGACCCACACCAGCGTGGCGCTGCGCGATGCGCTGGTCGGGGTCGCGATCCGTTTTGTTGAAGTGCATCTTTCGAACATTCACGCGCGCGAACCCTTCCGCCACCACTCCTATTTTTCGGCAGTCGCCGTCGGAGTGATCTGTGGACTGGGCAGCCGCGGCTACGACCTCGCGCTCGAGTTCATTCTCGGACCGGCGGCGTGAACACCACCAAACCGCCCGGCGCCGGGCGGTCTCGGAGAAAAACCATGGATTTGCGAAAGCTGAAGAAACTCATCGACCTCGTCCAGGAATCGGGCATTGCCGAGATCGAAATCACCGAGGGCGAAGAGAAGGTGAAGATCGTCCGCGGCGGCGCGCAGGAAATCTCTTACATGACGCAGGCCCCGGGACACATGCCCATGGCAGCCCCCGCTCCGCTCATGCCCGCGCTGGCCGCTGCCGCAGTCGCCGCCGAGGCGCCGGCAGTCCCGGCCGGCCATATCGTCAAGTCGCCGATGGTCGGGACGTTCTATCGCTCGCCCTCGCCCGGCGCGAAAGCGTTCGTCGAAATCGGCGACACGGTGAAGTCCGGCCAGACGGTATGCATTATCGAGGCGATGAAGCTGCTGAACGAAATCGAAGCCGACAAGGACGGCGTCATCAAGGCCATCCTCGTCGAAAACGGCCAGCCGGTCGAGTTCGGCGAGCCGCTAGTCGTCATCGAGTAGGTCGCCGAGTCCCGTCGCCAACTTAAATCGGCAATCGCGCGGAGCGCGCAGTCATCGCTGCCACGGCAGTTCAGGTAAACGATATGTTCGAGAAAATTCTCATCGCCAACCGCGGCGAGATCGCGCTGCGCGTGCAGCGCGCCTGCCGCGAGATGGGCATCAAGACGGTGGTGGTCCATTCCGAAGCCGACCGCGAAGCGAAATACGTCAAGCTGGCGGACGAATCGGTCTGCATCGGCCCGGCGCCGTCGTCGGCAAGCTATCTCAACATTCCCGCAATCATCAGCGCCGCGGAAGTGACGGATGCCGAGGCGATCCATCCCGGATACGGCTTCCTCTCCGAAAACGCCGATTTCGCCGAGCGCGTCGAGCGCTCCGGGTTCGTGTTCATCGGCCCACGTCCGGAAAACATCCGCCTCATGGGCGACAAGGTCAACGCGAAGCAGGCGATGCGCGAGGCCGGCGTTCCGGTGGTGCCCGGCTCCGACGGTCCTTTGCCCGAGGACCCGAAGGAGATCATCCGCATCGCGCGCGAGGTCAAGTACCCGGTCATCATCAAGGCCTCCGGCGGCGGCGGCGGGCGCGGCATGCGCGTGGTTCACACCGAGGCGGCGCTGCTGTCCTCGGTGAACATGACGAGGAGCGAGGCGCAGGCGGCGTTCGGCAATCCGACCGTCTACCTGGAGAAGTTCCTCGAGAACCCGCGCCACATCGAGATCCAGGTGCTCGCCGACGAGCACAACAACGCGGTCTATCTCGGCGAGCGCGACTGCTCGCTCCAGCGCCGCCACCAGAAGATCCTCGAGGAGGCGCCCGCGCCGGGCCTCAGCCCCAAGGACCGCGCGCGCGTCGGCGAGCGCTGCGCCGAGGCCTGCCGGAAGATCAATTATCGCGGCGCCGGCACGTTCGAGTTCCTGTACGAGAACGGCGAGTTCTACTTCATCGAGATGAACACGCGCATCCAGGTCGAGCATCCGGTCACGGAAATGGTGACCGGGATCGATCTGGTGCAGATGCAGATTCGCGTCGCCAAGGGCGAGACGCTGCCGTTTCGCCAGAAGGACATCACGCTCCGCGGCCACGCGATCGAGTGCCGCATCAACGCCGAGGATCCGTACAAGTTCACACCTTCGCCCGGCCGCATCACGGCCTATCATCCGCCCGGCGGGCCGGGGATCCGCGTCGATTCGCATGCCTACCACGGCTACTTCGTGCCGCCGAACTACGATTCGATGATCGGCAAGGTCATCGCCTACGGCGCGACGCGCGACCAGGCGATCCGCCGCATGCGCATCGCGCTCTCGGAAATGGTGGTCAGCGGGATTCAGACGAACATTCCGCTGCATCTCGAACTCCTGCACGACACCGACTTCGTCGCGGGCGGCGTCAGCATCCACTATCTCGAGCACCGGCTCGAGCGCGCGAAGTCCGCGAGCGGCGGCTGAGCGCGCGGTGGCATAGATTCGCATGGCGTGGCGCTCGGCGGTCCTCGCGGTCGACGCGGCCGATGCCGAGCGTCTGGGCGATGCATTGCTCGAAGCCGGCGCGGCGTCGGTGAGCGTCGAGGACGCCGACGCCGGCACGCAGGCCGAGACGCCGCTCTTCGGCGAGCCCGGACACACGACGCCGACGGCCGCGTGGCCGCACAGCCTGCTCGTCGCGCTGTGCGACGCCGACGCCGATATCCCCGCGATGATCACCGCGGCGGCCGAAGCCACCGGAATCGCGACGCCGACGATCGTCCGGATTGACGATGTCGCCGATCAGGACTGGGTGCGGCTGACGCAATCGCAATTCGATCCGATCCGCATCTCCGAGCGGCTGTGGATCGTGCCGTCGTGGCACACCGCGCCGGATTCCACGGCGATCAATCTCGTGCTCGATCCCGGCGTGGCGTTCGGGACCGGTGCCCATCCCACGACACGGCTCTGCCTGCAGTGGCTCGAGCGCAAGATCGCCGGGGGCGAGCAGGTGCTCGATTACGGCTGCGGTTCGGGTATATTGGCCATCGC
>Ga0153916_10004475_pt1 | contig 10558 bp, 8 predicted proteins | sample Opewatmetagenome_FD_109642 | JGI IMG/M metagenome (GOLD analysis project Ga0153916, IMG submission 109642) | Freshwater wetland microbial communities from Ohio, USA - Open water 3 Core 3 Depth 4 metaG | ecosystem: Environmental > Aquatic > Freshwater > Wetlands | place: USA: Ohio, Lake Erie, Old...
CCTTCTGCTCAAACTTTTCTCGGTCATAAATCCAGTAACTATCAGATCGAGGAAGAAAATCCGTGCCCTGTTGGGGAGTCCTGACACAAGGATTGATGATGCTCTTTCGATCAACCCCCATCTTTTCAGCTATTCCCATAAATTCCTCAATCTCTCCTTCGTTATGGCGCATGACGATAAAACCAAGTTCTGCCAGGTTTTCCGAAGGTTTTCTACCTCGGCTGCGAATGATCTCAATATACGTAGACAGATTATCCATGGTTCTGGCAAGATTGCTATTAACCCGGTAGATACTGTGTGTCTCCTGTCTTATCCCCCCAATCTGGAAACTGATCTGATTGATCCCTGACTCATATAAACTTACTGGGTCTACCACTTCCCCATTGGTACAAGACAGCACGTACAAGCCCATATCCCTTGCATACCGAATCATGCGGTAGGCTTCCTTGTTCAGAAAGGGTTCCCCCATGTAGTAAAAGATCACATGGTTGGCGCCTGGACCCACCTTATCAATAATTGTGACGAACTCCTCATAAGTCATCATTTGAGGTTTGCGGCCTAGGATATTTGCCCCCGTCTCACACACAGGGCAACGCAGATTACAGATATTGGTAGGTTCAATGGTAATGGAAACAGGGGAGCCGTATGCTTTTTCTGAACCGATCATTTGCGAGATCGCACTGAGAATGAAATTCCGATACCCTCGTGGCCGTCGATAAATAGCCTGGGAGATTTTCAGCCACGTCATCGCCTGAAGCTTGACCCCCGAAGGTAAGATCGCTCGAAGTTGTTCCCTCACGCTATTTAATCACCTCATACAGATCATATTCCCCTCTACAAAAAAGATACCGAATATCCCTCCCCTCTTCTAATCCGATATCTCTAAGTGACTTTAAATATCTTCGCCAGAAGAGTAAATAATTTAAGGGCTTTTTCTTGAGCGTTTCTCTTACGTCCTCCCTCATGATCGGGAAGTAAGGTTTGAGCAGAGTGTGCAATCCAAAGCTATGGCCTCCCCAAAATACTTTCTTGCGTGTCCAGTAGGCAGTTCCGTCGGGGAGTTGAAAAGGGATACAAAATATCCCGTCTTTCGGTAGCGCCTTAAGGTAATTCAATACCTCCCTTAGGTCGTTCCCTACCCCAGCTGTCTGCTGAAAAGGAATAGTCCGGCAATATCTTTGCCATTTAACGAACGAGTAGGCTAACCCTATCCCCCAAAATGAAAAAAGCCAGACCTGAAGGAAACAGCTCATGCCGGGTATGGAAAGGCCAGCTAATGAGAAAAGAGGGAAGAAGGTTTGGTAGAGATAGTAATGACCTCCTCCTAGCGCCGAAAAGTGAGGTACGAATGTCGTTAGCAAGGTCCATAGACAAGTAACCCCCAGCCACATCCATAAAAACTGTTCTAATTTTCCTTGGGTTTGAGATAGGGCGTTATACGCTAAAACCGGAAGGAGCAGAATAAAGGCATTGTACTTAAACAGACTTAATAGTTTGCGGATCTGATGGCGCCATCCTCCTTGATGGAAGGCTGTCGAGGCAAAGCCCTCCACTCGATAAAGCATTGATTCGTAGTACTGATGGCTTCCCAAATATTTGATATTCTCATGCCAAAAAGAAACAATGTCCCAATGAGCTCTAAGCACTTTAATATAGAAACCCTTCGAAACAACAAGGGCTAGAAATAACGAAGCGGGAATTAAAAACAGAATTTTCCAATCCCATGTCCAGACTCCGAAACCTAAAACATAGATGACCCACATCTGAACAGTCATCTTATGGAGAAAAAGAAGAACAACGCTTAAAACTAATACTCCCACCCAAATGTAGAAGGAATGGGTATCAACATAGAACCACAGTCCCACCATGATCATGGTTAAAAGGAGATTGGCTAACCCCCTGGGTTGAAGCTGGGTGTTATAACTCAGAGGAAACCAAGCGACAAGATAAGAGAGACAGGATAGAAAAGCGACGATCAAATTGTCACTGACCCAAAGGACAAACCAGAAAATCACCAATCCCTGTAAAAGATCAAAAAGCTGCGATATTTTTCCTCCACAGTCCTTTAGCCATCTCATGGGGAGGAGAGACAATAAGCCGGCGAAGAGGGGTGGATACCATTGCTCTTCAATCTCCAGCATAAAGTACGGAAGCTGTGGTGGAAGTTTGCGTCTTCTCTTCACATCCTCAGCACAGAGAAGCCAATACCATTGATCCACACCAAGCGCTGGATTGATCCATAAAGGCCGAAATCTGATCAATAGCCCAAGGGCAGCGAGAGCGAAGAGTATGATGACAGTCAATCCTGCTCTATTTATTGCCATGTTTAGGGGTTCAGCTCACTATCCATAAACTACCTCTCGCTTGCCAAGAAAGAATACATCCATACAATCGCTCTTCTTAGCCACTCAGGCATTTTGATGTAATCCAAAACGAGAAGATCTTTTTGCTGGAATATACGAAATTTTCTGGCCAGGTAATAGCCAGTGGCTAAAGTTATTCCGATTGCCAAAAACGGTGCCCCTTGGTCTGAGACAAGATGGCTTACGCCCAAGGATAGCAAGGCAGGTAAAACTAGACCTAATTGCCAACATAAATTTTTTCTTAAGCGCCTCTGACAGATTAGAAGATTAAGAAAAGCAGATGAACCAATAGCAATTGACGTAGATATAGCTGCCCCCACTGGCCCGAGACGCGGTACCAGTAGGAAATCACCTAAAAGGTTGAGCAATGCCATAAGAATATTTACAGCCACTGACTGCTTAATCAATTTATAGGCCATCATGATACCATTGCAGAAAATAGGAACAACGTTTAGTGTCAGGCCCAGAGCAAGGAACTGGAAATAGAACGTCGAGATACTAAATTGATTGCCGAAGACAAGACGAAAAGCTAAGGGACTAATCGGCAGCATGATTCCAACGATCACAGACCAGATCAAAAAACCTTGAGGGGCAAGGCGGTGACTATAGTGAAGGATCAGGTCCTCACGGTCATTGGTGAGAAAAGATATCAGTATCGGGGTTGTCAGCGTACCTACCACCATGATCAGTGACAAGGCGAATAAGAAGGTTTGATAGGCCACTTGGTAACTCCCTACATCGCCCACAGTGAGGTATTGTTTGATGACCATCACATCCACCCAGGAAACGATATAACCACATATAGAAGCGAAAATGATTGGGTAAGAGAAATGGAATACTTCCCGTAGAATCGTTCGATCAATTTCAACAGGTAATAAGATATTTCCAGGCACCCAGAAAATGGACATCATGATAATCGTGCCCATAAAGGATAGAATACCCAGGAAGATAACCATGAGAAAATTCCCTGGAAAGAGTTTAAAGTAAATAAGGATTAAGCCAGCAACAACGATTGCACTTCCGATGACTTGTACAGCAGCGTAAGCCTGCATTCTGCGGATGGCCTGGAGTATATAGATCAGGTAATTATGGATAGCCCCTAAGAAAACAGACCCTGCGAGCAATCCAACAGCCCAAAAAGGCATTCCGATGTACTGAGTCATAGCATCTTTGAATAGCAGGACAAATATGAGCCAAATGAATAAGCAGGGAGCCATAATAGTGGCCCTCGCCCAAAAGGTGTGGTTTATCTTTCCCCGGAGTTCGAATTCCTCCCTTCCGAAACGCAACACAGATCCTGCTGTCCAATTAACACCCATCATGAGCCCCAGACCAACTGCCATATTGTAAAGGACAATATGGCCATAGCCTTCTGGCCCCAACAGGCGGGTTGTCAGAGCCACCGAAAGTATTTGAAGGGGGAGGCAGAGCAAATTGCTCGAAAGGAGGCTCAAATAATCCCAAAAGGAGGTCTTGACCCCAGCCCGCTCTGATAGAATAGACATGGGTGAAATATCTGCCAATTCAATCACCTCTCGTCGTAGATGAACAAAATTATTTTCATGATATGGAAGGATTCGCTCAAGTTTTATCGTTACGCTCACCACTCAAAACTGTGAGCCAATTCTTCTTCAATGTTTGTATCTCCCCATGTCTTCCAAGCAAATTCCCTGGTGTTCTGACCTATGTGAATAGCCAACTCGGGATCCCTTAGCAACCGTATCACCTGTTGAGCCATATCTCGCGGATCTCCCGGTTTGGCAAACAAGATATTCTTATTATGCCGAAACATCCCAACGACCCAATCCATCTCATAGGCAACGATGGGTAAACCAAACAGGGCAGCTTCACGCAGAGAATTTCCAGTGAGAGGTGAGACAAAGATATCCGCTTCGCTGTAATAGTCCGCAAGTTGTTCATTGGGAAGGTATCCAATAAACTTAATAGAATCTTCTACCCCTAATTCCCGTGATAACTTTTCTAAGGTTTGCCTTTCAGGACCGTCGCCGATAAGGATCATTTGAATTGGCTTTGACAATTGAATATTCGAATCGCTTAGCACAAACTTCATCATCCAAATTAATTGGTCAACGAGTTTTTCAGAATGCAATCTGCCGACATATAATAATATGAAAAAAGGAGAGGTATGATCCCGATTCCAAGACATTTTAAAAGACTGTTCAACAAACTCATACGTTGGCATGGCATCCACAATGGTATCAACCACTTTAAGCTTATTCTTGGCCTCGGGCATATTTGACAACCATTTTACGTAATCCCCTGAGGCATGACTGACCAAAACTCTCTTTGAGGACCCAAAACTCGACCTTACAAATACTTTTTCTATCCATAAGGGTAGACCACTCAGCGTTTTACCCGAAGTCTTGTAAATGATGTGCGGCATACATACGGGCATTAAGACGATCTTTGCTTTAAGAACAATTCTTATCAAAATAGATGCCCACCACGAAAAAACTACATCAGCCGTCGCGTAGGACGTGGGTTTCACCTTCCTAGAAAACTTCAATAATCGATAGGGAGCAATAAAGAGATCCCACTTATTTCTCCCACTTCCCAAAGATATAAGATAGGTGCTCTCCTGAGACACACTCTTGTCCTCTTTTCCCATTAAGTAAACGACATAGACCTTATCAAAGCACACTTCATAGTGCCGCATGTACCAGACATTCCCTTTTGCAAGCATGTCCTCAAGCTTGCCCGTTCCAAAATATATGAGCCTTCTTGCCATATTAATCGAGAATCTTCGTTTTGATGGGTCTAACCCTTTTTCTTGTCAAAAAACAATAGAGCCCCAGAAGAAATTCATACGTCTTCTTCTCCCATAATCTTTGAAATTCAAGGCAACTCATTCTTCTATTTATTCGATCTGCAAAATAGTTTTTGACTTTTCCAAGAATTCCGTTTCGGATGTATAAGGATATGTTATGTCTGCTCAATTCTTGAACATACCTAAATTTTAGATCCATCTCTTGCGTGTACCAGGGTATCCATTGCACTCTGTAAGAACGCTCTAAAGGGTCGATCCTTTTCCAATCCTCTTGTGAAACAGGTAATTTAAACCCCTCAGAGATTGCCAGTTCAGTAAGATCCGTCTTTGGCAAGGGTATGAATCGAAAAACACTAATTGTGCATCCTTTTAACTTTCTTCTCAGTTCAATGGAGAATCTTATCGTGTTCATTGTCTCTTCAAAAGACTCTGTGGGTACTAGAATAATCCCGGAGCCCCAACTGGTGATTTTATATCTTTCGATCAACTCCACTTTGGCTCTTATTCGATCAACTGTTAATTGCTTTCTCATTAGCCTCAGCAATCTATCATTTCCGGATTCCCAACCAAAAAAAAGACCCATCACATGGTTGGACTTAAAGAAATGTAAATCCTCTTCATCCAACTGGTCTAACCTTATATCCAACGTGGTACACTGAATCCCTCCTTTCCTCAGTCGCTCAATAATTCGCCTCGCTCTATTTCGATTTAAATAAAAATTATCATCACTAAAATAGATTGCATCGATTCCCTGTTTCTTCTTGAGATCATCAATTTTCTCCGCCACGTATTCTTCGGAATGACATCGGTAAGTGCGAGCAAAGACAGCCGGTGTGCTACAAAAGGCACAATTAAAAGGACAGCCCCTGGAGCTAAAGAAAGACACCGTCCTCCTCTTTTCTCTATTCAAGTAGGTATTCACATTGAGAAGGGAAAAATCCAATGGGAGTTCATCGAGATTTTCCTTGAGAATCCGGCCTTTATTATGAGTGATTTCTTGTTGGTTCGTTTTGAATGAAATACCATCTACATCTTTTAGGAGATCCACGTCGCCATCAAAATCGAATAACGCTTCCGACAGTTCGACGCTGGTTAGCTCTCCTTCCCCTCTGATTACAATATCTACGTAATCCTCCAAAAGACACTCCTTGGCACATAAAGTGGCATGGTGACCCCCCCACACAATTGGAATCTCTGGACACAACATTTTAAATTTCTTAGAGGCTATTGCCGCCCAGTAAGTAGTCATGCCTGAAAGAACTGAAAAGCCGATCCAAAGCGGGTTCCGATTGGATATCCTTCTTAGTGTAATATCGATTTCCTTTGGGAGAATGTGATGGAGTCTGACATCATACCCAGACTTCTTTAAGTTGCTTCCAACATATAAAATTCCCAGAGGAATGTGTTTTATATCCATTTCTCCCTGGGAACCCGCAGTAATTGTGATCAAATCGATAGCTTTCTTTGTTGACGACCTCATGAAGCGAACACCTGTTCAAATATCATTCGTGTGTCACATCTCTTTTTGCCACGGGATCACGATTGGGAAATCGCTTATGCAATGTTCAACTAACCCCCGCACAACCCTTCCAAACTTATAGCTCACATGTCTCGGCAGCACTTCTCCAAATAGGTGATGCCGAATTAACATATCTGGCTCATTGAAACCCATCAGGGCGCGTATATAGGTAGTGCCAGAGAATCGTGGGTTAATTTCAAAGGGATACAGCTTCTCATCTACAAATCGGCACTGAATATTGATGGGACCTTTTGAGCAAAGAGCTTTGGCTATCTTCTCGCAGACTTTTCGAATTTCTGGAAAGTCATCAATCACCCCTTGCGAAATTCCAGACGAAATGGCTAGGGTTGAAGAAAGTTCTTTCCGCCCGGTACGATTGGTTATTTGGATCCGGTTAGACAGTCCACTGAGAATATAGCGGCGCAGAGCAATTGAGCCGACAAGTTTTCCATCGAGGGTACTTAAAACCCCCACGGTATATTCGTCGTCCGGCGTACCAACATATTCTTGTACAAGGGCCCTTTTACCCTGTCGGATCAAATAACGACACGCAAACTCCAATTCGTCGACGTCCTGAGCTAAGAATATATTGTTGGATCCCCCACCGCCAAGCACTGGTTTAACGACCGCCGGCAAAGCCAGGTCGTGGGTGATCTCCTTTTCTGTATCGACGGCCAGCGATTTGGGAACGTGAAAGCCCTGTTCTTTCAGGAAGACCACTGTAGCCCATTTGTCCATACATCGTTCAATGACTTCATGAGTGTTTATTAGCGGCAACACCCCAGCCTTTACTATCCCCTCTCGATGGCTTGAAATTACCTTTAGCTCAGGTTCCGAGCCATGAATCAACACTTTTACTTTTCTTTGCCGACAAATATCCATTAGGATCTCTAGGTAGCGTGAGTCCGAGGCAGGTGGAACTGTGTAAGCTTCGTCTACGTCGAATAAACCAAAGCTTGATTTCACCATATCGACACCGATAACATGATAGTGGGCAGCCAGCCGTAATGCTTTTACAATCTCGTGGCCGTGTCCACCGCCACCTACTCCTGTGACCATCACTGGAATTTTTTCTAACATTCGTTACCGCCTCTTTTCAGCAAAAAAAGAGATGTATTTAAAGAGAGGTTCTGTTGCGGGTAGCATCTCTCTTAGGAAGTTTTCGACCACTTGAACCTCTACTTCAGACTGTTGATGAAGCAATTTCCCTTGTCCTAGAAACCACTCGTAACGATATTTCACAGAACAGAATCCCAACTCCTCCATCAGCAAAACCACCCTATCTGGGTTAAGGCCCCCTTGGTTTACCTTTTGAAATTCTGCCAGTGAAATATCATCTAAGGATAATCCCGTTTCCCTAGCAATGTCTTCTGTAACGGAGACAACCGACCTGACCTCCCTTTGGACGAACTCGGGCAAGTCGCTCCGTTCCCTCAAATGATCCATCCACTGCCAATAGTAACAATTTGGATCTTGATCCGAAAAGAAAATCCCACCTGGTCGCAAACAGCGGTAGGCTTCACTCAGAGTCCGTCGTAAGTTATATAGATGATGTAAAAAACCATAGGCCGTGCAAGCATCAAATTGATTATCGAGAAACGGCATATGCCCTGTATCAGCCAGACACCGTCCAATTTGACCCTCTGTCGTGTCTACCAACTTCAACATCGCAGGAGTAATATCGACTCCAACAACAAATTTGAAATATTTCTTAGCACTGTTGATAACGAACCCTGTACCGCATCCCAGATCAATGAGACTCCCGCCCCCCGTTTTATCAGCGATATGGGCTAACAGTTTCTCGATCCTGGCTACGTTCTCGGGGCGGTAGTGTGGCTGCTTAGCATCATACGTTTCTGCTAGGGCTGAATGATACGCGATATTTGCCTTTAGTACCTTCTTCGTCTTCGTTAAGTGATCAACCATAATCTCTATTCGTCAATCGCTCTGCAAAGATATCTCATAAGCTTAGGGTCAAGCCGCTCGGCAAGAATACGATGGCGGATTGTGTCTACATCATACGGAATTCGCCGGATCTCAACCTGGTAAGTTTCCGTGTCCACGAGGGCATAGGACGCCAGCGGATCGCCGTCCCGTGGCTGGCCGCATGATCCGGGATTGATCAACAGCACCCGCCCCGCTTGACGCACCATTGGAATATGCGTGTGCCCCATCACGACCACATCAGCCTTTACACCCATAAACCGCTCAAAGTATCTGTAATTCGGGTACACATATTCATCAACTGCCCATGGGCTCCCGTGGCACACTATCCATCGGGCTCCGTTGAACTCAAGACGACGCTCCGTGGGCAATTGGCCCAGCCACGTCCGGTGATCATCATCAATGACACGGTCAACGTAATTTAGGTTGTAGCTCTGCCATCGCTCGGAAGTGACTGTTAACTTGCCCAACAGATAGCATTCGTGGTTCCCCAGTATCCAGGCCATTTCTCTTAAACGAATTAACTCAAAGACTTCATTCACATAGGGATAGTACCCGACCAGATCTCCGGCGCCGACAACACACTTCACACCCTGCTTGTCCAAGTCGGCGAGGACGGCCGATAACCCAAGACTATTTCCATGAATGTCAGAAATAATAGCGACTCTCATGCTTCACTCTTTTTATCTCTCATGGCCGCTAGACACGCCCGAAGACCTTCGCGGAGTGACGTTCGAGGCTCATAGCCTAATTCACATCTGGCCCTCTCTATCGCAAATACTCCGCGGTACCCTTCCTGCGTATCCGGGCGCTCTGCGTATCTTATTTTCGACCGCGTCCTCGGTACAACATCCAGTATGGTCTCTGCAAGCTCTCGCATCGTCACAGGTTGGCCGCTGGCTATATTATAGATACCGGTTTCCCTTTTCCTGAAGGCTAACCACAAAGCTTGAACGACGTCACCTATATACGTAAAGTCCTGGGTGCGCTCTCCGGAACCGAGCAGCGTAATATCTCTTGATTCCAAGGCTGCCCGTAAGAAGATATTTAAGACGGTGGGTGCTGTGTAGAAAGGGCCGTACGGCGCATTGATCCGCAGAATCGTTGTACGGATACCTCGACGGGCATTTACAACGCCACACATCAATTCTCCGACATATTTTGCAAGCGAATAGGCATTATCTGGCCGCGGTAATGTATTCTCTGTTATTGGAATCGCTTCGCTCGTACCGTACACTGAGCAGCTTGAAGCATATATAAATGATGCCTGATTTGAAATCGCGATTGAGAGAGCATTTTGAGTCACATGAAGATTTGTAAAAAACGATCGTTCAGTATCTTCTGAGTAAAAAGAAGTTGGAACGATCGCTGCCAAGTGAAATACCGTATCGAAGACCGGCGTTTCTTTTTGCCACGAACTGACTTCTTGGCCTACGCTCAAATCTACAGACTGTACCGAGACATCTCCCACCACGCCCCCCTTTTTAGAAATTCCAAACACACAAATACCGGGCTGCTCTTTCAAGAATTGGATCAGGTGTTTCCCTAAAAAGCCAGTTGCCCCGGTAACCAAAATAGAGATCTTTTTGTTCAAGAATCTCCCCCATCTATAAAGCTCCGCAACCACCATTCGAAATTTAATAATGACCAGATGAAGAGCCTTCTATTTTCTCTCCCTTCTAGATGTTCATCCACAAGCCGTTGCACTGCACTTCGATCCAGGAAATCATAAATTCGTGAATTGGGATTGTATAGAAGGCGACGCACATATTCGATGCTTTCTCCTTTAAACCATGATGCATCGGGTCCAGAGAAGCCATGTTTTTCTCCACCGCTGATCTCAGGCGGGACATATCGTTCCATCACCTTACGAAGGATCAGCTTTCCATCTTTCGTTCTTTGAAAGTATTTGAGTGTTTTAGAACCGGGTTCGTTTTCATTCAG
>Ga0153916_10004476_pt1 | contig 10558 bp, 9 predicted proteins | sample Opewatmetagenome_FD_109642 | JGI IMG/M metagenome (GOLD analysis project Ga0153916, IMG submission 109642) | Freshwater wetland microbial communities from Ohio, USA - Open water 3 Core 3 Depth 4 metaG | ecosystem: Environmental > Aquatic > Freshwater > Wetlands | place: USA: Ohio, Lake Erie, Old...
GGAACTGGCAATAATGGGAAATGACTGCTGCAGGCCCGAATGGGCTGCTATATCAGCAATGGTAGCGAGTACACCGAACCTATAGCCTTTCGCATCTTCCCTGATAAAATCCAAGCCCCTTATTTTTTTGATGTTGATGATGTGCTCAGGAGCCAAAAAGCCTTTCCTCATCTGAACGATTAGGTCGGTCCCACCGGCCAAAATGCTTGCCTCTTTTCCTACTTTTGACAACAACAGGCAAACATCCTCGATTGTCTCAGGCTCATAGTATTGAAAGTGCTTCATTTGTTTTTTCCTCTTCAGAGTTCATCAATGTCTTCACAGGGCAAAAAGTTTATCCTCAATCAGTTTCAACGGTTCTTAGTCGAATCTAATTGAGGCATTCTTCAGTGAGATATCCCGATCTTTTCTGCGACACATTAGAGTTGATTCCAAACAAGAGCTCATTGACCGCATTTGCCGAAGAATGGATGCAATCAGCCAGGAACCGATTATCTTCAAATGGCGCTGCAAAATGGATGAATTGGCCGTCGCTTGAATAATATGTTATTTCTGGAACGATATAATAGTATCGCATAAGAACAAGAACTGGACAGGCTTATCCAACCGGCATCGCTACCAACTTAGTTTCCCAAATAGGCCTGCTTCACCCTCGAATCCTCCAACAATGCCTTTCCCTCACCTTCATCGGCACAGGTGCCTGTTTCCAGCACATACCCTCTGTGAGAGATTTCAAGGGAAGCCATTGCATTTTGTTCAACTAAAAGGATAGTCAGGCCGTGTTCCTGATTGAGCTGTTTGAGAACATCAAAAACCAGGTGAACTAGAATCGGCATCAGACCCACGGAGACTTCGTCCACCAGGAGCAGTTTGGGATCTGAGATCAGCGCTCGGGCTATTGCCAGCTGCTGTTGCTCACCTCCCGACAATGTGTTTGCTCTCTGATTATTCCGAGCTCGCAGAATAGGAAACAGCTCATGAAGCCAAGAAATCCGGTCATCCACATTTAAGGTTTTACGAAGACCATAGATACCGATCATCAGGTTCTCATGCACGGTGAGACGTGGAAATACCCTTGACCGCTCTGGAACCATCCGGATACCCACCCTTGCTCGGTGATAGGTTGCCAAAGATGTGATGTCGTTATTGTTAAATTCTATAGATCCCTCTTTGATGGGGACAATCCCCATAATACCGTTGAGAATCGATGTCTTACCGGCGCCGTTGGCACCAATAATAGAAACAAGTTCACCCTCTTCAAGGGAAAAGTTCACACCGCAGACCGCCTGTATGTCGCCATAGGAGATATGAAGGTTTTTGGTTTCAAGCAGCATCCTTAGTCTCCTTTCGGCCAAGATAGGCTTCGATGACCTTTTCACTTTGTTGAATCTCCTCGGGGGATCCCTCAGCGATTTTTTGGCCATGGTCCAGTACCACCAGCTGGTCACACAACCCCATGGCTACCCGCATGTTGTGTTCGATCAGCAGAACCGTGATACCATCTTCGCGGATGCTTCTGATAAGGTCCTCTAATCTTGAAATTTCTTCGTGCCGTAAGCCCGAGAAGGATTCATCCAGCAGGAGGAGTTTATGTCCGACAAGCAGAGCTCTTGCGATTTCAAGCCGGCGCAAATTCCCGAGCGGCAGTAAACCAGCCTTCCGATGCGCCAGATCAGCTAGTCCCACCCGCTCCAGGATTTTGAGGCCCTTGCTTACTTCTGACTTAGATTTCCAGGCCGACCACATTTTCGAGAAGGCATTATATTTTGAGATCCCCTGTGCAACCAGGACATTTTCCAGGACACTCAGGGAGGCGAAGGGCTTTACAATCTGAAAGGTACGTCCTACTCCATTGTTAGCGATTTCATGGGGAGCGCTCCCCTCGGTACTTTGACCTTCAAACAGGATTTGGCCAAATGTGGGTTTGTACACGCCGGAAATCAGATTGAAACAGACGGTTTTCCCTGCACCATTCGGACCGATAAGGCCGAGGATCTCGCCCGGCATGACTTTAAAATTGACATGATCCAAAGCCTTCAGGCCGCCAAAATACTTTGAAAGGTCTGTGACTTCCAACAGGGGTTGATTCATTTTATCTTACTCCTGGCAGAATCTTAGCTAAAACCCGACGCACCATCATATTTTCACCCAATAGACCGCCTGGCTGGAAGCGGATCATGAGCAGCAGCATGACGGTGTAAAAGAGTATTCGGTAGTCCACTATCGGCCGAAATATTTCAGGTAACGCTCCCAGAATAAGGGCGCCCAGCACCGGTCCCCAAAGGGTTCCCATGCCACCGATGACAACCATACACAGCAAAAGGATGGAAAAGGGGAAAGAAAAATCGGTGGCAGAGATAAATGTTATGTAATGGGCGTTAAGGGCTCCACTCAGACCAGCCATGCAGGTTCCGACGACAAACGCAAGCAACTTAAAGCGAACCGGCGAAATTCCCATACTGGAGGCTGCCGACTCCTCCTCACGCAAGGCAAAACAGGCCAACCCTGCCCAACTGCGGGTAAACCACCAACAGGCGGCCAATACGATGAGCAGAAAAAAGATGCAGAGGTAAAAGAAGGCAAAACCCTTCAGCTTTGCTCCAAAGAGCGCTATTGGGGGAATTCCCCCAATTCCCAAGGCCCCGCCAAAAAAGGGAACATAATTGAATATGGCTTCGACAATAAAATTGATTCCGATGGTTGTTATGGCCAGGAAATCTTCCCGAACACGCAGGCTTGGAAGGCCGAGCAGCAGACCGAAAATAGCGCTGATGGCAAGCACAATGGGCAGGGATATCCAAAAGGATGAGCCAACTTTTGTTGATAGCAGGGCGGCTGTGTAAGCACCGATTCCCACAAAGGCGGCATGTCCAAGGGAAACCTGTCCGGCATAGCCTATGATTACGTTCAGCCCGCAGGCTGCGATAGCATAAATGACGATCACAGTTCCAATGGTGATTACATAGGAACTCACGTTTACCCTCCTAAGTCAGGTATAGATAGAGCTAAATGAGGACTTGAATATAAGTTTTTGATTGTTTGAAATATACACACACGCATACTATCGAGACCCCAACAGACCTTCGGATCGCCACATGAGAACTCCGATCATGGCAATGAATGCTAGCGCATCTCTGGGCAGTGGGATCTCAACCAACCCTATCAAAAGCGTCTCTGCGAAACCTAGCAGGAGTGATGCGATAACCGCGCCGGGGACCGAACCCAGACCACCAACAACAATTAGGGCAAGGGTTTTGTATGCAGGGACATATCCCATGGTCGGGTATACCTGGTTAAAATAGATGCCGACCAGTATTCCCGCAATGGCCGCAATGGCCGAACCAATGACAAAGGTTATGCTTATGATGAAATGGCTGTTAATACCCATTGCATCTGCGATGGCGATGTCCTGAGACGTGGCACGCATAGCAAGACCCAATTCGGTATGGCTTGTTATGTACCACAGTAAGACCAGAATGACTGCGGTGATACAATAAATGGCCATCAGCGCGGATGAAATATTGATGCCTCCCAGCCGAATAGCAGGAAAGGGCAGCTCCGCAGGAAAGGTCAGAACATCTGGACCGGCAATCAGGCGGCATAATTCCTCAATAGACAGCATCACGGCGATGCTGCCGATGAGAGGTACATACGGCGGGTATTTCAATAAAGGATAGTAGGCAAACCGCTCGATCGCTACCCCCAACAGGGCACAGGACGCCATACTACCGATCACACAGATGAGGAGGCTACCCGTCAATTTATATAAAAACAGCCCCATATAGGCACCGACCGTGTAGACGCTGGCGTGGGCCACATGGAGGATCCTAAGGATTCCGTAGACTAGAGCCAATCCAAGCGTCAAAAGGGCATAGATCGATCCCATGGCGATGCCATTCAGGAGTTGTTCGAAGAATAATTCCATTTAGCTCCAATTGTCCAGATAGGAGCAGACTTCAAGATCACCGGTAGTAGCTACCCGGCGACTCCCCTCTGTAGTTTGTTCCGACTTCTCAGAAAGCATTTCCATCAATTCCAGATTACCGTTGTGGTGTAAGGGCGTAAACCCTTGGTACTTGCTGACGACTAGATGAGGCGAGCAACGCGATATCCTTCCCAGACAGCATTCAGTACCTTACGCGGCTCAACACAGTCACCGATGGCATAAACTTCCGGTACCTTGTCCTTCAGGGCTTCAGCGAGACCTTTGCAGGGTTGCAGGCCTAAGGCATACACCACGGTATCGGCATCAGCTTTCACCGGGGCCCTCCTCCCATCTTTACCAGCAACAATCACACCTTCGTTTGTTATCTCAACAACCCTAGTCCCAGTTAGAATCTTAATCCCGGCACTTTCCAGCATCTCCAGCAAATACTCGCGGTTGGCCTTAAACGCGTCACGGGCAACATCCCCCAAAATTTCTACAATGGTCAATTCTTTACCCTTTTGCGCCAGGTATAGCGCCGTCTCACAACCGATAAGCCCGCCGCCCATCACCACCACGGACTCCTTTACTTCCTTCTTACCCAAAAGTGCGTCAGCAGCACTGACCAGCTTCTCCCCTGCTACTCCGGGAATCTCAGGAATAATCGGCGTAGCACCAGTGGCGACAAAGACGACCTCGGGCTTCAACTTCTCTACTGACTCTGCTGTTGCCTCTTTCCTCAGTTCGACTTTTACTCCGAGCTTTCTTAGCTGGGTGATCAAGTACTTTATAAAGTCTCGGTAATCCTTCTTAAAGTCAGGCACCGAGGCAGGTATCAGGTTTCCGCCTAGGGTGTCACTCTTCTCCCACAAGGTGACCTTATGGCCCCTCAGTGCGGCTACCCTAGCGGCCTCCATACCCCCGGGCCCGCCGCCGACCACAAGCACCGATTTCTTCTTCTCTGCGGGTTTTAAAGCAAGCTCCCTCTCCATACCATTCGTTGGGTTAACGGTACAGCTAGTGTACTTGGCATCAAAGAGTCTGCCGACGCAGCCATCATTGTCACCAATGCACGGGCGTATATCCTCCAGCCTTCCCTCTTTCACCTTGCTTGGCCACTCCGGGTCAGCGAACAAGGCTCTGCCCAGGCAGATAAAGTCAGCCTTCCCCTCCTGTAGCACCTTCTCGGCCAGATCTGGATAGCCGAGTTTCCCGATAGCAATAACCGGTATCTTGACCACCTTCTTTGTTGCTTCCGCCATGTCCACCATTAGTCCCGACGGCTGGTATGTTGTGGGATGGGCCCAGTACCAGGTCTCGTAACAACCAGCATCAATCTCAAGGGCATCAACGCCGGCCGCCTCTATTCTGCGGGCTATCTCAAGCCCCTCCTCCATTTCTCTGCCACCGGGCAAATAGTGCTTGAGGCCGTACCGATAAATGATGGGGAAGTCGGCGCCGGCCCCTTTCTTTATTGCCTCAATTACCTCCACCGAAAATCTAAGCCGGTTCTCCAGGCTCCCACCATACTTGTCAGTTCGCTTATTCCAAAGCGCCGTCTGGAACTGATCCCACAGATACCCTTCGTGAGCGTGGAGTTCGACAGCGTCTATCTCAGCCCGGCTCACCAATCCCGAAGCATACTCGAAGTCCTTTACTAAGCGCTCGATTTCTGCAGTAGTCAATTCGCGCGTCATTATGCTTGGGTCCCAAAAGTACGGCAGGGCTGAAGGAGCGATTGGCTTGTCTCCTACTAAGTATTGCTCGGGTATCACACGCCCCATCCCGGCGGTTAGTTGAACCGCAATTCTCGCGCCGTAGTCATGTACGGCATTGGCCAGCTCGTTAAGGCGCTCAACCTGTACCTCGTCATTAATTCTGGGTGCGCGATGAACTATTTTCGTCTCTAACTCTCTGCTTACCCAATTGAGGCCAGTGATTATCAGCCCGGTCCCACCTTTGGCTGGAGCCACGTAGTGGTCGATAAGCCGTTGGGAAAAGCTGTCACACCAGTCTGTTATTGGCCCCATACCCATGGGAGCCATTACTATCCGGTTCTTGATGGTAAGTCTGCCTATCTTGCCTGGCTCAAATAATTTCATCTTTCAGTCTCCCGGTTGCTCATCTTCATGGATTGTCATCTAGCCACTTATAGAACACAGATTACCAGATAGTTGATCTCCGAATGGCCCTTTGATCCATCAGCACGGGTAGAATTGCCCTTCTTTTTCATGCCCGCATACAGAGTTTAAAAGATCCCCCCCTTGGACCGGGGAGGGATCTCAGGTACCCCCAATGGGCTTTATGGGGTGATTATCTCTGGATCTTTTACAACGCCGTAATAACGGAACCTACCGTTTTTCACAATCTGAACCTGCACTTCTTTCACGACTTCCCCGTTTTTGAAGCTATTAATCATACCGGTTAGCGCGTTATAGTTTTTGGTGGCCGCGATGGCATCCTTTATAGCCGGTCCCTTCAGACTCCCAGCGCGTTTGATGCCTTCACAGATGATCATAAAGGCATCATAGGCAGAGGCACCGACCATATCGGGCATTTTTTTAAAGCGATCCTCATATTCCTTTAAAAAGGCCTGGACTTCGGACCGGGGATCATCCCGGTTCAGGTTGGTTACAATGACGAAGCCCTCTGCGGCCTTCCCGGCAATCTCTATGGTCTTGGGTGAGTCGGCACCTTCTTCACCGAGAACCCTCGTGTTAATTCCCATTTCTCTGCCCTGCTTCATAATCGGTGCGGTGTGAAAGTAGTAACCGCTCACAACAATCAAGTCGGCATTTGTATCTTTCACTTTTGATAGATAGGGCTTGTAGTCCTTTTCATTAAAGGGGAAGGTCTGTGCAAAAACGATCTCTGATCCCTTGCCCCGTTTTTCAATATAATCCTTGAAACCGGCCGCCATCTCGCGACCAAAATCATTATCCGTAGTCATGAGGGCAATACGTTTCGCCTTCAGCATTTCCACGGCAACATAACCGGTGGCCTTGCCTTCAACGCTTCCCAGAAAACCGTTTCTAAAACAGTAGTTCCCTGCTTTGGTGACATCCGGGTGAACAGCATAGGCCGCCACCAACGGTATGCCCGCTTCCTGAAATATTGGTGCCGCAGCCCTGGTAGGCATGCTGTAGGAGCCGCCGACAAAGCCCACGATCTGGTCCTTCTCAATGAGCTTGCGAGCCAATGCAACCGCCTCTTTTGTGTCCATCCTGTCATCATAAACCACCAGCTCCACCTTTTTACCGAGCAGACCGCCTCCCTTATTCACGCGTTCCACAGCAAGGGTCACGGAATTTAGGACACTCTCGCCATCAGGAGCCCCAATTCCTGTGAGAGGGGTCAAAAGGCCGATTTTTACCGTACTCTGTGCACTGGCAGTTCCCAAGCAAGAAATGGTGACTACAAATAGAACCAATAACGTTTTTATGATCTTCATCGTCAAGCCTCCTTTTATTAAGTAATTGTAAAATGTGTACTCCCTCTCTAGAACAATCGTCAAACCTCCTTTCCTTAAGTGATGAGTAAAATGTGTACTCCCTCCCCCTGCAGAACATTGGCCATATTAGCTTGCTACAGCATGGCCTAAGATTCTTATGGCAAGTTGGTAGAAAAGGCGATATCCGCGGTTAAGTCATTCTAATCCATCACTCTTCATCGAATTCAACCGCGATCCGCGGCCCCAATTTTTGGAAAAGGCTTTGTTGAATTGCTTCAATCTGAAGAGTGCATGTAATGTTTCCGAGAACAACCCAGTCTTGACTTGTACGATGTAAGGTCGGCTCCTCTTGTTATTTCCTGTGGATCTATAAGGTTGTACTACGGGGTCGTGGCAATTAATGTCTCTGTCGAGATCACCCCATCCACATTCCGGATCTTCCTGACGATCGCAGCTCCATCATCTAGGTCAAGCGCCCTGATCATTGCAATCAAATCATAACGTCCAAAAACTGCTGTTATATTTGCCACTCCTTCGATTGACCTTATCTGTTCATAAGCTGCTCTGGTCTTAGCAGGATCTGTTTTGATCAATACGCCCGCAAACATAATATTTTCTCCTTTTAGAGCTTTATTGATAAGGTATCAACAATAGTCCGCTTGACCCTGAGATCAAATCGATGATTGCTTACGGAAGCCAAGCTTAAGAAGCTAATATCCGATAGAGAATCTGTATTCCCCTTACCCCCTTGATGGTAATTTTGAGTACCCAGACCCACAAGTGGTGCGTGCGAACTGAAGTGGGAGCCATTATTGTCCGGTTCTTACCTTCGTGCCCCAATAAATCCAAGCCTAAAAATTTCCTCAAACATGTTACCTATCCTCCCAAATACGCTTTTTTCACTCGGGGGTCATCAATCAATTCGTTTCTTGATCCTTCGAAGGCAATTCTTCCGTTTTCTAAAACAAAACCTCGGTGGGCAATCGCCAAAGCCAATCGAACGTTCTGTTCGACCAAAAGAATCGTAATGCCTCCCTTATTAATCTGCTCAATCGCGCCGAAAATCTTCGAAACCAGCATTGGTGCCAAACCCAATGACGGTTCATCACAAAGCAGAATTCTTGGAGAGCTCATCAGTCCACGGCCAATCGCTAACATTTGCTGTTCGCCACCGCTTAGAGTACCCGCAAGCTGCACTCTCCTCTCTCTTAACCTCGGGAATAGTGAGTAAACATGCTCAACACCTTCCGCTTGTCGTTGCCATGCTCTCTCCGTATACGCTCCCATGGCAAGGTTTTCTTCTACTGTCATCTTCGGAAACAGTTGCCTTCCTTGTGGAATATGCGCCACTCCTAGCCTAACAATTTCATGGGCAGCTTTTTTATCTATCCTAACGTCTTCGAAAAATATTGACCCTGAATAAAGATAGATAATCCCTGAAATAGCCCTCAAGATTGTCGTTTTGCCTGCCCCATTTGACCCAACGAGAGTAGCTACGTGTCCTTCAATAACGCTCAAGGAAATTTGCTTCAGTACCGGAGCCCCACGATACCCAGTTTCGATTGATTCGAGCCTAAGGAGTGCCATAATCCACTCCCAAATAAGCTTCGATTACTTTTTTATCATTTGACACCTCAGCAGGTAATCCTTCAGAAATTTTCTTACCAAAATCGAGCACAATTACCCGATCGGATATAGACATGATAGCTTCCATTACATGCTCAATGCAAAATATCGTGAGGCCCCCTTTTTGCAACTTCTTAATCAAATCCAAAAATCTCAGCAATTCGGTTTGATTCAAGCCTGCCATTACCTCATCTAACAACAGAAGATCGGGTTTAGTCGCAAGTGCTCGTGCAAGCTCCAGCCTTCTCAGACCGTCCTCATTCAAATTAGCAGCCTTTTCGTTCCGGCTCGCCTCTAAGCCCACAAACGAAATAATGTCCAACGCCTTCTCTCTTGCTTTTCTCAGCGAGGAACACCGCAAAGATGACCCTACGATAACGTTCTCCAAGGCTGTAAGTGTAGCAAAAGGCTGCACGATTTGAAATGTTCTACATACACCCATCTGGCAAATTTGATGAGGGTGGAGATTCCTAACCGAATTATGTTTAAGGATAACATCCCCATCGTCGGGCTTACAAAAACCCGTAATTATGTCAAAGAGGGTACTTTTCCCTGCCCCATTGGGCCCAATCAACCCCACTATTTCACCCTCGTAGATTTTGCAGCTAAACTGATCTATAGCTCTCAATCCCCCAAAGGCCTTTGTTACATTTTCACATTCCAAAATAGCCATAACCCCAACTCTCCTAACGACCAAAGAGAAACCGAATCAAAACCTTAACTCTCAGAAAATCTCTACCGAAACTAATATTACCGAAAAGACTCACAATCCCATTAGGCAAGTAGAAAATCACAAGAACCAATATCAACCCATACACCATTAGATGAGCTCCACCCAAATTCCCAAAAGAAGAACGAAACCCTTCCGCAGCCGAACCCAAAATAAAGGAACCAATGATTGGCCCAGCTATTGTCTTTACTCCGCCTACAGAGGCCCTAACGATCATCTCCACAGAAACATTTATTCCGAACACCATGTTAGGGTCAATGTACATTATGTATTGAGCATAAAGACAACCACCCAGCCCCGTTAATCCCGCGCTTATGATTAGCGCCAACATTTTGACTTTCATGACATTGATCCCTATACTCTGAGCCGCTCTCTCTGAATCACCAACGGCAGATGCATAAAAGCCCAGTTTCGAATTTCTGAAAACATGTGTGACAATTGCAGCACCAAGTAGAAAAATCATGGCTATGTAGTAAAACGGCCATTTTCCGAAAAATTGGAAAGATAAAGCTGGGGAACTCTTTTCTAAGGGTATTAGAATTCCATTCGCTGCTCCCATGAAGTCGGACGATAATGCGAGAAAACGGCCGACCTCGGCAAACGCTATTGATCCTAATGCAAAGTAATGTCCTCTCAATCCAAAGCGAAAGCTTAGAAATCCCATAAGCATCGCTGCGAAGCAGCTGAGAATACACCCCGCAAAGATACCTATCCACGGCGTTATCCCCCAAATAACATAAAGAATCGTAGGCGTGTACGCACCCAATCCAAAAAAAAGGGCGTGCCCAATTGAAAGCTGGCCACCGTACCCCCCAACTAAGTTCCA
>Ga0153916_10004477_pt1 | contig 10558 bp, 9 predicted proteins | sample Opewatmetagenome_FD_109642 | JGI IMG/M metagenome (GOLD analysis project Ga0153916, IMG submission 109642) | Freshwater wetland microbial communities from Ohio, USA - Open water 3 Core 3 Depth 4 metaG | ecosystem: Environmental > Aquatic > Freshwater > Wetlands | place: USA: Ohio, Lake Erie, Old...
CATCCCGTGGTCTCTAGATTTGGTCCAAGGAACCGATCCGTTGCTTGCCAGAACGCTCTTCTGGTTCACGGGCCATCCGATCGTTTACTTCTGGCTCCTGCCTGCCTACGTTTCCTGGTACGGTATGCTGCCAAAACAGGCGGGAGGAAAAGTTTTCAGCGACCCCCTGTCGCGTCTGGCCTTCTGGCTTTTTCTCGTGCTTTCTATTCCGGTGGGCCTGCACCATCAGTTCGCCGACCCGGGAATAGCGCCGAGGTGGAAGGCTTTCCAGATGCTCTTGACCTATGGCGTTACGTTTCCCAGCCTGCTTACGGCCTTTACCGTGATCGCATCGCTGGAACTGGGCGGCCGCGCCCGCGGAGGAACTGGGCTCTTCGGCTGGATCTGGAAGCTGCCATGGAAAGATCCGTCCTTCTCCGCGCAGGCATTGGCGATAGTGACATTTGCCTTCGGCGGCATCGGCGGAATCATCAACGCCTCTTACAATGTGGACCTCGTGGTTCACGACACTTTGTGGATTGTCGGTCACTTTCACCTCACTCTCGCCACGACGGTCACGTTGAGTTTTATCGGAATCACTTACTGGCTTATTCCGAAACTTGCCGGAAGAGAGCTGTGGAGCGTACGCACGGCTCAGGCGCAAGTTTGGCTATGGATAATCGGAATGCTCCTTTTCTCCGGCAGTCATCATCTCCTGGGGCTTCGTTTCGGCGTTCCGCGCCGCACGATGCTCGGCGCCGCTCCCTATCTCTCTTCCGCGTGGAACCCTTGGTTGATCCTGGCGGCCGTCGGGGGCGTCTTAGTGTGGATCAGTCTGGCGCTTTATTTCATTGTCGTCCTGGGTACCGTGTTCGCCTCGCGCAAGCTGGCGCACCCCGTGGAGATGCCGGTGGCGCAGTCCGTACGCGATCTCCAAGAAACTCCCCAATGGTTGGATGCGTGGAAACCTTGGCTCGTGGTCACGGTGGTTTTGATCTTGCTTTCTTATGGGCCGCCGCTGGCGGATTTGATCCGTCACGCCAACCTCTCGTCCGCCGGGCTACGAGCCTGGTGAAGGGAATATTTCACTTTCATAGACGCAAGCGGCCCGTTCGCCGTTGCCATCTAGACCTTCCGGGAAAGATCGTTGCTTTCGACGATCCCGGCACCGTACGTCATCCTGGCGGTGGGGTGCCCGAGTTTCTCAAATGGATATTGACTGATGTCACCGTGGCGTCATACCAGACCGCTAGCAATGTGCCCGACGGTGAGCCGCCGACGGACCAGATCGGTGTGCGCTTCGCGAAAATCGAAGTGGAATACAGGTCGACGAAGCCCGACGGTTCGCTTGATGTGCCGATCAACGCGGGTTGGGACCTGGAGGCGAACAAACCAATATAACTAAGCTAGTTTAACTAGGCTAAGGTCTGGACTTTGGTTTAGATTACGCATAGAGCTCCGAGAATTTTAATCGGACACGTTGCGCACCAAACCGGATTCGCAAATTGCCCTATCACCCCGTCACGACGAACGATCCTCCACGCTTCACCGGAGCACATCGACCTGTTTACTGTAGGCTCCGACGGCTTGGTTATGTGGGGGGACGGTGCTGTTTTTCCCCTTGACTCGCATCCTTACCCTGACCTATTTTACTGGCAGCTAACCTCGGCTGGGTAATCGCATCCAGTCACACCTTCGATTTAAATCAGCGCCGGTTTGGATCTGCCCAGCGGGGATTTTTGTTCGTCCGGTCAGATAGTCGTTTTCAATTGGATGGGGTTGTTGAGATGTTGGATCGTTGGACCTGACCGTCGACGCCGATTTTGAACGAGAGGCACATTGGACGCGAAGGAAAACAGCACAAAGGACTCCCCAGCCCCGTCCGAACAACCTGGGGGCGTGGCTGTTGGCAAACGTAGATTCTCGATTGGGTCTATTTTGCCCGTCGTCGCGTTCGCCCTATCGATATATTCACTCTACGTCTCCGAGGGCGCCAGGAGAGATGTCGCGCGCATAGACGTGATCAAGACGGAATGGGGACTGTTCCACGATATGGGTCGTTTGAGGCTTCAGTATCCGTTGATGACGCACTTGTTTGAAGGAAGCGGTGAGTTGTACGACTCGACATCAGAAAGGATTCAACTCGCCATTTCGTCCGCTAGCGATCTAGAGCGAGCCAATTTGTTGCTGCAGGAACGCGCCCTAGCCAGCGTTATATTCACGAGTTTTGAAGAAACCTATTTTCTCTGGCGCGAAGCGCAAGGCGGAGAGAAAAGTCGCGCGGAGCAATTATTGGAAGACCTGAATTATTTCAATGATTTTTTGTGCAACAATCCCCGATTGCTGTGGTACTGGGATGTGAGAGATGGAGGAAAACTTGGGCGGGAGTTCGCCGATGCGTTGAAGAGTTACTACAACGACAACATCCTTAAGAATTGCGCCGGAGACAAAGACGCGAAGGGACCTTTCTACCGTTCGTCGCAAGTTATCGGTACCTCGCGCTCGCCAACTGGCGCCGAACGTCGCTGAGAGGAGAATGATCAAATGAATCGCACAAGAATACTGATGAGTCGTATTACCGCTTCAGTGCTCTTCATAGGAGTCCAGGGTGCACCGCTTCTTGCTCTGAGTGCAAGCAGTATGGTCCCCGACCAGCCAACGACACAGCCCGACGAGGGCTGGAAGAAGGATCCAAAAGTAGCCCAAGCCGCTGACGCCATCTTTGAAAAATTAGAGAACACGTGTCCTACCGACGCCAAGTCATTGAACGAGATCTTGAAAGAGGTTCCTAGTATCAATCCAAGCATGGCCGAGCTAGGCTTAAAGCGGCTCGTCGTGTACGAGGCGAGGATCAAGAAAATCGGGGACGGTACCAAAGTAGATCCATACCGGTGGTATGGAAAGTCCTGTCACGGCGGCTGAACCCTGTCGCACGAGCAAAGTCAACTTTGGTCTAGCGTGAACACGAACGTACGGGAATATCGCACCGCACGAGAAAATTTTTTTGCCCGCCATGCAGCTTTCTGGCCGGGAACCATTGACGACCCTTTTGACATCCTTGAGCCTTACGAGTTACCAGCAACCGATATAAGCGAGCTGGTTCAGGCCGCTGAAGCTGCCGCAGCCCTATACGATCGGATCGCAACTCTTCTCAGGACGGTACCCAATGACGCGCTACTCGAAATGGGGGTTCCTCCGACCCTGTTAAATGTGGTCCGGTGTGTAATTCCCGGGATGGCGCATGCCGTTCTCGGTCGCCTCGATTTGGTCCGCACGAACGGCGGCTACAAATTGCTGGAATTTAATGCCGACACGCCCGGACTCCTGCTCGAGACTTTTTCTGTCAACACCAAAGTTTGCGAGGAGGCTCAGAGGTCCGATCCCAACGCAGGCGGAGAAGCGATTCTCGCTCGAACCGTACTAGACGCGATTCGTACCGGTCTTGAATACGTGGGTAAGGTTAGTACAGAAGCTGCCAACATTGTTTTCACTTTCTCCCGTAGTTGTCGGAGGGACGGAGCGACCGCGGAATACCTGGTTCGATTGGTCCATGATGTCAGCCCGTTGCGACTGCAGTACGCCCCGATCGAAGCACTGAAAATCGATGAAAAAGCCGTGTGTGATTCAGTCGGGCGCCCAGTTGATGTTCTTTACCGCATAGTTTCCTTACAGTACTTACACGCTTATCTATTGCGACGTAGCGCCAGCTCACACACTGATCCTGACTCCAAGGATTTACTGTTTGATCTGGTACAGCGACGTCGCCTCGCCCTCCTCAACCCACCGTCGACATTCCTGCTGGAGAGCAAGGCGGTGCAGGTCATAATCTGGAATCTCTTTGAAGCGGGTATTTACTTTGACGATCACGAGCGCCGGATGGTTGAGAAGTACATGATTCCCACCTACATGGATCCCCCGAGCGCCGGCGAGCCCCACGTGATTAAGCCGGTCTTCGGAGCAGAGGGGGATACTGTTTCAATCGTGAATTCAAATAGCGAACCCATCGCTCGATCCTTATGCACGACGTACTCTAATCAGCGGATGGTCTATCAAAAGTATGTGGAACTGCCTACGATCCAAGTCATGACGGAGGACGGACCGCGCTCACTTCACGCGCTCACATCCTGTTTTTTGCTTGCCGGCAAACCCGTTGGAATTTGTATGCGAGCCGGCGGCGTCATCACGGATGAATCCGCTTGGCTGTTACCAGTTTGCGTGGCGGAATAACCTGTAAATCAGCACATCGAGCGTGGAGCGAAGGCCTAGGGTGTTGTATTGGAACATCTCAGTTACCCGCCGGGCCGTAGAAATTTCGTCACAGCTTGATAGAAGGCCGGGAGGGGTACTCCTAAGGTCGAGGCCTGCGACCGAAACAATTTGACCCAGAGGCATTACGCCGCTCCCAGCTCTGGACGGCGCCGGCACCGCAAAAGTTAAATATAAAGTCGATTTTTTCCCTGTCGGTAATTTCCGACATTTCTTAAAATCCCCTACAGCACCGAGATATTCCAATTTCACAGCTTATTGGAATCATAGGCGAAATTATTCGAAACCTTGATGAAGCTTGGGATAAAACCGCCGATTTCCTGAATTTTCCCTGCCGGATAGCGGGTGGTACAGCTTTTGCGCAACCCTTCATAAGCCGGCTCACGAAAGCGGCGTTGCATTATGAGCAAGCGAAAGCATCACGCTTTGATCTGGGTGGTTTTTCTTTTTGGCATTGTCGTCATCGCGGCGGTGGTTTTCATTGCGACTCTGGATTTGAACAAGGCGAAGCATTACATATCGGCAGGAGTCAGCAAAGTTACGGGACGGCAACTTAGCATCAATGGGGATCTCAAAGTGGATCTCGGTTGGATCTCCAGAGTACGCGCTAGCCAGATACAATTGGAGAACGCTCGGTGGAGCAAGCAGCCACAGATGGCTGAAGTCGGATTCGTCGACGTCCAGATAGATCTCTGGCAGCTCCTCAGTAAGTTCCATGTGGTTCTTCCCACCGTAACTATTTCACAAGCCAAGGTGATTCTGGAAAGAAATGCCGACGGCGCGGCAAACTGGGAGTTTCGCGCAGCTCCTGCGGCGACCGAGCCCGTGGTACCCCAGAAGCGCACCGAATTTCCCATCATCGAAAAACTCATCATAAAAGACGGTTCATTACTGTTTACCAATCAGGAAACCCATACCCAGCTTGAATTGAAGCTCGCTGAGGCGGAAGCTGTAGGCTTTCTAGAGGAGCCGGTCAAGCTCAGGGCGGAAGGCACCTATCAGAAACTGCCGTTGACTTTATCCCTGGACGGAGGTTCTTACCAAAACCTGAGGAGTTCCAAGGAGCCCTACCCTGTGCAGATCAACCTCGGCGTTGGAAAAGTCAAAGCAAAAATCAATGGCAATCTGACCGAGCCCTTGGCGATGAAAGGGGAAGACGTCACGCTTGATATTCAAGGAGACGATATGGCGAATCTCTTCCCTCTCATTCGCCTCGTATTTCCATCGACCCCTCCTTACAGGCTTAAAGGCCACTTAAACCACGAAGCGAATATCTGGTCATTTTCAAACTTTTCCGGGAGGGTGGGCAATAGCGATCTATCCGGCAACATCCGGGTCGACACAGCACCGAAGCGCCACATAATGAAGGCCGACCTTGTCTCCAACCTCCTCGATTTTAAGGATTTGGGCGGATTCATCGGAGGGAAGCCAGGAACAAAGGAAAGCGAGAAAAGTTCCGATGAACAACAAAAGCGCGCCTCCGCGGAAAAGGAGAGCGACCGGATATTTCCTGATCAACGCTACGACCTGGAGCGTTTGCGAGCTATGGACGCGGATGTTCGCTTGCGCGCCAAGCAAATTGTCGCGCCCAATCTTCCAATCGACGACCTCAACGCGAAATTGAGCTTGAACGATGGGGTTTTGAAGTTCGAGCCGACGGTTTTCGGAGTTGCCAATGGCCGAGTTGAAATCTACAGCACATTTGACGGATCGAAACGGCCTTCGAAGGTCAATATCGACGCTCGACTCCGGCAGTTGGACCTGAAACGATTAATGCCCAAGAGCTCGTTCGCTGAAAAAACTATGGGCCCTATCGGCGGACGAATCACTCTTTCGGGGACCGGCGAATCCTTTCGCGGATTGATGGCGACCGCCTCAGGTAACACCTTCCTGGTGATGTCAGGCGGGGAGATCAGCGAGCTCCTCGTTCGGTTGGCCGGACTCAACGTCGCTCGCGCGCTGGGCGTGGTTGTCCGGGGCGACAAACCCATCCCCATCCGCTGTGCCTTGTTAGATCTCCGGGGAAAGGATGGACAGATGGATATTCAAACCCTCGTCTTCGATACGGCCAATTCGGTCATTTCCGGCGATGGAACGATCGATCTCCGGAACGAAAAGCTCGACATTGTTTTGACACCGGTCCCGAAAGATTTCAGCCCGTTCAGTCTTCGTTCGTTTATCCGTGTGAACGGAAGTCTCAAAAACGTTTCGGCGTTTCCGGATCCGATCAAGATTGGGACTGAATCGCTGGTTGCCAAGATCTTCAATGTGTTAGTGATGCTTGTTCTCAGTCCCATCCAACCCAGGGACCTCGGGTTGGGACAAGACGTGGACTGCGGTGCATTGATCGCCCGTGTGCAGAAGAAGGATCCGTATGCAGTCGTCCCCACAGACTTTTACAAAATGGACGGAGCAAAGACAGTTCCGGACAATCGAGGAGCAAGCGCGCAATAGCGCGCGGGCGCGACGCCATAAACCGAGGGCTGCCAAGATAACGAAGGACGTTTAACGGGCTCTGTGATAGAAGGGAGGAATCTTTATGTTGGTTTTACTTTTTGGAGTGATTTTCGGAATTGCGATCGGCTACTTTGCCACTCAAAATACGACTCCCGTGACGGTCCAAATCGGTGAATATGCTTTCGTAGATATCCCACTGTACCTAGTCATTATATGGTCGCTATTTGTCGGCGTCTTCGTTTCCTGGATTCTGTATTTGGCCAGAGCCGTTTCCGCGAGGGTGACAATCTACGGAAAAGATCACGCGGTGAGAAGAGCGACACGAACGGAGGCCGATCTCGAACAGCGGGTGCAGGAGCTCGAAGCGGAAAATACCCATCTAAGGACGAATCATCATTCTTCTCCGTCAGAATTTCCCCATCGTACACTGTCGTAGACGGTCCTCCTCGGAGGGTAAAATCTCGCTTGATGAGGAACCCAAACCGAATCTTCTCTGATACCTCGGCGCAAAAACTCTGTAGCGACCGCCTGCTCCTGGCCGATGCGTGTAGGTACGCAAGATAACCATCTGGATTGCTCGGATCTCGACTGTGTGCTGCAAGAGCTGCTCTTCCGCGATCCGTGATGTGGCAAAATGGTGGTGCAGGATTGGCAAGATCGTGACCCCACGCAAGATGGCCCATCCTGAAAAGATCGTTAAAAAACGCCAATAGCGCCTGCTCATCATCGACTCCGTGGATTCGGAGTCGCCTTGCCGATTCTTGTAGAACGCCGCCCGCTTGGAGCACAGTATTAGGTCGGTTGCCCAACTCAGCGACAACCTGCAGTACTGTATGGCGAAGCTCTTCCTGATTTACCAGCTATTCCATTGATTACGTTATCGGCGAAACAAGATTTCGATAACATTGCTCGGTTTGTGTTGTTAAATCCTTCCAAGATTCTTCCAGCCAACGTAGAACTGACAATCCAGCCCGATCAACCCAGAAGACCATCTGCCGGGCTGCACCCGGAAATTTGACGAATCCCTAACCGAATAATTCCATTTAATCACTAAGGTCCTCGTAGTCTGCGCCGTTAACTATTCCAAAGTTAAATTTTTTTCTACGGCGGCCATGAGAACGTTTAGGGCTCTTTCATGTTTTCGCAATTGCGAAAATGTGGTACACGGGCCGTGTGGAAGAGGGGAGCCATCCGCAAGCAAGCATCTGCCGAGGGCTCGCCGGGTTGGTGAAGATCTCCTCAAGAGATTAGCGGTAGCAGCAAATTTAGCCATGGGGGGCTGTTATGAATACAAGAAACTTTATCATCGGCATGCTCGTTCTGTTGTCCTGCTCCGTCGATGCCGGCGCGCAAGCTCCGTACTTTCAGGGGAAAACCATTCGGTTCATCGTCGGCTATCCCGCAGGCAGCTCGCATGACCTGTGGGCGAGGCTCGTCGGTCCGTACCTGACCAAGCACATTGCCGGAAACCCGAACGTGATTGTTCAGAACATGCCCGGCGCCGGCTCGGCGGTGGCGGCCAATTACGTTTATAGCGTCGCCAAACCGGATGGCTTGAGCATCGCCGTCGTCAACTCCGCTCTCTATTTCGATCAGCTGTTGAGGCGCAAAGAAGTGCAATTCGATTGGTCGAAATTCGCCTGGATCGGCAGCACCACGCGCTCGGACGCATTGCTCTACATGTGGGCGGCCGCTCCTTACAAGACGATCCACGATGTGCGCGGCGCCTCGACGCCACCCAAGTGCGGCAGCACCGGCACCGGCAATACCGGATATTTCCTGCCCAAGCTGCTCGATGAAACCATCGGCGCGAAATTCAACATCGTCGTGGGCTATCAGGGCGGCGCTGAAATCGAGTTGGCCGTTGAGCGAGGTGAAGTGCAATGCCGCGCCATCACCATCCCGGTCTATTTTGGCCGCGAGCCGTTTCTCGCCTGGCAGAAGAAAGGACTAACGCGCATTTTGATTCAAACGGGAAAGAAAAAAGACGCGCGCTTGCGGGACGTGCCGACAATTTACGAACTGATGGATCAGTATAAAACAGCTAATTCGGCGCGCCGTCTGGCCGACGTGATGCTGGGCGCCGGCGGATTTGGTTTGTGGCCGGCAATGACTTCACCCGGGACAGCCGAAGAGCACGTGAAAACTCTGCGCGCGGCATTTGCGAAAGTCCTGACCAGCCCGGAATTTATCGCTGAGGCGAAGCAAAAAAATACGGAAGTTGATCTGATCACCGGAGAAGAGCTGGCGACTCTGGCAAAAGAAGTCGTCGTGCAGCCGCCGGAGATTATCGATCAAATGAGAAAGCTCATGGGTAAATAGGGAAGCAAGAGCGCGACCGCAATAATCCGGGGTTCCGGATTCGGTTATTGTCTTCAGCTTTGTAGTGTTGGGACGTTGTCGACCGGCATATTTTACGCGCAGCTGAACTCGGCTGGTTCCGATCGAGTCATATTTTCGGTTCCCGTTTATTTTTGTCCCGGACGGATTCTCGCCAGCCGGCGGTGCTTGGCTTTGCAAGCCTACAAACCAGAACGAGCAACAAGAGGTCTTATGAACGCCCATAGACGATTCGTAGCACTTGCGATTATTCTCACGGCGCTATGTTTAACCGGGCGCCATTCAGTCGCGGCAGAGCCCCTTGCGGGCAAGGCCCGGCTGAATCTGGTTTTCGTTCTCGACGGGCTGCGCCCCGACTCGATCAATGCCGAGGACACGCCGAACATTTATAGGCTGCGGCAGCAAGGGGTGAACTATATCAATGGACACTCCGTGTTTCCGACGGTGACACGCGTCAACACCGCGGCGATTTCAACCGGCACTTATCCCGGCACGAACGGTATCCTAGGCAACTCCATGTACGTGCGCGAGGTCAATCCAACGCGGTCGTTTTCGACTGACGTTTACGCAAACCTCCGCAAGCTCGACGAGGTAACCGGCGGCAAAATGGTGTCAGTCAAGAGTCTCGGTGAACTCCTTGAGGCGCGGGGGGTGAAGCTTGCGGTGATTAGCTCAGCCTCCAATGGGCAAGCGCTGCTGCTCAATCCGCGCGCTCCGCAGGGCGTGGGCATCCTTGTTAATGGCTATATCGAACCGGGAAAGCTCGTGGCCTATCCGGCTAAAGCGAACGCTGAGATTCTATCTCGCTTCGGCCCCGCGCCACGGAAAACAAAACAAGCCGGTTCCGAGAAAGGTTCAGTCGACTGGACGATGGAGGTATTGAGAGAGTACGTGATTCCCGAACTAAAGCCCGACGTAGTGCTGGCCTGGATGTCCGAGCCTGATCATACGCAGCACGTGATGGGAGTTGGATCGCCCGAGGCGCGGGAAATGCTACAGAACGATGACAGAAACATCGGCCTGATCCTCAAGAAGCTCGAAGTGCTAGGGCTTATCGACCAGACCAATATCTTCCTCATTTCGGATCACGGCTTTGGGGCCTTAGTCTTCGGCGTCAACGTCAATCGGGAACTCATCAAGGCCGGGCTCAAAGCGGGCGCGGACTCTGATGACGTTGTCAGCGCGAGCAGCGGCGGGGCCGTGCTGCTGCACGTCAAGGACCACAATTCCGAGCGAATTAAACAGATCGTCAGATTTCTCCAATCCCAGGAATGGATCGGAGCCGTCTTTACGGCAGGAAATAATCAGTCCAGCGACGGCAGAATCTCAGGCTCATTGGAAGGCACCTTTTCGCTGGAGTTGATCCATATGTCCAATCGCGAGCGCGGCCCTGACATCGTGCTGACTTTTCCGTGGAGCTCATCGAAAAACGCATTTGGCTTCCCAGGTACGGACTATTCAAACACCGGGCGAGCGACAGGCCCGATGAAAGGCTCCGTGAGTAACCACGGCAGCA
>Ga0153916_10004478_pt1 | contig 10556 bp, 11 predicted proteins | sample Opewatmetagenome_FD_109642 | JGI IMG/M metagenome (GOLD analysis project Ga0153916, IMG submission 109642) | Freshwater wetland microbial communities from Ohio, USA - Open water 3 Core 3 Depth 4 metaG | ecosystem: Environmental > Aquatic > Freshwater > Wetlands | place: USA: Ohio, Lake Erie...
GGGATCGGGCGTGCCGGATAGGCGACGTCTATCGGCATGGCCGTCAATTTCTTGGATACTCCCGGTCTTCGTAGCGGCGGCACACCCTAGTCTTGAGTTACCGAATACTTCTCCTGGAGTGAATAAATGCGCATTCGACTTGCCGGACCTGCTCTCCTGGCCGGTGTCCTGGGGGCGGCACTGGTAAGCGCCGCTTGTGGTGGCAGCAGCACCTCGGCGACCGCGACTACCCCGCCGAGCAACCCACAGGTCAGCCAGCAGGCTGCCGCGACAGCCCGGCCCGTTAAGGACGTGATCCTGGAGAGCGTCAACGAGGCGTATCGTTCGCGCGCGACCTACCAGGCCGCGATCACAAAGGTTGGCCAGGTTGAGCCGTTCGTGAGCACGCTCGCCGCCGAGAACACCGTGATCGACGCGTGGAAGGCCGTCCTCGACAAGAACACGATCCCCGTCCCGGTCGACATCTTCAACGGCAGGGTCACAGCTCCAACGGACCTCAAGACGGCCTGCCAGGCTGGTGTCGCCGCCGTGAACGAGGAGACCGCGACGAACGCTCGCCTTGCCAAGGACACCTCCAACGCTGACGCGCTCAAGGTCATGAGCGACCAGCAAAAGGCGGCTCAGGCGCTCCTCGCACCCCTACAGAAGTGCGCACAATAAGCCAGAGTCACAACTCGTAAATGGAGGGGGCTGCCAGATGGCAGCCCCCTTCTTGTTCTGTTGCGGCGACCCTCGCTAAACGAGGACAGGCGGTGCGTCGTACGCCCGCAGCCTGTCGACGAACGACGCGGCCCACTGCTCCGCCGTCGCGCCGAAGACCCGTTCGCGCAAGCGTTCCATCCGGTACCTCCGCTCCACCGCGGTCATCTCCAGGGCCTGGTGAATTGTTTTTCCCATCCCTGCGACGTCGTACGGGTTCACCTTCAAAGCCTCGAGGAGTTCGTCGGCGGCGCCCGCGAACTCGCTGAGGACCAGCACGGCATCGAGGTCAGGCCGCGAGGCAACGAATTCCTTGCACACCAGGTTCATGCCATCGCGCAGAGGCGTGACGAGCATGACATTGGCGGCGCGGTAAAGCGCACACAACTCCTCCGGCGAGAGCGTGCCATACGAGTTCTTGATGGGAGTGACATTGAGGCCCCCGTAGAGGCTGTTGATGCGGCCGATCATTTCCTCGGCGCGTGATTTCACGGACTCGTATGAGCTCAACTTCTGGCGTGAAGGCACCGTGACCTGGTAAAGCACGGCATTCTCGGGCGTGAGGGTCCCCTTTGTGAAAAGGTCCTCAATAGCAGCCAGGCGGCTGAGGATACCCTTGGTGTAATCGAGGCGATCGACCGCGACGAGGATCTTCCGGCCCTGGGCCTCGGCCTTGAACCCGGCCGTTAACTCGTGGACCTGGGGATCCTCGGCGAGGCGGTCCCATTCGCGTGCGTCGACGCCAAGCGGGAAGACGCCAATTTCTGCCGTGTGGGTCCCGGTCGGCGTTTCACTCCAGTACTCGGCCGTCCCGAGTGCCGCCAATGTCGCGCGGAAGTTCGCGGCATATTCTTCCGTGTGGAATCCGACCAGGTCCGCGGCCAGCAGGCCCGAGACGAGTTCGCTGCGCCATGGGCAGGCGCGGAAGATTTCAGGCGGCGGAAACGGGACATGAAGGAAGAAGCCGATGCGGGCATCCGGGACGCGGCGACGAATAGCAGCCGGGAGCAGCATCAACTGATAGTCGTGGACCCAGATCGTGTCACCCGGCGAATATTCAGCGGCGACGGCATCCGCGAATTTTTCGTTCACATCGCGGTACGTCTCCCAACCCGACATGCGAATTGGCAGTTCATCGAGCCGGGAGTGAAGAAGAGGCCAGAGCGTCGCGTTGGCCATGTCCTCATAGAACCCCTGGATCTCGGCTTCACTGAGAAAGATCGGTGAGCAGCCAAGTTCGTTGAGGCGTGAGGCAATCCCCGGCGCGTGGGGCGCCTGGTCGTCCGCGGGATAGCCGGTCCAGCCGATCCAGCGGTCGTGCTCGCGGTCGTGAATCGTGCCCAGGCCTGAGGCCACGCCGCCGGGGGATTCGGTCGTGGTGAGGCTACCGTGTTCGACCGCGACCGAGATTGGCAGTCGATTTGAAACCAGGATGAGCTTTCCCATGTCGGGTCACCTCGATGCGCTTTGTGTGGCGCCTGCGGTCAGAACGGTCGGCGACGGGGACGCACTTTGCCGCAACAGCCCTCGGAAGCGGTTCTGGTGCCGGGCGAGCTGGATTTCCAGGAAGATCGCTCGTTCCGTGAGTTCGACGACGTCCTCGAAAGTGGCGGCGGATCGCGACTCGACCGCCTGGACGAGTTCGTTCAAGCGTTCGCGGAGCCAGCGATGTTCTGCCAGGTGCTCGCGTAGGAGACGGGCTTCGCTGCCCGCTGTCGCGAGAAACCGTGTGACCGGAGATCCGGGCGCTCGGGATGCCTGGTGGTGGGCAACGATACGGTTGCGGGCTTCGGCGACATGCCGCCTGAAGTCTGCGCGCCACCTTTGCGTGTGAGCGGCGTCCCACCGGACCCGCTGGGCCCGCCGGATTGCCTCCCACGCCTGGAAGGCGTGGTCATTGCTGATCTGGTCGTCGTAGGAACTGAGCGGGCTAATCATCGAAAAGGTCACAGTTGTCCCTCCCATGTGCAATCCGGGGCAGTCGGTTCGGGTGCGATTGATGAAATGGGGCTATGTGAGGAGGACGGGCGCCCAGTCGACATACAGGCGGGTGATTTGCCGATGGGCGACGCGCGGGCAAGTTCGCCTGGCTGGCGACGCCACTGTCGCTGCAAGAACGAGCACAGATAAAACGATAGACAGGTACGGAATCACGGGTCGGCCCCCAATCTGGCGATGCCAGGGGCATCGCAGCGTCAAGGGAGGGCTTGGAAAGCCCTGATATCCGCGGGGGCGACGGGGTCAAAGGGGAGAACCGCGAGAGCGGCCCCCCAGGACGCGTCTCCTCCGCTCTCGATAGCCGCATCGAGAATCGACGTTTTCACTGTAGCAGACGACGCAAGCGCGATGGGGGTGGCGGGCTCACCAGCGACAACAACCCGAGGAGTCTCCCACGTTCGACGCGTACCAGTTCGTGAACGTTGCGTGTGTATGATTCCGTGTCGTGCACGCCCTCGAAGACGTCCGTGTTGTCGACATCTCCACGTCGGTTGCCGGCGCCTGGTGCTCACGCATGCTCGCGGACTTCGGGGCGTCAGTCGTGATGGTGGAGCCCCCGGGCGGCAGCCCGATCCGGGCCCTTGCGCCGTCCGGCCGCGACGGGACATCGATCCTCGCGGCCTATGTTCTCGCCAACAAGCAGTCGGTTGTGCTCGATATCGAAGACGGCGGGCAGCGTGAACTCGTTCGCGGGCTGATTGGGCGCGCGGACGTGCTCGTTTCCAGCGCGCGGCCATCGACGCTCGCGCGCCTCGGACTTGGCTACGCAGGACTTCGGCAGCCGTCGCTCATCATGGCGCACGTGACACCCTTCGGGATGACGGGAGACCTCGCCGAGGCGCCCGGCAATGACCTGGCGGTTGCCGCCCTCAGCGGATGGGCTTCGATCAACGGTCTCGCGGACCGCGAGCCGCTCAAGCCGTCCGGCTGGCAATCGTCCTTTTGCGCGGGGACTGCCGCTTATGCTGCAATCCTCGCGGCGTTGCACCATCGCGACCTGTACCCGGGCGAGGGGCAGGAGGTGGATGTCGCTGAGGTGGAGGTGATGGCCGCCGCGTTTGCGCCCGCGATGCTCGGCGCCATGTACTCCGGTGAGGGCCGCGGCCGTCGCAAGGAGATCGACATGACAGGCGGCCCGGTTCCCGTAGCGGACGGCTACTTCGCCCTGACGATCAGCCGGGCCCATTTCTGGCGCGACGCGATGAATCTGCTGGGCCTGACCGACCTCGCTGAGGATCCGCGCTGGGAGGCAAGTTACTACCGCGCAGCCCACAAAGACGAGTACGTGCACCGGGTCGAAGCGGCGATGCGCGAATGGAACAAGATGGATCTCTTCGATGAGCTGGCCGGGCGCCGGGTCGTGGCCGGGCCGGTCCTCACGATGGAAGACCTCGCGGAGAACGACCACCTGGGGGGTCGCGGGTTCTGGACGAAGCCCACGGAAGGGCAGACTTCGATCGATTATCCGGGACCTTCCTTCCGGATGTCGGAGACGCCGTGGGAGCTGCGGAACAGTGCACCCTCTCCCGGGCAGCACTCGAACCAGATGGAGAGCGGCACATGAACGGGCCGCTCGCGGGCATCCGGGGGATCGTCCTCACCCAGGCCTGGGCGGGGGCGTTCTGCACCGAGATGCTCGGGTTGCTGGGCGCCGACATCGTTCAGGTCGAGGTGCGCAAGCGCCCGGACTCCTGGCGGGGCGACTACCACGCGCCGATGGCGAAGATGCTCCAGGGGATCCCGACGGCGGAGCACCCCTGGAACTGCAACGCGCTGTACAACTCGGTCAACCTGAACAAGCGTTGCATCACCCTCGACCTCCAGACGCCGGAGGGGCTCGATGTGTTCAAGCGGCTCCTCCCCTTCGCGGATGTCGTCGCGGAGAACTTCTCGCCGCGCGTGCTCGGGAACCTCGGCCTCGGCTACGACGTGATGAAGGCGATCAATCCGCGCGTCATCCTCTGCAGTCTCTCGGCATACGGCCGGGGCGGCCCCTGGGAGAACGTCCCCGGGATTGGCGGGACAATCGAGCCCACCTCGGGGATGTCGGCACTGCTCGGGTACCCGGATGGTCCGCCGATGAACTCGGGCCAGATGTATCCCGATGCGGTGGCGGGGCTGCACGCGCTTTCGGCCATCCTAACCGCCCTCCACCACCGCAACCGGAGCGGCCACGGGCAGTACATCGACCTCTCGATGCAGGAAGCCAACCTCGTGCAGATCGGGGATGCCGCGCTCGAATACCAGCTCACGGGGTCCGTCCGGGGCCGGATGGGGAACCGCCACCACACCTTCGCACCGCACGGCATCTTCCGCTGCGCCGGGGACGATCGATGGGTGGCGCTGGCCTGCGAGTCGGATGACCAGTGGGGCGGGCTCTGCGTGGCCGCGGGTCACGACGATTGGCGCTCGGACCCCAGGCTCGCCATGAATGACGCTCGCAAGGCGAACGAGGACGCACTCGAAGCCACGATCAACGTCTGGACGCGCGAGTGGGACCGGGACGCCCTCGTCGCACATCTTCGCAACGCCGGCGTCACTGTCGCCCCGGTGCTGACGGCCCAGGAACTGGCGGCGGATGGCCGGCTTCGGGAGCGGGGGGTTGTCGTCGAGGTTGGCCACGATGAAGCGGGGAGGTGGCCGCAGGTCGCCAGTCCGCTTCACTTCTCGCGGACCCCGGCAACGGACGTGCGACCCGCGCCGTTGCTCGGACAGCACACGGCGGAAGTGCTTTCGGAGTTGCTCGGTATGGGTCGCGCAGACTACGAACAGCTGGTCGCCGAGGGCATTTCGGGGATGGGCCCACCAGACTGAGGAGCAGACATGGCGGACTACAAGTTCATTCGCTACGAGCAGGACGGCAGAGTCGCCCGGCTCATCCTCAACCGGCCGCGTTACCGGAACGCCCAGAGCCGCCAGCTCATTGAGGAGCTAGACGACGCCTTCGCGCGTGCCGCCGACGACGACAGCGTCGGCGTCGTGTTGCTCATGGGCGAGGGGGATCACTTCTCCGGGGGACACGACCTGGGCACTCCGGAATCGCTCGCCGACCTGAAGGAGCGCCCAACCGGGGAAGGGCTTCGCGGACGCTACAAGCGTTCCTGGGCGATAAACATCGAACCCACGCTGAGATGGCGGAACCTGCCGAAGCCAACGGTCGCCGCGGTCCAGGGCTACTGCATCTTCGCGGGGTGGATGATCGCCTCGGCGTGCGACGTCATCTTCGCGGCGGACGACGCGATGTTCTTGCCGACGAACTTCCAGTACTTCTCAGTGCCGTGGGATCTCCACCCGCGGCGGGCAAAGCAGATTCTGTTCGAGAGCCGCTTCGTCGACGCCGTTGAGGCGGAGGGACTGGGCTTCGTGAACTTCGTGGTGCCGCGGGCGAAGCTGGAAGACGAGGCGATGGCTTACGCAGCCCGGATCGCCGAGAACGACCCGTTTCAGCTGCGGATGATCAAGCTGGCGATCAACCAGCAGCAGGACGCGGCCGGTTTCACATCGCAGATCTACGGTTCATTCGCCTTACACATGCTCTCGTCGACGGGTGAACAGGACCCCGGCTATGCGCTCAACAAGCCGGAGGGGCGACGGCGCCCGATGGTGCAGCGCGCGTTCGAGAACTACGAACGACGCAAGCGGGCCCGAAGCGAAGAGCCTTAGTTCGCGGGCCTACCCCTGGGCGCCCGCGGCCTCGGGTTCGACCTCACTCGATGCCCTGAATCGTCGCAGCAGCGGCTGGAGCGAGCGGGCTTCAACGGCGTCGCGGAGAACGATGCCGCTCACGAGACCGGCCATAACGAACGCGCCGAGCACGCTACCGCCGACAGTCATCGCGAGGGCGGGAACCGGGCAGCTCCCGGCGACGGCCCAACCCGCGCCGAAAATGGCCGCGCCGGTGACGTTCTTGCGACTGATGGGCTGGCGACGGAGGTTGATCTCGCCGTCCATCGTCCGCCAGTGCTTTTTCTGCATGTAGGCGAGGATCGGGGCGGCGACGCCGATGGCGGAGGCCATCATCAGGAAGACGTCGGGCTCACGCAGCAGCAGCATGTCGTGGATGACGTTGTAGTCGTTGAGGCGGGCGGCGGCGACGAGGAACCCGAAGGCAAGGCCGGCAAGGAAGCTAACCCGGTTCACAGCGAACCTCCCGTGACGATATGGAGCAGGAAGGTCAGAGACACGGCGACGGCCATGAAGGTCATCGTCGCGGCGATGCTCGCGGGCGAGAGTGCCGACATGCCCCTGATTCCGTGTCCCGAGGTGCACCCGCCCGACCAGCGAGCACCAAAGCCCATCGCGAGGCCAGCACCGAAGAGGATGGGAATGAGCAGCCCGACCGGGACGAGCGTGCCCAGGAGGCCATAGCTCAGGGTTAGCGACGGTCCACCGCGCAGCAGGCTGACCAGGAGTGCGCCGGCTGCCATGCCGACGAAGAGCCAGACGCGCCATGCCTCGTTTACACGGCGAAGCGTTGCCGCCCTGAAGGACTCCCGGTACGCCGTGGTTGCGCCAAGCGGCCTGTTCGCGATGGCGAACAGCGCCACAACGGTGAGACCCATCAGGGGCCCCACGATGTACCAGGGCACCCTGTCCGGAAGAATATCCATCGCCGACCTCCCACGCTTTCGAGTTCAGGTTAGCGATTGTTGACTGGATCGGTCAAGTTAATTGACTACGTAACGCGGTTAGCCGTCGCGCCAGACCTGTGATGCCACGCGGAGGAAGTTCCCGTGGCAGATGCGCTCGATGCTCGTCTCTGACAAGCCCTTCTGGGCGAGGGCGCGCAGGACAACCGGGAGGCCGGCGGAATCCTTGACGACGGCAGGCACGGTGGTCCCGTCGAAGTCCGTGCCGAACGAAACGTGCTCGTCCCCGACGAGGTTCACGATGTGGGCGAAGTGCTCGAGGACAAGATCGAGCGGCGTATCGTCGCCGCCCTGCATATCCGGCCTGAGGAAGATGTTGGCGAAGTTGATCCCGATCGTGCCTCCCTTGCGGGCGATCGCCTGTATCTGCTCATCGTCCAGGTTGCGGGCGTGCGGTGAAATCGCCTTCACGCTCGAATGGCTGGCAATCACCGGGGCGTTCGACGCTTCGAGCATGTCCTGGAACCCGGTGGGGTTGATGTGCGAAACGTCGAGCAAGATGCCCAGGCGATTGCATTCGCCGACCAGCTCACGTCCGGCTTCCGTGAGGCCGCTCTCGGGCAGGCTGCCGTCGAACGCGACCCCGTGCGCGAAGATGGTGGACCGGCTCCACGTCGGTGCGAGGCAGCGCAGCCCGGCTTCGTAGAAGACGCGAAGCTCCTTCAGGCTACGGGAAACGGCGTCGGCGCCCTCGAACATGATGACGGACGCGAAGGCGTCCCCGGCCCACGCTCGCCGGATCTCCCCGACGGTGCGGCAGATGTGGAATCTGCCCTCGGAGCGGTCCGCAATCCGGAAGAGGTCGTTCAGCTCGTCTATCGTGTGGGCAAGGGCGCCCATCTCGGCCCGCTCGTTGGTCAGGTAGATCGAGGTGAAGCAGCCACCCAGCCCGCCGCGCATGGCCCGGGGCAGGTCAACGTGTCCCTTTTCCGATTCCTCGAGGAAGTCGCGGGCGGGCGCCTGGGTGAGCCCGGTCTGGGGCCGCTTGACCTGGGTGATGAAATCTTCGTGGCCGTCGAAGACCGGGGGAAATTCGCGGCTGAGTGGCGGGATCATTTGGCCGCGAGCGCGTCGAAGCCCCGAACCGGCTCGGCGCCATCCGGCCAGGGCGGTCGCGCCTGGTAGAAGCGCTCTTCGCCGAAGAAGCGGTCTCGCATCTCTTCCGGGACCCGGGCGAACATGCTGTTCTCGCCGAACTGGCTGCGGTGCATGCTCGACGCCTTCCGTTTGAGTTCCACGTAGGGCGTGGCGTCGTGGACCAGGCTAACCGGCCTGTCCGGCTCCGCGATCGCCTTCTGGAAGCGCTCTTTCCGCTCCGGGTCGAGGGGTTCGGGGAGCAGACCCTTTGCTTCCATCTCGAGCCAGATGGAAGCAAACGTCTTCATGCTGCGCGCCCCCCAGTAGAGGCGCTCAGGCTTCCAGGGGGCACCGGCGGCGGGAAATGCCTTCGGGTCACCGGCCGCGTCGAAGGCCGCGACGGTGTGCTTGTGAACCGCGATGTGGTCGGGATGGCCGTAGCCGCCGGTCGGGTCCCAGGTGAAGACGAGGTGCGGGCGTGTGTCGCGGATGATTTTGACGATTTCGCCGACGACAACCTCCGCCGGCTGCTGGTGGAGGCAGCGGGGGTCGTTGTTTTCGGGCGTTCCGTCCATGCCGCTATCACGGAAGGGGAGGAAGCGGACGTCGGCCAGACCGATCTGGGCCATTGCGGCGCGGAGTTCGAGCTCGCGGACGTAGCCGAGGGTGTCCGGGGTGCCGAGGGACGGATCGCTGATCTCGCCGACCTCGCCGTGGGTCGCGCAGACCAAGGTGACCTGGTCGCCTGAGGCGATGAAATGCGCCAGGGCGCCGGTGGCCTGGCCTTCGTCATCGGGATGACCATAGATAGCGAGGATTCTTCGGTTGCTCATGGCCTCCGATCCTACCGTGTTTCGGGCGGGCCATGTGGTGTGCGGGGGGAGCGCAAGGCCTTTCAGCCTGGGGGGCGCTGCTTCCGGAGGAATTCCTCGATGTCGGTGACCAGTTCCTCTACGGGCGGCTCTGTGGTCGTCTCCTCGGCCTGGGCATCCGCCTCTGCGTCAGCCTGGCCGCTGTCGACGGCGGCTTCGAGACGCTTCACGTACTCGACGATTTCCGGGTTGCCCGAGATGGCGGTATTCACCTCGGCGATGAACCGCTCGCCGGCTCTTGTCAGGCCGGTGAAGTCGAACTCGACTCCGATCAGCGCCTGCGCGCGGTGGAGCAGGGCAGCGGTGGCCGGCGGATTCTGTGCGGTCGTGATGTAGTGAGGCACATTTGCCCAGAAGCTTGCGGTCGCCAGGCCGCGGACCCTCATCGTGTCCTGGAGGACCCCGACGATGCCGGTCGGACCCTGGTAGCGCGAGGTTGAGAGGTTGAGCTTCGCGCCCACCTCGGAGTCGATTGCCGTGCCGGTGACGCGTACCTGGCGGGTGTGCGGCACATCGGACATCAGCGCTCCGAGGGAGACGGCCAGGGTGACGCCGAGCTGCGAGAAGAGACTGGCGTAGACGTCGGCGAAGGTCTTCCAGCGCAGGTGGGGCTCGACGCCGATGGCGATGACAACGTCGTGCTCACCGGTGGGGTTGCGTGCGTAGTAGAAGTCGCAGGCCGGCCAGGTCAGTTCGCGCACCTGGGTGAGGTCAATGCGGACGTTCGGGCGCGTCTGGCTGAAGTCGAAGAAGTCCTCCGGATCGACGTTTGCGAATTTGCGGGCTCGGAGACGTCGTACCATGAAGCGTGCGGCGTTTGTCGCTGCACTTGCGGCATCATTCCAGCCCGCGAAGGCGACAAATGCGATCGGTTCTCGCAGCTGCGGCTGACGGTCCATCAGGAGGTGATGCATCGTCTCAAGGGTACCAGAGCATGAGCGTGACGCGTGAGGCGCAATCGTTCCCCGAATATTTTCGGGATTTGTCTATAATCCTGCATGAACTCGGCTTGTTAGCCGGCTAGAGAAACCAAGGAGCAGATTGACGATGAGTTTCCTGACCAGCATCCTCCGGCCTTCGAAGAAGGCCTACGCGCATTGTGACGGTCCGTGCGGAATCTATGACCCGGCATCAGCACGCATCGCGGCAGAAGCGGTGCTCTCGATGGAGAAGAAGCTCGCTGCCCTCGGCGATGGCCAGGATCTCGCCTCCCAGAACACCCGCGGCCGCTTCATCGCCATCAAGGAGCAGCAGGCCGAAC
>Ga0153916_10004479_pt1 | contig 10554 bp, 6 predicted proteins | sample Opewatmetagenome_FD_109642 | JGI IMG/M metagenome (GOLD analysis project Ga0153916, IMG submission 109642) | Freshwater wetland microbial communities from Ohio, USA - Open water 3 Core 3 Depth 4 metaG | ecosystem: Environmental > Aquatic > Freshwater > Wetlands | place: USA: Ohio, Lake Erie, Old...
AAAATTTTGTGACGAATGTGGTTATAATCTTTTTGAGCCGAAGGGTTTAGATCTTTCCTGCCCAAAATCTTACATCCCGAGGTTGTTAGCTGACAAAATCCTCACCGCTCGGAAATCTCTGGAAGGAGAACGGAAACAGGTAACCGTGCTTTTTGCTGATGTAGCAAACTACACCTCTATGTGTGAGACTTTAGAATTCGAAGAAGTCCCCAAAATAATGGACGGATGTTTTAAGCTGCTATTGAATGAAATTCACAAGCATGAAGGCACAGTTGCCCAGTTTACTGGGGATGGGATCATGGCCATCTTCGGTGCTCCTCTGGCCCATGAGGACCATGCTCAAAGGGCATGCTATGCCGCCCTTTCTATTCAGAGAGCTTTAAAGCAATATGCCCAAAAAGTACGAGAGGAATATGGCTTGGACTTCAAAATGCGAATCGGAATTCACTCGGGCGTTGTCATTATCACTTCAATCGGTGATGACCTCAGCCTGGATTTCGTCGCCCTCGGGGACACTACAAACCTGGCTTCCAGGATGGAGACGATGGCCTCCCCTGGTTCGATTCTCGTTTCGAACGATACCTATAATATCACGGAAAATTTCTTCAACTTTAAACCTATGGGCAAATTGACTGTCAAGGGGAAGGAAGAACTTATTCAGGCCTATGAACTCATCGGAGCAGGTGAGGTTCAGACCCGAATCGGGATCGCTGTTGCCCGAGGCCTTTCAAAATTTGTTGGCCGTGAACAGGAACTGGTCACCTTGAGAGAGTGTTTTGAAAAGGTGCTATCGGGATCAGGTCAGGCCATCGGATTGGTGGGAGAAGCCGGGGTCGGTAAATCCAGACTCGTTTGGGAATTTAGGAAAACCCTTCGGGATGACCCTTACGCTTATCTGGAAGGCCGATGTATCCATTTTGGTACCTCCATGGCCTTTCTACCGATACTGGATATATTGAGATCCTATTTCCGTGTTGCAGAAGGGATGGAGGAACACCTCATCAAGGAGCGAGTTAAAGAAACGATTGCTCATCTCGACGAAGTACCTCAATCCTTTCTCCCGGCTATTCATGAGATTCTCTCAGTGGCGGTAGAGGACGAATCTTACTTACTGCTCGATCCGAAACAAAAGAGGGAGAAGATATTCGAAGCCATCAGGGATCTGTTGGCGAAGGAGAGCCAAAGAAAACCCATCGTCATTGTTGTTGAAGATCTTCATTGGATTGACAAGACATCGGAAGAGTTTTTAACATATTTCATTGGATCCCTCGCAAGTACTAAGATCCTGTTGATCCTTCTCTATCGTCCAGAATACACTCATCTCTGGGAGAACAAGTCTTATTACATTAGGCTAGGCCTAGACCAACTTCCTATTCCGACAAGGCGCGAATTGATCGAATCTCTTTTTGGTGGAGTGGAAATTTCGACAGGGGTCCGAGAGTTGATCCTGGTTAAAGCTGGAGGAAATCCCCTTTTCATGGAAGAACTGACTTACGCCTTGCTGCAAAGCGATTATATCAAGCAAGGCGATAAAGGATACGAATTGAGCAAAAACCCCTGGGAAATCCAAGTCCCTAACACCATTCATGGCATTATCGCCAGTCGTATAGATCGACTGGAGGGTGAGTCGAAACGCACCCTGCAAGCAGCCTCTGTGATCGGAAGGAAATTTGCCTTTTCTATTCTTGAGCCCCTCATAGGCTTCTCAAAGGGGCTCAAATCCCATCTTCTGGAACTCCAGGGGCTAGAGTTCATCTATGAAAAAAGTCCTTCCCCCAAACTGGAATATGAGTTTAAACATGCCTTGGTCCAAGAGGTTACTTACAATAGCCTTCTCATCAGAAGGAGAAAAGAGGTTCATGAACAGATTGGAGAGATTATAGAGACTCAGTATGCGGATCGATTAGAGGAGTTGTATGAGATGCTGGCCTATCATTACTCGCGGAGTGAAAATCGAGAAAAGGCTTTCAAATATTTGAAGCTATCCGGGATGAAGGCCACACAGAATTCTTCTTTGTGGGAAGCCTTTCGCTTTTATCGGGAGGCCATCGGCATATTGAAAAAGGGGCCAGCTGCCGTGGATCAAAGGAAAGAGCAGATAGAGGTTTGTTTGCTCATGGCTTCCTCAATGATTTCTCTCGGTTTCCCTGAAGATTCCCTTGAAATCCTACAGGAAGGGGAAAGGCTTTCAAGGGAGATCAATGCCACAAAAAGCCTCGTCACTTTCTGCAGCATTATGGGCCTTTACTATTCAGTGAAAGGAGATACACAAACAGGAGCAAAGTATGGCGAGGAGTGTTTGAACACAGCTGAGAAAACACAGCAAGTCGACCTCATCGCCCCTATTGCTTTTGATTTGTGCAGCAATTATGCTGCAACGGGGTTCTTTTTCAAGGTGGTCGACCTGGCGCCAAGGATACTTTTCCTGCTTGAGAAAAATAAGAAAGAATTTGAGTCCTTTGACAGAGGATATAATATCTACTCCGCACTTTCAGCTTTTCATGGGCTTAGCCTGGGGTATTTAGGGAAGTTTGAGGAGGGAAAGTTTTTTTGTGAGAAGGCCCTCAACGTTGCCCTCGACGCAAAAAATTTGTATAGTCTTGGGCTTGCAGAAGTACTTTACGGATTTCTATCAGGTAATAAAGGCGAAGGCCTCTCAGCCGTACAGCATTTTCAAAAGAGTATTCAATACCTTGAGAAGGGCCAGATCTTCGTCCTCCTGGGCACTGCGTGGGGAGGACTTGGCTATGGCCATTATCTGCTGAACGATCTGGAGACGGCTCGAACCTGCATGGAAAAGGGCTTTAAACTCCATTCTGACGCCGGAATCAGCTACAACCTGCCCCTCCATTACTGGTTCTTAGCTATGGTCTATACGGAACTGGATGATCTGAAAAGGGCACAAGAGTATGCGGAACAGGCGATCAAGGTGGCCCAAAATAACAATGAATTATACTATATGGCCATGGCAATGACACTACTGGGAAGGATTCTCGCAAAAGAGGGGGTCAACCTCAGCCTGGGGGAGGATATGATCTTGAGGGGGATTGAGATCATGGACAACCTCATGGTAAGAATATACTGGGCCGTAGGATATCTCTGGTTAGGAGAGTTGTACGGATATACCCATCAGAGAGAAAAGGTGGTTGAAGCCGTGAAAACGGCTGAAAGCGTTTTCTCGGAAACGGGAATGGATTACTGGAAGGCTAAGGCGCAGATGATTCTTTCGATACCGAACGGGTCGAAATAACGGACTCTTGGGTTTTACGGCGGAGGCGAATTTGGAATCATATCAGGAAGAGAGATGGCGATCTGTCAATGGCATTTTTAATCTCCCGTTATTCGTAAGTAAGTCGGAATCGGCGATATCCTTCGGTGACATAAATCGATCAGCCCGACCTTGTTTCAGATCCTTATGAACGAAATTATAAATTCGGGCAACATATTCAGAGCAGTAAATGCTCTTTGCCTCCTTTAGGCTATCGCGCTTGTCGACGTCTATTTTGAATATGAGACAGATAAGGAAGAGAATTGTTTTCCAAAACCCGTAGGGTTTACCTAATTCTTCTAGTGCTTTGATCATCATTAATTCTCGGTCCTTTGGACCAATTTCTTCGCAACTGAACCAATAGATTTTTGCCTTAAAACGCTCCTCACTTCGCCGAAGAGGATTAACGATCACTCCATCCCCTATCGCTTCCAGTACCATTAGCCGTTTATACCACCGGGCAGCGAGCCCAGCATGAGAATATTTTGATCCGGTCGCTGCTTTCACGATCGTACTGACCAAGGCATGCACTAAATATTTCCATACTGGAAATTCTCTTGGCCGACTCCTCCAGTTTAATATGGCCGACAGAAATCCTATTCCTTCAAACATAATGATATCACCATCCTTTATTTGATCACGGACCTCCTCGTATGCGTTTATTTTCGGTTCCATCTCACTCTCCTCCTATGGTTGGTTTATCGCAGAGAGGCGAATCTGTCAAGCAAAAAACCCTTTCACTCTTTTGCTTGAGGTAGAGAATGAAGATAGGCTGTGGGTAGGACTTTGGTCCGTTCGGAGAAAAGGGGAAACGAATTTTTCATGTTGACAATAAATCTTACTAACTATACCCTAAAAAACGAGGTGGGTTGGGGTCTGCGGACTTTGATCCCTCCGTGTGCGAGCTTCAAGAGGTAGTCGGATTCATTGGTATGGAAAGGGAAAATCCCTCGATTGCAAAGATAATTCGTCCTGGCACCAAAGGGATATATCCCCGGAAAAGACTCTTCCGTTTACTGGACAGGGGGCGTAAATTCCCTATCATTTGGGTAACCGGACCGCCCGGGTCAGGCAAGACTTCGCTGATTGGAAGTTACCTCGACGCCCGAAAATTACCATGCCTCTGGTATCAGATTGATGAAAGGGATGCTGACATCGCAAGCTTCTTTTATTACATGGGGATGGCTGCAACGAAAGCTGCTCCAAAAAGGGGGAAGCCCTTACCTCTTTTAACGCCAGAATATTTTAGCGGGATACCCGCTTTTACGAAACGCTATTTCGAGGGAGTCTACGGCCGGTTGACTGTTCCACGCTCCCCTTCAAGGAACCGACGGAAAGGGGCATTCATTGTCGTTTTGGACAACTACCAAGATGTCTCCGGAAGCTCAGCATTTCATGAAATGGTCGCTCACGGTTTTGATGTCATCCCTGAAGGCATCCATGTGATGGTGTTGAGCCGAAATGAACCTCCGCCTCAACTTGCTCGCCTCCGGGCAAACAATAGGATGAGTCTTCTTGGGTGGGAGGATATCCAGTTTACTGTAGGAGAGACGAGGGAGATTCTTCGAACGAGAGGAAAAAGGAGACTGGCGCCGGAAATCCTGCTCGAATTACACAAAAAGACGGAGGGATGGGCTGCCGGCCTGATGCTCATCCTTTTAGACCTGAGATTCAGGAAAATCGACTACCTGTCGACGAGCGCCTTTCCAACGAGAGAAATCTATAACTATTTTGCGATAGAGATCTTCGATAAGATGCCCAAAGAGACACAGGAATTTTTGCTTAAAACCACCTTCTTCCCGAGAATAACTGCCGAAATGGCACAAAAACTGACCGGGGTTAGAGAATCAGTAGAAATACTTCATGATCTCAGTGAGCACCATTATTTCACCGAGAAATACTTGGATGATAATCCTGTCTATCAATATCATCCCCTCTTCAGGGAGTTTCTGCTGTCAAGGGCCGAAAGTTCATTGGGAGCCGAAGAGGTATCGCTGATACGACACAATGCCGCCATCCTATTGGAGAATTCCGGGCGTATGGAAGAGGCGGCTGCGCTGTTCCGGGATGCCGAAGACTGGAAGGAGCTCGCCCGTTTACTCCTTAGGTACGCTCGATCCCTGATCCTCCAAGGTAGGAATAAAACTCTTGAGGAGTGGATCGGAAGCATCCCCAAAAAAGTTCTGGAGGCGGAGCCATGGCTCCTTTACTGGATGGGCGTATCGAAACAACCGTTTAGCCTCTCGGAGAGTCGCATCCTTTTCGAGCGGGCATTTCATCTGTTTCAAGAAAGACAGGATCTTGCAGGGACTTTTCTTGCCTGGTCGGGCGCAGTGGATACGATCGTCTTTGAATGGAACGATTTCACATTGCTCGACGAATGGTTTGAATGGCTCAACGAGCGCATCCGGCGAGATACCCTTTTCCCCTCACCTGACATCGAGGCCCGTGTCGCTTCCAGCATGGCTGGTGCATTGTTGTACAGAGAACCTTTTCATCCTGACATCAGAAGATGGGTGGAACGTTCGCTCTCACTCTCTCGGGAACGAGAAGATTTCAACCTAACCCTGCAAGCCTGTCTCAACGCGGTGAACTACTATTCCTGGATGGGAGATCTCGCCAAATGTAGCCTCGTGACTGAAGAAATAAGAAAAATGGCTCAATCGCGAACCGCGTCTCCCTTATGGGTCCTTACATGGAAGTGGAGCGAAGCCTTAATCTTTAACCGGACCAAAGAAAGCTCGGAGTTAGCCCTCAAGTCAATCTCAGAAGGTCTGGAAATATCCAAGAAAGAAGGCATCCATGTCTGGGATCACATGCTCTTCGCCCAGGGAGTCTATGCTTCACTGAACAAAGGGGATACAGCCACCGCCGATGAGTTTCTCAAAAAAATGGAAACGATCCTTGAAAGCAGTAGACGCCATGGGCTGTGCCAATATCAATATCTCTCAGCCTGGTACAATCTCCTCACCGGAAACATTTCTCGCGCGTCCCTATATGCAGAAAAGGCTTATGAATTGTCCCAAAAAACGGGTATGTACTTCACAAGGATACTGTGCTCTCTCCTCATGGGACAGGTATTCTATGAAGAAGGGAACCATCAGAAAGCCAGGACATACCTCATGGAAGCCAAAAATCTTGTTCGAAGGTCCGGCAGCGTGAGCCTGGAATACATGTGCCTTATCCGAGAGGCCCAATTTGGCTTGAATGGAGAGGGGGAAGTGAAAAGACAAGGGCTGGAAGCCTTACGCAAAGCAATGGAATTGGGACGGAAGCATCGATACACGGATCTTTTTCCGTGGTGGCAGCCCTCTGTGATGGCACACCTTTGTGCGAGAGCGCTCGCCGAAGGGATAACGGTGGATTATGCGCAAAGCCTTATCAGAAAACATCTTCTGATTCCTGATGAGCCGCCACTCGATATTGAAAACTGGCCATGGCCTCTTAAGATTCATACACTGGGAAAATTTGAGATATTAAAGGATGAAAAACCCATCCAATCTCCCGGGAAGGTCCAAAAGAAACCTCTGCTTTTACTCAAAGCGTTAATCGCTCTTGGGGGCAAAGAGATTACTGAGGAACAACTTTCCGACATGCTCTGGCCTGACGCAGATGGAGATCAGGCCCACAGCGCCTTTACAACAAACCTTTCCCGGCTGCGTCAGCTATTAGGTATTGAGAAGGCGCTAAGGTTCCAAGAACGAAAAACGACCCTTGATAACCGTTACTGCTGGGTAGATGCGTGGGTCTTTGAACGAATCGTTGGCCAGGCTGAGGCTGTGTGGAACAAGGGTGGACGGTCTGAAGAAAGCGATCCGCTGTTAAAAAAGGATATAGCAGCAGTCCGACTGAGTGAAAAGGCTCTTGGGGTGTACAAGGGACACTTTCTACCGGCTGACCAGGCGCATTCTTGGACCACCTCCTATCGCGAGCGTCTACGGAGTAAATACCTACGCGCGATCGTGAGATTGGGCGATTACCTCGAAGAGGCCGGACAGTGGGAAAAAGCCGTTGAAAATTATGAGAGAGCCCTCGAAGTGGACGACCTCGCCGAAGAATTGTATCAACACTTGATGACCTCTTACTTCAAGCTTGGCCAGTGGACAGAAGCAATTAAAGCCTATAATCGCTGCAAGAAAATGCTCTTGGTCGCCCTGGGAATTGAACCTTCTCCCAAGACCCAGGCTCTTTACAGAAACTTGACTGGAAGCGTTCGAATACAGAGGAAGGATAAAGCCTAGCATCCAATCAAACACAACCCATTGATTTAACGTTAGTTTCAAAATTTCTACTCTTTCTTTTACCCTTTTTCTCCTTACCCTTTATCTCCCGTCCTTAGCTTTTTTACCTCCTTTTTTTGCGTTTCCAGCCGAATCTGTGACCAATCTGTGACCTCCGCTATGGTATGAAAAGGTAAAATCAAAAAAAGGAGGTCATCTCATGAAAGCGTCCATTTTAACCGGCGAAGGGAATTTTGCGGTAGAGGAAAAAATCGATGTTAGGAGCTTTTGGAATAATCTCTTTCAGAAATTGGAGGAATTTTTTGATGGCTCATTTGACTCCGACTGGGAGAAGAAGACCGGTTTAGACTGGCAAGAATGGGGGAGGTATCCCCACATTCAATGACGTGCCACCAGGACGGTCCATCCGGGCTTCACGATCCCACTCATGAAAGGAGGAGAGAGTCATGGGAAAATCCATATTAAACGACAAGTGGATCTTGGTTGTAGATGATAATCCAGACTTCTTGTTAGGTCTGCAAGAACAGATTCGAAAAATCGCCCCGAACTGTCATTGTGATAAAGCCACCGATTACAAGAACGCAGCCGAGCTATTGGCGTCCTTTACTTACGACCTTGTTATCCTGGACAGCTTGAGTGTCCGGTGTTCCAATCTCCATAGCCGAGCTGTAACCCGATTCCCTCCTTCTCCGGTGGTTTTACTTACGTCCCGTTATTTAGACCCAGAATCCCTGAAGGGCTTCGTGAAGATGGGGGCTCGAATCTATCCTGCCAAAGAAAATGTTAGAGAAATTATTCCCTTTCTGGAAGACGTGGTCAGACACAGAAGTTCTCCCGGATGGAGGCTCCTTCTTCAAGATTTAGGCGGACTCTTCAGAAGCAAAATTAAATCGGGCTGGCAGGAAAAGAACCGAATTGAATTGAAAAGCGTAGAGGGAACACAGAGCATCTCTTAGAACCCCAAGGTTTCAAAAGAAGTTAAACGAAGAAAATCACATTCTGTGGGCGATCACCAATGGCCCATTTCCTAAGAACGGATCAAAAAAACAAGAAAAGGGAGGTAACATTATGAAAGCAGCTACTTTAAACGGGAGTCAGGCACTAACTTCAAATCACAAACGTAATGCCCGGGTGGGCTGGACTCTTCTCATCGAAAGGCTGATAAGCTTCTTCGATGACTCCTATGAGTCTGACTGGGAGAAGAAGAGGAGCCTCTCTTTGAAGGTGTCATTCTTCGGGTAATCGGCAAGCAAATGCACTGATTGTGGAGCTCTCCGGCCATCCCGTTAGGACGGGACAGGCACGCCGGGGCCGTTCGACAGAGCTCACGGCCCTGAGTATGTCGAATGGGCTTCCCGGCCACGTAGTGGCGAGCGGAAAGCGAGCAAAGGAAATACCGTTTTGATTATGCCCCGCAAGCCCCACCCATGGCGCTTTGGCGGGACGGGGCACTTGCCGGTCAAAGGCACTATTCAGCTCGGCCGTTTAAGAGGAGTTAAGACTATGCGAAGTGCATGAAGTGTCAGGTCCGTACTACTCACAGAGGCGAACGTAAAATCCGCTTACATCTGAGAAAGGTAGATCAAAAACGTCCGTCTTTAGGATGATGGCGAGGAAGTGGAAAATGCAAAAGAAAACTCTCCCTGAAGGGTTCAATCCTAAGAGATACGGCATGGTTCTTTGCCCCCGTTGTAACGGTCGAGGTAAGATTTTCAAAGACCCCAAGGAATTCAATGTCTGCATGGTTTGCGGAGGCTTCGGAGCAATAAAACCACCGAAAGGAGAACCAATTGATGGATGGCCCCTTGTAAAACATGAGAATTGATGCTTGAGATCCCCTTTGCGACCATAAAGGTCTACGCTCCACGACCAACGTCATGTTATTTTCTATACGGACCGTGAATAACTCTGCGCGTTGACCCCCAGCCGTTAGATTTCTTCATTCTACCTTGACCACCTCCTGTCTTATTTTCCCTTTGAGAATAATCTTTTATTGATGTTCCCATTGGATTTAGCCTGATCTGTGGGTTAAAATGATTATTTGTAGAATTCAAAGGCCGGAGGGCCAATGTGGGAGCGCTTTAAGGAAGATATTCGAACTATTAAGGAGAGAGATCCTGCGGCGAAAAACCTCGTAGAGATTTTTCTCTGTTATCCGGGTCTCCATGCGATCTGGTTCCACCGCATTGCCCATGCTCTTTATCAAAGGAAATGGTTTACGACTGCTCGTTTGGTTTCTCATTTTAGCCGCGGGTTCACAGGGATTGAGATTCACCCCGGTGCGAAAATCGGCAGGCGACTCTTCATTGACCATGGAATGGGGGTGGTGATTGGGGAGACCACTGAGATCGGTGATGATTGTTTGATTTATAAAGGTGTTGTGCTGGGTGGCACCACTCTTGAAAAGAAGAAACGCCATCCCACCCTGGGAAACCGTGTGATTATTGGTTCCAATTCCACCGTTTTAGGAGCGATCACTATTGGCGATGGAGCAAGAATTGGTTCAGGCTCTGTGGTGGTTAAATCCGTTCCGGCCGGCGCCACAGTCGTTGGCGTTCCCGGCCGCATTGTGGAATCCCTGACTCCGGAAAAGGAAGAACTTGATTTCGAGCATGGAAACCTTCCGGACCCATTGTCAGATATCATGAGAATGCTTCTTCAACTCTACAATAAATTGGAAGACAGAGTCAAGCGACTGGAGAACCAAGAGAAAAAAGATTAAACAAAATAATGTTAAGGTTAGGATTTGAAGTATACCCCGTTAGAAATTGCAACGGGGCATCGACCCCGGCCGGAATTATTCAGAATGGTACCCCGCTATAGCGGGCCATTATTTCTAACGGGGTAAACCCCAATTAGCTTTAGGTGGTGCGAAACATGGCAAAATATCCGAAATTTTTGATGGAACATTTCCAGAATCCAAGAAATGTGGGCGAGATTTCCAATCCGGATGGGGTCGGGACTGTCGGGAACGCCTCCTGCGGGGACATCATGCAGATCTTTATCAAAGTCAATGGCGATAAGATTATCGAAGCCAAGTTCAAG
>Ga0153916_10004480_pt1 | contig 10553 bp, 9 predicted proteins | sample Opewatmetagenome_FD_109642 | JGI IMG/M metagenome (GOLD analysis project Ga0153916, IMG submission 109642) | Freshwater wetland microbial communities from Ohio, USA - Open water 3 Core 3 Depth 4 metaG | ecosystem: Environmental > Aquatic > Freshwater > Wetlands | place: USA: Ohio, Lake Erie, Old...
CATCCCTCCGAATACATAGACTTTATCACCGTGCACCGCCAGGGCCGTGGTGCTGCGTTCGTCGTGGTGCGGGGTGGTGAAGGACCAGCAAACGTAGCCCGGATGGAATGCAATGAAATCCGGGGTCTGGTGGGTTGAGCAATGGAAACATCGATTCTGCTGCGCTGCATCGACGATACATCGGGAATGGCTTGAATATATTCATGGATGATGCGAGCAAATGGTGTGTATCGGCGAAGCAGCGTGGCGGGTGGGACCTGCTTCTTCACTGCTACACTGCATTCGGGCTACTGGCTGCTCGCTACGATAGGAGGGGGTATGACGATTGGGAATAGGGTGCTTTTTATATTGCTGGTGGTGTTTGCGGCGGGGTGTACGCAAAGCGGCAATGGCGATGCAAAGGATCAGTCTAAGGAGTCCACGACCACTGTATGGAGCGGACAGGTTCAGACCATCGATAAGGCCAAGGGTGTGGAACAGACGCTGATGCAATCCGCACAGCAACAGAGCAACGAGATCGATAAGCAAAGCCGGTAATCGCTGCGCTGTGGTTTCCGGCTGCGGACTGACTTAACGCGGGATCGCGGCGCTGTCCATATACTCCAGGATGGCGGCGCTACGGTTGGAGAGGTAGGCGGTTTCGCCACGGATATCGTAATAGCGGGGACTGGGAATCATGGCGGCGAGCTGCGCCGCTTGTTCGGCGCTCAACTCGGCGGCGGACACGCCGAAGTAATGGCGCGCGGCCGCTTCCGCCCCGAACATGTCCTCTCCCCATTCGATGGTGTTTAGATAAATTTCCAGGATGCGGCGCTTGTCCATCAAGGCTTCCAGCAGCACGGTGATATAGGCCTCCTGCGCCTTACGCCACGGCGTGCGGCTGCGGGAGAGAAAGAGGTTTTTGGCGAGTTGCTGGCTGATGGTGGAACCGCCCGCCACGATCCGTCCTTTCTTGATGTTCTTTTCCAGCGCCGTTTCTATCCCATCCCAATCGAAGCCGTTGTGTTGAGTGAACCTGGCGTCCTCGGCGGCGACGACGGCGCGTTTGAGCTGCGGAGAGATGCGGTTGTAGGCTACCCAGAAATGGGTGACGGTCGCCTGGGCATGCTTTTCCTGCAGTGACTCTAAACGGGCCTCCATGAATGCCGTGGTCTCGGGGTTGTGAGTGACCCACCAGGCGATATGGGCGGCGATCCACAGTTCGTAGATGATGATGAGCGTGGCGGCGAAGAGAAAAACTGTCTTCAGGACGCGTCGCAGAGATTTCCACATAGGTGAAGCAGATTGTAGTGGACCTGGGGATAAGGTCGATGGCCGAATTAGGAACGGCGTATGGTAGCGGCTTTATGCCGGCGGCGGAAGGGGAAGTTGTTCAACCCTGCCCGGCGTCAATGCTGTCGGCCAAGTTGCGCAGGGCCTCGGAGATAAATACGGGATACGGAGAATCCTGGCGGAGTTCGCGCAGCGGCGGCGGCAGGGATTTCAATTCCCGCGCGGCATATTCGCGTATCTCGGCGAGCGGCTGCGGCGGATTTACTCTCCGTCCGGCGCGCATCACCGCTTGCAGCAGCGGGCGGCCTTCGCGTGCATCGTCCTCGCTAGTGACCACGTCGTTGAGCATGACGCCGTCTGAATCATAGCGGCGATAGACCTGTTTGCGGCCCGGCCAGGTGGCCTTGCCTTCCGAGCGTTTGCGCCGCGCGCGTCCGGCATATTCCTGCAGCTTGTAGGCGCAGTCCAGATAGGGCGCATCGGCGGAGGTATCGAGATGCGTGCCGATGCCATAGCCGTCGATGGGAGCCTGGTCTTCCGCATATTCCTTGAGCAGGTATTCGTCGATACTGCCGCTGGCGAAGATGGTGACCTCGCGCAAGCCGCCTTGATCGAGGATGCGCCGCACCTGGCGCGCATGCGCGGCAAGGTCGCCGCTGTCGATGCGCACCCCTGAGACGACGATGCCTTGTTGCCGCAGCTGCGGTGCCAGTGCTACCACCTTGGATGCCGCCTTCTCCGTATCGTAGGTGTCTATCAGCAACACCACCGCGCCGGGATTGGATACGGCGAAACGGAGAAAGGCCTCTGTTTCGTCATCGTGGGCCTGGACGAAGGAATGGGCCATGGTGCCGTAGGTGGGGATATCGAACAGCGGTCCCGCGGCCACCGTGGCGGTGCCGGCAAAACCGGCCAGATAGGCGGCGCGCGCCGCCAATAAACCGGCCTCGGCGCCATGGGCTCGGCGGAAGCCGAAGTCCACCAGAAGTTTGTCCGGGGCCGTTAGCACGCAACGCGCCGCCTTGGAAGCGATCAAGGTTTGAAAGTGCAGGAGGTTGATCAAACGGCTCTCCACCAACTGGGCCTGGGGCAGGGGAGCGGTAACGCGCAGGATCGGTTCGTCGCTGAAGAACACCGTACCCTCCGCCATCGCATGCACATCGCCGCGGAAGCGCAGGTCTTTAAGATAAGCGAGGAAGGCGTCGTTGAACTTGCCGGTGCGCGCCAGCCACTCCAATTCGGAGGCGGTGAAATGCACATCTTCCAGAAATTGCAAGGCCTGTTCGAGGCCGGCGGCCACCAGGAAGCCGCGTTGCGCCGGCAATTTGCGCACGAAGAATTCGAACACGGCTGTGTCTTCCAGGCCGTGCTGCCGATATCCCTGCAACATGGTGAGCTGATAGAGATCGGTCAGCAGGACGCTGCGGGTGGTGTCGATCATACTGCTGGTTTTGGACGGCCGCTCATGCGAGGTGTTCTATTGTAATGATCATCGCCCCCTTGACGATCATGTCCTGCATCGCTTTGTCACCGTCGCCGGGGTGGACGTTCACGGCGCGTATCGCATCGCCGAGCACATAGACTTGATAGCGGTTTTCCAGCGCATCCCTGACCGTATTCAACACGCAATAATCGGTGGCCAGCCCGCCGACAAAGACGCGGCGCACGCCATGGGAGCGCAGTACCGCTTCCAGTTCGGTGCCGGCAAAACCCGAGTAGGCGTCCTTATCCGGCGCCACGGCCTTCGAAATGACAGCGGTGTCCGGCGGTAGGCGCAATCCGGCGGCGAATCGGGCGCCGTGTGTGTCGGCGATGCAATGCGGCGGCCAGGGTCCGCCCTGCGCCTGGAATGAACAATGATTGGCCGGGTGCCAGTCGCGGGTGGCGATGATGGGCAGACCCTCGGTGAGAAACAGGTCGATGTAGGTATTGAGCGCCGGCACCACCTCGTCGCCGTTGCGCACGGCGAGCGCGCCGCCCGGCAGGAAATCGTTCTGCACGTCGACGATGATGAGGGCATCGCCATCCTGGAGGTCGATCGTTTGTGAGCGGGGAACGTTCATTACCATCCTCCTCACCGTGTGTGGCGTAACAACAGTTTACATGGTTTGCTGCAACAAGGGTCGCAATTTGGCGAGCGGGCGCGTATTCAGCACGTCGGGCGCCTCCAGCCAGCCGCGCCGCGCTTGGCCTATCCCGAAGCGCAGATTGGCGAAATCCAGCGTGCTGTGGGCGTCCGAGGCGATGCTGACCAGAACGCCCTCACTCTTTGCCATATTACAATAGATGTCGCCGAGGTCGAGACGTTCCGGGTGGGCGTTGAGTTCCAGAAAACAACCCCGCTGCCGCGCGGCGCGGATAATCATTTCCATGTCCACGTCATAGGCGTCCCGCTCGCCGATGAGTCGCCCGCTGGGATGGGCCAGAATGGTGAAATGCGGCGCGTTCATGGCGCGCAGGATGCGCTCGGTCTGGTTTTTACGGGATAAATTGAATTTGCTGTGCACCGCGCCCACCACCAGGTCCAGCCGCGCCAATAGCGCATCGGGCAAGTCCAGGCTGCCGTCTTCCAGGATGTCCACTTCGATGCCTTTGAGCAAGGTAATGCCGCTCAGTTTGGTATTGAGGAGGTCGATCTCGTCCATCTGCCGGGCGAGGCGCTCGGCGTCGAGACCCTTGGCAACGGTGAGCCGCTGGGAATGTTCGGTGATAGCCAGGTATTTCAGCCCCTGCTGCGCGGCGGCTTGAGCCATTTCCTCCAGGGTGTTGCGGCCGTCGGTGGCCTTGCTATGGCTATGGAGATCGCCCTTGAGGTCTTTGATCGCGATCGGATTGGGCAGGCGATGTTGTTGGGCGGCCTCGATCTCGCCGCGATTCTCCCGTAGCTCGGGCTCAATATAGGGCAGCCCCACCGCGGCGTAGACCGATTCCTCCGAGTCGCCGGCCACCCGCTTGTTCCCCTTGAATACGCCGTATTCGTTGATCTTGAGGCCGCGCTGCTGGCCGAGGCGGCGGATGGCGACGTTGTGGGTCTTGGAGCCGGTGAAATATTGCAGCGCTGCGCCGAAACTCTCGGGAGGCACCACCCGCAGGTCAACTTGCAGTCCCGAGCGAAGAATGACGGTGGCGCGGGTGGGGCCATGGGACAGCACCTTTTTGACTTCATCGTAGCCGACGAAGCGCTCCATGACCGGACTATCCGCTGCGGCGGTAACCAAGATATCCAAGTCGCCGACCGTTTCCTTGGCGCGGCGGTAACTGCCGGCGGCTACCGCCTCCTTCACGCCGCGCGTTTGCTTGAGATAGGCCACCAGGGCCTCGGCATATTGGCCGGCGACGGCGAGCTTGATTCGACCACCCTCGCCGAGATGGGTCTCAAGTGCCTGGAGGATGTTTTGCTCGGTCTTTGCGCCGAATCCGGATAATTGCCGGATCTTGCCGCTTCGGGCGGCGCGTTGCAGTTGCTTCAGGGTGCGAATGCCCAATTGTTCCATAAGCGCATTGACCCGCTTGGGGCCGAGGGCGGGCAGTTTCAGCATTTCCGTTACGCTGGACGGTACGGCCTTGTGCAGTTCTTTAAGCTGGGCGGTAGTTCCGGTACGGATGATCTCCACGATCTTGGCCGCCAGGTCCTTGCCGATGCCGGGGAGGCGGGTGAGGTCTTCACCCTGCTGCACCATGTCGGTCAGTTGCACGCCCAGCTCGCCAACGGTGCGCGCGGCGTTGCGGTAGGCGCGGATGCGGAAGGGATTTTCGCCCTGGATTTCCAGCAGGTCGGCGATTTCCTCAAAGTGGTTTGCCACGTCGGCGTTGTGGATGGGCATGGCGCACTGTTCGATTTTTCTAGCTCACGGTTTCGGCGCTGTAGCGGGCCAGCAGCCCGGTGCGCACCGAGTAGCGATAGGTGCGCGAAAAGAACCAGGCGGCAAGCAGAATATACAATATGGCCAGGCCCCCGCCCCACAGCAGCGAACTTACCGGTATGCCGCCGCCGGCGAGGGCCGCCCGCAGGCCCTCGAACACGTACGCGGGCGGCAATAGATGCGAGACATATTGCATCCACGCCGGGAGCGTGGCGATCGGGTAAAAAACCCCGGCGAACGGCGAGATCAGGGCGGGTATGGGCCAGATGAACCACTCCGATGCGGGACCCAGCCGCAGCACCACGGCGCTGCTGAAGATGCCGAGTGCGATGCCGCACAGAAAAAGGGTGAGCAGCGACGGAATGATCATGAGGCCGTAGGCAAGGAAGGACAAACCAAAAACCGTCGTGGTTAAGACGAGCATCACGACAAGGCCGACTGAGCTGGTCGCGATGCTCGAGATGATCAGGCCGCTCAGATATTCCGCTATCGACAGCGGGGTCGCGAAGATATTGAGGAAATTGCGCGACCACACATCCTCGAAGAAGGCCATGGTTACGCCTTGCATCACGCGGACCAGAAAATCCCAGAGGAGCACCGCGCCCAGCAAGGCCGGGACGAAATTGAATCCCGTGGCGGTGACGCTGTTGAGATATTTGCTGATGAAGCCCCACAGGATCATATCGACGGCAACCCAGGCGAACAGCGGGAACATGCGCGAGAAGCTGCCGCGTATCAGGTAGGCTTGGCGAAGTACGATGGCGGCGATTCGCGTAGTCGATATCTTCATTCCTGGCCGCACCCTGAGCTATTCATATCTGTATACGGATTCAGGGCCGGGCACACAATACGCGCCGGGATTCTTGGCGAGATACTGCTGGTGATATTCCTCGGCGTAGTAGAACTCGGGGGCGTCGCGAATCTCGGTGGTAATCGTCCCATAACCCGCTTCCCTCAGGCGCTGCTGATGCTGCTCCTTGGAGGCGAGCGCCGCCTGGCGCTGCGTTTCCGAGTACGTATAAATGCCGGATCGATATTGCGTGCCAACATCGTTTCCCTGGCGCATCCCCTGCGTTGGGTCATGCGCGTCCCAAAATACCTTCAGCAAATCTCCGTAACTCACCCGCCGCGGATCGTAAACCACGCGCACCACCTCGTTGTGTCCGGTCATGCCGCTGCATACCTCACGATAGTTCGCGTTCGGCGTGTAGCCGCCGGCGTATCCGACCGCGGTGCTGTAGACACCCGGAATCTCCCAGAACGTGCGTTCCGCACCCCAAAAACAGCCAAGACCGAACAGCGCCAGTTCCATACCGGGCGGAAAGGGCGCGGTCAGCGCATTACCGTTTACATAATGCCGTGGCGGAACCGCCTGCGGCGTAGCACGTCCGGGCAAGGCCTCTTCGGGTTGGGGCATCGCGATCTTCTTCGATCCAAACAGGGCCATATCTCTCCTCCTCATGCTTCCCGGCGATAGTGTGTCTCCTATTTGGAATCTTACGCCATTGCACCGTTATGAAGCGGTTTAGGCGTTGAGGCGGCGGTACTTGATGCGGTGAGGCTGATCGGCATCGGTACCCAGACGGCGGTGGCGGTCAGCCTCATAATCGGCGTAATTGCCCTCGAACCACACCACCCGGCTGTCGCCTTCGAAGGCCAGCATGTGGGTGGCGATGCGGTCCAGGAACCAGCGATCGTGGGAGATCACTACGACACAGCCCGGAAAATCCAGGAGCGCCTCTTCGAGGGCCCGCAAGGTTTCGACGTCGAGATCGTTGGTGGGCTCGTCGAGTAGCAACACGTTGCCGCCGCTCTTCAGCAGTTTGGCCAGGTGGAGCCGGTTGCGTTCGCCGCCGGACAGCTCCTTCACCACTTTCTGCTGGTCGGTGCCCTTGAAGTTGAAGCGGCTGAGATAGGCGCGGGACGGCATCTGGAATTTGCCCACGGTGATGATGTCTTGTCCATCGGAGATCTCCTGCCACGCCGTTTTGTCGCCGGAGAGCGCATCCCGAGATTGATCCACACAGGCGAGTTGTACGGTTTCGCCGATGCGCAATGCGCCGGAATCGGGCTTATCCTGGCCGGTGAGCATACGGAACAGGGTAGTCTTGCCCGCGCCGTTGGGGCCGATCACGCCGACGATGCCGCCGGGGGGCAGCTTGAAACTCAAATCATCGATCAACAGCCGGTCGCCGTAGCCTTTGCGCAGATTTGTGGCTTCGATGACCATATCGCCCAGGCGCGGGCCGGGCGGGATGAAGATTTCCTTGGTTTCGTTGCGCTGTTGCGTCTCTTGCGCAGACAATTCCTAGAAGCGGGCGATACGGGCCTTGCTCTTGGCGTGACGGCCCTTGGGGTTGGAGCGCACCCATTCCAATTCCGCCTTCATTGCCCGTTGGCGGGCGCCTTCCTGCTTTTCCTCAAGTCCCAGGCGTTTCTCCTTCTGCTCCAGCCAGGAGGAATAATTGCCTTCCCAGGGGATGCCGTGGCCGCGGTCCAGTTCCAGTATCCAGCCGCAGACGTTGTCGAGGAAATAGCGGTCGTGGGTGATGGCGATCACGGTACCCTTGTACTCATGAAGAAACCGTTCCAGCCACGCCACCGATTCGGCATCCAAATGGTTGGTAGGCTCGTCGAGCAGCAGCATGTCCGGCGCCGACAGCAGTAATTTGCACAGCGCCACTCGGCGCTTTTCGCCGCCGGAGAGCTTGCCGACATCGGCTTCCCACGGCGGCAGGCGCAGCGCGTCGGCGGCAACTTCCAATTGCCGGTCGAGATTGTGGCCGTCGGCGGTTTGGATGAAGGCCTCGAGATCGCCCTGTTCCTTGGCAAGCGCGTCGAAATCGGCGTCGGGGTTGGCGTATTCGGCATAGAGCGCATTGAGGCGGTCGAGCGCATCCTTGACCGGTTGCACCGCCTCTTCCACATTGCCGCGCACGTTTTTTTCGGGATTGAGCTGCGGTTCCTGCGGCAAATAACCGATGCGTATGCCGGGCTGGGGACGCGCCTCGCCGAGGTATTCCGTGTCCACTCCGGCCATGATGCGCAGCAAGGTGGATTTGCCAGAGCCGTTCAAGCCGAGGACGCCGATCTTGGCGCCCGGGAAAAAAGACAGTGAGATATCGCGCAGGATTTCACGCTTGGGTGGGACAACCTTGCCCACCCGGTTCATCGTAAAGATGTACTGGGCCATGATTAATTTTCCCTAATTCAAGGTTCAGAAGGCCGCGGCAACAATAGTGATTGATCCGCATTGATCCGCGGTGATTATAGGCAATCAACCGATCAACTGGAATTGTCTGTTCGACTGGAATTAAAAATTTGAGTTCAACCGAAGGCACGGCGGTAACGCATTGCCGTCGCCGCTGCACCTCTTTAGGGTGCGCAAGCGCGTCAAGTTGTCAGCGCCGAAGTACAAGTGATTGTTTTTAATAGGGTGATAATCATGGCATGGCGCATGCATTATCAAAAGCGTGGTTCAATCAAGACATCTTGTCTTCTTGAGTCACATAATCCCTCTCCCTAATTAACGGGGTACCTCACGGTACCCCGCTTTTTTTTATTCAAATCACTCTCTCGTTGCCTCCATCCACAGGTACTTGGGCGCCGGTGGTCTTGGCAAACAACGGTCCGCACATCTCCGCCGCCAATTCCGCGACGTCGCGGCTGGTGACTTCCACCTTCAGTATATTGTTGGTCTTGTACTGCTCAACGCTGAGTCCATAGTGAGCGGCGCGCGCCTTGAGCACCTCGTCGGTCCATAAACCGGTATCGAATACCGCATTGGGGTGCAGCGAATTGATGCGGATGCCGTCGCCGCCCCATTCCAGCGCCGCGACGCGCGCCAGTTGGTTGAGGGCAGCCTTGGAGGCGGAGTAGGCGGCGGCTCCGGGACCGGGGGCCGGGACGTTCTTGGAGCCGATGACCACCACCCGGCCGCCGCGCGGCGCCAGCTTCAGCAAGGGATGCGTCTCGCGCATCAGCACCAGATTGGCATCGAGGTTGATGCGCATCACCCGTTGCCACTCGGCGCTGCCGAGATCGGCGATGCGACAGCCGGCCGGAAAGACGCCGGCATTGAGGATCAGCATGTCCAGTCCGCCGAAACTGCGCACGCCGTTCTCGATGGCGGCGATGAGTTGCGACTCATCGGTAACGTCGCACTGAATGCCCCTGAAGGCGGGATTGATGTCCAGCGCGATGACGGCGGCACCGCGGGCGAGCAGGGCGTCGACACAGGCCTTACCGATACCGGAGGCGGTGCCGGTCACCAGCGCGATCTCGCCGGTGAAGGGCGGCGGTTTGCCGCCCTTGCGCAGCTTGGCCTGTTCCAAATCCCAATATTCCATGTCGAATAGATCCCGCGCGGACAGCGCACGGTACCCGCCCAGGGCCTCGGCGCGCAGGATCACGTCGATGGTGTGGTCGTAGATATCGCGCACGATGGCGGCGTCACTCGCGCTGCGGCCCACGGTGCTCATGCCCCAGGCACTGTCCAAGATCACCCGTGGAGCGGGATCGAGCATGGTTTTGGTCTCGCGGGCATGCGGGGCGTGTTCGTCGAAATAGGCCCGGTAGCGCGCGACATAGTCTTCCGTGTCGCGCCCCAGCATGGGTAGGCGCTTGGTGCGGATCACATGGTCGGGGGTCGCCGGGCCTTGTTGCGCAAGGCGTGTCACATCGGAACGGCGGGCGAAGGCCAGATATTTCTCATCCGAGTGGGTGGTGACAATCAACGGAGCCCCGGATAGCTCGGAGAGTTGCCGGCGCAATTTCGCCAAGTCGGCGCGCAATGAGGGAGACGGCGGCTGTTGTGCGGGCCAGGGCAGCGACCAGGCATTCTTTTTTACCAAATATTGTTCGGCGCGACTCACCAGATCGATCATCCGCTCATAGGATTCCCGCGCCGTGGCGCCGAAGGTAAAGATGCCGTGATTCAGCAGTACCATGCCGATGGTTTGCGCCCCCGCCTCGGCGGCGAAGCGTCGTGCGCATTCCCGTGCCAAATCGAAACCCGGCATCACATAGGGCAGCACCACCACACTGTCGCCGTAAATTTCCCGGATATGCGCGGGGCCCTCGGCGGTATTGGTGATGGTGACGATGGCGTCGGCGTGGGTGTGGTCCACATATTTATAAGGCAGCACCGCGTGCAGTATGGCTTCTACCGAAGGTGTGGGTGCCGACGCATCGGTGGTGTGGGTCTTCAATTCATTGATCATCTGCGGATCGGACAGGCTGTCCAGTTCGGCGAGTGCGATAAGATGCTGCATCTTCACCGGGGCGAAACCTGCGGCGTCGATGGTCTCCAGATCCCAGCCGCTCCCCTTTACATAGAGAATCTCCTGTTCAATGCCCAGGATATTTTTTTCGGTGATCTTCACGGAGGTGTTGCCGCCGCCGTGCAGCACCAGAGAG
>Ga0153916_10004481_pt1 | contig 10553 bp, 9 predicted proteins | sample Opewatmetagenome_FD_109642 | JGI IMG/M metagenome (GOLD analysis project Ga0153916, IMG submission 109642) | Freshwater wetland microbial communities from Ohio, USA - Open water 3 Core 3 Depth 4 metaG | ecosystem: Environmental > Aquatic > Freshwater > Wetlands | place: USA: Ohio, Lake Erie, Old...
AAATACTATACGGAGACACGGGACCGCTTAGCTCCCTGGATGACCCCCGTGATCGACTGGATCACCGAGAACAGGACGGGTGAGACGCCGGGGTACCGGTCGCTTTGCCACATGGATTACCATGGCATGAACGTCATGATAGACGAGGACGATCAGCCCTACGTCATCGACTGGGGCTCCTCGCGGATAGGCGACTCTAGGTTGGATGTGGCTTGGACCATCCTGCTCTACTCCACCTTCGGGGGGCCAATGCTTCGTGCGCCCCTAATTGAAACGTATGAGAGCCTCGGTGGAAAACTGGAGCGTCTAGAGTATTTCGAGGTAATGGCGGCCGCACGCAGAATAACTGACCTGATCACGGTGACAGCTGACAGCGACTCAGTCGGTCTCAAGCCAGAAGTCCTAGAGATGATGCGGAAATCAAAGGATCACTTCAATAAGGTTCACGGTTTCCTTGAGGAGAGGACAGGGATAAGGCTCGAAGAACTAGACGAACTGATAGCCACATTTTAGCTGAATAAAACACGCTTTTTGCTGTTGTGTCCGGCACGCCTACGATGATTCAAGTGGCTTGGATAAAGCACAGTTGGCACCTAACTCAACCATCAGTCATTCACCAGAGTAGATTGAGTTTAATGTGAGGATAGGGTTATAGACGCGTATCGGCGTCATTCTTCATAGATGCCTTGGCTCTTACATGTTTTCCGCACTTCGGGCATGCCAAGAGCTTCCAGCCGCCGCCGCAGCCCAGCCCGTGGGGGGAGACAAGGTCGGCGACAGTGCTTATGCTGAACAGTTGACCACATTCTGGGCAGCGGTACACAGTGTTTGCCGCATGCCACCTCACGACAGCCAATAGCGACGCAGTCACAATAACGATCCAGAGGGCGAACCCGAAGGGCCAGTGTACGGGTGCGAGTAACAACGCGGTGAGGATGATGGTGGCGACGAAAGCAATCAGTACGGTGACGGTTTTCAAGGGACCAACTTCTCAACGTGATCCGAATGCACGCGTCTCCTTTAACCTGTTAGGGTTTAAGCGTACAGCTCCTTCGGGTCCCTGATCTTCAGGTAGGCCCACGCGGCCACGACCGCCATGCCCGCAGACATCACGTAGAAGGGGAGAGTGGGCTCCACCTCGTAGAGGAAGCCTCCGAGCAGCTGAGCCACGGCCATGGGTACGAAGAGGAGCATCCCTCCGCCCATCCCGGTATTCCTGATGTCGATGAAGAAGTTGCCCCCGCCGACGGCCGAGGTCACCCGTCCACGCCTATCCTTTGGGACCGCGTCGGCCAGCAGCGACTGGAACCCGGGCATGAGGAAGGCGTTCCCCACGGCCATCAAGAAGACCATCGTGGCCAGCCCGACGAAGTCCTTCACAAAGTAGATGAACAGGAGAGGATAGAGCGGGACCACCAGCATGAAGGGTATCAGCAGCCTCCTCCTCCCCACCCTGTCCAGCAGCCTCCCCGACCACTGCGACAGCACCAGCCTGGTTCCTCCCTGAATCGCCGAGGTCAGGCCCCAGCTCGTGGCAGATATACCGAGCAGCGACGTGGCGTATACTATCCAGAAGGCGCCGGCTAAGCCGTTGAAGAAGACCTGTAGCATCTGCATGAGTGCTAGGGCCCTTATCAGGTCGGGCATCCACCTCACGGTCTCTATGAAGCTGAGGTACGAGTCCTTCAGGAGCTTCGGCACGTTCCTGTAGTCCAGCCTCTCGGCCTTGGACGGGTCAAGGGTCTCCTTCAGGGTAAGAGTGCGTATGAGTGCAACGAGTAACCCCGCCCCGAAGCCCACGTTGTATACGAACTGCATCGCCGGCACGATTCCCCACGCGTCCACCAGGTAGCCCCCTATGAAGGGCGATACGACCCCGAGCGCCGCTGGCAGAGAGATGGCGAGGGCGAACCCCTGCCCCCTTCTCCCGGCTCTCATGGAGTCGGCCATGAGCACGGTGAGTATGGGCGAGTAGAACAGCACCAGGTTCTGGAAGAAGCTGGCAAGCGCCAGCCACTCCCAGTGGGGGGCGAACGCGAAGGGCAGGAAGGTGAAAGCGTAGCCGAAGGTCGCGAGGCTAATCAGCTTCACCCTCCCCGACTTGTCCGCTATGTAGCCGCCCAGGGGGTAGAGGAACAGGCCGGCGATGGCCGAGGCCGAGTTGACGATGCCTATGTCGGCGGGGGAGCCCCCCAGGTTCTCGATGTACAGGGGCAGGTAGGGCCTGGGGATGTTGGCCGTGAACTGCCATATGCACTGGCACATGACGAGCCAGAAGAGGTTCCCCCTGAGCATCCCTACGCCGAACTCGCGCTTCTCCATCCGCCGCTATCTCCTCTCGATGCATTAATTTCCGATGGTGATTCTCTACTTAGCCTCCCCCATGCTATTTACGCTTTATCAATATTATAGCTGGCGTACGCGTAAGTGCGAGTATAGTGTGAGGTGAGGATAAGATTATGTTTATGTGGGGTGGAATTTGAATCTCCCCTTAGGTAAGAGCATCTTCCGCTGATCTCCACTTATTATAACGGTATCTGGTGGTTGTGGGGTCCTTTTGCCGAACTCTATGAGCTGCCAATAAGCCTGCGGAATGGGTATAGAACGTAGCGTGGTTTATCGATTCACAGTTCAAACCACCCAGGATAAAGGCATAATACTCCCTCCTTTTTTCAGGCATGTGCTTCGTGAGCACCTCGGAAACGATTAATAGGTGCCACAAGTGACTTGGAGCTGAGGTAAAATGTTCTTCAAGCTGAACAAGGAAAAGCAGGAGAAGATCATGGCGCTCTACGCTCTCCTGTGCTCGGATCAAGACGCCTCCATCAGGTTCCTTGACAGGGTGGGCTCGGGCTTAGGCTCTAAGACGGAGGCGGAGCTCAGGGACCACTACCACAGGTGCTTCACTGATTTCCTCCTGAGAATACAGAAAAAAAGAGTGGACTGATCCCGTAGAGGTCGCGAAACTACTAGGCGCACACAACGTATTGATGAAGGCGGTGGTTACCACTTTTCCACGGGGTAAGTGTAGTTCTCGCCTGTCTTCAGCCGCTTTACCTTCCCCTCCTCGTCGAATTCGTAGACCGCGTACTCGTTGTGTGAGCCGTAGCCTGGCGCCTTCATCTGGAAGGTGTCGCCTCCAACGTGCTTCATCGTAGTGTACTCGGTCAGCGGATCTGGTAGCTGTGGGTTGATCATTATCAGCTCGCCGTTGTAGAGGAGCACCTCGGCGTCTCCCCAGATGTTCCTGAACTTTCCAGTGTATCTGCTCCAGTCCCCAGGCAATGTCTCAGCCGGTTTCTCGGCCAAGGCCGGCGCAACCCACTGGTGGGCCTTCTCAACGTACTTGATGGGCTCGCCGTCATCCGCGTTGGTGAACACGATCATGGCCACTTTCTCCTCAAGGTTGATCCTAACGATGGTTCTATACCCGGAGACGGACCCGCCGTGCCCTATGAAGGTCTTGCCGCCTATCCTCAGGATGTTGAAGCCAAGGCCCCACCCCGCCTCCCAGTTGGGGTCAAGCCAGTGGACCCTGTGCATCTCCCTGAGAGTCTCACCCGTGAGCACCGGGTCCTCCTCGTCCTCTCTGAACTGGAGCATGGCGAACCTGGCCATGTCTAAGACGCTTGTCGCCATGTTGGCCGCTGGTGTGATGCCTTTAGAGTCGGTGTACAGGCAAGGCTTCCTTTCGCCATCAGGAGTCCTTCTCCCATACCCTTTCGCTAACTTGGGGTGATCTTCAGGGATGCTTTCAACGTAGGTGCTGTTCATGCCGAGGGGCTCGAGTATGTTCATCTTTACGTACTCCTCAAAGGGTGCTCCAGATGCTTCTTCGACGATGTACCCTGCCAGGCTGAGAGCCAGGTTGCTGTATTTCCACTTCCTCCAGGGCTCCAAGGGATGCATCTGACCTGGAAGGTTCTTGACTACCTCCTCCTTTGTGGGGAACTTTGCCGTAGTCCAGTATGGGCCCGCAGCCTCTCGGGGCAGCCCCGACGTGTGGGTGATTAGGTTCTCGATGGTGATTGGCCTGCCTTTCGACTCGCCTATGCTGAACCATGGGAGATACTCCGTTATGGGGTCGTGGAGGTTAAGCCTGCCCTTGTCCCTCAGCTGCATCACGGCTGTGCTTGTGAAGAGTTTGGTGATGGAGGCGATCCTGTATATTGTCTCCGGGGTGGCCTCGATCCCTCTCTCTTTGTCTGCGTAGCCGAATCCACGGCTCCACACTACTTCTTGATCCTTCAAGATGGCAGCGCTTAAGCCCGGTTGCCCACTGTAAGCCATCTGGCTCAAGGTCCATGATTCTAGGAGCCGGATGCCAGATGCGGCTTTCTCACTTAGAATGTTCATCGGCATCCCCCTAGACGTACCTTCGCCTGATCCTGAGGGCCTCCTCGGAGCCCTCCTCATCTACGCGTACTGTAATTACGGTCATACATGTCATTACGTTTTGGGGAGTTATTAAAAATGCTTCAACTAGGGCTCCGCGCGTTTTAAATAAAAACGCGTAATTTAGAGAAAGGTGAATCGGCTTGTTTACTGTTGGCGATATTCAGGCGGGACCCGGCTGCAAGGCGTCCGGGTACCTCCGCTCGGATAACCTGTTGATGCCCGACGGCTCAGAGAGCTTCTGGAACATACCCGTGATCGTAGTGAACGGCTCTGAACCGGGGCCCGTCCTGGAGGTCGACGGCTGCATCCACGGGGAGGAGCAGGAAGGCGCATACACCGTGCTTGAGCTCGCGAAGAGAATTGACCCGAAGAGGCTGAAGGGGACGCTCATCGGTGTACCTGTGTTGAATGTACCGGGCTTCCTCACCCACGGGGGGACCAGGGGCAGCGTCACGGACCTCATGTACATAGACATGAACAGGCAGTTCCCGGGGGACCCCGACTCCATGTCCCACACCCGGCGGGCGATCCACACCTTCTGGAACGAGGTCATCCTGAAAAGCGATTACACCATCAACCTCCACGGGTGCCTGAAGGCTCAGGTGCCGAGAGTCGTCTACAATGAGGACGTCCCAGCCTCACTGGAGATGGCTAAAGCCGTGGCCATGAGTGAGGTCTGGATAATCGCCAGCAGATCAGAGCACACGAGGCTGGAGGAGCACACCATCAACTGGGCGTGCAAGAGGGAGGGCATACCCAACATCTTCATCGAGTCCGGCCCCGAGAGCAGGTCAAGTGAGGGCTTGATGAAGGACGTTGAGGTGGTGGTCGCCGGCATCATGAACTGCATGCGCAGGCTGGGGATGCTGGAAGGTGAGGCCAAAGTCCCTGGGAGATGGAGAATAACCGACTATTACACCCACGTCAGGGGCAGAGGCTCGGGGATAATCTACCCCGAGGACTGCCTGAAGATCAACACACTGGTCAAGAAGGGTGACCTGCTCTGCACCCTGGTGGATTTCCTCGGAAACGAGATGGACAGGGTGTACGCGCCCCACGATGGGATCGTCCTCATGGAGCCCCACCACGTCTCAGTTTCACCGGAAGGAGGCATATGTCTGCTCGGCCACCCTCAACGATACGAGAAGCCCGCGGGAAGTAATAACGACTAGCATCCGGAGGGGCTCATAGACCCGGCCGGCGTCTTCAGGACGGGGCTGGTATAAACTACCAGAAAAAACACACACCCATGCGTCCGTCAGACAGCTGCCGCGGCGATGACCAACCTCCAACCACCGCCGCCTAAGAACCCCGAAAAAGACATCAATCAACAAAACAAGCCTAAAAACAGAGAAAAGTGGTGGCGGTGAAGGTACCCCCCTCCCCCCACCCTACACGCACACACAAACACTGTAAACCCACCAGCGGCCTCGACGCAACATTGAACAGCCCGGACACCAACATGAAAAACGCAGAAGAACATGTTCAGCCTAAAAGGTAAGGTGGCCATCGTCACCGGAGGAAACGGAGGCATAGGGCTCGGCATCGCCCGCGCCCTCGCCAGCGCAGGCGCAAGCATCGTCATAGCCGCGCGAAACGCCCAGAAGACGGCGAAGGCGGCGGAAACCATCAGAGGCGACCACGGAGCCAAGGTCCTGGAACTCGAGGTCGACGTCAGGCGGGAGAACCAGGTCACATACATGGCGGAGAAGACCCTGGAAGCCTTCGGCCGGATAGACGTCCTAGTGAACAACGCAGGCATCAACATCCGGAAGCTGCCCCAGGACCTGACCACCGCAGAGTACGACGAGGTCCTCGAAGTGAACCTGCGCAGCGCATTCCTGTGCTCCAAGGCCGTATACCCCACCATGAAGAAAGCTGGGGCAGGCAAGATCATCAACATAGGGTCCATGACGTCGCTCTTCGGCGGAGCCAAACTCATGGCCTACGGGGCGAGCAAAGGAGGCATCGTGGCCATGACCAGGGCCCTGGCCGTAGCTTGGGCCCCCGACAACATACAGGTAAACGCCATACTGCCAGGCTGGATCGACACAGACCTGACGAGGAGGGCACGCGTGGAGCTGGAGGGCCTCAACGAACGAGTGTTATCCAGGACACCCGCTGGGAGGTGGGGGAGACCCGAGGACCTGCAGGGCACAGCCATCTACCTGGCGACGGCCGCATCAGACTTCATCACCGGCGTGGCTCTCCCTGTGGACGGCGGCTACTCCGTGAGCATATGATGCACGCAGGTTCCTCTAAGGATACAATTATATCGCATCGCCACCCCTGAGAAACCACGCATGACGCTCAACGAGAGGGAGATATCCTCGAGTCGGGGTCGCTACAGAACCGGATCTACAAGGACCCGGGGTTCACCCTTGAGAAGTGGAAGCAGAGCGTAGAAGGAACAAAACAGAAGCAGCAATGGAGTGGATGAAGCGTGAAGGTACTGTTCGTGGCTGGGCGCTGGGCCCAGGACATCGACAAGTCTGAGAGGCTCAAGGAGCTGAGGAAGCACGCCACCGTCGAGGTGGCGCTCTCGGGCGAGGAGAGTCAGCTGATCGAGAAGGTGGGTGACGTCGAAGTCATCATCACCGGGGGACCTATCACAGCCGCCGTCATAGACGCGGCGCCGAAGCTGAAGATGATCCAGACGACGAGCGTAGGCTTCGAGTACATCGACGAGGCGGCCGCCGCGGCCAAGGGCATCATCATCTGCAACGTGGCCGGTGTCAACGCCAACAGCGTCGTCGAGCTGGACTTCGGGATGATTCTGGACATAGCCAGGAGGATAGGGGCCCACAACCGCCTCATGAAGGAGGGGGGCTGGGGACGGGTCGAGGTGGAGCGGCAGGTCGAGATCCGGGGCAGCACCATCGGCATCGTCGGCCTGGGCGCCATAGGCAGCAGGATGGCCCAGTTCGCGACGCAGGCATTCAACATGAAGGTGCTGGCCTGCGACCCCTACATCACTGAGGCGAGGGCCCAGCAGTTCCACGCAAAACTCGTGGACATCGAGACCCTGTTCAAGGCGTCGGACATCGTGACGATCCACGTGCCCCTCAACGACGAGACCCGCCACATGATAGGCGAGAGGCTGCTGAGGCTCATGAAGCCCACAGCCATCTTCGTCAGCAGCGCCCGGGGCCCCGTCGTCGACGAGAAGGCCCTGATCAGGGTCCTGCAGGAGAAGAGGATCAGCGGAGCCTGCCTAGACGTCTACGAGACGGAGCCGCTGCAGAGGGACAGCCCCCTCAGGAGCCTGGACAACGTCTCCCTGGTGCCGCACATCGGCAGCACACCCGGGATCATGGTGGAGATGAGGGAGACCGCGGTGTGGAACGTCCTCAGGGTGGCGAAGGGGGAGCCGCCCCTCAACGTCCAGACGCCGAAGGTCTACTACACGAGCCTCAAGTGGGGCCACTGACCCCAGTCTCAATGGAAGCGAAGCACGGGCGCCGCCGAGTGAACCTGAAAGCATGCGTTTTCAGGGTGGTTAACACCCACGCTTATATCGGCATGAGGCGCGTTAAGAGTCAGACATGACCGAAAGATACGTTCAAAGGTCCGGCGGAGCAGGAAGGGTTATCGTCGCCAGAGTCAAAAACGGGTGCGACCTCCTCCGCTCACTCCAGCAGATAGCCGAGGAGAAGGGGATCAGGGCCGCAGTCATCCTCTCAGGCGTGGGCCTCCTGTCGAACGTGAAGCTGCGCAACTGTAAGACTCTGCCAGAGAAGTTCCCCATAACAGACCAGAACAGAAGCTACACATCCTTCGATAGGCCCATGGAGGTCCTGGGGATCTCGGGGAACGTCAGCGTCGCGGAGGGGAGGCCACTCGTCCACGCCCACCTGACCCTCTCGTATGTTGAAGACGAGAAGATAGTCGTCGTGGGTGGCCATATGACCGAGGGGTGCACCGTGTTCGGGTTCGCCGAGGTCTTCCTCATGGAGCTCGCGGGGTTGGAGATGGCGAAGAGCCTCGACGAGGAGACCAAGACCCTCCAGCTCTTCGCGTAAAATCTAAAAAAACGCTGTACTTCAAGCACGAGGCCGTCGCAGTCACGGCCGAGTTTCCTGTTCAACCCGTTTCGATAACAGCGATGAGGCCATGTACATCGCCGTCATGGACAGGGCCCACAGCCCCGCCAACGCATAGGGGTTTATGAGGGACGTCTCCCTCAGCTGGCCGGACTCCTCGTACCTGGTCAGGGTGACGGGGTTGAGCATGGCCTCAACCGGCGCGTAGTCGTCCACCAGCACCATCCTTCTACCGAAGGGCTCACCCGTGTAGATCATCCTGTAGTACCTGATGACCCTGCGGGGGTTGTCGAGTGCGGATGAGACGCCGACGCTGAAGCTCTGGGCCGTCACGGGCTCCGGGCTGCTGGACGCCACCATCACGATGTTCCTGACCACGGCCTCGGATGCGTTGAAGGTGGAGAAGAGGCGAACCTGGGGGTACACCTGGGCAACGGTCTCCACCTCGCACCAGAGCAGCTCCGAGGTGTCCCCAACGTAGCTGCTTATCAGGTTGGAGACCAGGACTCCGCCCTCGCTGAGGTGCCGCCGCAGCTGCTGGTGGAACTCCAGGGTCATGAGGTGGAAGGGCACATAGGTGTGGCTGTACGCGTCCAGCACCACCAGGTCGTAGGAGCCGGCCTGGTCCAGGAAGCTCCTGCCGTCCACGGTGTAGACCCGTAGGCGCGGCTCATCCCTGGGCACGCCGAAGAACGAGTATGCGGCCTCGACGACGTAGGGGTCGATCTCTACTACGTCCACGTTCACCCAAGGGTACTGCTCAAGGAACTGCTTGGGCCCGGAGAAGCCTCCGCCGCCTATGAATAGCACGTCCCTTATACCCGGGTTGAACCCGAAGGCCAGGTTAAAGTAGTCCGTGTAGCGGGCCGCGGCCCTCGTCGAGCCGTTGAGGTACATGAGGCTGTGGGGCATGTCGTTGAGGTACATGTACCTGATCCCGGCGGCGGCGTTGTCCACGACGGTCAGCGTGCTGTAGGGCGTCTCCTTCCTGTAGACCACCGAGCCCCCCATCACCCTGAGCCTGCCGGAGACAAGCGCCTCGGGTAAGAGGAGGACTCCGACGAAGAGTATCAGGAACAGCTTATCCCTCAGGTCCCTGCCGGTGAGGGACACGAACACCAGCAGTACGCCCAGGCTCGTGATGATCTCGCGGGTCCCGAACACGGGTATGAGGACGAACACCGTGAAGAAGGTCCCGAATATGCTGCCCGCCGTGTTTATGCTACTGAGGCCCCCCGACACGGAGCCGATGCTGATCATGTCACCCGCGGAGAGCCTAACGGCGTATGGGCTCACCATCCCCAGCAGAACCGTGGGCCCGGTGAGCAGCAGCGCGCTGGCCAATAAAGGCCCGTAGACGTCCCCCAGTCCGACGCGCCCGATCACCTCGAAGACGTAGGGGGCCGCCCAAGGTATGGCCAGGACCATGACCCCGGCCGCCAGGATGATGTTGGAGAGCTCGTAGACGCCGCCGCCCCTGTCAGCTCTCCTGCCCCCAAGCCAGTAGCCGGCCGCCAGCGCCAGCATAATGACGCCTATCAGGCTGCCCCACACGAATATGCTGTCGCCGAATGCGGGGGCGAAGAGCCTGCTCGCCATGAGCTCCACGCCCATGACCGCAGCCCCCGAGGCGAAAGCCATGAAGCGGATTCTCCAGGCAGACGCTTTGGAGCCCATAGACAAGGAGACGCGGCGTAATTTAATAAGCTAGAGGATGTTAGGGCGCCCTGGGCTCGCGGGGCCACCTGCTTATGACAGGCGGCCTCCTGAGAATGGCTGGAAAACCTGAAAATGGGCGCCCCCTGCCTTTCATGCGTGTCCTCTTCCGCGACTAGGCTTAAACCGCCTTAAGGGCCAGCCGCATCGTTTATGGTAGAAAAACCCGCCATTATATGATATCCCCCCTACCTTTTTTGCACATAAGGGTCTCCGTTGCTCCGCGTCTAGTGCGCTGGATGTGCGGTTTTGCCATGGAGTGGACGACGCTCTTAGAGGATCCATTTGGCGTGTCTTCCAGCGTTTTGCTATGGGCGGTGCGTTGCCTTAGCTCCTGTTCGTGGTGTCGTTGGGTCCAGTGTTTGTTGGGCTCTGCTTAGTGTTTTATAGGCTTAG
>Ga0153916_10004482_pt1 | contig 10552 bp, 13 predicted proteins | sample Opewatmetagenome_FD_109642 | JGI IMG/M metagenome (GOLD analysis project Ga0153916, IMG submission 109642) | Freshwater wetland microbial communities from Ohio, USA - Open water 3 Core 3 Depth 4 metaG | ecosystem: Environmental > Aquatic > Freshwater > Wetlands | place: USA: Ohio, Lake Erie...
AACGGCGCCGAATGCGAGCCGCTCGCCCATAAGGACGAGGCCGTTCTGGAAAGCCGGGCGGCGGACGTCGTGCTGGGAGCTGCGGCGCTCCGCGACGAGCTCGGCGCCAAAGAAGTTATACTTGCCGTTAAGGAACGGCGCGCCCGCGAACTGGCGAATTTATACGGCGGCGTCAAGGTTCGCGCCCTCGCGGAAATTTATCCCGCGGGCGATGAAGCCGTATTGGTATACGACGTAACGGCCCGGCGCGTCCCGGCGGCCGGCGTGCCGCCGGATGTCGGCGTCGTCGTATCGAATGTTGAGACGGTTCTCAACGTCTCCCGGGCGACGCGGGGGAAGCGGGTGGAGACTTCCTGGGTGACCGTAGGGGGCGCGGTGGCGGAACCTTTCACCGCGGAGGTACCGGTAGGAACGCCGGCGTCTTTTCTGGTCGAGGAGGCCGGCGGCCCGACCGCGGCCGATTACGTCGTCTTCGACGGCGGCCCCATGATGGGCGAAGAGATAGACGCCGACGAATACGGCGTGAGGTTGACCACCGGCCTGATTCTGGTCTTGCCGCGGGACCACCCGGTAGTGGCGAAGACCCGCCTCCCGCTGGAGCACGTACGGACCGTCGCCGGCAGCGCCTGCACGCAATGCCGGGATTGTACGGAGCTTTGCCCCAGGTACCTTTTGGGGTACGACGTTACGCCCCACCTCTCGATGCGACGTTTTTTTTCGTGGGGCGGTGACGCGGAGCCGGCGTTCTTCGCGAACGCTGCGGGGTGTACCGGATGCGGCCTGTGCGAATTGTACGCTTGCCCGATGGCCATATCGCCGCGTCGCGTGCAAAACCACCTTCGCGGCCGGCTGGGGGGCGCGCCGAAGGCCGAAGGGGCAGCGTCGGTCCACCCGGACCGGCCGGGGCGCCAGGTCCCGTCGGCCCGTTTAAAAAAGCGCTTAGACGTCGCGGCTTACGACCGACCCGTTCCCGTCCGTAGTTTGCACGGCGCGCCGCGGCGCGTAATTATCGACGTCACGCAACCTTATGCCGCGTTGCCAAAGGTGCTGGTAAAAGAAGGGGACCGCGTCGAAACGGGGCAGGCGGTGGCCGCGCCCGAAGCCCACGACCCGACGGGGGTGCCGGTATACGCGAGCTTAACGGGTCGGGTGGCGGCCGCGGGCGCGGCCAGGGTGGTTATAGACCGGACGCAAGCGGCGTAACGCGCCGGCGCTCGAGGAGATGTTAACTATGTCGAAAAAAACGGCCGTGTTGTTTTTGGTTTTAGCCGCGGCCGCGATCGGCTACGAAAAACCCGACCTCGAAAAAGCGGAAATTAATCCGGAAGACCTGGCGAAGTTCAAAGAAGCCTATACTTTCTATTTGGAGGGCGTCGGATTCGAGAAAGAGGGGTCGTGGGTTTCGGCGAGCCAGGCTTATCGCAAGGCGGTCCAGACCTACCGCAACTATCCCGACGCCCAGTACGGCCTCGGCCGGATGGCGTTGCGGTTGGGTCGTTTGGACGAGGCCGAGGAGGCGCTCCGGGAAGCGCTTACGTTAAAACCGGAACTACACCAGGCCCACACCGAGTTGGGGAGCGTCCACTACCGGCGGGGCGATTACAATAAAGCGGCGTTGGAATATAAAGACGCCCTCAAATCGGACGCCAACGACGTCGTCGCCCGCTACAACTTGGGCAACGCTTACCGCAACCTCGGCAAGCCGAAAGACGCGCTGGCGGAGTACGAGAAGGTGCTCGCGCTCGACCCGGAGTACCTCGATTGTTATTACAATATGGCGTTGGCATACGAGGATATGGGTAAGACCGAAGAAGCCATAACGGCCTACGATAAATTCATCGAAAAGGCCGCGGCCGACCCCGACCAGCTGGAGTGGGTCAATCGGGCGAAGGAATATCGCGATAATTTGAGGGAGGGAGAGAAAGGCAAGTAGTTGGCGTCACGCGAAGAGGCTATCGGCTTGGTAGAATTTTCGTCTATCGCCCGAGGGATCGAGGCGGTGGACGCGATGGTCAAAGAGGCGGAGGTCCGCCTCCTGGTTTCGCGGACGTCGTGCTCCGGGAAATATATAGGGCTCGTCGCGGGCGCGGTGGCGGCGGTCAAATCCGCGGTGGCGGCGGGCAAGGAGACGGGCCGGGGTCATTACGTCGACGACCTGGTAATCCCCAACGTGCACGAGCAAGTCCTGGCGGCGGCGGCGGGGACGGTGGTCGTCCCGGAGATGGGCGCGTTAGGCATCGTGGAGACTTTTTCGTTGGCGTCTTCCATCTTGGCGGCGGATACGGCGGTAAAGGCGGCGCCGGTAACGCTGGTCGAGGTGCGGCTCGGGACCGGCATCGGCGGCAAAGGTTTCGCGACCATGGTGGGGGAGACGGCGGCCGTAGCCGCGGCGGTGGCGGCTGGCGCGGCCGAGGCGGCGCGGCGGGGCCTGCTGGTCGCCACCGCCGTCATACCGGCCCCTTACCAGGAAGTGCTCGATAAACTCATTTAAACCCTTTTCGGGACGCAGGATGGCAGTCAAAGAGATAATCAACGTCAAGGGCAAGCATCTAGGTTACTTTGAAGCGTGGTGTAAGGCGTGCGGCATTTGCATTGCCCTGTGCCCCAAACACGTTTTCGATGTAGACCCCGACGGCAAACCGGTGGTGGCGCGGCCGCAGGACTGCATCAACTGCGGCACGTGTGAGATAATGTGCCCGGATTTTGCGATCGGCTGGTACGAAGACCCGTTGCACGACGAAGAGTTGAAGGAGGCCCACAAGCGCGGTACCGAAGAAGAATGGGCCAAGCACCGGTAGAGCGCAACGCGCGCCGACGCGCAGGAGGTACGCGAAGAAGGTGAGTTCTCATACATGACTTTGATGCAAGGTAACGAGGCGATCGCCCGGGGAGCCCTCGACGCGGGGATACGATTCTTCGCCGGTTACCCGATTACGCCCTCGACGGAGATCGCCGAGATCATGTCGGAGGAACTCCCGAAAGTGGGGGGCAAATTTTTGCAGATGGAGGACGAGATCGGGTCGTTGGCCGCGGTAATAGGCGCGTCGCTCGCGGGGGTGAAGGCGATGACGGCCACGAGCGGCCCCGGCTTCTCGCTCATGCAGGAGAACCTCGGGTACGGGTATATGACCGAGGTGCCCTGCCTGGTGGTAAACGTGATGCGCGGCGGCCCCAGCACCGGCTTGCCCACCCATCCGTCGCAAGGGGACGTCATGCAGGCGCGGTGGGGTACGCACGGCGACCACCCGGCCGTCGTTCTCGCGCCGGCGTCGGTCCTCGACTGTTATACGCTGACGGTGCGGGCCATCAATCTCGCCGAAAGGTTCCGGACGCCGGTGATACTCCTGCCGGACGAAGTCGTGGCGCACATGCGCGAGGACGTCACGTTACCCGAAAAAATAGAGGTCGTCGACCGCGAGAAACCCCACGTTCCCCCGGAGTGGTACTATCCCTACGACGATTCGACCACCGACGTGGCGCCGCTGGCGGCCTTCGGGACCGGCTTCCGCTTCCACATAACCGGCTTGACGCACGACCGCGCCGGTTTCGCGACGACGGTCCCGGCCGAGATTGACCGGGCGGTCCGTAACCTCAAACGCAAGACCGACCGGTTCCGGTCCGAGATAATCCAGGTAGAACGAATGTACTTGGCCGACGCCGAGGTAGTGGTCTCGGGTTACGGCATATGCGCGCGTTCGGCCGAGGCCGCGGTGGAGCAGGCCCGGGCCCAGGGATATCTCGCCGGCTTTATTAATTTAAAGACGATTTGGCCCTTCTGTTTCAAATTGATCGAGCGCGTCGCCGACACGGCTAAGGCTATAGTCGTGCCGGAGATGAACTTGGGCCAACTCGTGCGCGAATTCGAGCGCGCGGTGTGCGGCCGCACCCAGGTGGTCCCCATCAACCGCGTAGACGGCGACGCGATTACGCCCCGGCAGATCCTGGACGTCATCGCCCAACTGGCCCGGCCGGGAGGTGGCGCTTAATAATGGAGAAGGCCCGCGAACTCAACCCCTCCGAGCTGATGCACGAATACCTGCGCCAGAAAAAGAAATTCCCGCACGTGTGGTGTTCGGGCTGCGGCATAGGTACTACCTTGGGGGCCGTCATCCGCGCCATCGCCGATTGCGAGCTCGACCGCGACCGCGTCGTCCTGGTCTCCGGCATAGGTTGCAGCTCCCGCATGCCCACCTACGTGGATTTCAATACGCTGCATACTACCCACGGCCGCCCTATCGCCTTCGCGACGGGCATAAAGTTGGCCCGCCCGGAACTCGAGGTCATGGTGATTACGGGCGACGGCGACGCCGCGGCCATCGGCGGCAATCACTTGATCCACGCGTGCCGGCGGAATATAAACCTGACGGTGGTGTGCATCAACAACAGCATCTACGGCATGACCGGCGGCCAGGCGTCGCCCACGACGCCGCAAGGTAAAATCGCAACCACCGCCCGTTACGGCGACTTCGAGCGCGCGTTTGACCTCTGCGACTTGACGGCCGGCGCCGGCGCCGCCTTCGTCGCCCGGGGCGCCGTCTATTACGCCCGCCAACTCGAAAAGCTCGTCGCGCAGGCGATACGAAAAAAAGGCTTCGCCTTCGTGGAAGTGATTTCGCAGTGCCCGACGTATTACGGACGGTTTAACAAATTCAAGTCGCCCGTAGAGATGTTGTATTGGCAACGCGACAACACGGTGAACGTCAAGGCCTCGGCCAAAATGAAGCCGGAGGAGCTGGAAGGGAAATCGCTGACCGGCGTCCTGGCCGACCGCGAATTCCCCGAGTTCACCGCCTTATACGACAAGCTCATCGCCGACCTCGCCGCGGGGAGGAAATAATGGTTGTGGTTAGATTCGCCGGCTACGGCGGCCAGGGTTTGCTGACGGCCGGTTTGATCCTGGCCGACGCCGCGGCGGTGTACGACAAGAAGAAGGTCATCCAAACCCAAAGTTACGGGGCGGAAGCCCGGGGCGGCGCGAGCCGTTCCGACGTCGTTATATCGGCCGAGGACATAGTTTTTCCCAAACCCGACCACCTCGACATCCTTATCGCGATGAACCAACTCTCGGTGGATAAATATTCGGGGGCGCTGGCCGAGAACGGCACGCTCATCGCGGACGCGACGTTTGTCACGACGGTGACGTTCCCCGACTTCTACCTCATACCGTTCACGGAGATCGCCCGGGAGAAGCTGGGGCGCGAGATAGTGGCCAACGTCGTGGCGTTGGGGGCGCTGGTCGAACTAAAAGGCGTCGTTTCGAAAACGGCGATGGCCCGGGCGCTCGAGCAACGAATCCCGCCCGCCGCGCTGGAGGTGAACCGCAAGGCGTTGGAGGAGGGTTTTAAAGCCGGCCGCGAGGCCGCGTCGGCCCGCGAAAAGGCGGTGGCCGATTACGACATCGTGTGAATAAAAACCCGTGGAAAAAACGCTCTTCATGGTCAAACCCGACGCCGTAGCGCGAGGCCTCGTCGGCGAACTCGTCGCCTTGATGGAACGCGAGGGTTTCGCCGTTGAGCGGCTCGAGATGCAACGTTTCGACCGCGCCAAGGCCGAGGCTTTCTACGACGTGCACCGCGGGAAACCCTTCTTCGCGAGTTTAGTCCAATATATTATATCGGGGCCGGTGGTGCCGATGGTTCTTTCGGGGGCGGCCGCGATCGGCCGCGTGCGCGAGCTTATGGGCGCGACGGACCCGGCGCAGGCCGCGGCCGGGACCATCCGCCGAAAATACGGCGAGTCCGTCGAACGCAACGCGGTCCACGGGTCGGATAGCGCCGCGTCGGCGGCGCGCGAGATCGCCGTCGTTTTCGGAGCGTCGTAGGTTTGGGTGCGCGCCGCTGGAACGTGCCTAACGCGCTTACGCTCTCGCGTTTGCCGTTGGCGGCGGCGGCGGCGTACCTCCTTTGGCGCAAAGAAGATGCGGGAATCGGCGTAGGTTTTTTGGTAGCGGCGGCGCTGACCGACGTTTTCGACGGCATCGCGGCCCGCGGCCTGGGCCAAATAACCGATTTCGGTAAAAAGCTCGACCCGGTCGTCGACAAGATAGCTATCGGCGGCGTCGGCTTAGTCCTCGCGTTGAAATATGGCGTGCCGTGGTGGATCTTCGCCGTCGCGGTAACGCGCGACGCAGCCATCGTTATGTTGGGTTGGCTCGCAGTCTCCCGCCGGCGGGTCGTCATCCCTGCCAATTTTTGGGGTAAGGCCGCGGCTTCCGCTATGGTCTTTTACGGCGTCGCGGCCGTTCTGTCGCCCGGGTCGGGGCTCGCGACGCTGCTTTTATGGCTCGTCTTAGCGACGATAATAGTCTCGTCGGCGTCGTACGGGTATGATTTTTACCGGGTGTTGTCGGGGGGGAGGCAACCTCCGGTTTAAGAGACCCTCCGCATAAACGTCCATTCTAAGGAGTAGAGATTCCATATGGGTTTCAAGATTCTCGCCCGCGACGATATAACGTCGGAATCGGTGCGCATGGTCGTCGCGGCGCCGTACGTCGCCCGGAAATGCGAGCCGGGCCAATTCATAATATTGCGGCTCGACGACCGGGGCGAAAGGATTCCCCTCACCATCGCCGATTTCGACCGCGCCGCGGGTACGGTTACCATTATCTTTCAAAAAGTAGGGAAGACCACGTACCACCTCGCGACGTTCCGGGAGGGGGACGAGATCCGCGACTTCGTCGGGCCGCTGGGTCGGCATTTGGACGTGGGCCGGCTGGGCACCGTGGCCTGCCTCGGCGGCGGTTTGGGCATCGCGCCGATTTACCCCAAGGTGCGCGCGCTCAAGGCCGGCGGCAACTACGTGGTATCGATTATCGGCGCTCGCCGCCGGGACCTCGTCATTCTCGAGGAAGAGATGCGGGCCCAGAGCGACGAGCTCTTCGTCACGACGGACGACGGCTCGTACGGCCTCCACGGCTTCGTGACGGACCAGCTGAAGCTGATGCTGGACGCCGGGCGGAAATTCGATACCTCGCTGGCGGTGGGGCCCATACCGATGATGGAAGCCGTATGCAGGCTCACCGCCCGGGTCGGCCTCCCGACGCTGGTGAGCCTGGATACCATTATGGTGGACGGAACCGGCATGTGCGGTTCGTGCCGCGTCACGGTCGGGGGCGAGACGAAGTTTACGTGCGTCGACGGGCCCGTCTTCGACGGCCATAAGGTGGATTGGCTCGAGGCGAAAGCGCGCCAGTGCCGTTATCAGCCCCAGGAGCGGCAAGCCATGGATAAATTCGAGAAAGAGCGAGGTTTGGCGTAATGGCCGAGAAAGAGGAGCGGGAAAAAGCCCCCAAGAAGGAGATAGTCGAGAAGAAGTACCCGATGAAGGAGCAACCGCCGGCGGAGCGCATTCGCAATTATAAAGAGGTTCCCTACGGCTACGACGTCGCGACCGCGGTTAAGGAAGCTGAGCGGTGTTTACAATGTAAGAAGCCGGTATGCATAAGCGGGTGCCCGGTGGAAATCGACATCCCGGGGTTCGTTAAGGCCATCGCGGAGGAAGATTTCCCGGAGGCCATCAGGGTGATGAAGAGCTACAACAACCTCCCCGCGGTGTGCGTCCGGGTATGTCCCCAGGAGGACCAGTGCGAAAAGGTATGCGTGCTGGCGAAGAAGTACGAGCCCGTCGCGATAGGCCGTCTCGAGCGGTTCATAGCCGACTACGATTACGGACACAATATCGCGCCGGCTACGGAAATCGCGCCCCCTAAAAATAAAAAAGTGGCCGTCGTGGGTGCGGGGCCGGCGGGCCTTACGGCCGCGGGCGACCTCGCGCGTATGGGTTACGGCGCCGCACTATACGAGGCGTTCCACGCCACCGGCGGCGTACTCCGCTACGGCATTCCGGAGTTCCGGCTTCCGAAGGCCATTCTCGACCAGGAAGTCGATTATATCAAGGGCTTAGGGGTTAAAGTCGAATGCAATATGGTTATCGGTAAGATATTCACAATTAAAGAGTTACTTGGCGAATTAGGTTACAGCGCCGTATTTATCGGGACGGGTGCCGGTTTGCCCCGTTGGATGAAGGTCCCGGGCGAGAATTTTATCGGCGTCTATTCGGCCAACGAGTGGCTTACGCGCATAAACCTGATGCGGGCGTACGAATTCCCGCAGTACGATACGCCGATATGGGCCGGCAAAAACGTCGCCGTCATCGGCGGCGGCAACACGGCCATGGACTCCGTGCGTACGGCGCTCCGCATGGGCGCCGAGAAAGCGACGATCTACTACCGCCGCAGCGAGATCGAGATGCCCGCGCGTATCGAGGAAATCCACCACGCCCGGGAGGAGGGGGTGGAATTCAATTTCTTGGTAACGCCGGACCGCGTTCTGGGGACGGACGACGGTTGGGTCCGGGGGATGGAGCTGTGCCGGATGGAGCTCGGCGAGCCGGACGAGAGCGGCCGTCGTCGTCCCGTGCGCTGCGAAGGCTCCCAGTTCGAAGTCGAATGCGACATGGTCGTCGTCGCGGTGGGGACGTACCCCAACCCCATCATACCGGAGACGACGCCCGAGCTCGAGTTGACGAAGTGGCGTACGATCAAGATCGACGAGGAGACCGGTATGACCAGCGTGCCCGGCGTCTTCGCGGGCGGCGACATCGTTACGGGCGGCGCGACGGTCATTTCGGCGATGGGGGCCGGCAAACGCGCGGCCCGGGGCATGGACGCCTATCTTACCGGCAAATAGAAACGGCACGCCGTGTTGGGGTCGTTGAAGGGCATTATCGGGCAATTAACCGACGGCCTCGAGTCGTTGTTCTTTCCGTCGTTGTGCCGGGCGTGCGGCGTCGAATTGGCCGGCCGCGCCCGGCTTTTATGCCGCGGGTGCCGGGAAAAGATAACGGCGCCGTTGCCGGGCGATTGGCGCGAGGCTTGTTTGTTGGGCAACGGCGGCGGGCCGCGGTACGCGCGGTGCCCGTACGACGGGCCGGCGGGCGAGGCGGTGCGTTTGCTCAAATTCGACGGTAAAAAGAGGATGGCGCCTGTGTTGGCGGCGTGCGTTGCCCCCCTCGCGTACGAACTAAAGGGCGTCTACGGTTTGGATACGTTGGTGCCGGTGCCGCTCCACGCGGTGCGGCGCCGCGAACGCCGTTTCAACCAGGCGGAAGAAATCGGCCGGCTGGTGGCGGCGTCCGCCGGCTTGGCGTTCCGGCCGCGCGGCTTGGCGCGCATAAAATATACCAGGCCGCAGGTGGAACTTACGGCCGAGGAACGGCTCACGAATGTGCGGGGGGCTTTCGCCGCGCGCGAGGATTTCTCCGGCAAACGCGTTTCGTTGCTCGACGACGTCATAACGACCGGCGCGACGGTAAACGAGTGCGCCGCGGCCCTGCGGCGCGCCGGCGCGGCGTTCGCGGTATGCTTGGCCCCGGCGGGGGCGGCCTTAGGGGAGCGCCGTTCAGGGTGAATACCAAAAGATTTCTGGTTTGGCTCGGCGTCGCCGTCGTTCTATGCGGGTGCCTAATCGGCTCGTGTCTCCTGGCCGGGTTGAATTTTTCGGCCCGCGGCAGGGAGTTTTGGCGCGATGCGTGGCGGGAAGCCGGCAGGGTCGGCGGCGAAGAAGAGAGGCTTACTCCCAACGAAACGTATAATTTATCTTTCGGCGAAGACGGCGCCGTATATTTCGGTGGCGGAGGCGTCGAGCTGAAGTTGCCGCCCGGGTACGTCGTCAAATTTCCCGAAGGGCGTCCGGGCGAGGCGCCGCCGTTCGAATATTTCATGGAAAGCGACGGCGGCGACGTTCAAATCCGCCTGCGGCGCGAGGAAAACGTCCCGGGCGGAGATTTTTCGTACGGCGGCGATGAGAAGTTGTTATTCGCGCACGCCAAGGCGTACGCCGAGCGGCTCGCGGGCAAAGCCGCGCTCGAGGCGGCGCCGCCGGCGTACGTCGCGGCGTCGCGGCTCGGCTCGAGTTTGGCCGACGCGGCCGTCGAGGGTTGTTACCGGTATACGGCCGGGGAACGCGAGCGCCAGCGCTATGACGGCGAATACTTCGTATTCTTGGGCCGCGGGTACGACAACGTCGTCTTAGCGTCGGTGGCGTTTAAGCCCTTCGCGCGCGAGAAGGCGTTAGCGCGTGGCCGCGAGCTTACCGACGGCCTCCGTTTTAAATAGAAAATGTCAACTCGAGAAGATGAAGGCTAAACGCGTCGACTGGACCGACGAGCGCCACCGGCGCATCATCGAGGAGCAGCGGAAGTTTATGTGGACGCCGGACCAACTCCGGCGTCTCGCGTCCTGGATCGGCCTAGAGCCCGGCTTGACGATGTTGGACCTCGGCTGCGGGCACGGCTACGTCGGGCGGACGTACGGGCCCTATATATCGCCGGGCGGCCGCGTAATTTGCGTGGACCGGGAGGCGGCGCTCGTCGAAGAGGCCCGGCGGTAAGCGGCCGGAAATGCCGAAAGCATGTTTTATTTCGTTTGCGGCGACGCGTATGCTATCCCGTTAACCGACGCGTCAGTGGACGTCGCGTTCTGCCAGACCCTCTTGATGCATTTGGCGGAACCGGAAAGGTGCTTGGCCGAGATGGTGCGCGTCGTGAGGCCGGG
>Ga0153916_10004483_pt1 | contig 10550 bp, 6 predicted proteins | sample Opewatmetagenome_FD_109642 | JGI IMG/M metagenome (GOLD analysis project Ga0153916, IMG submission 109642) | Freshwater wetland microbial communities from Ohio, USA - Open water 3 Core 3 Depth 4 metaG | ecosystem: Environmental > Aquatic > Freshwater > Wetlands | place: USA: Ohio, Lake Erie, Old...
GAGGCATGGGGATCGTGGCATTTTATACAATTACCTTCCATTACCACTTTATGACTGCTTTTGGGATTTTTGGGCACAATTCCTTCATGGCACTTGTTGCAGATTTTATTCGGATCTTCCTCTAGCAATTTCCCATGGGAAGCGGTATGGGGGTTATGGCACTCTGAGCATTCCCCGGTTTTCACAGGGGTGTGGATGAATGGATTTTTAAGCTTTTCCTTAAAATTGTCATGGCAACTTAAACACAACTTTCCTTTCGCATCGGGTTTGAGCTTAAATTTGTTTTGCTGTGCATAAGCAAGCGAAACAAGAAATGAAATAAACACTAATAATAGAAAAAGGATCTTTACACTTAGCTTCATAGAACATCCTCTCATTTTCTTATAAAGAACAAAGATGCCTTACGCCTAACTCCTTACACCTTAGGGTTCCTTATTTTGTTACGATATGGCATTCCTCACACGATCTCCCTGCAAACGGTGCATGGACGACATCTTTAAAGAACTTTGGGTCTTTTGAAGCATGGGGATCATGGCAGTTTCTGCAATTCATAACTGCTGCTTCAATATTGATGTGAGCTTTTCCAAAAGTTGCCTTTTTGTAATCATGGCATTCCCCACATAAGGGTTGAACAGCCGTGTTCATCAGGGAAGGCTGATCTGAGAAATGGGGTTTATGACACCTCTGGCAATCCCTAGTTGCCGGCTGATGTGTCTTTTCCTTACTCATCTTGGTCTTCAAGTCTGTGTGGCAGGTCATACAGAGGTCAGGGCTTTTTGCCAAAAGGAGTTTGTCTAATTTTGTCTTGTGCGGGCTGTGGCACTTTGTACATCCATCCACTAAAACTGGCTGATGCTTACTCTTTCCTCCCTTGATCCCTTTCTCTAAGTCCGGATGGCATGAAAAACAGAGGGGTCCCTGTTTATTGACCGTCATCCCTTTGATGTTACTTCCGTGAGCATCATGACATATGAGACACTCCCCTTCTGCAAAGGGGTTATGGTTTGTGCCGCTCGTTTCCGCTTTCATGAGTTCACCGTGACACTGAGCGCACATTTTGGAACCTACTAATCTGAGAAGATTCTTCTGGCCTGACCCATGGGGCTGATGGCAGGCCCTACAATTCCCATCCATAACTGGTTTATGGGTATAGGTCTTCAAAAACTTTCCTTCGGCATCGCTATGACAGGTATAGCAAAGTCGGTCCATCCTGTCCTTGATAATATTTTTAACATTTGAACCATGGGGATTATGGCAGGAATTACACTCTCCTCCAGCAAAAGGAGCGTGAGGCACTTTCGGTTTCTCTTCTCTCGTTTTTGTATGACAGGAAAAACATAATTCACTGCCTTTCATATTCAAAAGATTTTTGTTTTTGGCTGCATGGGGCGGGTGACAGGAAAGACATCCCTTCTCGCTGGCCATCGGCGAATGCTTAAATGCGACCTTCTCGCTCTGCTCTTTATGGCAATCGAAACAGAGATCATTCATCTTCTTTTGTTCGAGTTTCGGGTACTCCGAAGTATGTGGGGAGTGGCAAGTCAAGCACTCTCCTTCTTTAAAGGGACTATGTTCCACAGTGCCGCCCGCCTTCAACTTCGAGGCATCATGACAGTTATAGCAAAGCTTACTTCCTGCTTCGGTGGTCCCAAAAGGTTTTGGATCGGAAGACGGCTTATGGCAGGCATCACATTGAGCGGAGGTAACAGGATCATGGGCGCTCGCTTTGAGGAGCTTCAGCTTTAAAGAGGAATGAGGATTATGACAACCTGTACAGAGAGCTTGGCTCACAGGATAATTACCATGAGCCTTTTTAAATGGGACCTTGCTGCTGTCATGGCAACTAAGACAAAGCGGAACCTCCGCCTTTACCAAAAGGTCTTTTTGGTCAGAACTGTGAGAAAAATGGCAAGTTGTACAACCTTTTTGCCCCACTTTATGGAGTACTTTCTTTTCAAAATTCTCTTTCTTATGGCATTGATAGCAAGCTTCATTACCCTCTGCCTTCAACAAACGACTGGATTGAGAAGCATGGGGATTATGACATTGGATGCATTTCCCTCTCTTCAGGGCGGTGTGGACATTCGATTTATTCATGCCTATCTTATCTTTACTGTGGCAGGGATAGCAGATTTCGTTTCCTTCCTTTTTCAGAAGAAGCTTTGGAACTAAACCATGCCGAAGATGGCAATCCTCGCATTTTTTTTCTTTGACAGGGGCATGTAGGTCCCTCATTCCCAAATACTTATCAGCAAACTTTTTGTGACAGTCGAGGCAATTTTTGCTTACAAACTTCTTCCCTGTCGTTCCAGAGCCTCCCAACGTCCTCTTTTGTTGTGCTTCGACATAAGCGTATAAAAAGATGACGCCCACAAAGAGGATTATTCCCAGGAGGATGACTTTATGTTTCAAGTCGAACCGTGGCATGTCTTCTCCCTTTTAAACCAGGCATAGTGCCACCCTTTGCGCTATGCTCTATGCTCCATGTCTGCCTGCGGTAGGCAGGCGCTTTGCCATTAATTGGTCAGGTAAACCTTCACATCCGAAACAGTTCTCAGTTTTTCTGCCCACTCCTCCACCGCTTTTTTAAGTTTATCATCAAAGACAATTTTGGCGATTTTCTTTTTTGCCTCCTCAAAGGGCTGAGGTTTCGCAGGAATCACAGCCTGTATGACCAGCACAAAGAAATAACCTTCAGGACTTTCATATAACCTAAAATCACCAGGTCTTGCCCCTGAAATAGATTTGCGAACTCCTTCAGGTAAATCTTTTGTGGTGAGAATTTTCCCTTCAAACTTCAAAACGTCTTTACTATTACTCTTATCGATTTGGCCTTCTGCATTTTCCGCCAGCCATTGAAAGTCTGTACCCTTTTTCAGTTTCTCCACGGCCTTTTCCGCAAATTCTCTCTTCGCAAAAACGAGGCCGTTGATCTTCATCATTTCTGGCATGGTATATTCTTTAATGTGATCATTGTAATACGTTTTAAGCTCTTCCTCCTTAAGTTTGATATCCGGGACGACCACTTTCTGAATAAATGCTCCAAAGATCACAGAATTCTCATACTCTTTAACCCTGTTCTTACAGGCCTCCGTTTTGTCGATTCTAAGCCTAAGGGCTTCTTTCCTGAACACCCTTTTGTATAGCATCTCGTCTAAGACAGGATTTTTTCTTTCATTCAATCTTTTACTTTCGATTGCCCTTTCGACCCCGTGATAAAGCTGCTGTCTGAGACTATCGGTCAATTCTCCAACCGTGATGGGCTTTTCTCCTTGTATCTCTGCGATGATCCGTTTATCCTCAAGAAGTTTTTGGAACCCGGGTTCCTTCGCCTCAAAGTCGATGTCGTCAAGAGCCTTCTTATTCAATTTCACATATTTCTTGATCAGATTATCATTATAACTCTTTAAGACTTTCTCCTTTTTCAAAACCAGAGCTTCCCGTTTTGCCATTTCCATGGCCTCTTGGCTTTCAGGATACCGAATGTCTTCAACTCTTAAGATTACAAAACCGAACCCGACCTGAATGATGGAGCTCACAGAACCAGACTGCATCTTCGAAACTGCTTCAGCAACCTGCGGCAGTAACCCTTTTCGGTTCAAATAGTTTCCTTCTTCGCCTCCCTTTGCGGTTCCATCAGCAACGAACTGTCGAACTATCTCATCAAAATTTTTGTCTCCCTTGATGCTTTCCTCCATCTTCTTTGCGGCATCTTCCTTTTCAAACATAACGGATTTGATCTTCCATTCCTTCACTATCTCCCGGTAAATCTTTTCAATCTCTTTTTCGTCAGCCTTGACATCTTTCAACTGCCTTTCCGCCAATAACTCCCTAAGTGTGACGCGAGAGAATACATCCACTATATTTTTCACTTCTGGGAGTTGGTCAAGCCCTATCCTTCCTGCTTCCTGTATGATAAGCTTTGTATTAATCAGGCGCTTTAGGAGTTCCAGACTATTTTCCTTCTCAACTTTCTTCTCTTCTGCTATGCCTCGGTGTAACGCCATAAGCTCTCGATTAAATTCATCCAAGGTAATGGGATCGCCATTCACCATCGCGACCACCCTCTTCCCTGCAATGATCGGCAGCTTTTGATCCGTTGCAAACCCAATTGTCACGGCGAGCAAAGAAACAACAAGAATCGTTCTGAGTATCAGAGAAAAATATTTCATTTCACTCCTTTTTCTATACCCCATGCGCTCTGCTCTACGCCCTACACCTATCACTTGGACATCATTTTCCCTATCGACCGGACCATCTGATAAGCTATTCCGTAAGCTGTATTGACCCTCCCCCAGTCAAAAAAGAAGACTCCGTCATCCCCTTGATTGTAGCTTGTAGAACTCCAGACAATCTCTCTACTTTTCCTTTCGATCACCTCTGCAGTAAAATCAACTTTCGGTTTTCCAAAACTGCCTTGGTAATCCTGGTAGTCGAGCACCTGTCCGGTCACGACAAGATCGACATCCAACATCGCAAAAATGGCTTCGGCGTCAGCCAGAGAAACCCCTTGATCCATGATGATCCTCAAAGTGAGAAACTGCTGTCTCACAATGCCTGGTTCAATGACGTCGAATTCCTCGAATTCTTTCAAATGCCTGACAAAATGGAGGGACATGATTTCCGCTCCATATTTCCTCTCGCTCCTGTTAAAAAAGGGGACAACCGCCACAGTATATTTTCTCTTCCCCTCCATCATAGGCGAGCGGAAAGATATTTTCGGCCGAAATTTCCTTTTCACCTCCAGCCCCTTGCTCTCCTTCCGACCGGAAAGGCTTTCTCTGAGGGAGTCGAGCAAGCGATTCAGCGCTTTTTTTTGAAGCGTCTTAGGATCTTCGATTAAACCTATACCAAGAACGCCCGGTGAATCATCGCCAGCTAACCCTACCCCATCGATCCACAGGATGACTGGATTATCCCCAGTGGAAACAAGCCTCGAGGTCAAGGCGATTTTGGGCGGATTCATTTCATTAAAGAGTTCGAGGGAAGTGATGAGTACGGCCTGACAGTTGATCTCATCTTTGAATCCTTTTGCGGTGATCTTATCTATACCCCCTGTGTAACGAACGCGGTGCCTCGCCATAAATTTCTCGAGAGCATCATCCTGAAGCACATGGATTCCCCTTGCCTTTAAACCCTCGATAAGACCTCCTCTTATTTCTCTAAGGGGCGCCGGAGTTCCACTAAGGTTCTCCATAGGCAGGACGGCAATGAGGAATCGTTCTCCCATTCCAGGAATATTTTCTTTCGTTGCCTCTTTCCCGGTTGCGCATCCGATAAGAAAAAGAAGCCCCGCAAAGAAAATAATTGTCGTTTTATTTAAAAAGCTTATTAATGAGATCATTCACAGCCTTGTCAGTAATGTCATTCATGGGCCTGCCACCCCCACCCAGGAGGCGATCCCAGATGCTAATCCCACCTTTCGTAGTAGACGCAGTCCATACCACCTTCCCTGTCGTTCCCTCCATTATCTGGAGACTCATAGAAATGATATTATCTGAAGTAGTCCCTGACCTCACCTCACCATACTCTTTAACCACGCCCGTCACAACGGCCTGGACTTTAATAAGTCCCGACAATTTTACGACCTCCTCTTGAGAAGGAGCAGCAGGACTCTGGATCTCTGCCCTGGCAATCCCTCTTGCAACCTCGCCAATGGGAAGCACATATACAGCGCCTGTGGATAATAGCTTATTGATAAAGACGTCTCTTACCCGTTCGCCAGCAATGTTGTCTCTCGTAAGGTTTAGAAAAGGCATGACGGCAATGGTCTGTATCGCTCCGAAATCCATGTTTGGATCACGGTATATATTCGTAGTGGCGCAAGCTGATAAAAAGATGGGAACCAAAAAAAACAAGATCTTTAAAGGACTGAACGGCTTCTTCATAATCGTATAAAACTCCCCCTCCCTCGGAAAAAGTTTAAATCGTGTGAAGATTGTCCCTAAAATTTTATATCGTCTACTTTTCCTATCTTGTCAATATCGTTCATAAAAATATCTTTAAATTAGCGCTGAAACCGCTTGAATCCGATTTTTGCAATTTAGACGAAGTATGGATATACTGATAAGACAAGTCTAAGAAGGACCGGCTCGTTATATTCCATCTCACGCTTGGGGTTATCAGTCTGCTCTTCTGGTTATTCTCGGACAAGATGCTCTCATTATAGGAAAAATTAAATTGGAGAGTCCCTTCAGGAAAAGGTGACCAGTTGACTCCATAATTCTGGGTTGCCTGAATCTTTTGATCTTTTTCCGCTAATATTTCCCACGAGGCAAAGAGATATAACGTCTCAAAGGGACGGTAGGCCACACTCAGGTCTCCCCTCCTCGTAGAACTCGAAGTGGACGGCAGATTACCACCAGATTGGTTTGTCGCTGTATCAGAGTAAATCAGGGTTATAGTCGTCGTTCTGTGGGGGACGATACTCGACCCAAAATTGATGATTATGTTTTCCTGTTTTTGACCTGTCTCTAAGGTCGAAAAATTAAACCCTCCACCGAGATTAACATCAATCCCTTTATACAAGGTAGCATTGTTTTGCAGAAATATTGAATTATTATTCGTTGATTTCCCATCGATCTCTTCTATGCGTCCACTATAGAGGAGATTGTGCCGAAGGGTTCTCAAAGGAGTGGCAACGATTGAGGCATTGTATACGTAGGCCCACCTTTTCTTCCCCTCTTCAGTGCCGTCCTCTCTTGCTACTCTCGCACTTCCTGAAAAGATGGAGCTGAACCTGTGATTGACTGACAATCCGTTCGAAAGGGTATATGTCTGCTGGCTCTGCTGGCTCTGCTGGCCAGAAAGGTCTGTTCTCGTTAAGAAATAAGAGAATTCGTAAAAAAGGGTGGGAATATTCAAAATCCTTGCTCTTGAATCGATGTTAAGAATATGGGAAAGCTTTGTGGTTTTGCCTTTCACCTGTTCCGCAGGCTTTTTTATGAATGCTTGCAATTCTGTGATGGATATGTTCGGAAAACTTGTTGCCCCCGGGATTAGGGGAGTTCGATTGAGTGGTTTGGTCACCACCTTGACATATCTTGTTGTTATTGGAGTTGCAAAGTTGATTTCAAAACGGTTTTGGAATTGGCCAAAAGAAACAGTAATGCCCAGAACTTGGGTCCAGTTCAGATTGTCCGGACTCTGATAGACACGGATACCATCAGGATTTGTAGAAAAGAAATTTACAATGTTCGTAGCCGTAGAAAGGTCTCTGTCTATCCATAGAAAAAGTTGATTCACTTGGGTAGGAAGCAAAAAATCGAGGCCTACTTGCCTTAGGCTTGTCTCATCTCCACCAAGAGGAGGAAGTCCAATATTAATGCCGGCACTTGCAGTGGTATTCCCGTCAATGAGAGCTGGGTTGGGATCAAGTGGTATGGGACTTGCCGTAAGATTAATAATAGAAAGCCCTGCAAAAGGAGAAATTTGGGAGCTTACTGTTCCTCCAATACCTGCTGCAGTCGTTTTGGTTTCTTCATAAGCAATATTGTAACTCCCATTAAAAGAAACCCGGTTGTTGAAGAACATATCTGAGTAAGTAATTCTTCCAGTGTGGAGGTAATCTTTAGTCTCCACTTCGTCCAATTTGTCTTTTGTATCGGTATAGGTGCCTTGATATCTTACATCAAGGTTCTTGTATATGTATCTGGCGCTCAATAAACCGTAATCCGTCGTTGTATCCTGAATTTTATGCTTTTCGTCAAAGAGATTGGTCCTGGTAAACCGCATATCGATGATCGGAAGTCCCTCAGGCCTCCAGCCCAAAATGGCATTGTAGTCCTCATTGACCGTGATAACCCCGGGCGAACCTGAAGTTTTAACCGTTTCTTGCCTTCTGTCATAACCAATTCCAGCCGTATAGAGGGGAGTGTTGAGTGTAAGGTTGATATAGGGGCGCAGGTCGGTCGTATCCGATTTTGTACTCATTCCATCAGTTTTGAACCAAGAAATATTTTTTTCGACGATGATGCCCGCATCCAATTTTAAATTAGGAAAGATGTCTGTGTTTACCGTAAGGGTCACTCGAGGATTTAAATTATTTGTCGTTGTCTTGGTAGTGGTCCCCGTCGCATCGGTTGTCTTGGTAGATAAAAAACTATAATTTAGCTCCATTGTTCCGCTTATGCCTTGAAGGAGCCCCTGCCCCAGGGCAGCACTCGGTAACAAAAGTAAAATAAGTATAGGGCATAGAACATTACATATGGCGAACTTGTTTAGATGCATGCACCTTGTTGACGTCGAAAGCATGACTCAAGGGTAGTTCATTCGGAAGAAAATGATATTTTTTAATTATTGCTAAGAAAAATCTATCGAATTCGAATCTTTAACTCATCCATACAAATTATTTTGTCCTCTAAGAACTATTTCCCCTCTAGGCTTTACGTATGTTACCGTTCTCCCATCATCGTGACCCAATACGGGCTCTCACCCACATCAATGGTGAAAACCATCTTTTTACTGATAAGATTCGAACCCATCAAAGTTTTCATTCCAGGATTTATCATGTAGAGATTATTCTCTTGACCATCGATGGTCATATAGCTTATCCCTCCTCCTGTATTGATAAAATCCACAGGGACGAATGAAAAAGGATCATACGCCTCCACTACCGTATCGTTCTTCCTTCCGAGATAGACGAGATCCGTGTTCGTTTCGACCTTTATCGATTCCATTCCCATCCTCACTTGAAACCTTCTTGCCACTGAGAGGGAAAGGGGATTAATAACACTCACGTAAGAAGACCATTCATGAATGACATAGATCTTGTCACCATTTCTGTTAAACTGACCTCTCAAAGGACTTGGATCTGTTGCTATTGTCGTCAAAAGCATTTTGTTCGGAATATCGATAACAGAGATGGTGCTGGCCATGGTATTGAAGACATAAGCTCTCCTCCCTGTAGAATCTATCAAGACCGAATTTGGCCCGTTTCCAACCTTGATTCTGTTTCCCTCCATTAGAGAAGTAGGATCGATGAAACTCAAAGTATTTGACCCTGGATTCACAGTTAGAAGAAGTCTGTTATCAGGGGTAAGGGCAAGCTCCTGAGGATGATCTCCGGTATTAAGCCGAATCCTGTTGGTAACATCTTCTGCAACTACGTCCACGATATCAATTGCGTCATCTCCTGAGAGTGCGACATAGGCTCTCCTCAATCTTTGATCGAGGGCCATTCCCATAGGCTTTCTCCCGGTTGCGATAATGGCCACAGCGAGCCCCGCCTGTTTGTCAAAAACTGTGATATTGCTGGAACCGGAGTTAGTAACGTATCCAACAAGATTTGAAAGAGGCTTGCCAGGAATAAACATGGAAAATGCGGGGCTAAAGCTGAAACCACCTACTATGGATTCGGCATATTTAAACCTCGCTGAAATAAGGTACGCCTTCTTTCTTGCCACATTAAATGGAAAGTCAGTTTTTACCGGTTCTTCAGGAGATCGAAGGGTAGCCTCTCCTTCTTCCACTTTTAAAATAGCATTCTTAACCTGAAACGAAAGCCCCCTGTATGAACCCGGAGGCAGCCTGCCTGAGGCGAGAAGCCGTTGCCTCCTGATATCAGGCCCCTTCAACTGGTGCAGGTAAACATCAAGCGCGAATTCCCGACCATCGCTGCTCACAGCAAAGATTTTTTCGATAGTAAACCTGAGCCTGTCGGCTTCCTGAGGGAGAGGCTGGATATAGATATAGAGTTCTCCCTCTTCTTCAAGGGGAGGCTTTAACCTGGAGATTGTTGCTTGACAGCCCAAGAGGAAGAAAAGAAGGCAGAACGCATGGAGCATAGGGCATAGCGCTTTCCTAAGTAACATTTTACCACCCCCATCTGTTCATAAGTTCTTAAATATAGAAACACCGACTTGGAAGGAAACTCGTGCTTAAAGATTTATTTAATCTTACTGCTTTATAAAATTCAAGAAAAAAAAGAGGGCTGGCATTTCTGCCAGCCCTCTTGGCATTTATGCCGAGATCGAATACCTCGACATTTTACTGTGTTAATCTTTTGCATGGCACTTGTTGCATAAAGATCTCTGATAGGTGGCAAATTGGCCTGCTAGCCTATTATACATGCCCGCTTGCCACTCTGCCTGGAGCCTGCCTTGAGATTCCGTTGAGGCCGGCCCGCCTGCTGGATATGCTCCATCTTCAGTAATGAAAGTGGCTCTGAAATTCCAGCGTCCCGCACTATCCCAAGCAGAAGCATGGGCTCTGTGGCAGGTAACACACGTCACTTTACTGTTCGCATCTGCGCCGACAAGGTAGCCACCAGTAGAGTTTGCGTGGGTGGCAAGAATAGCTCTATCCGAGCTTCCTTCCTCGAATGGAACCAAAGAAGTGTATGAAGTAGCTACATTACCGGTCAGGTCGCCTGACATTTTATAGGCGTTATAATTTAAAATCTCAGCTGAGGTAAGTTTCAAGTCAGTCGGGTGCCTTAAATTTGTCGGGTAAGCATCGTTATGCAACCCAGTATGGCAATTCGAACACCAACTTGACATGCCGCTGCCATAGGCAACCCTGACGTAATTATTATGTTCTTCCTGGTTATA
>Ga0153916_10004484_pt1 | contig 10550 bp, 11 predicted proteins | sample Opewatmetagenome_FD_109642 | JGI IMG/M metagenome (GOLD analysis project Ga0153916, IMG submission 109642) | Freshwater wetland microbial communities from Ohio, USA - Open water 3 Core 3 Depth 4 metaG | ecosystem: Environmental > Aquatic > Freshwater > Wetlands | place: USA: Ohio, Lake Erie...
AGGAATCGGAGGAGCCTATTTCCATGTTCCCGGCTATCGTTGTTCGGACTGTGAACTGGCTGTAATCGAGTATGGGTCGGAGAACGAACCACAATCTGCCCGAAGTGCGGAAAGGGGGAAGAAATGAAAGCGTCTCCTCTGACGGCATTCCTGATAATAGCGATCATAGTGATCATTGGGACAAGTCTATGCGCTCTCCCCCCACCGTCCACGCCACCACTACAGGGTTCGTTCTCAGATGTTCAGAAGGCAAGCAGTACCACTGAGAATGTGTTCTTCGGTTCATTCAGCGATGACGTGAGACCGCAGGAAATAAGAATCCTCATTTTCATAGGGGGGAACTGGTCAAGCACAGGGCGGGCTGCTTACACGATGCCCTTGACCGGATTGTCAGGACCGCTTGACATTGACCCAACGCGATCCTATAATATGAGCGAAATCAGCGGTGTGACCTATACCGATCTCACCCAAGATGAGAAGATCAGCGACGGGGATTACATAACAATATCATTCGTCCACTCAGGCTCCGAATCTGTTCAGTACCAAGTGGCGATGATGCACCTCGAAACCGGTGAAATAATTGATAGCATCACGTTCTATTGGTAGACCAGACAACTTGATATTGCCTTCTATTGAAATCAGAAAAAGAATGTCTGTCAGTCCTGACGGAAGATGGGGAGACACAAGAAACAGAAATGCGAAGCCTCAAGTATCGTCAAAACCTCTTTGAAGTTGAGAAGATGAAAGTATCACCACTGCTCGTTTTCCTGATACTGGTCATTCTATTCCTTATACTCTGTATCTACTGGACATTCTTTCTTCCGCGATGGGCTTAGTCATTCTATTCTGACCCTTCCTGACGGTTCGCACGGTCCTGACAGCAGATGCCCGTCCGGTTACGCCTCACGAAATCTCCCAGATGTGTATGATGTATCCTCCTTCCACGAAGAATCTATAGGAATGCGGGACGGAATCAAGATTCGTCACGGTGACCCAAATCGACAGATTTCTATGATCGGGGGCAAGCATCGTACACGGTAGAATAGTCTGGAACCGCTCTCCAAGGATATCGACATCTACGGGAATTGAGAGAGCATCGGGGAGCGTGTAATTGCGGTCGGGCCGGATCCTCAATTCACGGGGAGAACTCTGGGGTTGCAACTCCTCTATCCAGCCCCCGCTCGCATCTTTAGCAGACATGTAATCTGCTGCAGGCACATCCATGGTCCCCATCTGTGGTGATTTGACATAACAAGAGATGACTTCACCTGGTATGTCAGAATAGGAGCCACTGATGCTACCCGGTACAACGAGAACACGACCGCCTCCAGGGGTTCCGGAACCCTCGATACTGCCGGATGTCACATAAGTTACGGCTAGATTGTATGGATGGTTCGGACCTATCCCCTCGACAAGGGTGGTTATCTCTCCACTTTGAGCGTAACCGAAAGAAATCGAAGTATGGGTGGAATTGACGGTCCAGAACGAAGCCAGGAGAGTGATATTGCACGGAATATCAGGGATCAGTTGGAAATCCATCCTCTGCCTCAGGTTATTGTCTTGTGATTCAAACTTCACCTTTTGCATCTGCCACCAATAGTTGTGAAAAGGCATCTCTGCCCATACTTCAAACTCCCCGTAATGATGAATGAAGAATGAAAAGCGTCCTTGGGAATCTACGCCCCCCTCTGCTGCCCCAAAGCCATCACTCCTATACACATACATGTAAACGTTGTTCAGAGGATTCCCCTCGTTGTCCGTCACGGTCCCGTAGATCTCAATGCTCACTGGAAGCAACACAACCGAGAACATCCCGGCTACAATGACGAAGAACATGATTATCGGCACGATTTGAACAAGGTCCCTCCAGACCATACCCGACCCCTCCCGTTATTGGTTGTTCTATTTTCTGCATTGTTTATAAGGTATTCGCAGTGGGCCCGATCCAAACAGAATCAATTGTCAAATAATAGAAAAAGAATGGAAGAGGTTTATCCAGCAGCATCCAGATTCATGAAACCGGTTATTGAAAAGAAAATCGAATTAGTGGCAAATGAACGAGCTGGCCAGTGGGAAGCCCACGCTGCCTGCTACTTTCTCTTGCCTTTGAACCACATTACCGCGACTACGAGCACAACGGCGAGAACTATCACAATTGCCGCTATCAAGTATGTCGAGTCTGAGGATGGGCTCGCCCCTTTGTTGACGGCAAAGAGGCCCAGATTGGTCGTTCCGAAATACACAGTGCCATCGCTCCCGATTGCAGGACAGAAACCTCCGCTTCGTTCAGGGTCACTCGCACCAGTGTCAAATTCCCATTTGTGTGAGCCGTCCGGATTGAAGGTCATCAATGAATTCCAGGAGCAAACGAATACGGTCCCCTCAGAATCAATCGCAGGGTGCGACTCCGTTTCGCTCAAGAAAAGGTGTTTCCAGTTCATCTCTCCCTGTGGAGAGATGGAATAGAGGTTCGTGCCTACCGATATATATATCGTCCCATCCGGTCCGACAGCAGGCGAATTACTGATGTAGTCCTCGGTCTTGAACCGCCATCCCAATGTTCCATTCGGCATGATTGCATAGAGATACGAGTCGTAGCAGCCGATGTATACAGTACCATCAGGTGCGACTGTGGGTGTCGTCCAAGCTTCACCCGTTAGGGGATAAATCCACTTCCATGTCCCATTGGGATAGACTGCGTTCAATTGGTATCTGTCCGGCTCGAGAAGTGGTATGTTCCGGCTCAGAGTGTAGATTGTGCCATCCAAGCCGATTGCAGGAGATTGAGAACTCATGCACGGACCGGTCACGCACCTCCACTTCATCGTGCCGTTGGGGTATATTGCATGAAGTCCGTAGGACGCGTTCAGGGGTCCGGTCGGGGTTCCGTAGTAGGAATTGCTGATGTAGATGGTGCCATCAGTGCCAATCGCAGGAGAACAGTCCACAAAGCCTTCAGTTTCGTATTCCCATTTCACCGTTCCATTGGGGAATACGGCTACCAAGGATGTTAATGACGCGATGTAGACCGTCCCATCATTTCCCACCGATGGCGAAATTGAGTTGTAGAATTCGAGGGGGAGTACCCAATTCACCGAGCCATCCGATCCTATCGAGTACAGAGCACTTCCATTGGCAGCGTAGATGGTTCCGTCCTCAGCGATTGCCAGTGACACTGCGCCAATGTCCTCCACATCAGTCAGCACCTTCCATTTCAAATCACCATGCCCGCCACTTGTGTTGTACTCGCTGAGGCCTGTGCGTTGGAAATTCCCTCCGAATGTTGTCCAGGAATCAGAGCCATCGGAGGTTTCGCTCGAGGCGAGTCCTGACGCGACTGCCATCCAAGGCAATACGGTCATCAGTAGAACGATGATCATGGCGAATCCGAATCTCTTGGCCACCTCTTCCCCCCTGTAACAAGAATCTCCGTCGGGATAAATAACTATGCTCAACGCTGTCTGCCATGTTGTGCTGCGACTGCTCCTTGAGACACGGTTTTCATGTACCGGGAAGAACCGCACGAAAGAAGAAAAAGAAAGGGTTTGGTCCGGCAAACAACCCTTGCACGAAACCCCGTTATTGACTTCATTTTCCTGCCCGACTGGCTAGTCATTCATTCAAATCCGGGCAGCGCCACTCCGACTTCTGGCACTTCCGACGGTTCTGATGGCAGATAGGGAGGGCGTAATGGATCCATCGACAGCAATCTGAGACAAGTCTTAAGGATAGAGCCGAGAATGATTCATTTGGTGGGGTGGATGAATGAAATGCTTTAACTGTGGAGTCGAAATCCCCGAAGGGAATAGATACTGCGGGTCATGTGGAAAAGAAGTGGGCTTGCTCCAGGTCCAATCCAGACATTGTGTCTCTTGTGGAAGGGCAATAGATTTCAATGCGAATGTCTGCCAATACTGTGGTTATGACTATAGGATTGGACCACTTCAAAAAAGAAAATCAAGTGGAAAGAGAATAGCTGGAGGAATCCTGGCAATCTTATGTGGTGTTGCTGGATTAATGATATTGACCGTTTTTTATGCAGCTACTTATTGGAATTATAGTTACTATTACGATTCGGGATTCGTGTTGTTTTGTTTCAGTTTTGGACTGATATCTAGCACCCTGGCATTTGTCGGTGGAGCCTTTGCATTGATGGGGAAGCACTACGGACTCGCTGTGGTTGGAGGAGTATTTGCACTTATTGCTTTCTTCCCTCTAGGGATTCCAGCCCTTATACTAATAGCCATAGCTAGAGATGAGTTCGAGACTGTTCAGATACTTTCACGTAGGGTATGACTGGGGTCTATGTCAAATGATTAACCTGCGAAACCTAAGCCCAAGACCCTTAGGATACCTTCTGACGGTTCTGACGGCAGATGAGGAGAACTACTGGGTTTCATCCATGTATATTCCACTTCAATATATCCGCGAAATCTAATTGGTCCGTCTCAAGGATATTAATGCGAGTGTGAGACCCACGAGGAACGAGATAGCGGTCAAAGCAACTATGTCCGTTTTCTCCCGATCTAAAAATGGCTCAAGGTGAACCCCCAGAGAGATCTCGTATGGGCTCAAGAGAACACTACTGGGAATGTGAACCCTCCACAAGTCGGTCCTGGTTTCTCCCGATTTCAAATCCGGAAAATATGGACCATATGAGTTGTATGTCTGCGAACCAGAAACCACTTGGACAAGAATCTCTGGAGAGTGAGACACAGTGCCCGTGTTCGTCACGTTGAACGTCATCATGAACGAGGTGTTGTAGTAATACCAATCCTCTGATTCTTCTTCAACTCGATAGCTCACTATTTGAACATCATCCTGGACGCTCACATAGGATGCGGCGAGAAAAATGACAGGGATCAGAGAGAGCAGGAGGATCGCTAGGCCGAGTATGAATCTGAATCGATGTGCAATACGGATTGGCCTCATATCCATTGTCCCTCCTAGATTCCCCCCATCCCCTTCGCATTCGTTCTACAATGTCAAAAGAAATAAAAGTATCGGGCACAGAGTAGATTGTTTGCAGGTCAATACGCTGATGCTTCTGACTGCAGATGGATTGTCGTTCAAGTAAGACGAACCGTTCTATCGTGTTTGACGCCAACTCCGCACCAGAGAAGTCAGAATAGCTGCAAGCGCCACTAACCAGACAACACCGCCTAGCACTATCCAAGGTTCGTTGTCTTCGTTCACAAAGTGGGTCAGTGTGACAGAACACGATGCTTCATATGGTGTCTCAAGAAGTTCACCCGGGACGAAAACAAGGGTAGGTGGCCACAGGAGGTGCCAATCGCTTGGAGGGATTTCCCTCTCACCTGCCCATTGCGTGATGACAATACCTGGTTCCGAATCGAAAACTACTCTTGCAACAAATCGAACGGTGTGGGTCATGGTACCTTTGTTCGTGACGTTCAGCCTGAACGCGATGTATTCATCACCCACTTCCGTACCCCAGTGTGTTTCCTCCACTCTAACCTCGACGTCCTTCAAAGGGAGGTAATAGAAATAGCCAGACAGTATGATGATTGCGAGGGTGAGAAAGATAAAGATCAGAGCTAGCAACTTGACTTTAGAAGTTCGATTTGTCGATTTGCCGCCGTTCCCTGCTTCCACTCTCTCCGCTCCCCAACTATTATCAGATTCATCATGAATAATAAACCTTAGGACGGGGACGAGAAGACAGCGGTGCGTTACAATACTCTGCCTCGCTTGTCCGAAGGAAAAAGAATGGAAGAGGTTTGGTTCAGCAAACAACAACTTGCACGAAACCCCGTTATTGATTTGTTTTCTTTCCTTACTGGCTGGCCACCGTTCCAAATCCAGGCAGGTCGCATCTTCGTCGATCTAGATGAGCACTCTTTTATCTCAATCTAACAATAAATGCGGTTTCTATCTTGAAGAGCGGCTCGTCATGGTTCTAGGAACGGATCTCTGACTTCTAGAATTCAGATGCGGGGGATCGAGGCTATCGTTCGTTTAAGATCATCCTATTTCATTTTGCCTGCAGGAATCTTGATGGCGAATCTGCACCTTGGGTCTCCATTGAGAGCACTCTCAAGCATTTCGATCACAACCGATTCTCCGAAGATCATATCATATGCGACCTTTGTGTAACCGGCGCTGCAGTAGCAGAACGTAGATGAAATCTCGGGCTTGCCATCCCGGATGGCGGTGCGGGCCAGGGGACAGTGACAAGCGTAATATCTTTTCAGTCTGGGGTCTTGTTCCTCCAAGTACTGCTTGGGAGCGAATGGTATCTTGGTAACAAAGATCCGATCGCCAATCCTCTTCCCAATGGATATCTCTTGGTTGCCTTCCACGAACTCGATGACCTCTGGTGTGATCTCCTGCTCGTACCACGGTCGCCCTTCGTCCATGAAACGAGTAATCTCTTCGATGAATCTCCCGTGCTCATCCTTCAGGTAATCATCGATACTAGCCGCCTTCTCGAACCGTTCTCTATGGCCAAGAAACGCCTCAGTTGGAATCTCATGATAGTTCCAGGTAAGGATCTCCCTGCACTTCTCTGGGGACAACTCCTTCTCCATTCTCTGCACTATCTTTTGAGTAAGAAGAGGGTACGCTTCTTGGGGCGCCCCAAGCGGCGGTAGCTCAACTCCTTCGAAGACCCTGAGCCACACTTCCTCATCCGCCGCCTTCCCGAGTCTTGTCCCTATCCCTGGAAGCACCTCTCTGATATTCACAATTCCGGCGATGTAAATGAAATAGTCATTCTTCTTCACAAAGCGGCAATAGCGGGCGATTGTCACCAGTCTATCTTCCGAGTTCCTTCCTTCGCTGATCAGCATAGAGATGTATTCCTTTAGCATGCCCAATTCTGCCTCTTCTAGCGCGACCCCTCTCTTCCTTAGGTAACCCTCAAAATCCTTGACAGCGTTTATCGCGAACTCGATTCTCTCGGGAGTCTCCTTCCGACCTTCCAGAAAGACCTGGAACTCGCTTTTCATCAATGTTCTCTCCCTCCACGGGCGATATCGAAGGTTGTGATACGCTGCGATTCTCGTCCGATTCACGTAGAGCTAGCTTTGTATTATAGAATTGTAGTGAAAGAAGAAGAATAGGATTTCGCCTTTCAAAGGCCCGAAGAAGCCCGAACAAGAAGCATTCAAGAGGGAACGACCGTGCTGAAAATATCACGGAACGAATTTAATTGAATCATAAAAATATTTGTCTGGATACGCGTAGTGGTGGGGCTGCCCGAATTCGCAGACTTGATACTTCTGACGGTTCTGACAACACGAGAGGGCCAAGTCGTCTAGCAGTATATTTATCCTCAATTAGACAATTGATTATGACGAAATGGACAAAGATGCGATGCTAATCATTGGGGGGTGGACGGGATATGCCGTCTTCATTATCGTCGTTGTCTCTATCATGGGGACGGTCAACTACGAGCCTGCACAGACAGAGAGTCCCTTCATCGTGAGAACACCGAATGATACGATCCGATACGAACTTGCATCGACGACTGGCTATCCGGAGTCAGAAATCAATTTCTCCCATTGTGCATTTGCATTATTGGTGAACGGACAGGCGACCCAACCTATGGACCTGAAACTGCAGGATGTCGTTGCATTCACCTCACAAGAAGTAGAAGCACGAAGCGTCAAAGGTGTCGGAACTATGAACGCTACAGTGATGACGCAAGGGAATGCGAGTTACATTGTGACCTTTTATGACCTAGATAGCAACGGTATCGTCGGTCCTGGGGATTATGTAACTGTGCAATGTACCGAACCGCTTCCACCGGGCAGCGATCACACCTTGTATGTCTTCACCGACATCAATGGTACAAGGGGAATTGGCATGATCTATGGAACCTATTCTGCCTGACTATTGAGTTGAAATACATTGTCCTGTTTTCGTCTATTGTCGGTTTCGTGGCTCTGTTGGTATGGACAGAACTGTAAATGGGTCCCATTATGGCCATCGTCGCGGCTACTCTTCCCAGGGGGTAGCGAACTAGACAATCATAGGAGAGACCGTCTCTCAGGATCCGACTCCTACGATACAGAGATGTATCCTTCACTGCTATTCCTTAGGTTTCACGTTCTTGAATATCTTATAGAATAGGGTGATAGAGACTATGTAGAATGCCGCCGCGATGAAGAACGGCACATCGTAGCTTCCTGAGGCAAGCAACATACCCCCCAAAATCGTGCTGACGCTATTGGGCAGTCTCCAAATCAACGAGTTTACTGCGCTCGCCAATCCCCTTTGTTCCTTAGGTACTATTCCCATAAGAAGAGAGTCAGCAAGAGGAGAAGACATGTTCATGAGCGTCGATCTGACGAGGTACAAGACGCCGGCAAGGGCTGCGGTGGGCACGAAAGCCAAGCTGAGCATGAACACCGTGGATAGACCCTGGGTCATGACGATCGCCCTTACGGCACCGAACCGAAGCGCAAGAGCGGAGCTCGCGACCGTCGCGAAACCAATCGTGATCCCTGCGACTGCCAGAAGAGGGCCGCTGTATGCATCAGAAACACCGAACCTCAGGAAAAGCCAGGTGGGGATCAAAGGGATGATGAAACCTGCACCAAGCCCGATCAGACTGTTCAGACCTGAGAATTTCAGTAAGAGTCCCATTCCCTCCTTGGTCGCCGCCGACTTTTTCGGCGCAATTGATTCTCTCTGGTCCTTGAGAAGGAGCCACAGAGTGATGGGAGAAAGCAAGGATACGATTGCAAGAAAGACGTAAGTTCCATTGTGGACAACATGCGTGTCGAGTCCCGTCCAAGCCTCGATCGATGGAAAAGCAAAGGGCAAGGTCATTCCAATACCCATCGACACACTCTGACAGATGAACGAGAGGGAGTATGCGGCCACCCTATTGTCGAGCGTCGTCATGTCTGCGATCATCGCATTCCAGGTCGAGAGGAAGGCGCCCTCGGCGACGCCTGCGGCAATTCCTGCGAGCACCAAGGTTGTGACATTCGTCGTCAGCGCGTAGACCAACAACGAAGGAGAAAGGACGAGAAGCCCTGAAATGAGAATCCATTTCCTCCCTTTTCGATCAGAGAGGAGCCCGATCGGTATCGCGCTTATCGCGAAAGCTGCTCCATTGACACCAAGGATCAGACCGACGTCTCCTGAGCTGAGTCCGATCTCTGGGAGATAGGCGGTGATCGCCACAAGGAGGTATCCATAGCCGACCGATGCGAAGGAAAGGAGGTAGATGAACCACCTGACCTTCGGCGGTACCGCCGAAAAGAGTCTCCGTTTGGAAATGACTTTCGTATCTTTCTCTTCCATCCAGTCACGCTACCGATCCGTAGTCCTACGAGGTACAGGATATACTAGACAATCGCGAACGCCACTTTCCAAGAACCTCCATGTCGCGATTCGAATCGTCGCACCTCCGTCGGGATTGTGTCCGATAGTCCGTACTTGTCTAATATTATTTTTCCCGAGGAACTTGAACGGGTCACTACCAGAATCCGTTTGAGCAGTGAGGAACGGAACTGCATTCTTTGGGCGCTTTTCGTAAGGATTTAATAGAGATGGCACATTTCATACTCGATAAACATGGGCGAGGAACAAAAAGAAAAAGGCAAGTCAGAGGAAATTGCAGAGAAGACTGGTGAAGTGGTCGGAAAGGGACTGAAGAAGGGAGTCGGCGTTGCGAAAGGTTTTGGAAAGGGTCTGAAAGAGGGTTTCAAGGAGAAGAAAGAGGAAGAGAAGTAGCCACGACCTCGGGGTAGCCTTTCGTTTCTTCCATAATCTATCGGTTCAAAGATAACTAGCGAGTGGTGATGTCCACCGCACGAACCCATGTCGCACTTTTCGAATGTCTGACCTCACTCACTTGGCGTTCTGCCACCTTTCTCGATGAACCCTGGACTGATCATATCTATCCGAAGGAGGCTTCTTCTCGGCAGGATGACCGATTGCCACGAGAGAAAGCGGGATAATGTGCTCCGGTATTCCGAGGAGTCTACGCATCCCTTCAACTCGCTCCTTGATCGGATACAGACCGAGCCAGACCGCACCAAGACCTATCGATTGTGCGGCGATCAGCATGTTCTCGGTCGCGGCGGAGCAGTCCTGGACCCAGAAACCCTTGTGTTTCTCGAGGTTCAGATCACCAGTCACCAATACCAGCGCGGACGCCTCGTCGAGCATCCTGGCGAAAGGATGAAAATCCTGTATCTTCTTCATCGTAGCTCTATCTCGTATCACGATGAAGCGCCAAGGCTGTTCGTTCCCAGCAGAGGGTGCGCTCATCGCAGCTCTCAGCAGCTGTTCCAACTGATCATCAGACACAATTTCTTCCGTGTACCTGCGGATGCTTCTTCTGGAGAGGATCGCTTCCATTTGTCCCACCGACATATGATATTGGTATATTTGCGCCTTCTCGTTCACGGTCTAGGATATTCGCAACATGCTCTAGAAATATCTGTCCGAAGAATGGAGCTCATATCAACAGAGGACGACAGTCGCCATGTCGTCTTTCTCGAAGAACTCCTCAAGTATGCATTCGAGCTGTTCGACTATCAGATTATCTTCGACAGCATAGGCAATAC